>Ga0154020_10006293_pt1 | contig 13901 bp, 7 predicted proteins | sample Klosneuvirus_201_FD_109709 | JGI IMG/M metagenome (GOLD analysis project Ga0154020, IMG submission 109709) | Active sludge microbial communities from wastewater, Klosterneuburg, Austria - Klosneuvirus_20160825_MG | ecosystem: Engineered > WWTP > Aerobic digester > Activated sludge | place... | reverse complement strand
TCACCCGGCTCAACGACCGCGCCCTTCGTGGCCGCGACGGGTTCTGGGTCAAGAACGGGGACCGGTGGGTCGTCCAGGCCGTCGACCGCAACGGCGATCTTCACGTTGCGCAGGCCGTTCACCGCACCGGTAGGGCCGGCCGGACGCTTGTGCTGCCGGACAAGTACGTGGGAGGACATGTGCAGCTCGGGTACGCCAGCACCATCCACGGCGCCCAGGGGGCGACCGTGGATACGACGCACACCGTTGTCAACGGCGCCGAGAGTCGACAGGGTCTCTATGTCGCGCTGTCGCGAGGGCGCCACGAGAACCATCTCTACCTCACTGATGACGAGCCGGCCCCTGATGGGTTCGTGCTCGACCCACCTGCCGATCACGGTCCGCGCGAGGTCCTCACCCGGATCCTTGAGCGAGACGACCGCGCGGAGTCCGCCACCCGATCCAGCGCCGCCGATCCGGCCCGAGAGCTCGCGCGGGCCATCCAGCAGTACGAGGACGTCCTGCCTCTGCTCGCCGCACACGTCCTCGGGGACCCGAAGATGCGTGCCCTGGACTCAGCGCTCGAATCGTGGATGCCGGGCCTCACCGACCAGCCGAGCTACCCGACTCTCCGGGGACAGGTCGCGCTCCGCTGGGCCGATGGTGAGAACGCCAACGACGTCCTCCGCGAGGCCCTCGGGTGGCACCCTCGCGCAGAGCTATTCGAATCGGAGGACGCTGCGGCGCTCCTGGCGAGAAGTGTCTCGAGGGGCCGTGACGTTCCTGACCGGATCGGCCCTCCGTTCTGGATGCCCGTCGCACCCGCGGTCCTGAGCGATCACCCAGAGGCAGGCCCCTACCTCGATCGCCTGACGGGTGTCATCGATGACCTCTCAAGAGCAACGAGGCGCCCTGACACTGGTTCGCCCGCTGACCCCGAGGACATGCTCTCGGCTGCTCGACGCGACCACGCCCGCAGAAATCCCCCCTCTGCGGCGTCAAACCGGTCGGCTCCCGGTTTCGGCCGGTGACCATTGGACATAAGTCCCCCAGGGAGGCCCTACATCACGACGCTAGCTACGGCGAAGTCGGCGGTCGGCATCGGAGTCCGAAGGTGCCAGGTGATCGCGATCGGTCGCTCTCCCCGATGCTCGACGTAGTCCGCCTCCCCCAGGTGCTCGATGGGTTGGGCTCTACGGCGTAGCGCGTACCTCAATCGACTTGGTGTAGATCAAGAAGTTGTCGATGTCCTTCTTCTTGATCAAGACCTTGGGCTTGCGGGGGTTGCCCTTGCCGAGATACTGCCCGAAGTCCTCCTGAAAATCGCCGAGGACGATGCCGACGTTCGCCTGGTTGACCTCGAGGATCTTCACCCGGACAAACCGCACCGCCTCCTTGAACCGCCCGGCGTAGGAGAGCGAGTCATAGACCTTGGACGCGGGGACGTGCCCAACCGACCAACGCCATTCGTTCCATGCGATCGTGGGCACGTCCCCGTTGTCGCGCCCATGCCAGGTCTCATGCTCGAAGATCACGTACCAAAAGCGACCCGTCTCCGAGAGACACCGGAAGAAGTCGGCAGCGTCATTGCCTGGGGAGTCGGTGACAGCGATGTTCGACGCCTTGAGATCGCCGTAGTGCTCAAGCACTCCGTCGTTGAGGAACCGCAAGTCGTAGTCGAACTCCCCCTTGCGCTTCTCCTTCTGGACCACGACGAAGTCGCCGAGCCGGTGCTGCCTGACGTAATGGCTCAGCCGGAACTCGACGTAGAAGCCCGCCCACTCGTTCTGGAACTTGTCCGGCCAGTTGGCGGCGTACATCTCCTGCACCGCAGCCAAGCCGTCAATCCTCGAACCGTCGAGGAACGCCTCGCTGAAGCGGTCGAGGACCTCGATGTGAGGGTTCTTCTCCTGGTAGCCGGCCAGAAGATAGGTCGCGAACTGGTCGGCTCTCACGCTGGTCAGCCGATTGCCGTTCTTGTCCTCGCGGGAGAACTGCCCGAGCGTCTGCGCTTGGAACAGGTCGTTCGTCGAGACGTGTGCGGCCGAGTTGTTGGCCTTGCGCTTGACGTAGGTGGTTGGGTCGAAGTCGACGAAGATCGTTGTCTCGCCGTAGTGGTAGACACCGATGAACCTCACCATGAGGCCGTCGGTGTTCCCTTGCCGGTCGATGTCGAGCCAGTAGCCGGGGATCTGGATCCGTTTCTTGAAGGCCGCCCACGGCCGACCGAGGTGCGTGACCTGCTTAGTCAGGATGACCTGGTCATGGAAACGCACAACCGAATGATCGGCGTAGTTCTCGATCCGCGCATCGGGTAGGGCATCAAGGAGCAGTTCACGCTTCCGGCTCGGTGTCAGCGTGGTGTCGATGTCTGGGATGAGGGCGCCATCAGGCCCGATTTGGTCGACGATCTCGGACCCCATGGGGTCATTGGACCTTTCGCGGTTTGACGCTGGGAGTCGATCCGCATAGATGTCAGCCTTGAGGACGTGAGCGGGTGTGACTCTAGGGATTGCGGGTAGCTGCGCGAAGGGCTCGTCGTAGGCGGTAAAGGCCGCTTCGCGCCAGGGTTGGGGCAGCACCTGGGCATCGCCGAACTGCTCCCTGAGGTAGGCGCGACGCACCCGCAGGGACTCTGTCTCGTTCCACATGCGGATTAGACGCTTCGCTGTCGTCGCCGCCACGAACGCCTCAGTTGCTGGACCCTGGCCGCTCCACAGCCGGCCGGCGCTGCGAAAGTCGTCGTCCAGGGTGTCTGGCAACGGCGTTGGCCAAGTCATTGGCGTCATTCTTGAGTCGGTGGTGTCGCCGTGGGCGGTGGCGGCCTGCTCGTAGGTTGCGCGGGCAGACTGGGTCTCCTGGTGTAGGTCCGCCAGCAACGCGAACCGTCCGGGCAACTTGGGGACGGGAATCCCACCCGTCCTGGCGAGCTGTTCCAAGGTGGCTCTGGCTCCGCCCCGAGGATTCTCGATTATTGCGCGGCGGTCCAGGATGCTTAGAGCGGTCTGCGCTTGCTGCTTGGTGGTCGCGCCGAGGATCCATGCTCCACAGAGCTCTCCGGTGAAGTCGATGAGCCAGATCGCGATGGTCCCTTTGTGACTGCTGAGGGTGGCGAAGGCCCGCGCTCGTTGGCCGTGAAGCAGGCTGGGTCCGGCATGCGCGAGCTCGGTCCCCGCGACCATGCTCGTGAGGTCGGTTGAGCTAGACATTGCCGCCTGCTTCCTTCAGGGCCTTGGCCCACCTACGTTCAGAGTCGCCCCAGTTCTCGTGCATCAGCCCGGTGTTGTCGCTTGCGGGTGGGTAGCCGAGGGCGTCGCGAAAGTCTTCGATGCTCATGATCGGGATCCCGTAGCCGCGGGCCTTCTTCGCCTTGCCCGAGAGTGAATCGGTGTCCGCGGACACGACCAGGGCGACCCTCTTGGTTACAGCTGGGTGCGCAACCCACCCGTGGTCGTCGGCGCGTTGCATCCACAGTTCTCGGGGCTCGGCCATCGCACCGGTGAATACGATCATCGATCCTTCAGGCAGGTCGAGCTGCCCAGCGGTCAGCGGCTGCGCGCAGGCTCGGGCGGCCTCCAGCGATGAGGGCACGGCGCCGGCAGGCAGGTCCAAGATCTCAGCGACCCGGTAGAGGTCTGCTTCCTCCTCCTTCGACAGGTGATTGTCGGCCAGGGCCACCCGGGCCAGGGCGTTCAGATACTCTCGATGCATCGAGAAGACGGTGTCCGACCCGATGCCCATTGCGGCGGCCAACGCCCGAAGAGACCCACTCTCATCGGCGGACAGGTACCGGTCTGAAAGCGCTTCGTCGAGCACCGCCAAATACGGGTCGGTCAGATCCGCGGCATCGGCGCGGGGCATGAAGTCGACGATGCGGTCCAGTAGCCCCAGGTCAATGCCGTGCGCTGGCTCATCATGAGAACGTCGGCTGCAGGCGGTGAAGCTTGGAGAGTCAAGGTAAGGCCATGGCACCTCACTGAGCGCGGACACCTCGCTCTTCCACGGCCAGTCTGGGTCCGTGATCGAGATGAAGTGCCGCAGCAGCCCCGCCGTGGCCCGGGCGTCGTTCAACGCGGCGTGCCAACCCACCAATGGGACCCGCGCCTCCTGGCAGCAGTCCCGAAGGGAGCGACCAGACCCAACCAGCAACTCGCCGGCGACCGTCATCGTGCAGATCCCCATGCCGGGCGCCAGGGGGAATGGCACCCCAAGGCGGTCGTACTCGGCGTCCAGGAACAGTCGGTCGAACCGCAGGTTGTGCGCGACCAGGACCCGACCGAGCAGCATCTCCGCCAGGAACCCGGCCACGTCACCGAAGGAAGGCGCGTTGAGCACCTCACTGGCGCGGATCCCGTGGATGTGCTGCGGGCCCAGATCTCGGTTGGGGTTAAGTAGCGTCGACCACTCAGACTCGACATTCCCCTGCTCGTCGACCAGCACAACCGCCAGCTCGATCACCCGGTGCTGCAGCTGGGGCGACAGGCCCGTCGTCTCCGTATCGAGCACCGCGTACAAGACATCCCCCATCTCCCGCCCCTACGAACTACTCGATGCTAACCACAGTCGAGTGACGGGGAGGGCAGTTCGACGTTTCCCACTCAGCTTAGGGACTTGGAGCCGTGAGTTTCGGACTGGCAGGCGGTGTTGCCGCCATTGGGGCCGCCACTGAACTGAGTTCCGCGGTTGGGACTGTCGTAGCCATTGGGCTATCGCTCTTCCCTCTGCGGCAGGGGCAGAAGGACCGGCGAGGTAAGAGCACCACTCCGCGGGACTCTTACGTTGTCCGATAGGAAACTTCGCTCAGCTGGCCGCAGTCTGCGTGACTACAGCACCCTTAGCTTCATGAACCATCGCTTCCTTCGCCAACGCGTCGCCCGTCGGGTTGAGAGGCGCATTCCGGACCGAGCGCACCAGTCGACCAGGCAGGTCGGAGGCATCGCGCTCAACGTGCGTCCGGAAGACATGCCAGGCCGCCCCCACCGCCACGCCGTTGCCCACCTGCTTGTACGACGCAGAGTCCCGCTGGTCAGTGAAGGAGAGCGTGCGAGAGAAGCCCTGCAGACGCGCCGCCTCGTGAGGCGTGAGTCGGCGGCGGCGGCTGCCGATGACCGACGTCTGCGTGATAGCCACAAGAGCGGGGAGGTAGGTAGGCGCCTTCGCTCGGATCCCCGAGGGTCGGAAGTGCATGACTGATCCCCACAGGGAGCCGGTGTCCTGCGCCTGCCATTCGAGCTTGCGTCTTGACTCGGGGAACGTAGCGAAGCTGGGGTTCGCCCGCTTCCAGTCCCGGATCACGTCCCGGTGCTCGTCGTAGAAACGGGCGTTCTTGATCAGGATCTGGGACTTCCATCGAGGCAGTGCTTCAAGCTCGATCGGATCGAGGCCACGCTCAGGGATCCACGCGTCAGCCCACAGTGGGAAGCCGGGGAGGCGGACGCCTCTTGCAGACCACATCCGCTGGACGAGGTCGTCCCACACATCGACCCAGGTTGTCTCGTCGGTCGTCAGCTGGTACTTGGACAGGTCAGCGATGGATGAGTCGTCGTCCAGGATCCATTCGGCATTCCAGTCGTGAACGTTCCAGCCGTCGACGGGGGCGCGGACCACTGTCGGTGGAACGTCCGTCTCGTTCAGCGCCCGCTCACGGCCGACGTAGGTGCCCAGGATGAAGACTCGGTCGCGGACCTGCGGCGTCCCTCCGAGTGAAGGTGGGAGGAAGTGCGGCGAGAACACCGATGGTGTCGACGAGACGCGGTAACCGATCTCACGCAACGTCTGGATGATGACGTCCCACTCGTGTGTGTGGCGGGGACCCGCGATGTTCCGCACGTTCTCGAGGAGGACAACAGCCGGCGTCCGGTCTTCGAGGATCCGTGCGATGTTCCAGAAGAGCGTTCCTCGTGCCTCGTCCATGCCTCGCTGATAGCCGGACTTCGAGAAGGGCTGGCAGGGAAAGCCGGCCGCAAGCACATCATGAGCCGGAACGTCGACCGGGCCGTCATCGGGAGTCGCCATCGTGATGTCGCTGTTTACGACAGGACGCCGTGACTCCGGCAGCGGGTCGACCCAGTTGCGGAGGTAGGTCTGGCGAGCCTCGCGGTCGATTTCTGAGACGTAGACGCACTGTCCGCCGGCGTGGTCCAGCATCGCGTGGAAGCCGCCGATGCCAGCGAAGAGATCTGCGTACCTGAACGCTGCAGAGTCCTTCGCCATACCAACAAGCTTAGCTGAAGAGACAGCTTTGTCAAGCTTTGGCGCGGACATGTTGAAGTGAAGCGGCAGGGTGTCGTTCATTGGAGGAGAGTCCTCTGGTTAGGCGCATCCCACAGGGTCGACCCGATGCGCTAGGGCGAAGCATCACCTCGCTGGTGGTACTTCATCAAGGGGGTCCGACAGGCTGTGGAAACGAGGTCCCTGGTCGGGCTCCTGTGTACTCATGACCGCGTGGGCCGCGGCGGCCGGATCCCGACGAACCTGGCACTCCCAAACCCTCACGACGTGCCATCCGTAATCCTGTGCCAGCTGAGTGGAACGGCGGTCGCGCGCGGCGTTGCGGCGCATCTTGTCGGCCCAGAGCTCTGCGTTGGGCCCGGCCCACGGCGTCTTGCGGCCGTGCTCAGGGCACCCGTGCCAGAAGCAGCCGTCCACGAAGACAGCGATGTGGCGCGATGGCAGGACGAAGTCGGGGGTACATCCCTTGGCGATCTGCCGGTGCAGCCTGAACCGCCCGCCGGCCGCATGGACCGCCTTGCGGAGCAAGACCTCGGGCGCGGTGTTGACCTTGCTACGTCCCCCGAGGTGTGCTCCGCCCTTCGTGCTTACCCACCGCTCCGCCACAACCCCAACCCCAACCTACGTCGCCATACCCAGATTCGTACCCAGAGAAGCATGGCAGTGGGGGTGCCATATTGGCGCGATCCGGTGGCCGGAGTGCCCTGACCTGTGCTTATGCACCCCATCACGGACCTCAGTCGGGGGATCTTGCATGTAGGCGGCTAGGGTTTGAGTCCACCTGAGGCCCTCCCTCGGCCTGGATACTCGCCTAGGTGCCGTCGCCGACAGGCACGTTCAGCCCGTTCGCGGCGGCCGCCCGAGGAAGCGAGCCGCCTGGGGTCAGGGTGTCCAGAAGCACCAAATCGTCCATCGAGTCGGCCTGACCACTGATGTCGCGATCTCCAGCCTCTATCTCCATCGGCCCAGCCGGCTAGCCAGACTGCAGTTGCTTCTCAACGGCGGAAGGCCATCACATACCCCCCCCCGGCGACGATCGGTCACCTGGCCGTGTGGGTGCGTGTCAGCGGGCCGATGGGGCTACCAGAGCGATACGCTGTGGCGTCTTGCCCGCATCTGCGTCCAGCGGAGCCACGCCGCCCGGGCTTCGCCCGAACTGCCGCAGCAAGGCCCCACTCTTGATAGGACTAGTGGGGCGGATGGGATTGCGGCGAGGGTCACGGGAGGGAGGCTCCGGGTGCTAGACGAGGACGCACTGTGGCGTCGCTGCGAGCAAGCCTGGGGATCCTGGCTCGAGGCCTACGGGTATGCCGTCACGCCATTGGGACAGGCGACCGGCAACACCAGCCGCTCGCAAGCTCCGCTGACGAAGGTGGGTGGTGAATATTTCCGCAGCCCGGACTTCTCAGCCATCAAGGACGGCCTGACTGAGTTCTGGGAGGTCAAGAGCCGGTCGCGCGCTGCCATTGACCCCTTGACGGGCGAGAGCCAGCACTGGATTGACCGTGCAGCATTCTCCGACTATCTCCAGATCAGCCTCAGGACCGGAACTCGAGTGTGGGTCGTGCTCTACGAAGCCCCGACGGCCACCAGTCCCGGGCGATGGCTCCAAGTTGACGTGCGGGAGTTGCGGGAGATCGGCACGGTCGAGTCGCGCCGCGGGGCGAGCGGCGCAACGCTCGATGCCTGGGTCTGGCCAGTCTCCGAGATGCGAGAGATCGGCGGTCCTGCCGTAGACGTCAGCAAAGGGGATGAGCCGCTCCTGCCGGCTGAGGGCGAGGGAGTACCTCTCGCTCCCATCGACCTGTTCCCGGTCGAGCGGACGCTCCGGCGCAAGCGGCGGACATCGGTGCTGCCATCGGAGGCACCGTCAGGCCAGGGGGAGGAGCCAGCCCCGATCCAGCCTCCCAGCCAAGGGCCCCTCCCTCATCAGTGGTTGGAGCATGAACCGGCGCTCGCTTTGGACGTCCTCCGCCGCTCCCTCGGGATTCCTTTCTTTCCCCGGTACTCGGTCCTCCGGGTCGGGCTCGACGGCATCGACGTCGATGACCTGCTAGGCCTGGTGGAGTACGGCATCAGGGTGTTCGTGGTGGCGGCCACGGGGCCAGCTCACTCGCAGTCCGACGACGTCCTGGCGGCATACCAGGATGCGCGGCTGCTGGAGTGGGCAGTCGTCCCCGACGCCGAACTCCTCGGGTCGTGGGTCGTAGATGGAGTCGGTGTCGACGACATCCCCGAGCAGGCACGCGCCGCCCTTAGGGCGGCGGACGACTCGGGCGGCCTGAACCTGGCGCAGTACAAGGTGGTGCACGCTCCGGCTGACGCCGACGTCTTGGTCAGCGCCGGAGCCGGGACAGGCAAGACAGAAACGATGGCCGAGCGCATCGTCTACCTGCTGGCCACCGGAGCCGGGCGGTCGACCGGCGAAGGGGCGGTGCCGAAGGACCTCCGTGCGGACGAGATCGCCCTGATCACCTTTACGCGCGAGGCGGCCTCCGAAATGCGCGAACGCATCGCTCGCACGCTTCTCCTCCGCCAGAGACTGTGCCGCTCCTGTGCCATTCCCGTCGTGGCCTGGATGCTGCAGTTGGCGCGCTCCGACATCACGACCATCCACTCCTTCGCCAAACGGCTGATCGCGACGGGCGGAGGAGCTGTCGGCCTGGGCCCTGAGGCCCGGGTCGCCCGCCGGACCCTTGACGTGCACACTGCGGTTCAGCGTGCCCTGTCTGAACGACTGGTCGGGCTGATCGACAAGTACCACGAGGGAGTTCCGGCGGCGTACGAGTGGCAGAGACACGTGCTGTCGGTCTGGGAGGCGCTGGAAAGCAACGGCATCGACTTGCTGGGGGTCGCCGGCCCCTCTGGAGTGGACGACGTCGACTGGGGCGCTGCGCCCGACGACGCGTTGGGTCAGGAGGTCGTCAACCTCACCAGGTCGGTCATCTCGGACGCCGCCGCCGAACTCGCAGTCGACTACCTGCGCGACCAGACGTTGCCGACGAACGGGTTGGTGCCGGCCGCAACGGCCGTGCTGCGGTCGAGTCCACTTCCGCAGGTCCGGTCATATCGCCACCTGTTCGTCGACGAGTTCCAGGACACCGACGCGGGACAGATGGAATTGATTCTCGACGTCAGGCAACTCATCGGAGCGCGGCTCTTCGTTGTCGGCGACGTGAAACAGGGTATCTACCGCTTTCGGGGTGCGGAGGGCAACGCCTTCAAGGAGCTCGAGGAGCGGGTTGTCAAGCGGGGACTGCCCAAATCTGAGGCCTTCAACCTCACCAGGAACTACCGGTCGGGTGAGAAGCTGCTTGACTCGATGCATCCGTGGTTCGCCGCATGGGGATCGCGAAACCTGTTGCCGTACGCGGATGTCGATCGGCTGCAGCCACACGTTCGTAGGGGCGGCGACGTCAGCACCGCGGCGTCGGTTGAGCAGCACAATGCCAAGAACTTCGCGGACGTTGCTGCAGCGCGGGTTCAGCGGTGGGACACGCTGCACCCCGGGAAATCGATCGGCGTTCTGTGCCGGGAGAACTGGCAGGCGATCGAGGTTCAGAAGGCCGTCCGGGAGCGAGGGTTGCCCTGTGAGCTGCGCGTCGGCGGCAGTTTCTGGGCCTCCCCCGCCGTGCGGGAGCTGCGCGTGCTACTCGAAGGTGCGGCTGATCCCGACGACGCAGCGGCCCTGCTCGAGATCTCCGAGACCCGCTGGGCCGCTGGCCTTCTTGGTGCTGCCTCCCCGACGGGGATCGAGAAGACTGCGTGGGGCGGAGACCTCGCTGCACCGGTGGCATGGCAGTCACGCTTCGCACACGTTGCGAGCACCGGGAACTTCCTACGGGCCGACCTCGAGCCCCTTCGCGGCAGGATGGTCCTCCTTGGTGCGCTGCTGTCGACGATGCCGCTCCTGGAGTGGGTGGTCGAGTGCACCCGAGTGTTCGCGCCCGATGCCTGTTCCCTCCCGGGGGAGGATGACGAGACCGAGCGACGCCGCTATGGCCGATGCCTGGACCACCTGCTGACGCTGCTGGACGCGCAGTTCCAGGATGGCCCGCTCAGCCTGGAGCGACTGCTGGGTTGGCTTCGGCTGCAGGTGGCAACCAACCGCAACGAGGACGAGCCCGACCCGGAGACCAGCGGGAAGATCGTGGCGCTCACGGTGCACAAAGCAAAGGGTCTGCAGTACAAACGAGTTGTGGTGCCGGCCACTGACCGGCCTTTCGGCCCGCCGCGGGGGCTCGCCACCCGGACTGCCGTTCTTCGGGCGCCAGGTGAGCAGGTACGAGTGTTGTGGCGCTGGCATCTCAACGCCGGCAGGCGAACCGAGAAGGACTTCACGAACGTCTCACAGGCCCGACAACAGGTGGACTGGGGAACCGATGACGCCGACACGGCTCGTGAGGAGGCCCGGCTGCTGTACGTCGCGATGACCCGCGCCAAGGAGGAGCTGGTGCTCATGGTCGACTCCGGAGCGCAGCCGAACGCAGGACCCCCCAGCTGCTGGGCGGACCTGCTGCTGGTGGGAGGACATCATGGGTGAGATTCGCGCGCTGGCCCTACCGCGAGTGTCGCGAGAAGGGATCACCGACGCGTTGCGTCAGGAGATCGGGCTTGGATGGGACGAAGTAGCCCACGTGACCGCGACCACGACCTTGGCTCGCGTCATCCAGGAGGACGGAGTCGCAGCCCTGCCTCTTGCCACCCTGCTCGACCTCACGATTCTTCCGGGGCTTCCGGGCGAGATGAGCCTTCCTCTCGCAGGGTTCCCTGACTCGGAGCACCTAGCGACATCACGGGCCACGTACCGGGCCAAGGTGCGCGCGTGGCAGCAGGAGGCTTCAGGTCGGCGACTGCGCACCGGCATCCAGGTCGACGACTCGCTTCGGCGGTTCGTGCGTGACGACGCCCCGGATCGCGTGGGCCGCGCCCTGCTCGCGTCGCGTCGCCAATATGCGACGACCATCCACACGCTCGTTGCGGCCGGGGTCCGCCCGGGCGAGTTGCAGGCCCAGAATCCTGTCGGCCAGCTCGCGGCTCGGGCCTGGGCGCAGGCGGAAGGCGACGTCCCAGCCCTGGGCGCTCCGCGGGAGTTGCTCTGGGTAGACCTCGACGACCTCGCCGCCGGATCGACACCCGAGGGGATCGGGTTGCGGGGCAGGATCAACTCCGCCCTCGAGAAGGCGTTCGGGAATGCCGCCTGCACCGTCGTGCACCACGGGTTCTACTTCTACACTCCAGCGCAGTGGGCCTTCTTCCAGGCCATGGCGCGCGTGCCGGGACTGGACCAGGTTTTCATAGTTCACGACGACGGCGAGAACCCCGCGTTCTCCACCTGGCGCTACTTCTTCCGCACCGAGTGGGAGATGCCCGTTCCGAGGCTGCTCTCGGGCTCCAACGACCTCAGTCGGGCAGCCACCGCGTTTCGGGGTGCGCTAAGTGGGACCGGTGCTGGGGCCCCGGAAGATGTGGAGGTGGTGGAGTGCCGCAGCCCGGCCGAGCTGGTACGCCTGTGGCGGAAGGAGACTGACGGTGACCAACCTCCACCGGCACGCTTCGCAGCGGCAGCGGAGCAGGTGGAACGGTGCGTGGGTCGGCTCGGTCGGCAAGTCACCGCTGACGAGTCCGAGCACGGCGCCTCGGAGCCGACGCTGTCCCAGCTCCCGGTCGGGAGCTTCCTGCTGGCCCTCCACGGCTGCATAGACGACCACAACGGCAGCGTGTCCTTCACGCTGAACGGCGACGCCCTGCTCGACATCGTCTCCAGCGGCTACCTGGACATGGCGGACTCCTCAGGTCGGGCCGGGGCGCCTCTGCTGCGCCGGGTGCTGCCCTACTTCACCGGGTGCCGGAGTGCGGACGACTGGACACAGCGGGCCCACCTCCTCCTCGAAACGGTCCAGCAAAGTGTCGTCCCCTTTGGAGCGCGAGACCCGGAGAATGATGACGCCACGCGCATCGAGCGGGCCGTCCTCAATCCCACTCGTCTGGTGCCTTGGGCGGACATCTCCAGCGGGGAGGCCGAATGGGTGCGGAGTACGGTCGTCGCCGTCGCTCGGCTCCTTGAGGAGATCACCGCAAGAGAGCGGGTGGTCCTGGGCGCCTATCTCGACCGGATCCGGCAACGTCTGGACCGGGCCCTGCGTCTCCTGCCTCCTGAGGAGGCCAGCGCGGTCAAGACCAAGCTGCGTGGCCTGGGCGTGCTGACGAACGAGGAGATCGATGTCGCGGGCTTGGTCGACGTGGTCGCCATGATCCTCGGGCGCCGCATCGACGGGCCTGGGCCGGACGACGACCCTGAACGCACCAAGGTCAAGCAACTGCGCGGTCTCGACGCCTTAGGTCTCGTCCGGGTTGCGGGCGACCTTCACCTGGCGAACATGGCTGAGGACGCCTTCCCAACTGGCGGGCAGGCCGTCGGCTGGCCGTTTACGCTCGCTGACCTGCGCGCCTCGCCCACGGAGGCCGTCGAGCCGATTACCGCCGGTCTGCTCGAGACCCGGGCACAAACTGCCGGGCTAAGCGATCTCTACCTCTTCTGGCTCGCCCTCGATGGTGTCCGCCCTGGTGGCAAGGTGAAGATCAGCTGGGTCTCCGACGCCGCAGGAGAACGTCGCCGGCTGTCGCCAATCGTGGCGCTGCTCACGGAGCCAAACTCCACCGAAGCAGTGAAGAAAGTCGCCGGGGGGATCCAGGTCACCCCCGGCCCGAACCCAGCGGAGCGCGAGGCTGACCGCGCACGACCCGAACTTGACCAACCCGTCGAGGATGACGACGTCCTCGCCGCGGCACTCGATTCGATCCACGTTCGCGCGGCAGCCGTTGCTCATGCGTGTCCCCGCCGCTTCGCGCTCCAGTGGGCATTAGGGCCGACGCCCTCCTTCGGCCCGTCGCACCTGCAGTCCATGCTCTACGGCAATGTGGTCGGCGCGCTGCGGGTCGGCGGCGCCTCCTCGAGCACCGCGAAGGCGGCCGGCGATGACCTGTGGCCGCACCTTACGGGGGGCCAGCGCGCCAGCAGCTTGGACAAGAGCGTCGTGAGGCCGGGTGGGGCACACCCCGCCTGGCTGCTAACCCTCAAGGGCAGCCAGGGCGGCCGTGGCTACCTGGACGAGGCTTACCGAATGGCCAAGGACGGCATCGCGCCTGACGAGCTGGACATAGCACCGACAGAAGCAACGGTGCTGCCGCCTCGGGCGCAGAGCGCCGGTGTGTGCTCGTTCTGCCCCGTCCAGTCGCGCTGCGCGCAGTGGCGTGATCCACGCGACGAACGAGGGTCGTGAGCAATGTCCGGCAACGACGACGTCGCCTACGACCCATCGCCCCACGGCGGCTGGGACGCACTTGGCCTGCCCATCGGCGAATGCCTCGTGCTGGGCGACCCACCGGCCGAGGTACTGGCCGGCGCCGAGGAACGTGGCGCCGCCGTGCGGATCGCGAACGGATCCGTCTGGGCGCCGCTGCTGCGGCGCGGCTCGTACGTGATCCGGGACGGCCCTAGGTGCGCAGTGCTCGTCGTCCTGGATGGGATCGAGCCGCGCCAGGCTGAGCGCGGTCGCATGCGATATCTGGTCGGCGCCCTGCCTCTTGCCAAGTCGGTCATGGAGCGTGAGTGGAAGGACGCAAAGCCAGCGCGTACCTCCGCCTTGATCAGCGAAGGCGACATCGTCAGGATCCGGTCCACCGGCGAG
>Ga0154020_10006292_pt1 | contig 13902 bp, 14 predicted proteins | sample Klosneuvirus_201_FD_109709 | JGI IMG/M metagenome (GOLD analysis project Ga0154020, IMG submission 109709) | Active sludge microbial communities from wastewater, Klosterneuburg, Austria - Klosneuvirus_20160825_MG | ecosystem: Engineered > WWTP > Aerobic digester > Activated sludge | place... | reverse complement strand
GAACTCTTCAAGAAGATCAAGCCCGTCGTCCTGAGAAAGAGCATAGGCAAGGATGCGTACCTTTCTAAAATACAAGTGGATAATCTCTCCAAAGAGCTGCTGAAGACAGGAGGTCGAGGCGACATCAGAGTTGCTCTGATTATTCAAACGCTGTTCTTGACTGGCTGCCGCGTGTCGGAGCTGACAAATGTAAAATTAATCCAGATAAAACTTAACGGGAAGGCAAGCATTTCAATCGTCGGCAAGGGAAAGAGGGCCCACACTATTTATCTACCGCTTGGACTCTATCATCGCATGAGGGAGATCTTTCAAGGAACGAAGTATCTTATCGAGACGGTAACACACAAGAGATATTGTCGTGAGAATATTACGCGCATGATCCGTGCCAAATCCTCACAGTTTGGTTATGACATCCATGCACATACAATGCGTCACTCACTGGCCATGCATCTAAAGAACGAAAATGGCATGAGTGCTGACCAAATAGCCAAGGTACTTAATCACGCCAATGTTAAGACAACGTTGGAAAACTACTTCCATGGTGAGCCATCCGCCGACGATATTGGCTTATATAGTCGTTGGGTCTTTGACAAGAGCCAGAGATAGAGTTCGTTAGAAAGTCCCAATGCCGGGACTTAATTGCTTACACGCCCATGCGGCGATAGCCTCATGGAAGTATTCTCACTCAGACCCATAAGAAGCACCGCCGACTGGATTGACACGGTCGGAAAAAAGAATTATAAGCAAGGTTCTTACTCAGCTTACCAAGTCTCACAAAGCTGGAGAAATCTCAATGGTCGCTTACCAGCGCCGATGAGCAAAATATTCGAGTCATCGAAGGACCCCTTGTTTCACAATCTGAAACCTGAACATATCGTGGCTGAAAAGCAAATATATCTTCTTGATTCACTTAAGAATCCTTCACGCACCGATATAATGTCTTACTGCAGTAATTCGATGGGAGAGACAATCTTGCTGTGTGTCGAATGTAAGGCGAAAGAGACTTTTGCTTCACGTGTTTCATCGTGGGTTGCCACACCCGACGAACCACCCATAAGAAGACAAGCACTGCTCTTTCATCAGAAAGCGGAGCTTGTTCCAAGAAAACTGAATCGTCTCAAGTCCCTGAACACTGTCTTAGGCACGAATGTAATGCCTGATAGCCATCTACGTTATCAACTATTACATCGAACGGCCTCCGCCATCATTGAGGGAAGAAATCTTTCAGCAAGGGCGGCCGTGATGGTCGTCCAGGCATTCACAGCGAGCGTGGAGAACTTCTTCGACTTCTCTGACTTCTGTGATACGCTCGGATTAAGCTGCCCACGAAAAGACACAGTCCTCGGGCCATACTTTACACCGTTCAACGAATCGACACCGCTCTATCTCCTTTACGTTCAGGATTCCCTGTCATCAGAGAAATCTCCCGCGTCTTTGTTCTGAAATTATTTCAACACACTCATCCTGTCGGTACTCCATTCACTGAGCAGCTTAATCGGACATCGTGCTGCAAAGGAGAACAAATGAAAGATAATGAAAACTCGGTGCTGCCTCGATTGACTGCACCATTCAAACCTGAACAGGTTAAGTGGAGGGCCACCCTATCGGGACTTAAGGACGGAAAACCGTGGGTCATGGTCGCACCATATCTCGACGCCCGAACGATTCAGAACCGCCTCGATGAAATCCTGGGTGCGATGAACTGGTCAGCCAAATATCGACAAGGTCCCGGCTCAGGGATACTTTGCACTTTGAGCATCCGAATCAATGGCGAGTGGATCGACAAATGCGATGCAGCCAGCCTTACAGAAATCGAACCGGTCAAAGGTGGGATATCGAACGCTTTTCGCAGGGCTTCCGTAGCCTGGGGCATCGGCCGATACCTCTACAACGTCGGAAACCTTTACGGCTTCGTCACAGAGCACGGTCAGTACAAAGCCTCGGCGAAAAACAAATCCACGGGCGAATGGACAAACTTCCGTTTCCAAGCTCCGAAGCTCGAAGGGACAACGCAACCTGAATCAAAAACGACAACAGGCCGAGATATGCCACCACAACGGAATACGGCTCCCGTTCCCCCGAAAAGGGAAGAAGCTGCTCGCCGAGAACCCACCTATGAAGAGCTCCCGGTTTCACTGAAGCAGATCTTCGAGGACGTCAAGATCGGTAAAACCAAAGCACTCGAAATGTGTCGACGTAAGTCTTTCGATTTTGTCGAAGTCGAGCGCATCATCCGCGATTTGCTTCCTGAGCTGGAAAAACCTGCCGCAGCATGACGCGTCGAAAATTTTCACAGAAATGAAAACGCCTCACCAAATCATGGAAACAAAGAGCACAAAAGGAACCAACCGGGGAGAGAGCAAAAAGCTCACCCCGGCTACTACCTCCGGCTTCAAGCTTTACGAGATAAATGACTCAATCAGCGAGATCACTGACATGCTGTCCCTAGCAGTTGACCATAATGGTGAAATTGTAGAGGAAGGGCTATTGGACAAGATCACGGCACGGCTCAATGAGCTTAATCTCGCCAAAGAGATCAAAGCCACTGGCATAGCCATAGTTTTGAAGTCACTCATCGGAGAGTCCGACCTTATTTCCAAAGAGCGGGAACGCCTTGAACGTCGAGAGCAAGTTATCCAGAACAAGGTTCGCTGGTTAAAAGGCTACCTCACTACCTATCTCCAAAATGATCCATCCTCTCCGGGCCTTTCCATCAATAGCGTCCGCGCCTCCATTTCTTGGAGAAAGTCAGATGCCATTCTCATCAACGTGTTGGACCGTCTTCCGACTCGTTTTAAAAAGTACTCCGTCACGGATATTTCGGAAGACGAACTACTTCTTTTTGGCGACCAGCTTAAGCGCTTACGTGGCCTGACAGTTGAACCCCGTAAGGATGTTCTAAAAACACATATCAAGAGCCGACAGCAACGGGGCAGAAAATTCAAAAGAGTTGCTTTGTTACAAGTAAAGCACACGCTCCAGATCAAATAAATCCAATCCCAGCCGGATCACGACTGACCGGCGCACAAGCTTAGTGTTATATAGAGATGGCGCATGAAACACGCAGACTCCATAAGCAAGATCAGTCAAATCCCGATTCTACCCAGGGAAATGCAGTTCAAACTCGCAGTGGACGCCAGAGCCGGAAATACCAGCGCCAGAGAAAAGCTTATCTATCACAACCTCCGTCTGGTTGTACATTTTGCAAGTTTTCACATAAACTATGCACGCATCGACGAGCTCGTGGGTGAAGGCACCGTCGGACTCATGAAAGCAGCGGGAAGTTTTAATCCAGGTCGTGGTTATACTTTCGTAAGCTATGCTTCATTCTTCATACGGGAAGCGATCAACCGATACCTGCGCGAGGCTTTTTCCAGTGTGCACATCCCCAAGAATCGATTGAACCAACTGCGTACCGAAGGCACCAACCCACTTATAACCCCTGATTCGTGGGAGCGTCTGATCGCTTCCTGTGAAGGTGAGAAGCTAATACCAAAGGATAGCCTCAATGATCCCGCAGCCAGATTCGAGGAGAAGGATTTCTCGGAACGGATTATGCGATACGTTGATGAACTGCCCAAGCTCTATCAGGTTATCATCAGGCACCGATACGGTCTCGGCAATCGCAAGATCCGAACTCTTCAATTCCTGAGTCGTAAGCTTCGCATTAGACGGGACAAAGTACATCAGCACGAAGTAGCCGCATTGCGCATGCTACGCCTCAAGTGTGAGGCAGCAGACATTACAAATTCAGGAGATTAGTTATGGAGGCAGTATGGAAGTAATCGATTTACAACAATGTGGTGTCCCGGCGGTTTGTGCTCAGGAGCCACAGGGAGTCTCGAAGAAGTACACGTTTATCCCGACCACACGCATTGTGGACGACCTTCAATCCCTCGGTTGGTTTCCTGTCCGAATCCTGGGCAACATGAAGCCAACAGCACTCGCCGCCAGACATGTCGTCCGGTTACGCCGCGAGGATGACATGCTCACGAAGGTCAATGACGTCGCCCCCGAACTCGTCGTCCTCAACTCCCACGACGGTCTCAGTTCGTTTCGCCTGCAGGCGGGATTATTCAAATTAGCGTGCAGCAATGGCCTTGTCGTCGCCCAGGCCATATTTGCCTCCATTGCAATCCGACATCTCCGTTATACTTACGAATCTGTAAGTCACGCTGTGCAAAACTATGCTGTCCGGATTCCGGAGATTCTCGAACACGTCGATCACCTGAAGTCCGTCAACTTCTCTGACGACAGAAAGATACGATTTGCAGAGGAAGTCATCCGGCTGCGCTTTCCCGATGGCACAGCCTACGGTCAGCGCATCGATATAGAACAAGCCTTGCGCCCCATGCGCACAGAGGATTCAGAGAACAACCTGTGGACGACATTTAATATCCTGCAAGAAAAAGTCATGCAGGGCCTGTTGCGGACCGAAGGCCAAAAAAAAATCAGAAAAATCCATAGCCCGCAGCGCGACATCGAACTCAATCAGGCTATGTTCTCTCTCGCTCTGGAACACGCAGCTCATGGCTGAGAACCCGCACGCCACCGAGTGCCATGCTCCTGAGCTGCGTGTCATCCGCATCTGCAATCACTACGCAGAAGCCATACGCCCGGACGGGCTCACTGTTTTTCTCGATTCATCCAAAGACGATCTTGCGAAAATCCTTAACCACCTGCGCGCCTCGGCAACGGCCGAGTCATTGATCCGCATTCTGGGGATCGTCAGAGGCCATCAGATTAGTCTCTCTTACGCACGCCGTTACATGCCTGAAGCCTTGCCAGAATTGGAAGCAGACTTCGCCAGCCTGAAATCTGCACTCATAAACTATGCGCGAGGTGGTTGCATTGGAGAACCGTTTCATCACTCAATCAGCCAGCGCCAGATCACCGGCCACGCAAAAAGTGTCGCTTGATGCCACATTACAACATCAGGCAATTCTTTCAGGGCGCAGAGACTTTCGTGAGGTACCGGTCTGAATACATCAGAATGCTGCAGCGCCTGCTCGCTAACCGTGATTGGTTCACCAGAAGCATCGGTGTTGTTCCCATCTTGGCCACGGAAGATCAACTTATTCAGATCGCCAAACAACATCTACCAGAATCCGCCAGCGAATCTCTTTTGGCAGAGATCATGTCTGCAGCCCGCTGCGACTTCACGGAGAATCTCGCATATTCCTGCGCAGATCGACAGCATCGCAGTCCCGAAGAGATGAAGATAGAGATTTCCCGAAAACTATTGCATCTGATCTCTCTTTCCTTGCCTGATACGCAAATGGTGAATCCGGATAATCCGTTCCTTGAGTATCTTAAGAACCACCTGAAGCTGTCCGTGACAGAAACTCAGCTGCTCTTTCGCCTATGGCTCACAGAGTCTTGCCCTAACTTCGCATGGTGTCAATACCACACGCACAGCATGACAGAGTATACGAATCTCATGTCAACCCTACTAGGATTGAGCACTGCAATGATCAGCCAGATCATCAATTCCAACTCCAAGCTTCTGCAAACTGGTCTGATTACAGTCGAGCATCAATCGTTTGCCCTCAGGAATGGGTTATTCGCTGCCATCGCCGGCCTGACAGATCCCGCCACCTATCAGGCCGAGCATTACGAGATCGACTCAGGACCCGTTTACGATGTGCAGTCATTCAATATCGATCCCATTGACCGCGAAATCATGCAGGCACTCCTGGCTGATACTGCGCCCTGCAACATCTTATTCTATGGACGTCCGGGCACGGGCAAGACCGAAATGGCCCGATCGTTGATCAGTTGCGCCAGACGACAAATCTATCAAATAAAGGCAACCCTCGCGCGAAACAAGAATTCGCGGCTTGCCCGAGCAACTTACGCGACGTATTTCTCCCAGGAATCCGCGATCATTCTCGATGAGGCGGAGCTACTGCTTAGCACAGATTATGATAACGTCTACTTTGAGTCAGACTACATGCCGACTAAGGCGGCAACCAATGTCTTTCTGGAGTCTCATCAGGCAAAAATGATCTGGATTGTGAATGACCTCCGCTCAGTGCATCCGTCCACACTGCGCAGATTCGACTTCACCCTCAAATTTGACCGACTGTCCCGCAGCCAGAGAGAAACCGCAATAGACCTTATCGATTCAAAGCACCAGTCGAACCGTCAGCACGTCTCCCCTGAACTCCGGAAACGCCTCGTCACCGCAGAACATCTGTCGATCGGCGTACTCGACAGAATCTTCCAGACGGCCTCCCGCACCACGAAAGACGACAAAGAGATCGTAATTCGGCGACTGATGAAGGCCGTGCCCGTAGCCTCTCAATCCGCCGTCTTTTCAGACCTGGAGCAGAGCTACGACATTCGCATTCTGAACACCTCTGTTCCCGCAGCGACCATCACAAGATCCTGCACGGACTTCTATTCCGGCGAGCGCAAGTCTGGAGAAGGATTGAACATTCTCTTTCATGGTCCACCCGGCACCGGCAAGACGGAACTCGCCAAATACCTTTCGCATTCCACCGACCGACAACTCATCGTGCGACGCGGCAGCGATCTCCTGTCGATGTGGCTTGGAGAGACGGAGAAGCAAATCGCTTCCGCATTCGAGGCCGCCCGAGACAACAATGCAATACTGCTGATTGACGAAGCCGACTCTTTCTTTGTCTCCCGCGAAAATGCCGAACATAACTACGAGTCCAGCCGAACCAATGAGTTTCTGACCCACATGGAGCAGCACAACATCATTCTCGTCTGCGCCACAAACCTCCTCGACAAACTCGATCCGGCCTCCCTGCGCCGGTTCCACTTCAAAGTTGAATTCCATCCGATGCGACAAACAGAGACAGCTGGTTTCTTCCTGAACTATTTTTCTGACCACCTATCAGAGATTCCTTCCGAATGCGAGCTCACTTCCGCCCTGCGTACAATTCCATTCCTGACCCCAGGCGATTTCCGCTCTGTCCGGCAACGCATCCGATATCAGAGACAAAAGCAATCATGGGGTCAGCTTATCGCAGAACTGGCACAGGAATCGAAGTACAAACGCTCATCCAGAGGCTCCGCCATCGGCTTCCACCAGCCTACCTGAGAAGCATGCTCGTGCTCCATCCTAGAACTTGCAAACCGCCCTTGAACTCACTAGGCTGACTACACCAGCTACAGCGACTACACCGATTTGCGATAAATCCAGGGCGGGTTCGAAGCGATTGGATTTTCCCGGTCACAATGAACCAGTACAATCTTTGTAGATTCTCACCAATGACTTCTGTTTGACCAAGGTGAAGACTATATGCGTTCCGAGGATTTTTCAAAAATTCGATCTACACACCTCTCTATAAACGATATTCTACATTTTGGGAGTCTGCATCTGTTGCACGACGAATCGGACCTCTGTTTAATCCCATTGGTTCAGCTTCTCAAGCAACGGATTACCTTTAGTGAGCTTATACCATTCCATAATATACCTATGCGGCTTGCACTTCTCGTTGAAGGACTCGACCAAGTGGACAAACGTTGCACAGGCACCATCCCATTGGCGCAGTGAACCTGCCGGATGAAGCCGCCAGCCCAAATCCTGCAATGCCCATGGCCCTTTGGCCATATTGCGACGCATGGAAGTGGTGATCCAATTTGACTTGGCGTCCGCACCTCCGCGGGCCAGGGGCGTATGGTGATCGAGACTTGGCATTAGGTCCCAGTATATCTCATGGCATTTCTCGAAATGACCATGGGCGTCGAACGGGAATTGGTCGGGTAGTAACACGTTGAGCAATCGCAGAAATCCTGGATTATACAATCGCTCGCCAGAGTAACGATCAACAAACCCGTCCCGAACAAATGTCTGCATCATTTCTCTTTGGGTATAGGCGCGCTTCGATTTCTCCTTCGGTTTAAAGGGAAAATGTTCCCCCGCGGTCGCCGCCGCCTTGACAAGGTCACCAGATATCAGATCCTCCATCAGGAGCTCCATCGGGCTCGATGAACTGGCGAGTATATCTTTCCTGTTTGGGCGCTCCCACTTGATAGCACCTTTGGCCACCAACTCGTCCATGATCTCCAGTGCTTTCCTGGCCTTGAGAGGATCGGTTCCGTGTGCATCCCGGCTCATGTTGGCCAGGTTATCCGCCATGATTTCAGCCAGCAAGTCGACTGCTTCTGGGGGCATTACGTACTTCGATACTTCTTCTACAACATCAGGGGAATCGTTCTCCTTCATCGTAGGCATTCTGCATGAATGGTGTAACCCCTGTAAAGCAAGTCTCGTTTCTCCATTGTTAATTATGTGAGCATACCCTCACAAATAGGGATGCACAAGGAGACAGAATGGCCCTTATGAAAAGCTACAGAAAAAGCAGCAAGAAAGAGGCACAATCGCATGTTCCTTCCGCATATACTACATATGAGAAGTTGTGCCAAACCGTCATTCATACCACTAAGCCGCTTGAAAGTGATTTATCGGCAGGCTGAGCATGGTATGCTCAGAATAGGACACCAATATAGCGAAGGGCGGCTTTGGGATTCGGAAAGCAGCAGCTACAAGCAAATTACGACCCGCCTGATTGTTCGAATCGTGGTAGGCACGGAGGGATATTATTTGGACAACGAGTCAATCGAATCAGGAGAAATTTCACGTTCGAAGTTCTGGAGCTTCTTGACGCACTTTGCGCGAAAGGGCTTTCGGCAGATCGCAGCCAACAATTATAACAGCTATCCATCCTGACTCCAGCCTTTTCACTGCATTCAATGGACATTGCAGTGCTACTGACGACCATCGCATGCGCCAGTCTGCTGACCTTTTTCATAGCGCGTCGCTTTCGAAAGAAGGACATGTACATCAAACGCCAGCATCACATTCAAGCATTTCCGCCCGATCATTACAAAAACCGTCGTTGATTCACACCATTGCCCTCAGTTTGAATAAGGTGAAGAGTTCATGCAAAAACCGCAAAAAAATCTGCACCTCTCTATATACCTTTCCCAGAGACGTTCACGATCGGCTAAACTTACAGAAGATATTGACGCATGGTTTATCCGGGCAATGTATTACTAATGATGACTGATGTGACTCGGAGAAACCAGAGGCCCGAAGATGACAAACGCTCCAGTTAAAGTTTTCATAAGTTACAGTCACGACAGCCAGACCTTACTGGATGCTGTCCTCCAATTAGCAAACAAACTAAGATCTGAAGGTATCGACGCATCCATTGACCAGTACGTGCAATCACCATCTGAAGGCTGGCCACGGTGGATGGAGAGCCAAATTGAAATTGCCGAATTCGTACTCATTGTGGCAACGCAAGCATACAAGGAAAAACCAAAATCTGAAGACGTCAATCATGGCCGGGGTGTAACATGGGAAATCTCGTTGATCTATCAGCATCTATATAACAAGGTAAATCCTGCCAAGTTCATACCTATCGTCTTCGAGTCCCCTAACCGAAAATACATTCCGGCTCCGCTACAAGGACAGACAAGCTACAATATCCTTGATCCCAAAGAATATGATGATCTTTATTGGCGACTTCGCGGAATTAACACGAGAGAAAAACCACCTCTGGGTGAACAAAGACCATTGGAACAAAAAGAAAGAAAAAGTGCCTTTCTGTCGACATTCATTGACATCGAACTTTGGAATAAGGCAAACTGGAACGGCACGGTGTTCATGCATGACCAAGAGTTTAAACATCCACCAATCCTTGCCCTGCGTTTCACCGACAAAGAGGCCGCTGAACAGATATTTAAACAATGGATTACTCGGTTGAGTGTGAAAGATGAGTTTGATGAGTTAAGAATATCTATTATCGATGGACCATTGCCCTCAGGGCAAACAGGTTATACGGTACACGTAGGTTCTAATCTCGAAAATATAATTAACCGTTACAAACGTGATGGGATAGAAGTACCGATGGATTATTTCATCCACATCAGCAGATTCAACCGCATGAATCCGAATCCAACATCGACAAATCTGGAAGTCTTCTTAAAGCGATACAGACAGTTCGGATGCTATTTTTTAGCGGCGGCATACGGTGAAGGCGGTAGCGTTACCTTGCACGAAAACTCGAAAATCATGAAGAAACAGTTAATCTATCGTGACGTGAAAGATGTGCCAAGCAAAGACGACTGGGATTCTATCATCTTTCTGCCAGAAAATCAGGCCAGTCCTTAACAGAGAGGGGTATTCTCACTACGCCCTGAACTCAAAATGCCTAACCGGGCTGGATGGCGGAAGGCTTAGCTATTGAAGATGGCTCAACAAAGTACAAAAAGATGATCACCAAGGCAGCAACTATAGGGAGGTAAAGGAAGATTATCGTTGGTGAAAAGAAGACGCAGAGATATGAGTAACGACCGCCAGTGTAAAGGTCAGGTCTCATTGCAAAATCCTTAATAATTTTCGGCTTCTCTGAAATTCCAGCAACATCGCTATACAGACCACGAAATCTCCGCTCCTGCGTCAGATAATAAGTATCTAACAACCAAAACACGATTGCAACACCGATCCCAATCAACAGAAAGCGATTTTGCTTAGTGCCAGCGACTATCGCCAATATAGCCGACACAATTGCGATGGACCATCCTTTGATGAGGAACGAGTTGGTGTTGAGTCTGGTGACTATGGTCTGGATAAACTCGAGATGCTTGATCTTCACCGCAGAAAATTGATCTAACTTATCAGTCTTATTAGCCATACTGAAACCCTATTTAGGATTGAATCTAATCGCTTCTTCAACCCATGCTTCTAGATTCTTCTTTATGTCATTATAAGCATCAGACGCAGAAGGGTTCTTACATGGTATTGATCTTATGTTGTTATCTTTGTCCCTAAACGTGAACTGTTCAAACGGGTTGGTGCCTTGTTTACATGTCCCGGTATTGGGGTCTTTCAAATTGTGTACATAAACCCCGAGGAGGCCTTTGCGTTCATCCCAAGCTTTTTTGATCTCGTACTTTACCCAAGGCCTAGCCGCCGTTTCTTCACCGATCAAGACCACGACGCATGACCTATACTGCATATTATCATTAATCCATCTCTTGACTGCATCATCGCCCTTTTTCTTAACTTCTTCCCAATCATTAGTCGATACAGGTTTGTTGTCTTCCAAAGCTCCGATATTCCGGACCTGCTGAACTCTCATAACGTCATTCTTGAAGTGAAAGCTATAAAAGATTTGTCGTTTAATTGCCATAGCTCAGTCGGCCTCTCCATATCCATTGTCAATAGATTAACATGGCCCCTATGTTAACGCAGCGTTGGCGACGCCCCGTGCAAACCACCTCACCTTTTCTCGAGGTGACTCGTGATCAAGGAGCGGCAATATCACTCTTCATCGTCCTCATCGTCTTCTTCAAGAAATCGCTCAAGCGCATCATCGATCTCGCTGCGTATCCGTTCAAACGTTGATTGAATGTTATTACCGATGAAAGGCTCATAAACAATGCCCGCAATATTCGAGAACTCTTCAACAGACTCCTGCCGCAAGACTAAAACATTCTCGCGACCAAACTTACCCTGAAAGAATCCGATTTCATGCACAACATTCTGACGTGCTCTGACGCTTCCATCTGCCTGCTCATCTTCACCAGTCATTACGATAATCGCGTAATGGCACTCATCTGTTTCCTCTTCAAGTTTTTCGATGACCGTTCTGCCGCGGTTTACTTGGTCTTTGAGTATGACAACATCGACTTCAAGCTGCGTTCGCACGAAACGCTCCACGTCATTCCACAAGGAGCTTCGGCCATGCGAGATAAATATCTTGAATTCCTCTTCTTCACTTATGGTTTCATGGCTCATTCCGTCCCTCCGTTAATGGCAGTAAGTACATAGCTTCTGATCACGCCCGACCTTTTCGTTTAATCGGGTTGAGCTGATAGAGCACGTCTAGTGAGTGCTGATCTTCAAGATCAGCGATCTTCCCTTTCCAAAGATATAAATCTAAGTAGTTAAGTTTGGTTAAGTGAGTCAGATTTGCGTCGTATTCCATTCTGGGAAAACCTGAACTTGCGTCTTCGTTTAAAGCTTTCCTTATGGAATTGTCTCTCTGCACAGCACGACCTCGCTGTCTCAATAGTTTCGTCATTGCGATCTCGAAATAAATCCAAGGTGACGCTGTCTTGGTTCCTGCCGATATCACCTCCTCGGCAGTAATCGAATTGGGGGTGTTTAAGAAAAAGATGCATTCGGTATCATCCATCATCATCGATAATGCTGTGGAAAGCATGAGGTGTACATGGCTAGTAGAATAATTACGCTTCTTATAATTGAACGTCCTTCCACTCGTGTTTAGGCAGTATTCGCCATCGAGAATTTCCAACAAATCATCAGCGTAACCCCAAACACAGGAATCAATGAATGCTGTTAGTGCAAACTCCTCATATAGCCAGCCTGCCAATGATAGAGCTAAATCTAGGTCCTTGTGTGAATGAGAAATAAATACATCGGCCGCTATTGACGGGAACCAGTTGGCCTGCAACTCAGAAGCGTTTAAGGTGCCATTCTCATCTGCAAAAGATTCCACTGTCTCGCGAATTATGGCTGTGTCTGCCACATAAAGAGATTCACCTCTCGCTTTGAAGTGGGTAAAATTATTGCTCGTTAGGTTTAGATTGAAGCCCCTAAACATTCGTTTGCCCTACCGCCACCCTTTGCCCAGCACCTCTAACCGCTCAACCTTGTTCAAAACATCCGAACACTCTTCCCACTTCGGGCCTGTGATGTTCGCATTGTTGTTGTAGCGTATATCGAAGGGATGCTTCTGCACCACAGAGTTGATTCGGTTTTGTGCCTCTTCAATTCGCCCCAGAGCTGTGTCGACCCACACATCTTCGAGAGTGTCCGGGATCTGCCCGAAGAGGCTGTGAATATCGTTCAGTCGTTCTGAGAGCCGTGCATGCACCTGATCTTCTACGGAGCCGCGATATCGCAGGTTGTACAGATAAACAGTCTCAAATCTCTGACCGATACGCTGGATACGGCCTTTACGTTGTTCAAGACGTGTTGGGTTCCACGGTAAGTCGAGGTTGATGAGTGTGCCGAGGATCTGCAAGTTCAAGCCTTCACTCGCTGCGTCTGTACCGACGAGAAGTTTGATCTGGCCTTCTTTGACCATCGACTTGATCTTCTCGCGTTCGACTCTGGTCTTCTTACCGTCTTGATAGATGGCCGATTTCTGTGAGCCGGCATAGAGACCAACCGTCAGATCATGATAGTGTGCTGACAGTTTACTCGCGACTGAATCAGCAGTGTCGAAGTACTGACTGAACAAGATGCATCCGCGTTCAAGCCAGCCACCTGTGCCGTCAGCACCCGAGTCCAGGAGCTTCACAACCATGTTGTACTTCGGGTCTGCATCGAGTCGTTCAGAGAGGGCGTTCACCACACGGGTCAGAGCTTCATTCTCTTCAGGAGTATTTCGAGCGTTACCTTGTTCGGGAATGACATCCTCAAGCTCTGAACCATCTTCTTCTTCAATGTTAAATTCTTCAGCACGAGATTCCCCCAGCAGCTTCTTGGCGGTATTCAAGCCCGCAATCATCGAGCTCCCGATACGACGAAGCAAAAGCGTTTGTAAAAAGCCAGCACTCCGCGTCCGTTTAGCGAGTAGCTGACAATATTCCAGTGCAGCGTTATAAGCATCTTGCAGATAACCCGGCAGCTCAAGGGCCTCTTCGTTATTCTCACCATACAGTTTAACTTCGACCTTCTGAAGGTAAGGTTTGTTTGTCTCGGGATCAATCGTGTTCTCAAGATAACTACGTGTACGCCTTACGATATTACGGATGAATGGGTTGTGAAACTTGAAGTATGACGTCTTGAGGTTACGCAGCTTACTCTTGGTCGGTGCATCGAAACCAGAGCGTGCATCCAGTTCTGCAACCGCAACCTCATCTTTGAGGTCCAGAGCATTGCGTATT
>Ga0154020_10006291_pt1 | contig 13902 bp, 16 predicted proteins | sample Klosneuvirus_201_FD_109709 | JGI IMG/M metagenome (GOLD analysis project Ga0154020, IMG submission 109709) | Active sludge microbial communities from wastewater, Klosterneuburg, Austria - Klosneuvirus_20160825_MG | ecosystem: Engineered > WWTP > Aerobic digester > Activated sludge | place... | reverse complement strand
TGCCGGAAATTACAGTTTTTATGTAGAGGAAAAAGGACTAAGGGAAGAGATTCAGAGTGGACAGTTCAAGAATCAGCAGGCCAAAATCAAACAGGAAGAGCGTTTGATCGAACGATTCAGAGCAAAAGCTAGTAAAGCCAAGATGGCACAATCCCGCATTAAAGCACTGGAAAAAATGGAACGTGTGGATGATGTGGATGACGATAACCCGTCCGTTAACTTCAGTTTCAAATTCAGCAAACAGTCGGGCCGGCATGTAATCAGAATCGAGGATCTGACTAAAGCTTATCCGGGTGTGCCCATTGTACATAATGCAACCGCAACTATTGAAAAAGGTGATAAAATTGCATTAATCGGTGCCAACGGACGAGGTAAATCAACAGTATTGAGAATCATTGCCGGAGCCGATAAAAACTTTACCGGTATGTGCGAAACCGGGCATAATGTAACTCAAACCTTTTTCGCTCAGCATCAGTTAGAAGCATTACACCTTGAAAACTCCCTGATTCAGGAACTTCAGGCCTTTGCTCCCAAGCATACGGAAACGGAACTTCGTTCTATTTTAGGATGTTTTCTCTTTACAGGTGATGACGTTTTCAAAAAGATCAAGGTCCTTTCGGGAGGAGAAAAATCACGGGTTGCTTTAGCCAAAGCCCTAACCGCTGATGCAAATTTCTTAATTCTGGATGAGCCTACCAATCACCTGGATATTGCTTCAGTTAACATTCTGATTCAGGCATTAAAACAATATGAAGGTACTTTCATTGTGGTTTCCCACGACCGTTATTTACTGGATAATGTGGCCAATAAGATCTGGTTTATTGAAGATCAGGAAATTAAAGAATATCCTGGCACATATGCTGAATATGAAGAATGGAATTCAAAAAGAGTTTATGTTCCTAAAGCAGTAGCCCCGGCCCCTAAAAAAGAAGAGAAAAAGGAAGAAAAGCCTAAAGTTCAAATCGAGAATAAGGGAAATGAACTTAAAAAGCTAAACCAGACCCTTCAAAAGCTGGAAGAGGATATTGCTGAACTTGAAAAGTCTGTAAAAGATGCTGAAGCAGAATTATCCAAAGAAGAAATTTATAGCGATCCAGACAAACTATCTGAAGCAAACAGGCGTTATCAGCAATTGAGTCCGCGTTTATTGAAAGCCCAGGCTGAATGGGAGCGCATGGCCGAAGAAATTATGGAACTCGAGGGGAAATAAAAACCCCCTCTTCCTTTTCGATGCAGGGACATTATAAATCATTGTATGAAGAAATTTTCGTTGCTGCTCTCCCTTTTACTGCTAACATCAGGCTTACAGGCACAAAAAAAAGTGCGTGTACGTCCTGCTGAAGCTCCTCAGAATATAACCCGGTATGAGAATTATACTTATATCCCTGAAATTAAATCAGTAGAATTTTATAACCGAAACAAGGAACAATCCATCCCCGTTTACATTTTGGGGAGTCAGGATAATCTGATCCTTGGCTTTGACGACCTGCGTGCAGGAAGCCGTAATATCAGCTATTCCATTGAGCATTGCGATTCCGAATGGAATAGCAGCCGCCTCTCTCCTATTGATTTCGTAGATGGATTCAGTGAAGACAGGATTATCGATTACCGTAATTCATTTAATACCCTGCAGAAATTTACACATTATGAGTTGAGCCTGCCTAACCTGACTATCAAACCTAAGCTCTCGGGTAATTATCTGCTTAAAGTTTATGAGGATAATGATCCGCGTAGAATACTGATTACCAAAAGATTCTTTGTTGTTGCTCCCATTGTTGGCATTGCCGCAGAATTGAACAGATCCAATACCGTGGCTAATCGTGATCAGATGCAGAAACTCAATGTTTTGGTCAACCACGGACAGGTACAGATCAATAATCCCTATCTGGATGCAAAGATTAAAGTACTACAGAACGGTAGATTTGATAATGAACAAACTCTTAAGCGCCCCACCTTCATCCGTCCAAGCCAGCTGGTTTACAATGACCTGAGAGTATTGGATTTTAAAGGAGGTAATGAGTTCAGGCGATTCGATATCCGCAGTCTTCGATTCCGTACCGAAGAGGTTGCCCGTATCGTTCAGGATACGGCTAATACAGTGATTCTTCAGGGGGATATTGTAGAAAACAGATTAGGTTATACCTTCAACTATGATGAAAACGGTGCCTTTTTCATCCGAAATACCGATGGCAGGGATAATCGTACCGATGGAGATTATGCCTCAGTTTATTTATCCCTGAATGCTCCGAAACCAACTGATGGAGGGAATGCCTATGTTGTCGGGCAGTTTAACGATTACCGTCTAATCGACAAGCTTGATTACGATGATGCCCGCAAACGCTTTACCGGGATGATCTTTGTAAAGCAGGGATTGACCGATTACCATTACATCTGGGTAAGTGAGGATGGTAAAACCAGGGATGATGTGGTCTTCGATGGCTCGCATTATGAAACCGAAAACGATTATCAGATCTTCTTCTATTACCGTAAACCGGGTGGCCGATGGGAAGAGCTGATCGGTTTTAATCAGATCAATACTGTAAAACGCTAAAAACTTAAATAAAGTCCTTCCAGACTTGATCCGATTGTCATTCCGGAATGATCCGGAAACACTACCTTTGCCTCATGAGCACTATCACCAAAAGCCCTAAAGAGTCGTTCACCATAATGAATGAACTTGTACTTCCAAACGATACCAATCCCTTAAACAATCTGATGGGAGGTCGTTTATTGCACTGGATGGACATCGCTGCAGCAATATCAGCACAGAAACATTGCAATAATATTGTCGTGACTGCATCGGTTGATAATGTATCTTTCAGGCATGCGATAAAACTGGGCGATGTAATCACCATTGAAGCCAAGGTAACCCGTGCATTCAGCACATCTATGGAAGTACGTCTGGACGTGTGGGCCGAGAACATCCCATCCGGGACAAGAGTACGTTCAAATGATGCCTTTTATACTTTTGTAGCATTAAACAAAGAGGGGAAACCTATTTCCGTCCCCGAAATTGAACCTGAAACTGAGACTGAGAAAAAACTATTCGAAGGAGCCCTTCGCCGTCGTCAGCTCAGACTAATCCTCGCAGGAAAGATGAAAGCGCATGATGCTACGGAATTGAAGGCCTTATTCTTGAACCAAAGTGAGCTTTAAGCCTAAAGCTAAAAGCGGAATGCTAAAAGCAGGGATTTTCGTTTTCGAGTAAAATATGTTATATTGATTACGCATTTTTCACTGTCAACTGTCAACTGTCAACTGTCAACTGTCAACTGTCAACTGTCAACTGTCAACTGTCAACTGTCAACTGTCAACTGTCAACTGTCAACTGTCAACTGTCAACTGTCAAAGTCAAAGTCAACTTCCCAACTCCACAATCCTGTCAAACTCCTCAACTTTCAAACTCATCACTGAAAGTCTTCCCTGCTTAACCAGGCTGATATTTTGCAGTCGTGGATCTGCTTTGATTACTTCTAGTGTAACCGGGTTTTTAAGGCTTTCTACCGGCTCCAGATCTACTACGACCCAGTTTTTATCATCTGTTGTTGGGTCCTGATAAGATTCTTTAACTACTCTCGCAATTCCAACCACCGCTTTACCCTCATTACTATGATAAAATAAGACCAGGTCCCCTACCCGCATCTCCCTCAAATTATTTCTTGCCTGATAATTACGCACACCATCCCAGAAGGTACGGCCATCTTTGTTGAATTTATCCCAGCTATATTTAAAAGGTTCACTTTTTACTAACCAATAGTTCATGCTTTTCTCTGTTTTTGATACGATTTAAGAGTTCTATTTGAAATTATCCCTCAATTGGCTATAAAGATAAAGAAAACAGGAATAGTCTTAGAAAAGACCTTTTAAAATTGATCGGAGACCCGATAGCTATCGCTTGAAAATTAATTTTGTTAAGCTGAGTATTTTCAGATTGGCTTAGGTTATTTTGGTGTTAATCAGCATATTTAATAAAGGATGATAAACATGCCACAATACACCCGAATTTGGTGGGCTTGTGGTGGTTTTGACATCCTAATACACTAGTTATGGGCAATTTTAGAGACACCCTACAGTCAGACACTTCCGACTGAAATTTTAAACTTTCTGAAAAAAACTTGAAAAAAAATTTGCGAAACCGAAAAGTTGCACATACATTTGCAACCGATTAGTTTCATTAAAACAAATAAACAAATGCGTAGAGACATTTTTCAAGCAGTTGCAGACCCGACAAGACGAGCCATAATCGTCTTAATTGCATTACAGGCAATGACACCTAACGCCATTGCCGACAACTTCAACACGACACGGCAAGCGGTATCAAAACATTTACGCATTCTGACGGAATGCGAACTTGTAAAACAGGAACAAAAAGGGCGAGAAATCTATTACTCACTTGAAATTGACAAAATGAAAGAAATAGAAAAATGGTTGGAGCAGTTCAAGAAAATTTGGGAGACCAAATTCAACCAATTAGACAAAGTATTAAACAAACTAAAAAAATAATAAAATGAATAATTCACAAACAACAGTCGTAAAAGACTTAAAAGAAAAATCAATCTTAGTAGCAAGAGAATTTAATTCTGCTGTTACTGACGTTTGGCGTTGTTATACAGAGCCAGAATTACTTGACCAATGGTGGGGACCTGCACCTTGGAGAGCAGAAACAAAAACAATGAAATTTGAAGTTGGAGGCTTTTGGTTATATGCAATGGTCAGTCCAGAAGGTCAAAAACATTGGGCTATTATGAACTACAAAGGAATTGAAATACTTAAAAGTTTCAATATTGAAGATGGATTTTGCGATGCAGAAGGAAATATGAATTTAGAAATGCCTGTTTCCAATGGTGAAATGATTTTTACGACAACTAACACAGGAACGTTAGTAGAATTTAAAATGACCTACACGTCAGCAGAGCAATTAAAAACCATTATAGAAATGGGCTTTGAGCAAGGTATTACTGCTTGTTTAGAACAGTTATCTAAATTATTAATCACATTAAACAATTAATCAAAATGAAAAATCTATCAATTTTCGCAAATGGAACTATTGCCTTTGGCATTATTTCTATTCTAGCATTAATCTTACTACATTTCACAAGTACGGAGTTTAAACCTAGTTTTCGTATGGTAAGTGAATACGCACTTGGCAACTACAAATGGCTTTTGACAGTTTTCTTTTTCTGTTGGGGTTTGTGTTCAATTTTTTCAGGACTAATGATGTGGAACGTAGTAACAACAGGTTGGGCTAAATTTGGAGTAATTTTATTTTTTATAACAGGTATTGGTGCAATAATGGGCGGTTTGTTTGATGTGCAACATAAGTTACACGGACTGTCTTTTGGAATTGGAGTGCCTTTTATGCCTATTGGTGCTTTAATCGTTAGTTATCATTTACTAAAAAAAGTAGAATGGCAGAGCAACAGTGCAACTTTGCTTTTAACTTCTCATTCAATTTGGATTAGTTTAATATTGATGGCAATTTCAATGTTTATATTGTTCTCGACCTTAAAATCAGCAGGTGTAGTTTATGGTCCAGATTCACCACCATTAACTGAATTACCAAAGGGCGTAATCGGAATTAATGGTTGGGCAAACAGACTATTGGTTTTATGCTATATACTTTATCCTGTATTGACAGCAAAGCTATTACTAACAATTATTAATCTCAAAAACTAAATAATATGTCATTTCAAGCATACATAGACAATATTAAAACCAAGACAGGTAAGACACCTGCTGATTTCAAAAAGTTGGCAGAGAAAAAAGGATTTATCATTGATGGAAAACTCAATCCCAAAACAAAAGCTACCGAAATCACAAATTGGCTGAAAGAAGAATTTGAATTAGGACACGGACATTCAATGGCGATTTATGCAACTTTTAAGGGCAAGACAGAATAAAAACTGCCCATAACAAGGTATTGGCAAAAAAGGGGCAGAAGTACAAGCCTCAACATTTGTAATTCTATTGAACATTTGTGCAAAATTCAAGCTGACGTTTTTCAAATGCCCCTTCTTCGCCAATACCCAAACCGTTATAAGCCATTTTAAAGACGACCAACAGAATGACAAAAAATGAACTTTGGTATTTATTAATTGACGGACAACAAGACGCTGAAACTGGAGTTGTCGGGAACTTTTATGCTTATGGCGAACATTTAGGAGACGCATTAGAAAAGACAATAAAAGCCTCGGTTGATTATAAGTTTATTACAAATCATAACCTGACAGAAGTTTCATTGCTTGACAGTTTTGATGTAATTGGTGACAACAAGGAGTTGGTTGAAATTGCTGACAATGTCTATATGCGACCAACAACTTACACCTTCCCGATTGACGACCCAGACAAAGAATTTATCCCTCCAATCGGAATAGTCAAAAGTGTTTTTGAAGGAGAGTATGAATACGATTTAATTAAGCAAAACTTTGTTGCATATGGTGCGGACGAGAATGGAATTTTTGAATTTGAATTAGTTCTTACAAAAGAAAATTTAATAGATACATTTATCAAGACTATTGATTTCTTGCCGACAATTGATGGGTTTTGGATTTATATTAAAAATTATTGGGAAAATGATATGACAGAACTCTGGGTTGCAAAACATTTCACAGACAAACAAACTGTTATTGACTTTCTTAAAACTCAACGGAAAAACACTCTTGAAAATGGATACTTAGATATTGTAGTTCACTCTCTGATAGGTGAAACAAACTTAACACTTGACGACCACAAGAAAATACAGTTTCACACTAAAGACGAAGGAGTATTCAATGACTTTATTGGAAATATAATTGAGTTAGGCTATGAACAGACAAGAGATTTATACAACTTGGAGTTCGGTTATCATCACTTCCATTACAGACTTGTCGACAGTTTGACAAGAACGGAATTTAAACATATGTTAACCGACAACAAATTTGAAATGATTGACAAATGGGAAGAATAAAAACGGCTTATAACACGGGTTTTGCGTCAGGCGGGCTGACGTGCAAACTTGGAGTTTTGTGCTTCTATTCAGGTTCAGTGCTGGTTGACAGTTTTGTGCTCCGAAACCCGCCCGAACGCAAAGCCCGAAAACGTTATAAGCAAGCCAGGTGAAAAGATCAAACTACATTTTGCTTTTGTCCTTGTTTTCCGTAGGGGCTTTTTTATGGTATGTTTGTACATGCAATAAGACATCTGAGAATATTGCATTGTCTGTTTTTTCCTCAGGAGTTTTTGCTTTTTTAGTGGAGTTAGGTTTTTTTCTTAATGACTTAAATCGATTCTCATTTCTTCGCGGTAATTGGCGCAGAAAGAATTTCTTTAATCGAAATGAAAAAACAAGTGGCATTGGATATGATGACCTCGAAACGAGATACTCTCCAGATAAGGTTGATCCCAACATATCTCTAAAATATATGGGCGATGGAGAATATCATGGTTCCGCCAATTATGAAGAGGGTAAAAAAGCCTTCATTATCCTCATTGATAAGAGTAATATTCTTGCGGCATCTGGGACATATCAATACACAAATACAAAGAGTCAAAGCAATCTTCCCGACATAGGGCACTTCGATATCCTCATTGATATTGATAAAAAGTGCATGTACGTTACACACAAAAACATTTTACCCAACGGCAATGCACAAGGAACGGAAGTTTGGAATAAAGCGGAATAGTTGTTTTAATTTGGCCAGCTTATAACAGCTTATTGGCGCCACGAGCTTTAAACGTATATTTATTAGAAGGAAAAGCGCGCGGCGCCAATCTGCAAAACGTTAGGTGCAATAATACAAAACTGACAAAATAAGATAAAACGTATGAGAAAAACATTAATAATCTTATCTCTTCTAGTTATAACTACATTGACTTTTGGACAAAACAAAGATGAGAGAGTGGATAATAAAAATTTAGAAGTAAGAATTGAAAAAATGGAGTATGAAAATCAAAACCTCCATAATCAGTATAGCAATCTTACAATTCAGTATCAACAAACAAACGATAGACTAAATAACTACTTGACTTTTACAGCAATCGTTGCTTCAATATTTGGGGTATTAATTGCATTGGCAGGAATTTACATAGGGTTTGAGAGTTTAAGATCTCAAAACAGGAGAAAAGATGCAATAAAGACACTTGAAGACGCAAAAAACTATGTCAATGACAAAAAAAGTGATTTTGATAATTTACTTGATGAAAAGAAAAAGTTGCTACAAAGTGAGTATGACAAGTTAACTCAACTTATAAAAGATAAACTTCTAAGTGATATTGAAATTGAAACATCGAAAGTTAGAGAAGTAGCTGTTAAAAAGGCAGAAGAAATTCAGAATCTTTCAGTAGAACAGCAAACTAACAAGACAATTGAGTTACTTGAAAAAAGACTTGAATTTTTTGAAAATGTTGGTATTCCTGACGACCCTGAAATACTTTTTTCAAAAGCAAAGATATTAAGGGAGAAAAAAATGCATCAAGAAGCAATCTTGCTCCTTGAAAAATTAGTCGAGAAAGTTCCAACTCACAAAGATGCATATTGGTATCTAGGATATGAGTATGCTGAATTAAGCGACAATGAAAATTCAATCAAAAACTACAAAAAAGAGCTTGAATTGAATCCTACAAATTCTTCTGCATTAAACAATATCGCTTTGAGATATAGGACAAAAGGAAACTTCCTAGAAGCTTTAGAATGTCTTAATAAAGCAATTGAAAATTCAAACAAAAAAGAACTATACTTCACTAATAGAATTGATATTCTAAAGAAACTAAACAGCTATGAACGTGCAATTAACGATTACATTAGTTTGATTAACATCAATCCAGATAAATCTGATTACTACAACGAATTAATTAAATTACTCAGACATGAGAATAGGTATAATGATACAATTTTATACTTTGACAGAGCTATTAGCCATTACATAGAGAATGACCCCGAATTATCTAATAGTTTCAATTTTTCAAAAGCATCTTTCTTAGGTGAAATTGGAAAGGAACAATCTGCTATAGATATATTCCAAAGCCTAATTGACAACAATTACAAAACTGAAACTTGCTACATAAGAATAGCTGATTTAAAAAGTAAAATCGGTAAAACCGATGAAGCTATCGAAATACTTTCCAATGGAATTTCAAATAACCCTCTTTCTTCTGCACTATATATTTACAAAGCTTTTATTGAATCAGATGTAAGCGAAGCTAACTCAAAAAAAACCATAGATGTTGGTGGTGAGAAAATCAATACAGAGAACTATTATTTCACCTCAGGGCGATTTTTTTATCAGAGAGAAAAGTTTGCACTAGCAAGACATAGCTATGAAGGAGCTTTAAAAACTATTGAGCCTAAACTGAAAAATGAGGAAATTGAAGAAGGCGATTTGATGAATTACTATGAAACACTGATTATACTTCAAAAATCATTAAAACAATTCAATGAGCATTATCGCAAATTTATTGTCAGCGAAAAGTATTTAATTGTGCTTAATGTCTTAGACATCATAAATAAATTATATTCATCCTTTAATGATATGGAAAAGTCAAAAGCACTTTTAGAGATAAAAGAACTAAATATTGAAGCAAAAGATAAGGACTCAATAAATTGGAATTTTAATGATATCAAGGGATTCGTAGAAAAGACTAGTAGTGGAGAGTTAGCTGTTTTTACTGACAATTTAATTAAATATATAAAAGGAGAAATAAGCCTTGATGAACTATAATAGAATTACCGCCGCTAACATACTTTTGGCTTAATGGCGGGTGATGTGGTTAATTGAACATTTTACCTCTCATCAACTTTTGTGGTATATTAACAGTTTTGTGTTCCGAAATCCTCCACTGCGCCAAGTGCCAAAACGTTAGGCATTATTATAAAAAATGAAGAAGACCATTCAAAAGCCTGAAAATTGGCCAGATTTTGAAACTCTCTGCAAACAGTTGTGGGGTGAAATTTGGGGTATTCCGATGAAAATAAAAAAGAATGGTAGAAATGGTCAGCCACAAGCAGGTGTAGACGTTTATGGAGTTCCCAAAGGAGAAGAAAATTATTGGGGAATTCAATGTAAGGGAAAAGATGATTATACCAATGCTAAACTGACCATAAAGGAAATAGACAAAGAATTATCTAAGGCTCAAAAATTCAAGCCTGAATTGGCGGTATTCATATTTGCGACAACAATGAATAAGGATTCAGCCATCGAAGAATTCGTAAGAATTAAAGACCTAGAAAGCAGAAAAAATGGAGGCTTTGAGATACTACTTTTTTGCTGGGAAGATATTGCCGACTTAATTGATGACCATCAGGATACTTATAATTTTTGGGTTGGTAACAAGCAACATAAAACAAAATTTGACTTTGAGGTCTCTTTGAATGATTTTCAGCCAGAACATATAATTAGACCGAAATGTATTAGAACAATAAAAAGATACAGAGTTAGGGAACCTGAAGTTGATCGACTTGACATTGGAACTGCTGCACTATTTGGAAATTTGGATTGGAGCAAAAAATTTTCTTTTGCAAATCCAGCTTTTATCTCAAGAAGTCAAGGTCGTGTAAATGAAGCTATATGTTCGTTTGAGATAATTATGGCCAACACAGGAACTAACGTCATTGAAGATTGGAGGGTTAGGTTCACAGTTGTTGGTGAGCATAAAGAGATAATGGATCAACTTGGAACTGGCCCAATGGGAATGATTGACCTTGTCTATCTGAAGCAAAAAAGAACTTATGTAAACAATAACCAAATATCATATTCACCAAAGGAAAATGAACCACTAATTCAAAAAGATAACAGATATTTCGAAACGTACATTATTCCTGAATGTAAAGAGTATGCGATTCCTATTGAGTGGGAATTACTTGCAAGAGATTTTAATTCAACAGGAACAATTTTTTTGAAGGTGGAACCTGACTATGAGGACAAGATAGTTATAGAAAATGTTGACTCAGAAGACGAATTGAAAGAAGATGAAATTATCTTAATTGAAGAGAAGAAAAATTATAACGATGAAGAATAACAATGCCTAACAGCAACTACCCAAAAGTGGCAGTTCAGTGGTTAAATCAAGCTTTGTGCTTAACTGACAATAAAGTGCTTCGAAATCGCCAACTTTTTGTAGCCCCAAACCGTTACCCCCCTTTCGACGTCATACTCTCAATAGCTCTTCTAAGCGCAGCTATTTCATTTTTTAAATCAGCTACATCTTTGGCACCGGCAAGAGGTGTATCCTTTTCTTCGGCATCTCTCCCAATAAAAAAGCTGGCTAATGTAGCCGTAACATAACCAAAAATTGCATAGCCATACAATGCTATAATAAGGGCCAGTCCTCTGCCTTCGGGAGTTGATGGGTAATACTCACTCCCTGCAGTTATTACCCGCATAGCAGTCCACCATAATGCAATTCCATAACTGTCAAAGCCCGGGTAGGCTTTCTCAAAGGCATGCATACCCGCAGCACCGGCAAAAGTTACAACAAGAGTCAATAGAAAAATATAGCCAAAAGCTCTTCTGGCCATAGTTGCTGCAAGACTCTTCATACTGCGGTTAACAGAAGAAACAAGCCTGAGCAGACGAAGGCCTTTTAAACTTCTCAAAAAGCTCATAAAGCGGAAAATCCGAAATATTCTTAACGCCGGAATTAAAAGTGAAATGGCCGTAAGCCAATTCTTTTTTAGAAAAACAAGTTTAACCGGTGCGAGAATAAATTTCGTCACAAAGTCAACAATGAAAATAAACCAGATGGAAAGACTCAGATAGTCTAAGGGTTTAGATAGCCCCCATATCAATTCTGCAATAAGCAATATCAGCCATACAAAACCTAAAAAGATCATTGGACCCTCGAGCAATCCTTCTATGGATACAAGAAGGTTTTTCCTCTCATTAATGATTTGTTTGTTAACAGGTTCTCCTTTTTTCATCATTCTGAAAAAAGAGAAATTATCATGCCAAAGGATATTAAACTCATAAAAATCAATGTGCATTTTTCTCGCCAACGTATTTCACACAAATCCGGGCTGTTATGCTGATGATTATCGCTAATTAAAGACGAATTATAAAACAGGGATAAAAGAGGGATCAAACAGGGATAAAACAGGGATGAAACTCGGATAGTCTTTGTGTTAGATTACTTTTTGATCTTTATTTGATATCTCATTCATCCCTGAATAATTACCATCCTTCCTACTGACAATTCTAAGGCATTTGCCACGCATGATGCACACCTGACTGGTTTGCTTGTATTATACCTTAAACTATACCTAGAAATTATTTATCAAATACATTTTATGTACGTATATTTGTACATAAAAAGGTACAAATAAAACAGATCTTTATGCTAACGACATCCATTTCAGACTTCAGGAAAGACATCAAAAGATACTTTGATAAAGTGACGGAGAACTTTGAAACATTGATTATCAATCGTGGTAAGGACAATGGTGTTGTCATTATGTCTTTAGCAGAATATAATTCATTGCGCGCAACCCAGCATGAACTTTCTTCAAAAGAAAATGAAAAGAGACTGGATTCCGCAATTGATAAACTGAAAGCCGGAAATTCTATGAGTAAAAATCTTCTTGAAGAATGAAATTCATATTTGTAGACGAATCCTGGGAAGATTATTTGTATTGGCAAAAAACCGATAAAAAGAAACTGAACAGGATAAATGAGCTGCTAAAAGACATCTCCCGAAGTCCATTCCAGGGAATTGGAAAACCAGAGCCGCTTAAATATAAATATTCAGGATTTTGGTCTCGCAGAATTGATGATGAACATCGATTGATTTATCAGGTGAAAGATGATGAAATCTTAATTGCAAAGTGCAGATTTCATTATGATTAACACCCTGCTGGTGCCTGCTTATAGCGTGTCCCTGAAATAGACAGTAAATAATTTTGTAAGCTATGAACAATAACACCCATCATGAGCGTATAGCAAAAATGATCTTTGCCTCGGTCTATCCTTTGTATCTCACCAAAATAGAGAAGAAAGGCAGAACTAAAGAAGAATTGCTGCAAGTAATTGAGTGGTTAACAGGCTTCGATCAGGCAAAGCTGCAGGAAATGATTGAAAAGCGGGTAACATTCGAAACTTTCTTTCAGAATGCGGCATTAAACCCAAATGCCCATCTCATCACCGGAATGATCTGTGGTTATCGTATTGAAGAAATCGAAAATCCTTTGACACAAAAAGTCAGATACCTCGACAAACTGGTGGATGAATTAGCGAATGGCAGGAAAATGGAAAAGATTTTGCGAAGCGCATAGGGCAATGTCATTATTTAAGAATTACGATCCTGACGAAAGTCAGGATCTCCATTATTAAAAAATGCATTGTCATCCGATAGCTATCGGATCTGGCGAAGGCCAGAACCTCCTACCAATTAAATAATGACATAGCGCATAGGGGTGAATTGTTTTTTGTTTGTCTCATCCCGAAACAAACAAAAAATGAATATTAAATTTCTACACATTCTATTTATTGCAGTATTACTGCAAAGTATTAACCTCAAAGCACAAAATAAGGAAACGGCCCTTGGTAACAATCAGGCGGTAAGCCAGACCATTAAAGGAACTGTCATTGATAAGAGTACCAAACTTCCCTTATCAGGTGTCACAATCAAACTTAATGCCGGGGAAAGTTCGAGGGACTTGAGCACAGATCAATGGGGTGCTTTCCGGATTAATGGAGTCAGTATCGGCCGTTATGTACTCGAAGCAAGCCTCGTCGGCTACAAAAAGGTCACATTGTCTGAACTACTGATTACCACTGGAAAAGAGTCTGTGCTTGCACTTGAAATGGAGTATCAAAGCAATGACCTGGATGAAGTGGTCGTAATTGGGGGTGCCGACAGAAAACCCCTGAATCAGATGGCGATGACCAGCGGCCGCTCTTTCTCGCCTGAAGAGACAAACCGCTATGCCGGTGC
>Ga0154020_10006290_pt1 | contig 13904 bp, 10 predicted proteins | sample Klosneuvirus_201_FD_109709 | JGI IMG/M metagenome (GOLD analysis project Ga0154020, IMG submission 109709) | Active sludge microbial communities from wastewater, Klosterneuburg, Austria - Klosneuvirus_20160825_MG | ecosystem: Engineered > WWTP > Aerobic digester > Activated sludge | place... | reverse complement strand
CCTTTTTTGTTAAAAAATTAACATATGCTGGGGGGTAAAAATACCCCCCGGTTGTTTTTGAATATATAATTCTTTTGTAAGATATTTAATTATCAAAGAAAAGCTTTTGTGCCTTTTTTCGATATAATGCAAAGATTTTCAATTATTTATGGGTATCAAAGCTTTTCCTGTTTGTTTATTTATCTTGATTTTTAGTCAAACGTATGCTCAACAGCCCAATATTGGCGCAATTAGTGGGTTAGTAAAAGACAGTGCTACTAAAAAGGGATTGAGCTTGGCGACAGTTTCCGTTTTTAAGTTAACGGATTCAAGTATTGTTTCTTTTAAGTTATGTGATGATAAGGGCGGTTTTGAAATAAGGAATATACCACTTAATCAAACCTTAAAAATAGTCACCACATTTGAAGGGTATGAGGTAGACCGAAGAGAAGTGCGTTTAACTGCTTCTGCTAATTATTCTATTGGTACAATTTTGTTAAAGCCAACTTCAAAATCATTAGATGAAGTAATTGTAAAATCGGAGAGGCCACCCATTATCGTTAAAAAAGATACCATTGAATTTAATGCGACGGCCTTTAAAACATTACCCAATGCATTGGTGGAAGACCTTTTTAAAAAACTGCCAGGTATGCAGGTGGATCGGGACGGCAATATTACTTATAACGGCAGACCAGTTTCAAGAATATATGTAGATGGGAAGAGTTTCTTTAATGACAATTATAAAGCGGCTACACAAATTCTACCAAGTGCAATAGTAGCCAATGTTCAAGTATATGATGATAAAGAGCAATTAGATGCTACTCAAAAAAATACTGATTACAATAAGATTATCAATCTGAAACTGAAACAAAATGTCAAGAAAAGTACTTTTGGCAAAGTGTCTACTTCAGGCGGAACGGATAATCGATATGAACTTGCTGGCGCAGTCAATTTTTTACGAGATACAGTTCAACTTACATTGATAGGCTATAAAAACAATCTTAATAGAGGGATATTCAATAGCTCAGAGATGCGTGCTATAGGTGCGTTTAATAGAAATTGGACGACGATGACTAATAACGATAATGGCACTTATACGATTAACAATATTTCTTTTGGGGGTGGAACAACAGCCGAAACAGAGTCAGCTGGTGGAGGTATCAATTTTAATCATGCACCCACAAAATACACTTCCTTTTATGCACAATATTTTGTATCACATGAAGATGGATATACAAATGAAAATATCAATAATTTATATATTAATAATGATACTATAAATAAATTCAATATTTTTAATCAGCTTGCTTCAATTAAAACAATTCAGAATTTAAATTTTGGTTTCAAGACCAAAAGTAAGTCAGGTAATAGAAGTTTAACGCTAAATGTAGGTAATCAGTGGTCTGTATTAAATTCAAGCACATTTAATGCAACAATTAATTCGAATAATCAAGTTGGTACCTTACTTAATTCTAATGGCAAACTTGATCAAAGTGTCAATCCCAAAAATTATTATCACTCTTTATTTTTTTCCTCAAAATTATTTGAGAAAAATGACAAATACAGAGCAATTTCTTTTCAGCAATATTATAATGTAGTACAAAACCCGACTAATTTTTTAACTGAAATTGATAATTTAAGTTTGATACCTACTCCATCTAATACCATGATACGACAATTGAGATTTTTTAATCCCCAAAAACTATTTATTATTAATCGTATGGTTTTATCAGGCTGGAAAAAGAAAAATACTTCTTTTGTACTAGCTAGTAATTTTGATATTAATAATGCGAAGAATACTATTGTTACTTACTTACAACACATAGGTAATAAAAATTATGACAGTGTAGATGCTAATTTAACCAGTGATGTAAACGTATCTAATTCTATTTTGAAAATAACTCCTCAGTTCGATTTAAACATAAAGAAGTATATGCTAACATTGAGTGGTACATTTTTTAATGCTCATCAAAATATAAATATAAGTAACAAGAGTTTTAACAATTATAAAGATACTTATATCTATTCATTATTATATTTCTCATTTTATAAACAAGGAGGTTTGAGACTCTCATTTGATCAACAAATCAATTTGCCACTAGCTAAAGACTTAACCCCAATTGTCGATAATACAAATCCGGTTTTTGTTTTTAGTGGCAATTTAAAATTACAAGCCGAAAAAACAAGTACATTCAAAATTACATTTAGAAAATTTATTGTTAAGAAACAACTCAATTTAAATTATGAATTATTATATGGAAATACTCAAAATCCAATAATTCAATCTGTTAAAATTTTGAGTAATGGTAAGCAGGAAATCAAATCAATGAATGCAGGAAATAGACATTCACTTGTAATGAGATTGGGAATTAGTAAGAGTTTTCAAAAAATTAACCGCTATAATCACTCAGTTAACTTAAATCTGAGTTACCAAAATATGATTACGCCTACAGTATTTAATGAAACTGAATTTTCTCAGAAAGTAAATGTGTTTAAAACAACTGTAGGCAACAGTTTTAATTGGCAGGACAAGTTCAATCTTTACTATAGTTATTCTTATACTGCTAATATCAATCGGTTCACGAATAAGTTTACTGCTGATGTATTATCGAATGTTCAGAATCTTGATGTAGAAGTAACTGCTAGATTATTTAAAAAAGTCTCTTTTAACACTACTTTATTGGCAAATAAAATTGTCTATGAAAATTTACCAGCCTTGCCTGTTAATTTGTTTATCAATCCATCTATATCTGTTTATTTTTTAAAAGAGGATAAGGGTGAAATTAAATTTATTGTTCGCGACTTACTCAATCGAAACAATAATTTTAGTAGAAATGTTATCGGGAATAATATTACTGAAACGAATACCAATGTTTTAGGCAGGTATTTCATGCTTACATTTTCTTACAATTTCAAGACTTTCAAGAACGAGCAGAATAATAAGGTTAACTGGTGATGCTGGGGGTAAAAATACCCCCCGTAATATTTTTTTATATTCAACTATATTTAAGATATTTAATCTGTAATTAAAATATGTTTGTTGGATTCTTTCCAATTAAATTTTAAATAATCAATTAACACATTAGGCCTTTAAAATCTTAATATTGAATTGAGACCAACTTTGTTTGGTTTTATAGATTAATATCTTGATAATTTCATTTTATCAGTCATTATATTTCTAATTTGTTGAAAATAAATGATTTCTTTTCGATTAGTACCCGAGAGGAACAGCCAAATGGTACTTCACTTATTGACGAATAAGTGGTTTGGTGGGCCAACAATCTGCTGATGCTTTAAGCTGCAGAACTATTTAATTGGGTTAATTATTTTTTAATAAGGATTTACCCATAAACAATTTAATAAATAACAAAATGAACACTTTAAAATTAAAAATGGCAGAATCTAATTTCACTAAATTATTAACAAGGGCTCAAATGAAATTAACAACCGGTGGAGATATTAGTGAAGGTAAAATTCTTTGCTATTGCGATTCTCCAATTCTATCAAATGGTCAGTACGGGGTGCAGTGGGTAGCTGATAGCTGTGAAACCGCTGATATTTCAACACATTGTGGTGGTGCAAATTTAGGAACATGTGGTGCTTGTTAGAACAATAGAATAAGATTCTTTTGTTTTTTTGACATTGTTATTTGAGTCTATGCGAATAACTTAAATAACAATGTCTTTTCTAATCTTTGCTTTCATAAAAACTATTATGTTAAATAAAACTAATAATGAATTAAGACTCGGTTTTTTTATTCTAATGTTTTTACTAATTAATTCAATGTTTTCTCATTTTGCAGTATTGGGAAATCCTATCAATGTATACAATAATTCACTTTTGAATAAAAATTGTGTATCACAGGATAGTCTTATTTATTTTAAAATCATTGATTCTATTTCAAAGGAAACTATTCCATTTGCAACAATCATTTTTATTGAGAATGACACAAATAAAATGTCTATTGTTTCAAATGAAGATGGCTCATTTTCTATTCCCAATTCAAGCTTCCCCAAAAAGGTAAAAATTTCTGCAGTTGGTTATGAAGAACAACTGTTTTATTTGTTTCATGTTAATCGGTTGCTTTTGAAGCCATTAAAGAGCTTATTACCTGAAATTATCGTTAGAAGTAAGGCAAAGAAAACAAAGAGCGCAAACGCAATAATTAAACATGTAGCCAATCGCTTTGAGGATAACTATGGCAATTTTTCTTTTAGTCAAAATTTAAAATTTTCCTCAGTAATTTATAATTACGACACTTTAAAAGAAAAGGCTGAAGAATTTGTAAAGGTATATTATCGAAATGCTGATAAAAGCATGAAATCTCCAAATTGGATTAAAGACACTTTATATCAGGATAAACTTTTCACCAATTTTATTGGAGTTCCCCGATTATGTACAGGTGATATTATTCCATGGTTTGATATGCTCCGAAAAGGGTTGCCAATTGACGGAAATAATAATAAAGGATTAGACTTTAAACTTATTTCCAAATACAAGGATGAAAAATATGGTCTTGTTTATATTGTAAGTTTCATGCCAAATAAATCTTTTAAAGATTCATTTTTAGGTAGAACTGTTGGAGGATTAGCAAGAGGATACCTGAAAGGAGAAATCAGGATAAGAGAATTAGATTATTCAATTATTAGATTGAAGTATGTCTGGGAAATGAAAGTTGAATCTCTCAATAGAGCTACAACCAATTTATTTCATACCAAAACATGGAAAGCAAATCGTGTTACAAAAATGATATCAGATAAAATATTTTACAAGTATGATTATATGTATTATAAGGATGTTCATACTGGTAAATACTTTATTGACTCAATCAATGCGGAATGCTTTAATTCAGGATATCAAATCGAAACTAATCGCAACTTACTTTTAAACATAAAATTTAATGTTAGTAATAATGGAATTGAGATAGATAAATAAGCCTAAAACCATAATTTTAATACATAAACCCAAATAGCCATAACGGAATTTTGGTTCCAATTCCTATTTCAATTTCATCTGCTACAATGATGTGTTTTTCAGTTGCTTTCACTTGTTTAGCCGTTTTATTTTTTCCGCCTACTTCTATATGATAGCCTTCTGTCAAGAAATCACCTTCTTTAGGCGCAGATACAACCAAACCAGCATTTTGCAATTGATTAAAGAGAAATGTCTCCCTTAAATTACCTATATCTGGGGAACTCGTTAATGCGTATGATAGATTCGTATTCTCTAAATAGATCTTTTCCGGTTTTTGCAAAGTTGAAATTCCTTTTCCCGAGGCTTGTAAGGTGTTGATTATTCTTGCCTGTGTTAGCTGAGATATATAAGTATAAAGACTGTCTCTACTTATGTCTAATTTTTGCGCTAATGCACTAATATTTGGTTTGAATGGAACCGACTCTGCAATTACAGCAATTAATTTTTTCACTTTTAGCGCAGTGCCTGGTCCATAAGATGCAATAAATGCTAAATCTGTTTCAATTACTGCATTGATGATTTGATTCAGCTTTATAGGATATTCTTTTTCACCTTCCGCTGTAATGGGCAAATAACCATACTGTAAATATTTTTTGAATAGCGGTAGGGGGTGTAGGTCTTCTGTTATTTTAACTGCTATTTGGTGATGATTTTTTAGTAAGTCTTTAAACGAATAAGCTTTTAATTTTTGTTGTGTTGAAAACTCTATGAACTCTCTAAATGATAATCCTGCTAAACTATAATGAATCACTCTTCTGCTTAAATCGGCTTCTCCTCTATATATATCTAGTGCACTTGAGGCGGAGAATATTATTTTTAAATCGGCAAACCCATCATAAATATTTTTTAATTCTCTTGACCAATTCGGATACTTATGAACTTCATCAATTATTAAAATACGACCTCCCATTTTATACCAATCTTCTGCAGTTTCTAATAAAGTGTGATTATAAAACCATGTATGATCTGCTGTTACATAAAGCGCATTTGCTGGTTGTTTTAAATCAAATTTTAAATATTGAAGTAATAAGGTTGTTTTGCCAGAACCCCTTGGGCCTTTAATACCAATCATTCGTTGGTTCCAATTAATATTGGCATGTAGGTACCTGCGAAAATTATTGTGAATGCCTTTTAATAAGCCAGCCTGAAAACTAAATAGGGTTTCCATAAATGTCGTTTGTATTCGACAAATATACTATTAAAATGTCGAATACAAACGACAAAAATTCTTACATTATCGGCCTCAACCATTTCTCCGCAGTGGCTTCGTCCATGCCTTTGCGGGCTGCATAGTCTTTAAATTGGTCTTGCTCAATTTTACCAATTCCAAAATACTGACTCTGCGGATGCGAAAAATACCAACCACAAACTGATGATGCTGGATACATGGCCAAGCTTTCTGTTAAGGAGATTCCTGCATTGTCTTGTGCGCTTAACAAGTTGAACAACTTGTATTTCTCTGTATGGTCTGGGCAAGCTGGATAGCCCGGTGCGGGGCGGATGCCCTTGTATTGTTCTTTAATTAATTCTTCTGGGCTTAATTGTTCTTGTGCATCATAGCCCCAGTATTCTTTACGCGTATGCAAGTGCAATGCTTCTGCAAAGGCTTCTGCAAATCGATCTGCCAATGCTTGCAACATAATTTTATTGTAGTCGTCGTGTGCCGCTTCAAATTTTTCTAAATGCGGTTCTATGCCATGAATGCTTACTGCAAATGCACCAATATGATCTTTTTTATTCGCAGTTGTTGGGCTGATAAAATCGGCCAAAGATAAATTGGGTTGTCCGGGTGCTTTCTTGATTTGTTGGCGATGAAAACACAATTGCACTTTTTCTTTTTCAGTACGCACTTCTACATCATCATTATTGCTGGCTGCTTCCCAAAATCCTATCACGCCTTTTGCCGTCAACCATTTTTCTGCAATGATTTTATCTAACAAAGCATTGGCATCATTATATAATTTGGTGGCTTCTGTTCCTACCACTTCATCGGTTAGGATGGCTGGAAAATTTCCATGCATTTCCCATGTGATGAAAAACGGTTTCCAATCTATGAATGTTCTTAACTCATTTAAATCGTAATGGTCAAATACTTTGGTGCCTGTAAAGCTGGGTGTAGGGGGAGTATAACTGTCCCAATTAATGGCCACTTTATTTTTCAATGCCTCTGCATAGGGCAGGTATTGCTTTACGGATTTTTTATTGTCGAATCCTTCTTTTAGTTTGCTGTACTCCTGTGTAATTTCTTGTAAGAAAGGATCCTTTTGTTCTTTGTTCAACAGAGAGCCAGCTACGGTTACACTTCTGGAGGCATCCAATACATGCACTACACCATTTTCGTATTCTGGTGCAATCTTTACAGCTGTATGCATTCTGGAAGTTGTAGCACCGCCAATCAATAAGGGCTGTTTCATATTTCTGCGCTTCATTTCACGCGCGATATGCACCATTTCATCTAAGGATGGCGTAATCAATCCACTCAATCCAATAATATCTGCTTTCTCTCTTTCTGCTGCTTCTAATATTTTATCTGCTGGTACCATTACCCCCATGTCTACTATATCATAGCCATTACAACCTAGTACTACGCCCACAATATTTTTTCCAATATCGTGTACGTCTCCTTTAACAGTGGCCAATAATATTTTTGCTGCACCAGCGGTTTCTTCGTTCACTGTTCCTGCTGCCAAGTGTGCTTGTTTTCTGTCTTCTTTTTCTTGCTCTATATATGGGGTTAAAATAGCCACACTTTTTTTCATTACGCGGGCACTCTTTACCACTTGTGGTAAAAACATTTTTCCTGCTCCAAATAAATCGCCTACGATATTCATGCCATCCATCAACGGGCCTTCAATCACATCCAATGGTCTTGGATATTTTTGTCTGGCTTCTTCTGTGTCTTCGTCTATATAATCGGTAATACCATTGATTAAAGAATGCGCCAATCTTTTTTCAACTGGCTCTTTTCTCCAGGCTTCATCTTTTATTTCTACTTTGCCCTTGGCCTTAACGGTTTCTGCGTGTTGGATTAATTTTTCTGTGGCTTCGTTGTTGTCGTTGTTTCTATTCAAGATAACGTCTTCGCACAATTCCCTTAAGGTGGGTTCTATTTCATCGTACACCACCAACTGTCCGGCGTTTACAATCCCCATATCCATACCCGCTTTAATGGCGTGCAATAAGAATACAGAATGGATGGCTTCTCTTACATGGTCGTTGCCTCTAAATGAAAAAGATACATTTGATACACCGCCTGAAACCTTTGCCAATGGCATCAATCGCTTAATTTCTCTGGTGGCTTCTATAAAATCTACTGCATAGTTATTGTGTTCTTCTATACCTGTTGCAATCGCAAAAATATTGGGGTCGAATATGATATCCTGTGGATCAAAACCTACTTGCTCGGTTAATATTTTGTAAGCACGATGACAGATTTCTATTTTTCTATCCTTGGTATCTGCTTGACCTACTTCATCAAATGCCATTACAATGACTGCTGCCCCAAATGATTTACAAATGAATGCTTGCTCTATGAATTTAGCTTCGCCTTCTTTCATAGAGATGGAGTTCACAATACATTTTCCTTGCACACATTTTAATCCTGCCTCTATGATCTCAAATTTGGAGCTATCAATCATGATGGGAATGCGCGCTATATCTGGTTCGCTTTGTAACAGATTTAAATAAGTGGTCATGGCACTTACGCCTTCTAACAAAGCATCGTCCATGTTCACGTCTAATATTTGCGCGCCGCTTTCTACTTGTTGTCTGGCAACAGATAGTGCTTCTTCAAATTTATTTTCTCTGATTAAGCGTGCAAATTTCTTTGAACCTGTTACATTGGTTCTTTCGCCTACGTTTACAAAATTGGTCTCTGGTCTAATGACCAAGGGTTCTAATCCGGCAAGTCTTAAATATGGTTTGATTGTACTCATTGCTTAAATGGTTGTTTCAACCACAGGTAATGTTCTGGGTTGCATTTTTCTTACGTTGTCTGCAATATGTTTAATATGATCGGGTGTTGTTCCGCAACAACCACCTACAATATTCACGAAACCTTGCTTGGCCCACTCTTCAATAAAATGTGCTGTTTCATGTGGGGCTTCATCGTATTCTCCCATGGCATTCGGTAATCCTGCATTGGGATAGGCCGATGTATAACAGGCCGCTATTTGGGATAACTCTTCTATATGGCTTCTCATTTCTGCGGCACCCAATGCACAGTTTAATCCGATGCTGATGGGGTTGGCATGTAATACCGATGTGTAAAATGCTTCTAATGTTTGTCCACTCAGGGTTCTACCTGATGCATCGGTAATGGTTCCGCTGATCATGATGGGTAATTCTTGTATGCCCTTGTCTCTGAAATATTTTTTGGCTGCGTAAATAGCGCCCTTTGCATTGAGTGTATCAAAAATGGTTTCGATTAATAAAATATCTACACCTCCGTTAACCAATCCATCAATTTGTTCGTAATAGGCATTGGCTACTTCGTCAAATGTGACTGCTCTAAAGCCCGGATTGTTTACATCGGGCGATAAGCTCAAGGTTTTATTTAATGGGCCAATAGCGCCTGCAACAAATTTGGGTCCTGTACCTGGATGTTTTTGCATGAACTCTGCTACCGCTTCGCGGGCACATTTAGCGGCGGCTACATTCAACTCATAAGCCAAACTTTGCATATCGTAGTCTGCCATTGCAATGGTTGTACTACTGAATGTATTGGTTTCAATAATGTCTGCACCTGCTTCTAAATACAACAAGTGGATGCCCTTAATTATTTGTGGTTGGGTAATGCAGAGTAAATCATTGTTACCCTTTACATCTAAATGCCAGTCTTTAAATTGCTCACCTCTGTAATCGGCTTCTGTTAATTGATGCCTTTGTATCATCGTGCCCATGGCACCATCTATTACAAGGATTCTTTTCTGGAGTTCTTCTTTTATTAGCATAGCTATTGGTTCAAACACTTTTAGTGATTAATTAACCAATAAACGCCAGAATGTGGGGGGGATGCACTTCAAACGTTTATTAGTTCTAAAAACTAACCCATAACGGTATAGTACCGTATTGGCTAGGACCTTGGCTGAACAATAAACAAATCCACCAAAGTCGGTGCAAAGATACACCCATATTGTATTCTAGCAAAATATAGCCCTTCGTAAATGGCTATTGATACACTGCATTGATGTCTGCATTCACTTTTTCTGTAACTGCTGATGCATCAATATTATAGTCTTTCATTAAAATCGGAAATTTTCCTGTTGCTGAAACCTTGCCTGCTTTTACAGTGATTAAACCGTTTACAGTCAAAGGTTTTGTTACGCCATGTAGGGTAAGGGTTCCTTTTACAACCACTTTATAAGTTCCATCTTTGGTAAAGTTGACTTCTTTGATATTGCTAATATTTCCTTTGAATTCGGCTCTTGGAAATTTATTGCTCTCTGCATAATCATTGTTGAACTTCTCTTGCATTTCTGCGTACTCAAACTTAAACCCTTTAATGAGTAAGCTAAAACTCAATTGTCCATTATCGGATAATCTGCTGGCCACTTCATTGTTCACTGCTTTCACGTCTTCATCGTTGGTAGCAATGAAACTGACTTTTGCATTTCGTGTACCAAATTGTTTTTGTGCATTGGCTTGTGTAAGTGCAATTGTTAAAGCGGCTAGTAGGAATATTTTTTTCATATTATTAGATTAATGGGTGTTATTGTTTTTTTTGAAAATGCTTGATTATGGTACGAGTACGCCTTCGTTAATCACCACATTGGCGTCTGGTATGTAGCCCGTGCAAATTCCTTTGAAACGGATGGTAGTTCCGGGTTTCAGCTCTCCGGGGTTGGTTTTAAACGTACAGTTAATAACAAAAAATGCATCGTCTGTTTTAAAATTCACCACCGATTGTCCATCTTGATTGGTGCTCTGGTCTAGTACTTCTCCCTCTATTTCAATGGCTTTGTCTAGGTATTTTGTGTTGGCTGCCGCTTCATCATTTTTAAATGCTTCAAATAATGCTTGTGCCTTGATGGCTATTGCTTTTTCGGTGGTTACGTCACGGTGCGGCTTGGTGAATATTCTGTAAACGATGATCCCGCCGGTAACGGCGCCCACCAATACCAGGGTTAATATGATTTTAGTCCACTTTTTCATGTGTCTGCTATTTTAATGTTTAAACAACGAAGTTAGGTTTTTGTTTGGAATTGGCTTTCAAAACTTACTGCACATACTGCTGAACCGGTAATCGATTGGCGATGCTGCGGGCCAATGTCATTTCATCTGCATATTCCAACTCTCCCCCAAATGCTATGCCACGTGCGATGGTAGTGACTTTACATTTTAAATGGGCAATCTTTTTCTGTATAAAATAAATGGTGGTATCCCCCTGAATATTGGGGCTAAGTGCAAATACCAGTTCATCTACTTGTTCATGGGTAATTCGGTTCACGAGCAACTCAATGCTCAACTGATCGGGGCCAATTCCATCCAAGGGCGATATAATCCCCCCCAACACATGATATGTTCCATTGAATTGCTGGGTACTTTCGATGGCTATTACATCTCGAATATTTTCTACCACACAAATGATTTGTTGATTGCGCATTTTATTGGCGCAGATAGAACAGGTTTCGCCATCACTTACATTGTTACATCTTTTGCAAAACTGAATCTCTCTTCTCATTTTTGCGATTGTATCTCCAAATAATGCTACATCATTGATGTCTTGTTTTAATAAATGTAGTACCAGTCTTAATGCTGTTTTTTTTCCGATGCCTGGCAGCTTAGAAAATTGTGCGACTGCATTTTCTAATAAGGTTGATGGGAGTTGCATTATGTAAAGATAATCGGTTTACTTTGCGTTTTAAGTTTTGAGTATGATGTTGCATAATTTTAATTCGGGTCCTTCCATTTTACCTCAACCGGTTCTTGCGCAGGCGGCTGAAGCAGTGTTGAATTACAAAAATTCGGGTTTGTCTTTGTTAGAAATTGGCCATAGAACGCCTATGTTTCTAGAGATTTTACAAGAAGCCAAAGATTCGGTAAAGCAATTAATGGAATTAGACGACTCTTATGAAATCCTTTTTTTACACGGGGGAGCAACAACGCAGTTTATGCAAGTGCCTATGAATTTGCTCGACACCCAGGCTACCGCAGCGTATTGCGACCATGGTGTTTGGGGCAACAAAGCTTGGAAAGAAGCCAGCTTATTTGGGAAAGTGAAAGTGGTGGCCGATAGCAGTGATCAACAATATCGTTACATTAATAAAGGGTTTGATATTCCAACAGATGCCGCTTATTTACATTTGACTTCTAACAATACAGTAGAAGGTACGCAGTGGCATGCTTTTCCTGAAACTGCCGTGCCATTGGTGGCCGATATGAGTAGTGATATTTTTAGTAGGCCTGCCAACTACAATCAATTCAGTTTAATTTATGCGGGTGCGCAAAAAAATATGGGTGCTGCTGGTGTGAACTTGGTGGTGGTTAAAAAAGAGATTTTAGGAAAAGTAGCGCGTACCATCCCAACGATAATGAATTACCAGAAACATATTGAAGCGGGTTCTTTAATGAATACGCCTCCTGTGTTTGCGGTGTATGTGAGTATGCTTACCCTTCGTTGGATTATTCAAGAAGGGGGGCTAGATGCAATGGGTATTCGCAATCAAAAAAAATCATCTTTATTATACGATACCATTGATGCCAATCCTTTATTTGATGCACCGGTTGCGGTTGAAGACAGGAGTCAAATGAATGCAGTCTTCTTTTTAAAAGACCAGGCATTGGAAGCGCCGTTTTTAGACCTTTGTAAAAAAGAAGGCATGATTGGTGTGAAAGGATATAGAACGGTAGGAGGTATTAGGGTGAGTATGTACAATGCTTTACCTATTGAAAGCGTAACCAGTTTTTGTGATCTGTTGCATTTCTTTACCCAAAAGCATGGGTAATATTAGATTATCATAACTTTTCATTTAAGAATATATCACCGATATTTGCCCAATGGCAATTATTAAACCTTTCAAGGCATTAAGACCTCAACCTCAACTTGCTAAACAAGTTGCGAGTTTACCTTATGATGTATTAAATAGTGTAGAAGCTAAATTGGCTGCTCAAGGAAATTCATATTCTTTTTTGCATATCACTAAAAGTGAAATTGATTTATCGGATAAAATTGATATTCATGCGCCTGAAGTATATGCGCAAGCAAAAGATAATTTAGATGCTTTTATTAAGCGCGATGTATTGTTTAGAGAATCTAAAGATTGCTATTATATTTATCAGTTGGTGATGAATGGTAGAAGTCAAACGGGTTTGGTTTGTGTGAGTAGTGTGGATGATTATGAAAATGATATCATTAAAAAGCACGAGTTTACCCGTCCTGAAAAAGAGCAAGATCGCATCAATCATATTAAAACTACTGGCGCTCAAACGGGCAATGTATTTTTAGCTTATCGCAATCACGCTGCGGTGGATGCCATCATAGATCATTGGAAACAAGCAAAGTCTCCTGTGTATGATTTTACTGCTGAAGATGGTATTCAGCACAGTATTTGGATTGTAAGTGATTCTGACATTGTTGCTTCTATTACAGCTGCATTTGAGAAAGAAATTCCTTGCACATATATTGCGGATGGTCATCATAGAGCGGCTTCTGCTGCTAAAGTGCGTCAGCAAATGCAAGAGAAAGCACCGGCTGGAGCCAGTTATTTCTTAACCACGCTCTTTCCTTCGAATCAGTTGCATATCATGGATTACAACAGAGTGGTAAAAGACTTAAACGGTTTATCTGTTTCGGATTTTTTAGCTGCTTTGGAAAAGTCTTTTGAAGTAAGCTTAGTAGGCAAACAAATAGTGAAGCCCGAAGAAATACATACCATGGGCTTGTATGTAGATGGTCAATGGTATAAACTATCTGCAAAAGAAGGGACTTATTCGAATGACCCAATTGGCGT
>Ga0154020_10006289_pt1 | contig 13904 bp, 10 predicted proteins | sample Klosneuvirus_201_FD_109709 | JGI IMG/M metagenome (GOLD analysis project Ga0154020, IMG submission 109709) | Active sludge microbial communities from wastewater, Klosterneuburg, Austria - Klosneuvirus_20160825_MG | ecosystem: Engineered > WWTP > Aerobic digester > Activated sludge | place... | reverse complement strand
TACTGTGTTCGTCGACCTCCAGGCCGTCCGGGCGGTCGACCACCGCCGTGACTTCAATCGGCTTCCGACCGTTCATGAACCAGGTTCCGAGTGTAGTGCCGTATCCAAGATAGTCGAGCAACGAGCCGCCGCCGGCGCGCTCCTGATAAAACCAGCTTGCCGCCTTCCGGCCCGGACGCGTTTCAATTTTGCCGGCTCCGTGGCGAAGCGGCCCTCGATTGCCGTCGTAATAGTGCACCTGCAGAACTTTTCCGATCACTCCCTCGTCAACCAACCGTTTGGTCGTGACATGGGAAGGATACCAGCGAAGCGGCCAGTTGATGATCAGTTGCTTCCCGGTGCGGGCCATCGCGGCGATCATCGCGTCCGCCTGCGCGAGGGTGGCGGCGAAGGGCTTTTCCACGAGCACATGAGTCCGGTAGGGTGCGACCCGCGCGGTCCACTTTGCATGCTCGGCGGTGGCGGGACACAGAATCACCAGATCCGGCCGCGATTTTTCCAGACAGCGCCGATAGTCGGTGAAGACTCGGTCCCCCGCGATGCCGAGCTCGTCGATTGCCCGGCGCATCCGTGCCGGCTGTTCATCGCAAATTCCGACAATCTCCGCCTCGGGGTGCTCGTGGGCCTGCCGGAGCAGGTCTCCCATGTGCATGTGGTCAAAATTAATCCCGGCGATTTTCCAGCGTTTCATAAGGGAAGGAAGAGGAACGAGACGCGGCTGAGGTTGTCCGGATCGCTGCGCACAGACCAACGAAAACAGAGCAGGTTCACCTTGGCCTACCGGGGTGAGGCGAACGCGTAGGCCCTGGCGGGCGTGGTGACGAAGATGTCGTGGAGGTTTTCTTCGGTCAGGCCGGAGGACCGGAGCAGTGGTGAGAACGTCGTCAGAAGGTAGTCGAGGCCGGGCGATCCGCCGTAGCTGGTCCAGTAGCTTTGGCGGGCTGCGTCCATCCCCAGCATGATCTGATGGGGGAAGTCCGCGATGAGACTGACGACCAGATCAAGCGTCGGATTGCCCTGGGCCGCTTTCCAGCGGAAGGCGCTGTCGTACTCCACGCAGACGCCACTCGCGAGAACATCGCGGTGGTAGATCAGATCCGGGCGCCGGTCGAGATGCGAAAGTACCACGTGACGGAGATCGACGCCGAGGTCCTGCAAGGCCTGGACCTGCTCCAGTCCGAGCGTTCCCTGTTCGGTGTGGGTCAGAATGGGCGCCCCAGTCCGACGGTGGGCGGCGGCGGCGGCGGAGAAAATCCGGTGCTCCCGGTCGTTGAAGCTCGTGTCCGTGGCGATCTTGATCACACCGGCCCGGTGGGACGTTCGCTCCACTCGGGGACCGTTGTAGTCGTTCGCATCGATACCTTCGGTGATGTCGGCGACGAAAAGATCGGAGAGCGCGTCCTCGTGGTAGAGGTGGCCCCAGTGCCCCGGATCATAGTACTTCGCGAGGTGCAGACCGGTGGGGGCGACGATGTGAACGCCGGATCGTTGTGAGAGTTCCGCGAGTTTGAGCACGTTGCGACCGGAGTCGCATGGCATCGAGTCCACCATCGCCCTTCCGCCCGCAGCGCGGAAGCGCAGTAACTCGTCCACGGCGCGGTCGACATCCGAGAGTTCGAAATCGGGCGTCCCGTGGGTGGTGAAACTGCGATCGATGATCAGGTGTTCGTGGGCATAGGTCACGCCCAGGGAGGGAGCGGAGATGTCCCCGAGGACGGTTCGGACGAATGAGGGCATCGGGTGAGGGGAGGGACGGTGAGGGTTGCGTGACGCGGGCGGTCAGCTGGGCCGGGAGCGGCGCCAATCGCCCGATCCCGTTGGGGCGGTTTCGACCGGGGTTTCAAGGACCGCGCCGCTGGCGCGCAGCCGGTCCTGCAGGAGTGAAACCGGGACCGCCCGGGCGCCGCAATCGTGATCGAACGAGAGCGAGGCGGCGAAGCCGGCCGCGGCTCCCAGGCTCATCGTCTGGCCCATGGAACGGCAGGACGCGTGTGCATCGTGGGTCGCACTGAAGCAGCGTCCGGCGACCCAAAGCTCATCACGCCCCCGCGGCACGAGGGTGCCGTAGGGTACGTCGTAGGCCTGATGCCCGGGCAGGTAGGCCCAGACTGTCTCTTCGCTGCCGCCAGGTCCCGCGCGGTGGTCCTCGATGGGGGCCCCGCACAGCGCGATCCGGTCGGTGAAGCGAGCGACGCAAAGGCAATCGGCGCGGGTCAGCCGGTATTCACCGTAGACCCTACGGGTCTCGCGCACGCCGATCTGGTGCGACAGCCCGATGATGTTGGCGCGAGCGAAGCCAGGCACGCAGTCGCGGAGAAACGCCTCGTAGACAAACGCCTGACGCCGGCCGGATTGTTCCGCGGCGGTCAGCTGGGAAGAATCAGTCGCGTCGAGGTCCGCCACTCGTACCGCCACGGTTGACACGCAGCCACCGACATTCATCCGGTGAAGGCTGCCCGACTTGCGCGGCAGCGGATGGGTGCCGCGATCCACCGCCTCGGACATGCGTTCCATCAGCAGCTTTTTTCCGCCCGCCTTCTCGTAGGTGTCAAGGTCGACATTCGCGAGCCGGAAGGTGGTGGTCAGCGTCTGCGCGGGCTCGTGTTCCCCGGCTTTTTCGTACGGGACTCCAGAGAGGTGACAGAGCTCCGCATCGCCCGAGGCATCGATCAAACGGCGGGCCGGAATGCGGACGAAGCCCTGCCGGGTGAGAACCACGACGCCCGTGATGCGCCCGGTGGAGGACAGTACGACGTCAACCAGGGTGGTGTGCAACAGGACCTGGACGCCGGAGGCGTCGAGCAGCTCGTCCCAGACCAGTTTCAGTCGCTCAGGATTGTAGTTTACACCGGTGCCCGCGCCGTAGGTGTTCGGCCGGAGAAAAACGGCGCCGACGCGGTCGAGGGCGTCAACGACGCGGTCCGGAATGCCGCCGACGACCTTTTTGGGAGCGTCGCCCGGCGTGAAGAAACCGTAGAAAGTGTCGAGCATCTGCGTGCTCGTGCCGCCGAGGAGGCCGTAGCGTTCGATGAGGAGCACCGAGTGGTGTCCGGATTCCCGGGCAGCGAGGGCCGCGCAACATCCGGCCGTGCCGCCACCGATGATCAGGACGTCGACGGCCGGCAGCTCAGGGATGCGATCGTGAACCAGCGGGGACATGGTGCGGCGAGGTTCAGGCTGAAGCCGGCCGACCCGGCGGGCCGACGTGGGAGAAGAGACGGGAGAGTCGGTGGGCGTGCTCGTCGTAGGCGGACTCGAACAACTCGACGGCGCGGCCGGCTCCGACCACCGCGGCGCTGCTGAGGACCTTGGGCGGTTGACCGGCCGCGGTCAGGCGGGCGGCGAGCTCGGCCTTGATCGTATTGACGAGGAGGCAACCGCCGACCGTCGATCCCGGTGCAACGGGGGTGTCGAGACCCGGGACGTGGACCATCGCGTCGCCCACGGGGGCGCCGGTGTCGAGCACCAGATCGGCGACATCGGACAGCTTCAATCCCCGCGCGTGGCGTGAGGATGAGGCTTCGAGGTGACGCCGGCTGACGATGGCGACCACCCGCACGCCGCGGTCGCGGAAACCCTCCGCCATTTCGATCGGGACGACATTGCAGCCGCTGGAAGAGATGACCAGTGCGGTATCCGTGGGGGAGAGATCGAAGTTGCGCAGAATCCGGGACGCGAGGCCGGGAACGTTCTCGAGAAACATCGCCTGCCGCTGTCCATTGGCGCCGACCACGAGATTGTGGAAGGAGAGGGAGAGTTCGACAATCGGATTGAAACCGGGAAACGAGCCGTAGCGCGGCCACATTTCCTCGACCATGATCCGCGAATGGCCGGAGCCAAAGACGTGGACCATCCGGCCCGCGAGAATGGTGCCGGCGAACCAATCGGCGGCAGTGGCGATGGCGGGCGTCTGGGCCTCGACGGTATCGATGAGTTCGCGACACCGGGAAAGGTAGTCGGCGGTGGGTGTGTTCATGGTGAAGGGGAATGGGCTAACCATGCCTGGCGGGCTGCGCCGTAGGCTCCAGCGAGGTCGCCGAGACGTGCGAGGACCACGTCGACGCGGTGTCCGTCCGGACGCCACTCGCAACCGTCCATGGCCTCGCGCAAGGGTTGCAGAAGCAGTTCGCCCGCTCCCGCGATTCCTCCGCCGAGGATGATCACGGCGGGATCGACGACGTTGATCAGCGAAACCAGACCGGCGGAGAGATCGCGGATCATGGTTTGCCAGATGGCGACCGCGCGGGCGTCGCCGCGGGCGACATCGGCCACCAGCGCCGCGGTATCGGAATAGCGGCCGCCAGAGCGGGCGGGAAGCGAGTGGTTGCCGACGGCGTCTTCGAGGCTGCCGGGAGTGTTGACCAGGCCCGGGCCGCCGGAGGCGTTGACGGTGATGTGACCGATGTGGCCGGCGCGTCCAATGTGCCCTCGGAGGAGACGTCCATCACAAAGGATTGCTCCGCCGACGCCGGTGCCGAGGGTGACGAGGAGGGCGTTGCGTGCGCCTTGGGCGGCGCCATGCCAGACCTCGCCGAGCAGGGCGGACTGGGCGTCGTTTAATACCGGCACCTCGCGCTGGGCGTCGAGAAACCGCGTCCAGTCGAGCCCCTCCAGACCGTGGAGACGACCCGGCATGATGGCGATGCTGCGGCCATCTGCGGCGGCGAGGCCCGGAGCGGCGACACCGATCGCGAAGGGTGGCCCGAAGCGCGGCGCGAAGGAGCGGGCCAGCGTCCGGGCTTGTTCCGACCAATCGGCTCCATCGGAGGGTGCGATCGCACGCGCGAGTTCCACGCCTTCCGCGGTCACGGCAAGTGCCTTGACCCGGGTCCCGCCCAGATCGATTCCGATCACATGGGGCTGAAGGTAACCGCTCACGGAATCTGTCCTTCGGATACGCTCCAGCCGCCATCGATCGCGAGGACCTGGCCGGTGACGAAACGCGCGGCGTCGGAGAGGAAGTAGACGGCCGCGCCATCGCAGTCGGTGGGATGGCCGATGCGTCCGCCGTCGAGCGGTTGCTTGGTTCTTATGAACTCAAGAATCGTCGGGTCACCCGCGGCTCGGCGCGCCATCGGGGTCTCCACAAGGGCAGGGGCGAGCACATTGAGACGAATGTTGTGCGGCGCGTAGTAGGCGGCGGCGGAGCGGGTTAACCCAATCACCGCGGACTTGGTCGCCGCGTAGGCGTGGGTGGCGAAGAAGTGAGGCGACGGCGAGGATCCGAGCACGGAGCCCATGTTGAGGACGGCGCCGCCTCCCCCTTGTGCGAGAAACTGTCGGACCGCGGCGCGGTTGGAGTAGACCAGCGACGAAAGATTGAGATCAACCGTGGACCTCCAGCCCTCATCGGTCAGTTCGTGGAGAGGGCCGTCGCCTAATCTTCGGCCGCTTCCTCCCGCGACATGGTACAGCCCGTCGAGACGGCCGAAGGACGAGACGGCTTCGGCGATGGCACGCGGGGCAGTCGCTGAGTCGGAGGCGTCGCCCGTGACCACGCGGGCGCCTTCGCCGAGAAGGGCGCCCGCTTGGGATGCGCTTTCGAGCGAACGGCCGACGACCACGATGCGGGCGCCGGCGGCGACGAACGCCTGGGCGGCGGAGAGTCCGAGACCCGTGGTGCCGCCCATCACGACGATGACTTTTCCATCGAGAGGGGAGAGGGTCATGATTCGAGACAAACCGCCACCGATGGCGTGGGCGATCATTACGAGATCGATTCTTGGAAGAACTGGTATGATTATTCCGTCCCATGCCTCGTCCCCGGAGCCCAGAAGTGACCCTGGTGAAGGAAAAACTGATTGCCCGGCTGAAAGACGGGCTGCATCGGCCGGGGCAGCGTTTTTTCTCCAACCGGGCGTTGGCGGAGCACTTTGGGTTGAGTTATCAGACGGCGCACCGGTTGAATGTGGAGTTGGAGCGGGAAGGATGGCTGGAACGGCGGACGGCGTCGGGCACCTATGTGGCGGGGGTGGCGCGGGCGGTGCGGGGAGCGGAATTGATTTTTCACCCGCGGGCGCGCCGGGAAGGAAGTTTCGGCGCGCGCCTTCTGGCGGGGCTCAAGGCGGAGCTTACGGACGCGGGTATCCCGGTGCGCGTTTCGTGGGGAGCGGAGCGCGCGCCCGATGCGGACTGGCTGCCGGTCGTGTGGGAAGTGGCCGAACCGGCGCTGCGGGCTGCAGCCGAACGTCGATTCTCGGTGTTGGTGAACGACCAACCGCCGCCGGGCATCGCGGCGAGCTACATCGACAGCGTATCCACTGACGACTTTTCCGGTGGGGTGGTCGCGGGGGAACTGCTGCGTGCCCAGGCTCCCTCGCGCAAGCTGGCGGTGCTGGCGGGTCCGCGGCAGGACCGGCGCTCGCGGGAGCGGGTGGACGGATTTCAGACGCAGGCGCGCAAAGCGGACGTGTTTTGGTCGGCCGGGTGGTTTGCGGAGGAAGCGGAGCGGGCGGCACCCCGACTGGTTTCCCGTGGATACACTGGTGTCTTCTGCTGCAACGACCGCCTGGCGGAAGCGCTGCTATTGGCCTACGATAGTGCAAAGGTCGCGCGCCCGGCGGTGATCGGCTTTGATGACGCGCCGGTGGCGGAGCGCCTGGACCTGACCACCGTGGCGATCCCTTGGAGGGAGCTGATCGAAGGGGCGACGGACATCGTCCGCCAGCGGCTCCGGGGCGCCGCCGGCCCCGCGGCCCGGAGAGTGTTCGCACCGCGCCCCGTCTTCCGCCGCACGCTCACCCCTCTTCGCTGATCGCTGGGTAATGCAGGCGTGCAATTAGGTTATACGAAGCCTTCCGTAGGTTGAGGTCGCCCAGCTGTAGGCGGGGTCGCTGACCCCGCGGGGCTTGACGTTGCGAAGACTACTCAGAGGACGGAGGCGGGACAGGTTGATCCCGTCGCGGCCGCCTCATGTTATCTACGACGGAGGGATCGGTGGAAGGCTCGATGTAGGTGGCCTCGCTGAGGCCGCGGGGATGGGCGACGAGCAACCGATACGACTCACGAGCGGCGATATTGTCATCCGTTGGCTGGGCTTTCGCTGGACGACAGGGATATTCAGTAAGTTTATTTCGAATACGGAGACCTGGAGAGGACGGGCAGGGGGTTGCCGGGAACCATCAGTGGCATGGGTAGGAAAACTTCGGTCGAGGCGGGGTCGACGACGACGAGGGTGGCGTGCAGGTTCTTGTCACCGAAGGTTTCCAGGCGGATGACGTTCGGGATGGGAGCCGCGCTTCGGTCGAAGCGGTGACCGTAGTCGAGGCGGAAACGGTGTTCGTCAGAGTGGACGAGGAGCACGGGTTTTGCGAAGAAGAGGCACATTTCCTCGAGGGCATCGAGGAATTCCTTGTAGCCGGCGTCGCGTCCGCTGCGGGCGTAGTCCTGAGCGAAGGCACCGGCCTGGAAGAAGAAGGCGATGCCGGGGGCCTCGATCGTCTGAGCCTCGGCGAAAGCGGCTTTCATCCAGGCAACATTGGCGTCCTGCCGTTCGCGGAACTCCTCGACCGCCCCGGGAACGTTGGGCTGGTTGTTGTTGCTGCTGCCGACCATGTGGACGGTGGCAAAGACGACACCCCCGACGGTCCAGCGGGCATTCTCGACGAATTTGGAGAAGCGCGCGTCGTGGCGTTGCGTCACCAATGGACACGGCGTTCGTCCGAGGCTGCGCTCTTCCGCAAAATAAAGCGCTCGGGTCTTCGCAAGCCAGACTGCCGGATCCTGGCGGCCATTATTCTCCCGGTGGACATCGGTCCATTCGTTATCCCCAGGCGTGTAGATCAGGGGGTGATCGAAACGATTGAAGGCCGCGAGGATGCGGAGCATGAAATCGTCCGAGGGAGGCTCGCTGCCGGACTTGGTATCGCCGCAATGGACCGTGAAGGCGGGTCCGTGGCGGTTGATCTCGGCAATGACGCGTTCAAATCCCGGCCAGTTGGTCTCGCCGTAGGGCATGCAGCCGAGGGCTGCGAAGGTGAAACGGGATCCGTCTCCGGCCCGAAGGGTGGAAACGAAGATGACGAGCAGAAGCAGTGCGCGCATGTCCCCCCTGACTAAACCCGAGAGGGGCGCGGTGGAAGGCTGAAGCAGCAAACCGCTCCTCCGACTGGCGCCGTCCGCGTGGGCGTGAAGCGTGGAACGCGGCTCAGAGGAACCCGACATTCTGCCGGGCAAACCGGCCGATGTTGGGCAGCACGATGGGCAGATCGGTGGCGCTGACTCCGAACCAGGTGGCAAGGGTGGCGCTGTACTCGTCGACGCTGGTCGTCGGGATCCACTGGCCGCGGCTGCCGGTGTCCTGGACTCCGCGCAGGCTGAGGTCGGGCATGCGGCCGTAAATGTTTCCGCCCTGGACGGCGCCGCCGACGATCAGGTGGTGACTGCCCCAACCATGGTCGGAGCCATCGCCGTTGGTATTGTAAGTCCGGCCGAAATCAGAGGCGGTGAATGCGGTGACGGAGTCGGCGACACCCAGCTCGACGGTGGCGTCGTAGAACGCCTTGAGCGAGTTGGCGACATCGGCCAGCAAGTTAGCGTGGGCGCCGATCGCAGTATTGGCGTTGTCGACCTGGTTATCGTGGAGATCCCATCCACCGATGCGGGCGAAGAAAATCTGGCGCTTGAGACCGAGGGTGTTGCGGGCCGCGATCAGACGGGCGATGGTGCGCAGTTGCTGGGCGAGATTGGAGGTCGAAAAGGCTCCGTAAGTGTTCGGGAAGGCCGAGTTCGCCCCTGTCGTGTTCGTGCCGAGGACGGTGGCGAGCAGGGCGCTGTCGGTGATGGCGTTGGTCGTCATGCCACCGAACGCCGTTTCGAAAAGATTGCCCTGCGGTGAAGCCAGCAGGTCGTTCATCGCCTTTGTCCTCACCGCGGCGACCGAGGTGCCGGTGGGCGCGGCCGAGCCGGTGAGGCCGATGGCCCCGGCGGTGGAGACGGAGTATTGGGACACACTGCGACCGACCTGGAACGAGTTTTGTCCGTTCAGGCTGATCGACATCGAGATGGAGGCGTTGGTATTGAACGCGTTCATCAAGTCAGCGACGCGGCCACCCCAGCCCGTTTGGAACGGGCGGTCGGCGAGGCTGCTCTGCCACTCGACCTGCTGGTCATTGTGGGAGAACAACTGCGGCGGAAGCGGCACGGAGCGGGCGCTGTACTGCGCCTTGGTGGTCGGGTAGAGCAGCGTGCCGACATTGGCGAGAACGGCGCCCTTGCCCGCACCGAACAACTGGTGAAACGCGGTCATCGATGGGTGCAGACCCCACGCGCGGCCGTCACTGGTTGGCGTGATCAATGGCAGGGCCGCGCCGGAAGGCAGTGCGAGCGCGGTTCTCGCGGCGGCGTAGGCGGCGTAGCCGGACGCGTCGACGGGAACGATAAGATTATTGGCGTCGTTGCCGCCGGCGAGGAAGAGACAAACGAGGGCCTTGTAGTCGCCCTCAGCCCCGGCGGTGCCGGGCACCTGCGGGCCGTTGCCGGGTTGGGCGAGGGCACCGAGCATGCGCAACTGCGAAAGGGCCGAGAGCATGCCGGTGGCGCCGACCGCGGCGCAGCAGGAGCCGAGAAACTTTCGGCGGGTCGGGTCGAACGGAAGAGCGGAGTCGGGGCGGTTCATGGTCCGGTAAGGCGGAGGTTACTGTTGAATCGCCGCCTCGGGGGCGGTCATCACGAGGTAGGCGGCGCTCCGGACCTTGTCCAGTGAACCCGTGGCCGAAGGCATGGATGTAATCGACGATGCGATACGGTCCTTGGCCGCGGTCGAGAGAGTGCCTCCGGCGAGTGAGAGATTCATTTGTTCAACCAGGGCGGCCGGAGTGGCCGCCAAGGGCAGTGCCCACGTAAAATCGAGATAGACCGTGTCACTATCAAGATTTGTCGGCTTCGCGGCGGTAAGGTACGTGTAAAAGTAGTTGGGCACGGTGATCGCCGTTGTATCCGTGAAGATCTGGAACTCGGGGGCGAAGAGGCCGGCGGCGGCCAGCGGCCCGGGTTGGACATACCCCGGTTCATAGAAGTTGAAGACCGTTCCCGCACTCAGGGCCATCTGGGAGAGCTGGCCGTTGGAGTTGTTGATCGGCAGCCGCTTGGTATTGGAGGTGGCGTTGAACGTGCGGAAGAGTGCGGCCGTGCGCAGGAGGGGTTCCTTGAGTTTGCCGTAGGTCATATTCCCGGCCGCCTGGGGGGTGCGGGCCTCATAATCGAGCAGGATTGCCCGGACGACCGAGGCGAGATCACCCCGGGTGCCGGAGCCGTTGTTCGCGAAAACCTGGGACACGCGATAGACGTAGCCAGGGCTTGGGTTGCTGGTGACCAGCCGCTGGATTAGTTGGCGGCTGACGAACGGGCCCGTGTTCGGATGATTGAAGAGTGCGTCGAGCGTGTCCGCGAGGTCCTTGACGCCGCCTTGGTTGGCTGGGAGGACCCGGCCGCCGACGATCGTCTTGGATCCGTTCTCATGGTTGTTCGGAAAAAGCCGCATCGGTTCGATGAAGTCGGGATAGGTGTCTCCCACGAGTCGGCCGCCGCCGCCGGTGAATGACGGGTTCGTGGCGTAGCTTTGAGCATAACCCCAGCCGGTGAAAACCTTGGCGGTTTCGGAGATCGTGGTCTGGCTGTAGGTCGGGATCGGCAGTCCTTGGGCGTCGAGCCGGAGAGTGCCGTCCGGATTAAGCTCGTTCAATCCGATGGAGAAGAGCTGCATCACCTCACGCGCGTAATTTTCGTCGGGCAGCGACGATCCACTGGCCCGGTTATTCCGCAGATGCGAGAGATAGATTCCCATCATCGGACTACGGGACACGTCCTCGAGCAGTTTCCGATAGTTGCCGAAGGCCTCGTTTACCAACGTGTCGTAGTAGTGCGCCGCGCCTTCTTGCCACGCGTTGACCGTGCCGTTCTGATCGGAGATCACGAGGATCTGGGAGAGGGCGAAGGCCACCCGCTGACGAAGCTGGTCCCCGCCGGTCAGGGCGTGGGTCCACCAAGCGTTCAACCGATGCTGCTGGCCTGGACGGGTGTTGACCCCGTTCACTTGATTCTGACCGCCCCGGTTGTAGGCCGCAAAGTCCGCCATCACCAGCGGTCGGTGCAGCGACGCCGGCTTGGCGATTTGGTCGCTGATCCAGGCGTCATAACCCTTGGCGATCAGCCCGTTGATCTCCGTTTCGGTCGGACCGAACGTGCTCTGGGTGAGAAAGCGGGCGGCCTCGGCGGTCGTCGGCGTGCCGAGTGAGTAGGCTGGCGGCGCCACGGGGGCCGTGAAGGTCATCGAACCGGTGCTTTTGACGAGTGAACCCTGAAGCTCGCCGTTCGGATAGGTCGACGAATCGATGCTGACAAACACCCGGCCCTCCTTGATCGCGGTGACGATCTGGCTGGCGGTGTAGGCTCCGGTGTCGCGGATGTCCCACTGCAGGCCCGAGGCCTGGCCATTCGGGATCTGCAGGAGGTAACCCGCGCCGGAATCGCCCAGGTTGCCGAGTCGCAGGTAGGCGAGAGTCTGGGGTGAGCTGAGATTGGAGAAGGAAACGGCGACGAGGGCGAATTTCTCGTCGGAGCTGAGTTGCAGGCTGGACGTGCCGTACGCCGCCGAGGAAGAGGCGTTCGTGGGCACGCGGAGGTTGCTGATGTAAAGCGAGCCCGGGTTGTAGGCGATGTTGACCGCGGCGGTATTGGTCGGGCTGACACCGTAGGTGAGGCTGGACGTCAGCGAGACGAAGACGGACTTGTTCGAGGCGAACGTCTGCACGTTGCCGTAGGGGGTGACCTCGATGGTGGCGCTGGATGAGCCGGCCGGGATGGTGACGGATCCGGGCAGGGCGATGTAATCGACCCCGTTCCGGGCGGTGCCTTGGACCGAGTAGGTGACGGTCAGGGCCTGGGTCGTCGGGCCTTCGCGGGTGACGGTGAAGACGCCGGGGCCACCGCCGGAGGAATCGGTTGAAGGCTGGGTGGCGGCGAGGCTGACCAGGGAGAGGGACTGCGGCGTGAGATCGTACACCTCGACGAGGGCGACGCCGCTGGTGTTGTTCGCGCCGCTGACCTGGATGGTGTAACTGCCGGGCACCAGATCGATCAGCATGCCGGCATCGCGGCTGGAAGCGTTTCCGAAGGCGAAAGCGCCGGCGGCGGTGGCGGCGGCGCCGACGGCGGTCGAACGGCCGGCGTCGCCCCAGTTGTCGTTGCTGGCGACGACCGCGCTGCTGGAATTGACGAGGGTGACGACGGGATCGGCGAGGGTGCCCTCAACGCCGAAAGGGGCGAGGGAGGGACCGGCGGCGCGGACGAGGACCTTGCGCACGGCGGTGCCGGGAGCGATCACGAGGCCGGAGATGACGATCTGCGACCCGGTCCGCACCTCGGCGCGCGTCGAGAGATTCATCAGTTGGGCGGCGCCGGAGACGTCGTAGACCTCAACGAGGGCGATGCCGGTGCCGGCGCCATCGCCGGTGACCTTGACGGTGTATCCACCGGGAGCGAGCGTGGCCATGACCGCGGCGTCGGCGCTGCCCGGACCGGAGAATCCGAAGGCGCCGGCGGCGGCGAAGTCGGAAGCGGTGGCCACGGGGCCGCCGGAGAAGGTGCCCCAGTCGTCGTTTTCGGCGACCTTGATGCCCTGGCTGTCGAAGACCTCAAGCCGGGGGTTGGCCAGCGTCCCGGTGAGATTGAACAGCCCGAGACTCGGCCCCGCCGCCCGGATCAGCACCCGCTTCTCCGCGCCGCTGCCGACAACGAACCCGGCGATCAGGGCGTTCTCCCCGGTCCCGGCGCGCGCCCGGGAGGACAGGTTGACCAGGCGGTCGTTGTATTGTGCGGCTGGAGACGAAATCGCCGTCCCGAGAACGGCGAGCACGGACAGGAGACGCACACTCAGGCTGGGACGGAAACGGGTCATGGGGCGGGCGGTTACGTTGGGACGCAGAAGCATGAGCCGAAGTTGGCGGCGAGCAAGGCGATACGTAGTTGCTGGAGATATACCCCAGACGAACCGACCCAGATTCTTGCACCCGGATGGCGTTACGGGCGGTTTTCGGTGGGAGGCACCGGCTGAGATCTAATCTGACCTGACCTGACCTGACCCGCGCGGGGATCTACTTTTTGCCGCTGGTTCCGGATCCGCCGCCGGCGTGGAGCAGGGTGCCGCCGAACACGCCCACGGCAAACACGGCGAAGAAAATCCAAGCGGCGGAGGCCCGCAGGGGACGGTCGAGCACCAGGGGGAAGCGGAAGTCGATCGTCTGAGTGTTTTCCGTGCCCACGTAGATGACCACGAAGAGGATAAGCAGGAAGATGAAGGTGCGGAGCAGGGCTTTGGCGTTCATGCGGGTGGTCGGGAGGGGGTTCTTTCAGGGGATCGCGGACCCTGCAAAAGCAAAACGACGCAGGGCGGTCGAGGCGCACCCTTGGGTTGCGACCGAACCCGTCCGCGCGCACTTTCCGGTTGCACCGAGCTCAGTCGAGGGTGCAGCCTCCGAACGTTGGCGCGAACTCGCTCGCGACCGATTGACACTTCCCTTCCGTGACGATTTTTTTCTTACAAGGCATTATCGCTGAGCGAAATGCACTCTTATCCGACGGCCTGCCATGGGCTCCTGGCGGCAATGGGCTGGAGGATGCGCGATGAAAACGATCCTTGATTTCGCGCGGGCACGACAAGAAGGCCGTGCCATCATCCTGGTGGCTGCCTATGACGCCCAGATGGCGCGATTGATCGCCGCGTCTCCGGTGGATGCGATCCTGGTCGGTGACAGTGTGGCCATGGTGGTGCATGGACACCCTTCCACGGTGCAGGCAACGTTGGAAATGATGCAGTTGCACACGGCGGCAGTGCGTCGCGGAGCGCCGGAACGGATGGTGGTGGCGGACATGCCCTTTGGCACGGTGCGCCGTGGCCGAAAGGTGGC
>Ga0154020_10006288_pt1 | contig 13907 bp, 9 predicted proteins | sample Klosneuvirus_201_FD_109709 | JGI IMG/M metagenome (GOLD analysis project Ga0154020, IMG submission 109709) | Active sludge microbial communities from wastewater, Klosterneuburg, Austria - Klosneuvirus_20160825_MG | ecosystem: Engineered > WWTP > Aerobic digester > Activated sludge | place... | reverse complement strand
TCATACGCGCCTTGCTGCGCCGCGAGGGTGGTCTTGGACAAGGCGAGATTCTCCCGATCCGCGGCCAGGGCCAAGTACGCCTGAGCCGCCGAAGACACCAGCAGTATTTGGGTACTGCGGCGGGCCTGCTCGGTGGCGAGATATTCCGCCAGCGCCCGATCGGTCAGGCTGCGGATGCGGCCGAAAAAATCAATCTCCCACGCCGCAACGCCGAGATTGGCATCGTAGCGTTCCACGGTCTGCCGGCTGCCCGTGCTCGAAAGATCGGCGGGCACCCGCTGTTTGATCCCACTGCCGGTGGCGTTGACCACCGGCAACAGTTCGGCGCGTTGGATGCCGTAGAGGGCCCGGGAGCGTTCCACGTTCAAGGCGGCCAACCGCAGATCGCGATTGTTCGTCAAGGCCATCCCGATGACTTGGCGCAACTTCGCGTCGGTGAAGAATTCCCGCCAATCGAGAAGTTGAAGGTTGGTGGTTGCGAGCGGGGCGGAGTAGGCTGGACCTGTTGGCCAAGCGACCGGGACGGGAGCAGTCGGTCGGTTGTATTTCGGCGTCATGGTGCAACCGGCCATGATGACGGCCAGTCCAACCAAGGGAAGAAGCAGGCTCTTGTTCATGTTATTGATCTGCCGATGGGATTGACGCGGCGTTCTTGGTTGCTGGGTGCTGGGTGCGTTTGCCAAGGGTCTTTTGGATTACCACATAGAAAAGCGGCGCAAAGATGGTGACGAGGAACGTTGAGGTCACCACGCCACCCAGGACGGCAGTGCCAATGGCCTTTTGTGCGCCGGCACCCGCGCCGTTTGCAAACGCCAGCGGCAGGACGCCAAAGCCGAAGGCCAGCGAGGTCATGATGATGGGGCGCAGCCGGAGTTTTGCGCCTTCGAGCGTTGCCTCGATCAATCCCATCCCTTCGTCCACGCGGTCTTTGGCGAATTGTACGATCAGGATGGCATTCTTGGTCGTCAAGCCGAGGGTGGTCAAAAGACCGATTTGGAAATAAACGTCATTGGGCATGCCTCGAAAGGTCGAAGCGAGCACACCCCCGATGGCCCCCAACGGCAATGCCAGAAGGATGGAGATGGGAATGGGCCAGCTTTCATACAAGGCGGCGAGACAGAGGAAAATCACCAGCACCGAAAAGGCATATAGCAGTCCAGTCTGCGACCCCGCCTGCCGTTCCTGATAGGAAAGTCCGGTCCAGTCGGAACCGATTCCTTTCGGCAGCTTCTGCACGAAGCCTTCCATGGCCACCATGGCTTCGCCGGAACTCCGCCCCGGGGCGGCTTCCCCCTGGATGTTCAGTGAGGGAAAGCCATTGAAGCGTTCCAGCTTCGGGGAGCCGGAAGTCCAGTGCCCGGCCGCAAAGGCGGAAAATGGCACCATCTTTCCTGTAGCATTTCGCACATACAACTTTTCCAGATCCTGCGGCAACATGCGATAAGGGGCGTCGGCTTGGGCATAAACGCGTTTCACGCGTCCGCCTTGAATGAAGTCATTCACATACGCGCTGCCAAAGGCTGCGGAGATGGTATTATGAATCGAGGTGATGGGGACACCCAACATGCCGGCCTGGTCCCAATCCACATCCACCCGATATTCCGGCACATCTTCCAGGCCGTTTGGCCGGACTTTCGTCATGGCGGGCTCCGTGGCGGCCATGCCGAGGATTTGATTGCGGGCGGCCATCAATTCTGCGTGGCCCACACCGCCGCGGTCGAGAAGCTGAAAATCAAATCCCTTGGCCATCCCCAGTTCAATGACCGCCGGCGGCGCGAAGGCAAACACCATGGCATTCCGGATTTTGGCAAAGGCCGCCGAGGCTCTGCCGGCCACGGGGACGACCTTCAGTTCCGGCCGTTCGCGAAGATTCCAATCCTTGAGTTTCACAAAGGCGAGACCGGCGTTCTGGCCGCGACCGGCGAAGTTCATACCGGAGACTGTCATGCAGGATTCCACCGCGTCTTGTTCATCATTCAGAAAATAGTCCTTAACTCCCTCCATGACCTTTTCCGTCTGCTCAAGAGTTGAGTTGGCGGGAAGCATGGCCTGCACCATCAGGATGCCTTGATCTTCATCCGGGAGATAGGCCGTGGGCATCCGTTTGAAAAAAAAACCCATCGCCGCCACGACCACCAGGAAGACCGCGACGTAGCGCAGTTTGTGGGCCAGCGAATGGCCAACCAATTGCAGATACCGATCTCGTCCGCGAAAAAAGATGCGGTCGAACCATCGGAAGAACGGACGCATGAACCATACGCCGGCCTCCGCTGGTTCATGGCCCTTGGGCACGGGCTTGAGAAGCGTGGCGCACAGCACCGGCGTCAGGACCAACGCCACCAACACCGAGAGGAGCATGGCCGCGATGATGGTCACTGAAAACTGCCGATAGATGACGCCCGTTGATCCGCCAAAAAAGATCATCGGCCCGAAGACCGCCGAGAGCACCAACCCGATGCCGATCAGGGCGCTGGTGATTTGGTCCATGGACTTGCGCGTCGCTTCCAAGGGGGAGAGCCCTTCCTCGCTCATGATGCGCTCCACATTCTCCACCACGACGATGGCGTCGTCCACGAGCAGGCCGATGGCCAGCACCATGGCGAACATGGTCAGCATGTTGATGGAGTAACCAAAGAACCCCAACACTGCGAACGTTCCGAGGATTACCACCGGCACGGCGATGGTTGGGATCAAGGTGGCGCGCAGGTTGCCCATAAACAGATACATCACGAGAAAGACCAGCAGGATCGCCTCGAAAAGGGTCTTGACCACTTCGCCGATGGCCACCCGGACGAAGGGGGTGGTGTCGTAAGGATAAACGACCTTCACGCCCGCAGGGAAAAAATGGCTCATCTCTTCCAGCTTCGCCCGGATTGCCTTGGCCGTATCCAAGGCATTGGCGCCCGCTGCCTGCCGGATTGCCAGGGCGGCGGAAGGTTTACCGTTGAAGAAACCCTGGATGTCGTAGGCCTCGGTTCCCAGTTCCGCACGCCCCACATCCTGGATCCGCACGATCGAGCCATCCGGGTTGGTGCGCAGGGGAATAGCGGCAAACTCTTCCGGCGTCTTAAGCAGGCTCTGAACCACGATGGCGGCATTCAGACGCTGGCCAGCCACGGCGGGCGCTCCGCCGAATTGACCGGCGGACACTTCGACGTTGTAAGCCTTCATCCCCATGACGACATCTTGAACCGTCATCTGATAGTCCGTCAGTTTGTCGGGGTTGAGCCAGATGCGCATGGCGTATTGGCTGCCGAAAACCTCCACTTCCCCCACGCCTGGCACCCGCGAAAGCACTTTCTCCAAACTGGACTGGGCATAGTCCCGCAAATCGTTTCCGTCCATGCTCCCATCCACCGAGGTCAGACCCACGATCAACAGATAGTTCCGCGTGCTCTTGCTGACTTTGACGCCGGAGCGTTGGACCACCTCCGGCAAACTGGCCATCGCGAGTTGCAGTTTGTTCTGCACTTGCGACCAGGCAAGGTCGGGATCTGTCCCCGGCGCGAAGGTCAGTTCGACGCGGGCGGCGCCCGACGAATCACTCGTCGCCGACAGATAGAGCATCTTATCGAAGCCGGTCATCTTCTGTTCGATGATCTGCGTGACACTGTTCTCAACCGTCTCCGCCGACGCCCCCGGATAGAACGCGCTGATGGCGATCGAGGGCGGCGCGATGGGCGGATACTGCGAAATCGGCAGGTTGGAGATGGCGAGGCCGCCCGCCACCATCAAAATGATGGCGATCACCCAGGCAAAAACGGGACGCTCCAGAAAGAATCTTGATAACATAAAATGGATTCCCCTTACTTCGCTGGTGCGGCGGTCGGCGCGGGCTTCTCCGGCGACGGTTGCGGGGCGGCAAAAGGCATGACTTTCACCTCCATGCCGGCGCGAACCTTTTGCATTCCCTCCACAATCACGCGATCCCCGGGAGCCAAGCCTGAAGCAACGAGCCATTGATTGCCAATGGCGCGATCCAGATTGAGCTTGCGCTGTTCTACTTTGCCCGCGGCATCCGCGAGCAGCGCCACAGGATTCCCCTTCGGATCGCGGGAGACCGCTTGCTGCGGAATCATGATGGCTTCGTCGTTGAGGCCTTCTTTCACCACCGCGCGCACAAACATGCCCGGCAGGAGCACGCCGTTCGGGTTGGGAAAGACCGCGCGCAGAATCACGGAAGCGGTGGTTGAATCCACCGAGACGTCGCGGAATTGCAACGTCCCTTCCAGCGGATACTTGGTGCCGTCGCCGAGCCGGAGTTGCACCTTGCTCGCGTTCGTCCCATCGAGGGTGAACCGCCCCTCCGCCAGGCGACGCTGCAAGCGCAGCAAATCGGCGGTGGACTGGGGCACATCCACGTAGATGGGATCCAGTTGTTGAATGGTGGCGAGAGCAACGGGTTGATACGCCGTAACGATCGCGCCATCCGTCACGGTGGACGTTCCGATGCGGCCGGAAATAGGCGCGACGACATGGGCGTATTCGAGATTGATGCGCGCCGTCTGCTCCATCGCCTTGTAGTACTGAACGTCGGCCTCGGCTTGTTTCAGCGCGGCATCCGCATCATCGAAATCCTGCTGGCTGACCGCCTTGTCGGCCAGGGCTTCCTTAAAGCGATTCGCCCGTGAACGGAGGGCGGGAAGATTGGCGCCCGCCCGACCGAGGGCGGCCTTGGCATTATCGAGCGCCGCTTGGAAGGTGGCCGGATCAAGTTGGTAAAGCTCCTGGCCGACCTGAACGTCGGCGCCTTCGATAAACAGGCGCTTTTGAATAAGACCGTTAACCTGGGGGCGGATTTCCGCGATGCGATACGGCGACGTGCGTCCGGGCAGTTCGGTGGTCAGCAACACCTGCTGCCGGGCCACTGTCACCGTCGCGACTTCAGGCGCGGGCGGCGGCGGAGCTTGAATCTGGCGCGAGCAGGCGGTCAGCCAGAGTCCGCCGCCGAGGGCCACCACGGCCACTCGCAATTGAACAAAGTAGGCCGGAGCTGTCTGGAATTTGATTTTCATAAATTCAAGGAGGTGAGCACGTAATCGGAGCGGGATTCATGAGTGGATTCAACTCACGGCGAGGCGTGAAATGCCCTCATTGTCGTCGATACGTGTCATGATGTTTTCCTTTGGGTCAAGATTGGTTTGCCATCCACAACGAACCGGCAATGATGCTGGCCGTGAGCAAGTTCCGAACTGGCCACCCCGCGCCCACCCCCGGTCCGGCCCTTCGGGTTGGCGGCGAACTCCCACTCATTGAAAACGACCACAAGAGAGACACGCTCCGCTTCGGGAGCGTCGCAGAAAGAGTTCACGAGATGACGCGTTCGTTCTGCGGAGTAACGGGGTAACGTCGGCTTCGTACGGCGCTTAGCAATGATGGGGATCATTTTCCCTGGTCTGGGTTGAAAGTGATGGATTTGAAATCGCCGCCGCAGACCGAGAGCAGTTTGGAAAAAATTGCTTCTTTACTGGCGGTCCCAACAATTCTGGCGCGGAGACTTCCGGCAACGAAATAGAGCAGGGTTGGAACAGACTGAACCTCATAGTCCACGCCGAGACCGGGATGGTCATCGGCGTTGACCTCGAGAACCTTCAACTTCCCGGCGCAGGCCAACGCAACCTGAGCCAGCACCGGCTTGATCACTTGGCAGGGCCGACTCCATGGGGCTAGAAACGCCACCAGCACCGGCTGGTCTGACCTCACAACTTCCGCGTCAAAATTTGCTTCGCCAACTTCAACGGTCGGCGGCTTGACTCGGTTTGCGTTCATATTTTCGACTTTGCCTTGACTGCAAGCTCTTCCATGCAACGGTCATGCCAGGCGGCTGCGACAGTTCATAACCTGCTGATGACAAGCGCCAATCAAAATCGGCAAGTGCAATCCGATTGGGTTGAAATATTGAACGTCCAAAAGTTCGTCTCGCTTTAGCTTCGACGAATCGTCTAATGCCTGACACCTTTCGCTCGTTATGGAATCCACAAGCGATAGCCGGTTCGATCCCAATCATGCGGCGCGGTTGCTTTTGGAAATCGCCCACGAACAATCGCTGGAGCAGCTTCTGGAAAAACTTGTGCGGCGCGCGGTGGAGCGCCCCAATCTGGCGTGTGTGCAGATTTGGCTGCTGGATAAAGGCGACCTTTGTTCCACCTGCCCACGCCGGCCGGAATGCGCCGACCAGTCGCGTTGTCTGCACTTGGTGGCGGGCAAGGGCGTATCGCTTTCCAATTCCGGGCAGGATACGGCGCGGTTTGGTGATCTCAACGCCCGGATCCCTTTGGGAATGGGCTTCCTCGGGATCGCGGCGGCGACGGGTGAGCAGCGTCTCCACCGGGACTTGGAAAAACTGTCGGGCGAATTGGTTGGATTTGACTGGCTGAAAGCCGAGGGGGTTCGTGGAATTGCCGCGAGTCCGATCATTTTCAAAAGCGAAATTCTGGGCGTCATCGTTGGATTCACACGCGATGATATACCGGAAGAGTCGCGGCCTTGGGGCCGAATCTTTGCCGACCACATCGGCGCCGCCATTGCCAACGCGCGGGCCTTTGAGGAAATCCAGCGGCTCAAGGCGCAACTCGAATTGCAGAACACCTACTTGCAGGAAGAAGTGGTGGAGGCCAAAGCCTTCGGCGATCTCATCGGCCAAAGTTCCGCGCTGCGGCAAATCATCAGCCAGATTGACTTGGTGGCGCCGACGGAAGCCTCCGTGCTCATCATGGGTGACACCGGCACGGGCAAGGAATTGGTTGCGCGCGAAATTCACCGTCGCAGCCCGCGCAAAGACCGCCCGCTAGTTCGCGTCAACTGCGCGTCCATCCCAAAAGACCTCTTTGAAAGCGAGTTCTTCGGCCACGTCCGGGGCGCTTTTACCGGGGCCATCAAAGACCGCGCGGGGCGGTTTGAAACCGCCGAAGGCGGAACATTGTTTCTGGATGAGATCGGGGAGGTGCCGCCGGAAATGCAGAGCAAACTGCTGCGCGTGTTGCAGGAGAAGCGCTACGAGCGCGTTGGAGACGACCGGACGCGGCTTGCCAACGTGCGCATCGTCGGGGCCACCAATCGCGATTTAAAGAAAGCGGTGGCGACGGGTCGCTTTCGGGAGGACCTCTATTACCGGTTGCACGTTTTCCCGATCCATGTCGTCCCCCTGCGCGAACGGAAGGATGACATCCCGCTTCTGGCGAAGCACTTCGTCGAGTTGTCCGTGAAGGAATTGCGCTGCCAAAAACCCCGTTTGACGCGCGCCAGCGTCGCTGCGCTTCAGAATTACGCCTGGCCGGGAAACATTCGGGAGTTGCGCAATGTCACCCAACGCGCCGTGATATTGGCGCGCGGCGGGCCACTGCATTTTGACCTCCCAGTGACTCATTCCGCACTGACGCCAATTGCCTCCACGCGCCAGTCGGGCAGCCCTCCGGCCCTCGGGTTTCTCACCGAAGCGGAAATGCTGCGCCGCGAACGCGAGAACCTGATCGCCGTCCTCGACCAAGCCGGTTGGAAGATCAAAGGGGTTGACGGGGCGGCGGAACTTCTGGGCGTGAAGCCGACCACGTTGCTCTCACGAATAAAAAAGATGGGACTGCGGCGAGCTAATTCCGATTCCGATCCGCTGGCGCCGGCTTCGCCAGATCGAGCGTGATGACCGTCGCGAGCAGATTTCCTGGCTTACCGGGAACGTCAATCGTCACCCCGCTGGCATTTTCCGCGAACTTCAGCTTCTTGCCACCGTCGAGCAGGGTCGCTTTAAGTGGCTTGCCGGTAACGCCGGTAACGACCAATTTTCCGTCGGTGGGCCAGTCGAAGACGTGAAAGAACAGGCGAGTTTGGCCGTTGCTGCGTTGCTTCTGAGTGCAGCGACCCCATGCAGGTTTCCCAACTGGGCTGGCCTGGGTTCCATAAATTGAGTCGCTGTTCTTGTCCATCCAATGACCAATGCCTTCGAGCCGCTCAATTGCTTGATCGGGGAAGGTGCCGTCCGGGCGCGGCCCGATGTTGAGGAGAAAATTCCCGCCCTTGCTGGCTATATCGATCAGTTTGCGCACCAAATCCTCGGTGGATTTCCACTGCGTATCGGCGGCGTTCCAGCCCCAATGGCGATTCATGGTCATGCACGACTCCCAATCGACGCCAGGTATGCCTTGATCCGGAATTTCCTGCTCCGGGGTGCCGAAGTCGCCGCGAAAGCCGCCTTCCTTGGTCTGGCCCGCCATGCCGTGGCGGCCTTTGTCCACGCGGTTGTTGATGATGATATTCTTGTTCAGACCGCGCACGTAGTCGTCGAGGTCCTGCCCCATGGCATGCGTCCAGGTGTCTTCCCACTCCCCGTCAAACCAAAGTACGCCCGGGTTGTAGCCGCTGACAATTTCCTGGAGCTGGCTTTTGAGATAACCGCGGAACCGGTCGAAGTCGGCGCCATCCGTAGAGCGGGTGGCTTTCTCCCAATTGCGCCGCGGCAGATAATCCGGATGGTGCCAGTCCATGATCGAGTGGTAGGTGCAAAAGCGGACGTCTTCCTTGCGACAGGCGGCGCTCAGTTCCTTGAGAATGTCGCGCTGGAAAGGTGTCGCCATGACGTCAAAGTCGGAAACTTTCGAGTCCCAAAGGGCGAAACCGTCATGGTGCTTGGAGGTGATGACCAGATACTTCAGCCCGGCGCGGCGCGCGAGTCGGGCCCAAGTGTCGGGGTTGAACTTCACCGGATTGAATTGGCCGAGAAACTGATCATATTCCGCAAGCGGGATTTGCGCGCTCTCGCGAATCCACTCGGCGTGGTCCGTCTTGCCTTTCCATTCCCCGGCGGGAATGGCGTAAAGTCCCCAATGAATGAACATGCCAAACCGAGCCTCCCGCCACCACTCCATGCGCGCGTCATGCGCCGCCGGAGTCTCGGCGGGCAACCCCGGTTCGACTTTGCTCGGCTGGCCGTGACCGCCAGACGGGGTTGCGGTCGGTTTGGAAATGCAGCCGGAGCTCAGGATCAGGAGGCTCAGCCCAACGATCAACAAGGGTGTCTTCATAATGCTGTCGGCCATCAAACGTCAGAATCGGTCGCGATGCAAGCCGATGCTTCATGACAGACTGGACCATTTCCGGTCACGGATCGGGCGCCGCGAACATCGCCGCCCCACGATGCGCGACGGCGCGGTCATTTGATATTGGGCACGGCGAACAGCACGCCGCCGAAAAACAGCCACGCGAGGATCAGCGTCCAGATCACGTTGAACGCCTGCGCGCCGATGAACGCAAATGCCGGCCGGCCGCCCTCCATTCGCACCAGATCGGTCAGTTTCGTTTCGAGCCCAATGGACACGAACACCAGCGCCAACCAGAACTTCCGCAGCCCGGTCAGCAGGCCCTTGGTGTCTTTTACCAATGCGCTGCCCAACGCGAAAGAGAACACCAGTGACGCCGCCATGAACCCGAGCACGAACTTGGGAAACCGTTCCCAGATCACCCGCACGCTGGGCCGTTGCCCCCCCGCTCCGCGCTGGCGCATGGTCCACCATATGGACAGCACGAACGCCGCCGCGCCGAGGAGCACGTTCTGCGAAAACTTCACGATCACACCGGTCTTCATCGCCGGCTCGCTGATCAAGGCGCCCGCCGCCACCACCGAACCACTCGTATCCAGCGTGCCGCCCATCCAGGCCCCGGCGACGATTTCGGGCATGTGAAAGAATTTCACCACCCACGGCATCAGGATCATCATCGGTACCGCCACGATGAGCACGAGCGAGGTGACGTAGGAAAGCTTCTTGCGGTCACCTTGGATGGCCCCGCAGGTCGCGATGGCCGCCGACACGCCGCAAATGGACACCGCGGAGGAGAGCATCACCGCGAATTCGTCATCCACCCGCAGCCGCCGCGCGAGCCAGAAGCAGAAATACCAAACCACCGTCACCACCAGGATGGATTGGGCCAGGCCGAGCACGCCCGCCTGCATGATTTCCTGGAAGAGGATCCCTGCGCCCAGAATGACCAGGCCGGTCTTGATGTAAAACTCCGTGCGCACCGCCTGGCTCAGCCAGGCCGGGAGCGGGAGCGTGTGGTTTAACAGCAAGCCCAGCCCGAGCGCGAAGATGACATATTCGAGTCCCAATTCATTGGCCACGGAATTGCCCGCCAGCATCTGCGCGACCCAGGCGAGGGCGAACACCAGGGGAAAGCCAAGGATGAATCCCGTCACGCGCCCGCCCAGCAGCCGCACCACCACCGCTGCAATCCCAAAGTAAATCAGCCCCAACCCGGCTGCCCGCTGAAGATTACCCACGCTGAGCACTGCGCCCAGCGTTCCCGTCCGTTTGCTCTGCAAAGGCGCGATGAATTTCAGCACCGGCTTGCCGGTTGCCGGCACGCTCACCTTATCGACCGCTGTCTCCACCTGTCTGGCCGCCGCACGGATTGCCCCCGCGTTCGCACCCGCCAGCGCGCTCTTGAGTTCGGAAAGGGCTGTGGCCAGTCCGGCTTCCCCCTGTCGGGTCACCTCGATCTGCAACGCGTCCAATTCCGCCGACCGCGCCTGCAACGCGCCGGCCTCGGTGGCGAAATGCGTCGCGGTCATCCAGTTGAACCCGGGCAGCGTTGGGCGCCAGAAAGCAACCACGGCGGCGATCAGCAGACCGCCCACGATTACGGCGAGCCAATCTTCATTCTGCCACCAACGGGGCGGGGCGGGTGGTTGTGATGGAGTTTCCATTTTTGTGATTCCAAAAATGGATGGGAACCTTGCGAGCGTAAACTCAAAACGCCCTTAAACTCCAAAATGCACATGAACCGCCACTAAAAGGTAGCCGACGTGAGGTGGCGGAACCCCTCGCGGTGTGAGGACCATCCGCCTCCCGGCGTCGGCGAGAAGGATGTGCCTCAAAAACCCGGATTAACCCGCCCGTTTGGCGTTCCAATCGTAGCTGCGGCTTTCACCGCTCCAATCGGAATCAATCTTGCCTTTGATGGCGTTGCCGTCGAGTTTGCCGTGAAATTTGGAAGTCTGCGTTTTGCCGTCCCGTTCGCGGGTCACCTTCAAGGAAATCTGGTTATCCTTGATCAGGCCATCGGCGATGGGGGCTTCGTTGTCACCCATGACCACGACGCCAGCCAGTTTGTCCCCGTCTTGCTTGAGCTTCAAACTGAGATCAATCGAATCGCCCTCGGCCGTGACGAGCACCCAATTCCAAGTGCCGGTGGCGCTGGCCTTTTCCCGGGTGGCATTCCAATCGTAATTATGATCCTCCCCACCCCAATCCGAGTGGATCTTGCCCTTGATTGCATCGCCGCCCAGCGTGCCCTTGTAGGTGGAAGTGAACTTGGTGCCATTGGCATCCACGGGGATTTTGAAGGAAATGGCATCGGCAACCACCTTGCCCTCGGTGATCGGCGCTTCAAATTCACCGACCTTGACCTTGCCGGTTACTGTTTCTCCGTCCTGTTTCAACTCCAGCACGAGATTCATGGTATCGCCGCTTTCGATTGTAAGCGCGTATTTCCAATTACCGGTGGCACTGGCATTCCCTGTCCCCGCTTCCGTCACCCGCGTGGCGACCCAGTCCACCGTGCGGTCTTCCCCACCCCAATTGGACTGCAGCTTGCCCTTCAAGCTGTCACCGTTTGCCGTGGCCACCACTTTCATGGTGATCTTTTCGCCGTTCCGTTCGCGGGTCACTTTTAGGGAAAGCTGATCGCCCGTTAACTTGACCTCGTCCATCGGAAATTCATTGCCGTTCCGGCCGCTGACCGTGCCGCTGAGTTGATCGCCCGCTTGTTTGATTTTCAAGCTGGACTGCATGGTTTGCCCATCCGAGGTGGTGAAGCTGGACTTCCAAGTCCCGATGACGTTGGCGTCCGCCGCCAGGGCGGACGAACCAAGCCAACTGACCACCAGCGTGAGCGCACTCGTGAACGCGAATTGTTTGAGGCAGGGATTGCGAATCATCATAAACGATTTTTTGTTTTAACTAATGAATTGGTTTAGCTCGGACCGCACCCCGACTGTGTAGGCTGAAACGCGTCATGGAGTCAAACTTCTTACCAGCCGGCCAAAGCAAATGATTACCCCGACTTCCGACCAATCCCAACACCCGACACTCCAAGCAACCAGCGAACGACTCAGCCGCTCCGCGGAGGGAGCGCGCCGGGGCGAGGGCGGGCCTTCCCTCAAACATCGTCGGAATTCTCACCACCCGTCACTAAGGGACGCCGCCCGCCTTAGTCCCGCAGGACGTGGCAGGTGTAGCCGCCCGGATTTTTCACGAGATACTTTTGGTGATAGTCCTCGGCGGAATAGAATTTTGATGCCGCCGTAATCTCCGTCGTGATCGGGCGATTGAACTTTTTCGCCTGCTCCAGCTTCGCTTTCACGCTCTTGGCGATCTTCTTCTGCCCTTCGCTGGTGTAGAAAATCGCCGAGCGATATTGGGTGCCGACGTCGTTATGCTGCCGGTTCAACGTCGTGGGATCATGCATCCGAAAGAAATAGCCGAGCAATCCCTCGTAACTGAGCCGCGCCGGATCAAACACTACTTCAATCGCCTCGGCATGACCAGTGGCGCCGGTGCAAACCTCCTTGTAGGTCGGATCCGCGGTTTTGCCTCCCGAATAACCCACGGTCGTTTTGATGACGCCGGGCAGTTGGCGGAGGATTTCTTCCATGCCCCAGAAACAGCCGCCCGCCAGAATGGCCGTTTCCGTCGTCGGCGCTTTAACCAATCCCGCCGCCACGAACGGCGCGAGGAGTTGGCCATATCCGGCTTGCTCCATCTCGGCCACCGGGATGAACTTCAAGGATGCCGAATTGATGCAGTAACGCATCCCACCCTGATCGCGCGGGCCGTCGTCGAACACATGGCCAAGGTGCGAATCCGCCACCTTCGAGTGAACCTCCGTTCGTTTGTAACCAATCGCGGTGTCCTTCTTCTCGGCGATCTCCGTGCCTTGAATCGGCCGCGTAAAACTCGGCCACCCGGTGCCGGAATCAAACTTGTCCAGCGAACTGAACAGCGGTTCGCCCGACACGATGTCCACGTAAATGCCCGGTTTGTGGTTATCCCAATATGCGTTACGGAACGGCGGCTCGGTGCCGCACTTTTGCGTGACCGCGAACTGCTCGGCGGACAATTTCTGTTTCAACCGGGCCGGGTCCGGCTTCTTAAAATCATTCATGGTTGCTTTCGGGTTGGAGGTCGTTTCATTCGCGGCAGCGGCGGCCTTGGCGTTGCGCACCACGGCGACGGCACCGAGTGCCAACCCCACTGCCACCGCGATTCCTGCAATTTTGACCGAGTTCATACGCGTTTGACGATTCAGTATAGCTTACGTTCAAGATTCAGCGCCGACAAATCTTTACTGGGGGCCGCGTAAACGTCGGCTTACCCAGTTAATCTCAAGTCCAGCAGATTGGGTCACGACCGCCCTCACCCTAGCCATCTCCTCCGAGGAAAGGGAACAGCATTTTTCCGCTGGCGGCATGCTCGATGATCGGTGCACCGACCCAGCTACCGGTTTTCGAGCGAGGCGGCGAATGCTTCTCCTTCTCCCGGGGGAGCAGGCCGGGATGAGGGCGAGTGTTCAACCGATTATGTTCTCAACCGGTACGGAGGTAATGAAAGCGCGAAGCAGGACGGAATTGCTGAACCGGCAGTCGTCACCAACGGAGCGCGGCTGGGTGCCGGAGCACCAGCCGCAGCCCTGGTGGCTTTTTCAGGACCAAGACGTTTGCACGGCGCTGCGGCTGGTCTTTCAGACACAGCCACGCTCCGTTCAACGCCACGAGGTCATTTTGCCGGATAGCGCCAGACCCAGTCGCCCTCGGTCAGGTTCACGGACTTGCCTTCATCTCTCCTGTACACGGTTTTGCTGTCTTTATTGAGCGGGCCAAAGCCGCCATCGTCCTTCTCGTTCCAACCGATCGAATAAAG
>Ga0154020_10006287_pt1 | contig 13907 bp, 12 predicted proteins | sample Klosneuvirus_201_FD_109709 | JGI IMG/M metagenome (GOLD analysis project Ga0154020, IMG submission 109709) | Active sludge microbial communities from wastewater, Klosterneuburg, Austria - Klosneuvirus_20160825_MG | ecosystem: Engineered > WWTP > Aerobic digester > Activated sludge | place... | reverse complement strand
GGCTCATTTGGGCGCCTCGCGTGGTGACATTGTCGGCCACCCAAGCATTGGTGAGGAACTCGGCATTCCAGAAGTGAAACTCCACGTCCGCACCGAGCGCGCCCAACCGCCGCGTGACAGCGGCAGGCCAACCAAACTGATCATCTAAGAACGCGGTCAAAAGTTCGTAATACTGGCATCCAACAGCCGCACCGAGTCGCCCCGCGACCGACGTCACATAGGCGGTCGGGTAATCCCAGACTACGAGAACCCTCATCGCTCCACCGCCGGCCTTCCGGGGCTACCCTGCCGCAGCCGCCTCGTTGAGCGCCACGCGAGCGACGCGGGCGACCCGCGCGGTCGGCCCGCTTGCTCGCGAGTCCCCATATTCCGGCCTCCTACTACACGGCGAGTGGGACTGGCTACTGCGCTTCGAACACATGGTTGCAACCACACTGTTGAACAAAACGGTAGTTATTGGCGAGAAGCAACTCGGAAGACTCGCAACGAGATCCCTCGTCGTTGCGCTCAAAGATCACCAGTCGCGGCCGATACCGTTCCCAGTCATTGCTCTGCAGGATCCGCGCATCGAAACCCTCTGTGTCGACGGAAAGCAGATCGCACCGACCATTGTTGAAGGACGAAAGCACAGTGGCCAAAGTTCGAACTTCAACATCGTAGGTTGCCCGAAGCAAAGAACCATCCGCCAGGTAGCGCTCGGCCACCTGAGGATCAAACGTCGACAGTACACTGGGGTACAAGTAGAAGAACTTCAGTGTCTCAGCGCTGGGACCCACCGCGATGTTCAGTTGAGTATCGCGCGGCCGCCAACGACGCTGCGCGTCGATCTGATTGGGAATTGGATCGATAACCAAGCCGTGCCAGCCGCGCTGATACAACATGAAAGTGTTACTAATGCGAAACGGGTGGTTTGCACCGATATCAACGTAGGTTCCCACATGGTCACCAAAGTAGTCGAGCAAGAACCTGTCTTCGCCATGTTGAGAAAATGTTCCACGCTGCGAATACTCGCGAAATGACTTCCAGTCCCGAAAGCGATCAACGGCTGACCCGATAGCGGGGAACCCGTTGAGCGCGCGGTAAACGCGGTATTTCCATGTCAATGATGCCATTGATTAGCCCTCGGTGACGGAGGTTGGTGGATGTTCCAAGGCCAACGCGCGGAGCGTACTTACCGACTTCATCAAGTCGTCGAGAACCTCGTTCTTCGCAGGTCCCTTGAGATGAGCCATGGGCTTGTCCTTCTCGATTCGGAAGCGCTGCCTCAGGATGTCAAGAAGCAGCGCCCGTCGCGTCCTACACAGCGCTCGGCTGCCCCGATGCCTTTGCCTCCCTGCAATCGACACGCCGTCGCCGGATGTAATCCCAGCAGCAGCGTACGACCCTCGCAGCGCACTCACCGAAACGCTCCAGCCGGTTCAAGTGTCTTTCTCGCGTGCCAACTGCGGTCCAGAAACCACCCGAGCACGGGCACGAGCACGAGGCCCCCGCTGAGCAGCATCGTGAAGATGGAGCCCTCGGCCAGCCGGGTTGTAGCACCCAGGAGGAAGGCGTACACCGCAACGCTCACCACTGTCCTCGACTGAAGCAGGCACCAATACTCGAGAAACGCCAGAATACCACCCACCCCTGCCGAGCCGAGGATGACACCCGGCCAGCCGAAGTTCGCCCAAAGGTCGACTGACCAAATTGAGTCCGCACACACGCCCTGGCCTGCGATCACGGTTCCGACGACGAGGGACGGCGAAACATAGCCGCTTACGTCCGCGAGCTTCGCAATTGTCCCGATCCCCAAGCCGTTTTGGAACGGAACGAGATCCGGATAAACATGGAGGAATCCATGAACTGAGACGAGCGGCACGACGACCAGGCGATCCACGGTGTCCTCGAGTGCGTGCGCGGCGCTCTTTCCGTACGTGAGGACATACCCCAAGGAGCCGAGCGCCAAGACAAGGCCCGCCGGGGCCACCACGTGCGTCAGCCGGACCCGGCCGCCGTCCCAGCGCCCAACAAACACCGCGAGCATCACGTACAGCGCGACGACGATGATGGGTGCTTTGCTCAGGCTCATCGTGGCAGCAAGGAAGATCAGAACCACGAGCCCCAGCGCGAGCATGGCCCAGACCAAGCCCCTCGTGCGCAGCCACATCGCGATTGTGATCATCAGGAGGAACGGGCCCGTCACTTGCCCGGCCAGGAAGCCGACGTAGCTGAACGGGTTGGTGGCGCCCACTTCCTGTCTGAAATCGCGAAGCGTGACCGCCTCGCGCGAGTGGCTCACGAGCATCTCGATGCCGGTCCGCTCGGAGCCGCCGATGTAGTAGATAGCTGCGACGACCGAGAACACCAGCACAGCACCGAAGACCGGCCATCGCACCACGCGCGCGTCCACGACCGTGATCTGGGAAAAGAAATGGCGCTGCGCTTCGCCAAGGCGAAACTGGAGAAGCGAAGCGACCACGGTCGCGCCCGCTGTGTAGCCCAGGAACGTGGCGCCCAAGAAATACAGGAACGAACCCGGGATAGGAATGGGGAGGCTCGGGTTGTTCTGCCAGTACCAGACGGCAGCTGCGCCATAGCGCAGCCCGATCATCAAGAACGTGAGCCCCACGAGGCTGGGGGCGCTCAGCACACGAAAGAGATAGGTCATCCACGCGAGGCAAAGGACGACGTTGAGGATGAAGAGGGCGGCCAGCCAGTCCGTCATCGGGAAGCCTCGCTAGCGGTCACTCGCACAGACAGTCGCAGCGATCGCCCCAGTCACCCGAGCAGCCGCGTCCGCACTCAACTCCGGGTACAACGGCAACGACAGCACGCGGTCGGCCGCTGCTTCGGTCACCGGCAACGCCACGCCCTCGATGTGCGAATACGCGCCCTGGCGATGAACCGGGATGGGGTAATGCGCTCCGGCTTCGATCCCGGCCCCGCGCAGCCGCGCGACGACCTCGTCACGGCCATCCACCTCGACGACGTACAGGTGACACGCCGAGTCGCCATCGGCGCGGCGCACGACCCGGCGCACACCGCCGACCGCCGCGAGCCTGCGATCGTACTCGGCGGCAAGGGCCCTGCGCGCGGCGTTCCACCCCTCAAGGTGGCGCAGCTTGCAGCGGAGGACCGCGGCCTGGATGCCGTCGAGACGGGAATTGCGCCCAACGAAGTCGTGCGCGTACTTGCTGGTCCGCCCGTGGTCCCGCGCCTTGCGAACCCACCGCGCCAGCTCCGGGTCCGCGGTGACCACGGCGCCAGCGTCGCCGTACGCCCCGAGGTTCTTGCCCGGATAGAAGCTGAACGCCGCCAGACGGCCCATGGAACCGGCGCGACGACCGCGATACGTGGCCCCGTGCGCTTGCGCTGCATCCTCCACGACAGGGATGCTCGCTTTGGCGGCAAGTTCCAGGAGCGGATCCATGTCGACGACTTGTCCGTAGAGGTGCACCGGAATGATCGCGCGCGTGCGCGGCGTGATGGCTCTTTCGACCGCAGCAACGTCCATCAGGAGAGTGTCGGGCGCCACATCCACGAACACGGGGATGGCGCCAAGGGCACTGATCGCCTCTGCCGTCGCGATGAAGGTGAGCGAGACGGTGATCACCTCGTCACCCGAACCAATTCCCAAGGCTTGGAGGGCCAGCGTTAGAGCGTCCGTTCCGTTGCCGACGCCGATGCAGTGAGAAGTGCCCACGAAAGACGCGAACTCGGCTTCGAACGCCTCGGCCTCTTCCCCGAGGATAAAGGCACAGCGACTGACGACTCGGCCGATTGCCTCGTCCATCTCCGCTCGGATGGATTGGTACTGCGCTCGAAGATCGACAAGCGGAATGCGCTCGCTCATGGTGTACCTCCGGGATATGCCGGTCGTCCCGTGTCGACGTCGCGGAGTTCGCGCACGTCGCCGACGACCTTGCCAGGATTGCCCGCGACGACGGCCCAAGCCGGCACGTCGCGCGTGACGACGGCGCCGGCGCCCACGAGCGCGCCCTCCCCGACGACCACGCCGGGTAGCACGGTCACATTCGCGCCCACCTTGGCGTCCTTCTGGATGCGGACGCCGCGGAGGGTCGCTTTGGCCCGGGACGACAGCGGGAACTTGGCGTTGGTGAGCACCACCCGAGGGCCAAGCCATGCGCCGTCCTCGAGCACCGAGTGCTCGGGCACGAAGACGCCCGTGTGCAACCGAACGCGGTTGCCCATGGTGACTTGGAACTCGACGACGCACCCGCTGCCAATGGAGCAGTCATCTCCGATCACCGTCTGCTCGCGAACCAGCGCGCCATGCCCCGACTGGAAGTCGGCACCGATCTGCGCCCCCGCGTAGATCACGGTGTGCGACCGGAGCGTGCACCGGGCGCCTATTTCGAGAGGCAGCTCGCCCGGCCCGCGGCCCCGCGGAGGTCGGCCGAGCACGACGAAGTCGTCCACTTGAGCATCCGGTCCAAGGTGGACGTTCGGGAACACGCGAACGAGATCCATCACTGCCTGCCTAGCCTGACACCGCGCGGGACATACCTGAGACGAACTTCCGCGTGAGTCGCGGCAGACTCGTATATGGCGTTGATCAGTTCCAGCGACTTTCGCCCTTCGATGCCGTCCAGCATGGCTCGACGACCGGAGGAGATGCACTCCAACGCGTCTCGGTAGAAGGCGTAGTGGCCGAACCCGTAAACGTTCGGCGGCGCCGTCGCAGCCCCGGCCGCCTCCGTGTCTCCCGACTCAGGCTCCGCGAAGTTCCACGTGTCCACACGGTTCACCGCAAACCCGCCGACAACGACAGAGCCTCGCTCCCCAAGCAGTGAGATGCTGCCTTCCAGATCGCGTGGCCTGGTGGCAGTGGTCGCCTCGACCACCCCAAGCGCACCGTTCAAGAAGCGCATGATCGCAACTCCGGTATCCTCGGTCTCGATGGCGACGAGCCTAGAGGAAGTGTACGCCATCACACTCTCCACCGGGCCGAGCAGCCACTGGAGGAGGTCGACGTGGTGACTCGCCTGGTTGGTGAACACCCCGCCGTCGTCCTTCCATGTTCCCCGCCAGGTGTCCTGGTCGTAGTACTGCTGCGTACGGCACCACCGAACCCGGACGGTGCCCATCACAAGCTTGCCGAAGCGCCCGGCGTCGAGCGCTTCGCGCAACCGCACGATGGCGGGGTTGAAGCGGTTCTGCTTGACCACGAACAGCCGGGTTCCGTGGCGCTCGCAAGTCTCGATCAATCGGTCCGCATCGTCGAGGGTGAGCGCCATGGGCTTCTCCACCACCAGCGCGCCAACGAGCGGCGCTAACTCCGCTCCGAGCCGCGCGTGCGATCCAGATTCGGTCAGGATGCTCACCACATCCAACCGCTCCGCGCGCGCCATCTCCAGGTGGTCGCCATATGCGCGGGCACTTGCTGCAACCGCGGCATTCTCCGCTCGGCCGGGAGCCGTGTCGCACACCGCAACCACGTCGAGGTCCTCCATCGCCTTCAGGACCTCGATGTGCCTCGTGGAGATTCGTCCGCAACCGACGAGCCCGACACGGAGTTTCTCTGTCATGCCTCAGGTTCCTTATGGTGCACTGGGCCCCAGCGCGCGTTCACCGGCGGCGAGCGTATACCACGGCCGGCAGCCCTTAGGCCGCGACTTGGAAGTCGAAACCGGCCGGAAAGCCGCCGCTCGCCGGCTAGCGTTCGCGGGCAGCACGCCCACGGAGGACTCGCGCCAGCGGTCGAAATGGGCGGCCTGCGTATCTCAGCCAACGACGACGAGGCGCCGTTCCAGGGTAGATCAGATCCATCTGCGCGGCGGGCGGGAAGACCCCCCGGAGAAGCGCCCGTGGCAACCTCGACGGACGCACCATCAGAAGCGCAAGAATCATGCCGCAGTACAGCCGCGCGGGCGTTGGGTGGGAAAGCCAGCTGGGGCGGGCCATGGCGGCGAACCATCGAGTGCGGGGCGTCTCGAGCGCACCGGGCGCCGCACCCGAGGCGCGGAGCGCCCAGGCCAGCACCTCGCGCGTCTGTGTCCGATCCGCAAGCGCGACCAGGTCGCCCATCGCGAGCTCGTTGTGCCAGAGCGCCCAGGCCTCAGAGATGTCGCGGAGTATCCTCGGCTCAGTCAGGTAGTGCTGAGCCGCGTGCGCAGCGAGGTGAACCAAGGTCATCGCACGATCAAAGACCACGACAGGCGCTTCCCGAACGACGAACGCCTCGGTGCGACTCCACTGCAGGCTCGCCGGAACGGCGAAGAGATCCGGCGTGAACGCGTTCCAGTGAACCTCTACGAACAGGCGGCCCGCAGGTCCTGAGTACCCCATTGGGTGCTGGAACGTGAAGGAGCGACTCGCCGACAGCGAGCGCGAATCCAGGTCGCGGTAGCCGAGACCCCTCAACACATTCACTGTCACTACCACGTCGGCCTCCCGCACCAAGAGGTCGTTATCGACGGACTTTCTAAGACCGAGGCGACCGTGGAGTCTTCGCGCCAGCGGCACCCCCTTCAGCACAATCACAGGGATGCTCGCAGCCGAGAGCGAACGACACACGCGCGCCAACTCGGCCTCCAGAGCCAATGCCTGGGCCACCGCGTGGGGGTGCAAGTCGCTAGCGCGGGGCCGCACTAGTCTCCCCTCGACTGCGGCGCGTTCATCGCTGGGAAGCGTCGGTCAGCATCCAATCGTAGGTCCGACGAAGACCGGTATCGAGGTCCACCGCTGCCTGAAAGCCGAGAAGCGCCCGCGACTTCGAAACGTCAAGCCGACGCCGCGGTTGCCCGTTGGGCTTGCTGGGATCCCAGACCAGATGCCCCTCGTAGCCAACCAGCGACTGGACCTTTTCGGCTAGCGCTTTGATGGAAATCTCCTCGCCGGACCCGAGATTCATCGGCTCGCTCGAGTCGTAGCGCTCGGCAGCCAACACAATGCCTTCCGCGCAGTCGTCTACGTAGAAGAACTCCCGGGTCGGTGACCCGTCGCCCCACAGCACCACCTCCGCCCGCTTCGCCAACTTCGCCTCATGGAACTTGCGGAGCATTGCTGGAATCACGTGACTCGCCTGCAAGTCGAAGTTGTCGCCCGGGCCGTACAAGTTCACCGGATAGACGACCACCGAGTTGAAGCCGTACTGCGCGCGGTATCCTTCGGACTGCACGCTCATGACTTTCTTGGCGATCCCATACGGCGCGTTCGTTTCCTCCGGATAGCCGTTCCAGATTTCCTCTTCTCTAAAAGGGACGGGCGTGAACTTCGGGTAAGCGCAGATCGTCCCACACGCGACGAACTTGTTCACGCCCGCCTTCCAGCTTTCGTGCAAGAGTTGGATGCCCATCATCGCGTTCTCGTAGAAGAACCGGCCCGGGTTCTCCCGATTCGCGCCGATGCCGCCGACACGCGCTGCGAGGTGGATGACCAGGTGCGGCTTGGACGCCGCAAGCAGCCTCCGCACCGCGTCGCCGTCGACCAGGTCGAACTCCTTCGAGCGTGGCACGATCACATCTTTTGCACCGCGTGCTTGAAGCTTTTCGACGACAAAGCGCCCGAGAAAGCCGGCACCCCCTGTGACGACGACTCGGGTCTGTCCCCAGTCGATCATTGCTGCCCCTGTCGCACGAGCTCCTTGTGATCTGCGAGGGCCTTCTCTTCCTTCGCAAGTACCAAGTCGGCATCGACCATCATCTTCACCAGCCCGTCGAAGCTGACTTTCGGCTCCCATCCGAGCTTGGTCTTGGCCTTGGCGTAGTCGCCCAAGAGCAGATCGACTTCCGCCGGACGCTCGTACTTGGCGTCGTACTCGACGTACTGCTTGTAGTCCAAGTCGAGCGACGCAAACACCTTCTCGGCGAACTCGCGCACGCTGTGTGTCTCCCCAGTGGCAAGAACGAAATCATCGGGTTCTTGCGTCTGCAACATGCGCCACATGCCCTCGACGTAGTCGCCAGCAAACCCCCAGTCGCGCTTGGACTCCAGGTTGCCCATGTAGAGTTTGTCCTGGAGGCCAACCTTGATCCGCGTTGCCCCGCGGGTGATCTTCCGCGTGACGAACGTCTCGCCGCGGCGTGGGCTCTCGTGGTTGAAGAGGATCCCGTTGACGGCGAACATGCCGTACGCCTCGCGGTAGTTGAGCGTGATGTAGTAGGCGTAGGCCTTTGCAGCAGCGTAGGGGCTCCGCGGGTGGAACGGCGTGGTCTCCTTCTGTGGGACCTCGTGGACCTTGCCGAAAAGCTCACTCGAGCTCGCCTGGTAAAACCGAGTCTTCAGGTTCTGCCGGCGAATCGCCTCGAGAAGCCTCACCGACCCCATTCCGCTGATCTCGCCAGTGTACTCGGGGATGTCGAAGCTCACCCGTACGTGGCTCTGCGCGCCCAGGTTGTAAACTTCGTCGGGCTTCACCTCTTCCAGGACGTTTGCCAGTGAAGTGGAGTCGTTGAGGTCGCCGTACACCAACCGGAGCTTCACTTCCCGGTGATGCGGGTCCTGGTACAAATGGTCGATGCGTGCGGTGTTGAAGCTCGACGAACGGCGAACCAGGCCCCAGACGTCGTAGCCCTTCGAAAGGAGAAGCTCCGCGAGGTAAGAACCGTCTTGGCCGGTGATCCCGGTGATGATCGCTTTGGGCATGGCAGGGTCGTAGCCTACGCCGATATAGGCCCTAATGTGCGAGAGCGTTCTTCGATGTCGCAGGCCGAACGGGCAGGCCCCGGGGTCGGCTCCGGGGCCTCGAACGGCACTCACCAGAGGACGATGACGCGGCCGTCGTACGAGCTCACCGCACCGTTGGTCTGTTCGCCCAGTGCGATGTCTGCGTAGCCATCATTGTTCATGTCCTTGATCGGCCCGCTCTGGCCTGACGAGCCAACCCAGTCGGCAGGAAGATCCACGACGACGTCAGCGAGACTGACAATGTCCCCCGAAGCACCGAGTTTCGAGCCCTCCGCCAGGTACAGCTTGGCGGGGTTCCCGGCAAGCTTGATCGACGAGAACCCCACGTCGACCCCGGAGGCTCCAATGAGGCTCACGTTGACGGTCGAGCCCGAGAAGCCGCCTCCGAACAGCGCATAGGAGAAATTGTCGCCCACGCTCTGGGCCACGGAGTTGGTGATGACAACTGGTGAATTCGTAAATAGCGACGCTGCGCTGCCGTAGAACAGCCGCGCTTCGCCGCCTGCCGAACTCTGCGACGCCGGCGCTCCCACTCCGAGACTGGTGACCGCCGTGACAGGGCCAAGATTCGACAGAGTCTGGCCGGTCCGATACGACGCCACGCCGGTGTACTTCTCTTTGGCATTCGCCGCCAGAATCGTTCCCGACAGCCCGGTGTCGCCCTGGAACGAGTAGACCAATCCCGCGGGCGGCGCGGACACGACCATGGCGGGGTGGTTCCCAGAGTAGTAGGGGCCGAGGCCAACCACGCGCGATCCGAACCAGCCCTTGGGCACGGCCGGGTCGCCCACGACGGCGATCACTCGTGTCCCCACAGCGGCGGGGATGGTCGTCGTTGCCGGGAAGGCGTTCCCGGAGGTTACTCCGCGCACGATCGCGACGTAGCCTTGGCCGGCCCCATAGATGAACGCACTCGCAGCGAAGTCAGCGGCGCCGTCCTGATCGATGTCGCCGAGCGGGGTGATGATCGCCCCGAACACTGACCCAGTGAACTTGCTGTCAGCAGCCGCGTCCACGTCGACCACGTAGTCAGCCTGGGTGTGAGCCAGAGCGGCGGGCCAAGTGGCACGTCCCTTGAAGATGTATACCCTTCCCTTGCCGGCTTCGAGCGGCGCCCCGACGGCGATGTCTGGCAGCGAGTCGCCATCGATGTCGCCAACGACAGCAGCACCCTGACCGAAGCGAGTGCCCGAGACACCCGTTATGGTGACGTCCGGGTTCGCGCCGTAGCCTGACGCAGACCCAAGCCAGATGTAAAGGTGGTAGCCGTTGCGCCCACCCACCAGCAGGTCGGTGAACGCGTCGCCGTTGATGCTGCTAGACGCGTCGATGGCGATGCCGATTTGCTCGTTGGTGGTCCCCGACTTCAGCACAATCTGGTTGAAAGTCGCTTTCGACGGGCCAGTCGCGACGACGGTGCCACGGTTTCCCGCCGCATCGGTCGCCGCAACGGCGAAGTAGTAGTTGGTCTCGATGACGCGACTGTTTGCCTCGAGGGACTCCGCCTGACCCGGGGCCTTCGGAGCACCCAGGAAAGCCACAACTTCGGCAGCATCAAAATTTCCCGCGGTTATCGCGACCTTCGAGACGCGAACCTGGTACCCACCCACTGCAGACGTCCCGTTGTCGGCCGGAGCGGTCCAACTGAGCGTGAAGCTCGTGGCCCTCCGATCCTTTACCGCGACGGCCAGGCCTGTTGGGGCGCCCGGGACGACGGTGTCGACCGGCTTGTTCGCGAGCGAAGCGGTCCCAACGCCCTTTCCGGCGATGTTGCTGGTCTCTGCCGTGATGGTCGCGGAGGCGCACTCCGGAAGTGTCGCATTGGCGAGCGTGGCGACGCCCGCGCCGTCGATGTTTGACGTTCCAAGCGTGGTTACCGTGCCGCCACAGTTCACCTTGAACGTCACAGTGCCGCCAGAACCGCCGACGTTCGTCTGAACGCTGAGCGTACCTTGCCAGCCCGCGGTCCCGCTGTTCCCGTCTGTCGCTGCGTTGAGCGCCGTGGCCAGCGTCGGGCTCGTCCACGTCACGATCGGTGGGTTCCCGACCGTCACCGAGCACGGGGACTTGAGTGCCCCGGTGTTGCCCACCGGCTCCGTCGTAGTGGCGACGACGTCGTTCGTGCCCTGCTTGAACGTGACGTTGCCAAAACTGCTGAAGCCCAGAGCCCAACTCTGCTCGGTGTAACTCTGAGGTGTGCCGCTGCTCGTGATGGTGACCGCCACCGGCGAGTTCGTGGACCCCAGGATCAGGTTCTGCGTCACGTCGCTGGCGCTCTGGTACAGCTTTCCGCACAGCGGATTGGGGGTCCACTCGGTGATCGTCGGCGCCGTGCAGTCGGCCCAAACCTGTACCGTCGGGCTCGTGCCGACCGCCGTGCTGGTGTCCGTCACCTTGACGTAGAGGGAGGTTGGCGTTTGCAGGGCGTTCGCCGCGGTCTCGGCGCTCTCCGGGAGATCCGCATTCACGAACTTGATGACGAACGGGTAGCTGGCTGGGCAGTTGTCGCCGGCCGAAGCGGCCTGTGCCTGGATGTCTTTCTGACCCGCGACCTCGACCGGCGTGCCAACCCCGGCGTAGAGCGTGCCCTTGCCGTTAACGTCAGTGCAGGCCGAAACAGTGAACTGGCAACCCGTCTTGGTCGCGTCCTGATCCTTTCTGGGCTGCACCATCGACGCTGCGAGGATGTGCTTGGTGACGTCGGCTCCGGTTCCGTCAACCGGATCGATCACCTGCACGCTCGGCAACGTCGAGGCGCAGCGAACGCCCTTGATGGTCTTGGCGGTGGGGTTTCCGGCGTCGTCGCGAAGCGTGACCGTGAGGTCGAACGGCGCGCCGCCCGGACAATCGAGGTCGACGCAGCCGCCGTTTGCGCTGCCAACGCCAGCTGTCTTTGCAGGCGCGCAAACCGGGGTAGACGTTCCGATTCCGACGCAGAAGTTGTTCTGACCACTGCCGAGTGACGCGGGGAGGTCCAGCGCGTCCGCGGCGGTGGTTTGCCCGCAGACTTCGAACTGCAAGCCACTCTTCACCGGATCTGAGTCATCGGTGGGGCCAAAGAACTTGCCGTCATCCGGCGTGGTGTTGGTGAGGTCTGGGGCCATGGTATCAACCGGATACGTGACTTCGGCGCTCGCCCCGGATTCGCCCCCCGTGGCTTTGCACACCGCCTGAACCTTGTGATCTCCGTCTGGAGTCAAGGTCACGCCCGGAAATGAAGCAATGCCGGCCGCCGCGAGCGCGACCGCGGTCGATGCCTTTCCGTCTACCGTCAGTGTGACGGGCTGCCCGTCATCAACGTCGGTCGTTACCTCGAAAGCGACCTGGTACTGTTGGCCTGGTGCGCTCGCCCGATCGCCGCCCTCGGGAACCGGGACTCCGTTGAGTTTGGGGTGCGTCGGTGAAAGGACTGGCTTGCCGATCTCGCAGCCCGGCGCGCCGCAGTCGGTCGTGACCGAAATTACCTCGTCGCAGGCAGCGGCTCCGCCGAACCGAACGGTGAGCTCGACTGACGCTTTGGACGGCAGGGTGACCTTGGAGAACTTGAGCACCGCGCCTGCGGCGGTCGCTGTTCCGACCTCCTGTCCGTCGGCGAGCAAGGCCGCAGTCGTCCCGCTCGCGGCGCTGGTCGCGACCGTCACGTCGAGTTGGAGACCGTTGGAGCAATCGCCGTCGGCGTCGTCCTGAGCGCCCAGTTTGGCTCCCTCGGCTGGTGCGGTGAACGATGCGGTCGGGCACAGCCCGCCTCCGTCGCCTCCAGTGCCGCCTCCGCCGCCGCTGCTGCCACCCTCCTCACCGTCCCCACAACCAGCAAAACCAGCCAGCGCGACAGTGCCTGCCGCAAGCAAGAGGAAGAGACGTTGACGCATTCGGGCCTCCCGGAAAATCCCTGATGCGGTAGTATACGAGGCACGGGTTGCGTGTCTACGGGAATGCCGTAGACCGCCGAGTCGGTTGGCCCGGCCGGGCACAGGGCCGTCGATTTCTCAGCCTTGCTCGGCGCGCGGGCTGAACCGCGGTCGCATCCCATGCAACGAACACCCACGGGCTGATTGCCAGCCTCCGACGCCTGCTGTCACAATCGGAAAGAATGGTGCGGCCGAAAGTAGTGCACCCTGCCCGACCATCGGAACTTCCCGCCGGAGTCGTGTCGTGACACGTCCAACTCGCGCCTGCATGAAGGTCCCGTCTCACGTCGTGAGTGAGGAAGTCGGCGGCGAGGCCGTGTTGCTGAATCTCCAAACCGGCAACTACTTCGCGCTGAATCGAACCGCGACCAGGATGTGGCAACTGATTCGAAGTGGCCTCGGCGCGGACGAGGTGTGCGCGAGCGTGTCGACGGAGTTCGGGGTCGAGCAAGACCGTGTGGAAGGAGACTACGCGAGGCTCCTGGGGGACCTGACCGGTCGCGGGCTGCTCGAGGATGCGAGTGACTGCGCGTGACTTCGCACACCGGGCGGCGCACGCGGCACGCAGATTCGCTCGAATGAGCCCCGATGACCGGTCCACGCTACTCCACGCGGTAGCCATGACCGCCGCTGTAGAACTTGGGCTGCGGACGATGAGACTTCCGACCCTTGCACGGGCCCTCGGAGTTGGACTGATGCAGGACCGGCAGGAGCAAGAGACGCGAGCGGCTGCCCTGGCGACCAATCACGATTCAGTGGTCCGTGTTGTTGACTCGATTTTCAGCCGCATGCCGCCGAGTGGCCGATGCCTGCGACGCTCACTCGTCCTTGCTGGGCTGCTCCGCGCGTTCGGCCCAAGACTCAAGATCGGCGTCGCGCGGCGCCCCGGCGGAATCGCCGCCCACGCCTGGGTGGAAATCAACGGGGTGCCGCTCCCAGAAATGCGCGGCTCGACCATCGCAGGATACACGGCGCTGCGGTAGCCATGCGGAATTACCGGATTCACGGTCTGGAAATCGAGTCCGAGATCCCGCTCGACGCGGGCGTGGGAGTCGGCTCGACCGTGGACCTCGCGGTTACACTCGGGGGAAGCGACCAGCCAGCCCTCCCCTCCACCGAAGTCGCAGCTCGTTTTGGCGACGGTGATGGCTACTCGGTCTGGCGCGTTGCTGATGGCTTTCGTCTGAACTACCCGGGGCTGGCTGACTTCCGCGTGAGCCCGACTCGAATTGAGGTGGTCGCCCAGGTCGCCAGCCTCGAGCTGACCTCGTTGCTCGTCACGGGTAATGCGTTGACTCTCGCGCTCCTGGCGCGCGCGGAACTGGTCCTGCACGCGAGTGCCGTTGAGCATCAGGGTCGGGTCGTCGC
>Ga0154020_10006285_pt1 | contig 13910 bp, 6 predicted proteins | sample Klosneuvirus_201_FD_109709 | JGI IMG/M metagenome (GOLD analysis project Ga0154020, IMG submission 109709) | Active sludge microbial communities from wastewater, Klosterneuburg, Austria - Klosneuvirus_20160825_MG | ecosystem: Engineered > WWTP > Aerobic digester > Activated sludge | place... | reverse complement strand
GGTTGCAGCAAGGCGCCCGCCGCCAATAGCAGCGTGGTTTTGCCACAACCGCTCGGTCCCTGCACCGCCACGAACTCACCCGCGCAAATCGTCAGCGATACCCCTTTCACGGCGCCGATGCCGCCCTTGGGGCCGGAGTAGGACATGCTCAGGTTTTCGATTTGAAGCCGAACGCTCATTCTTCTCGCAATACGAGCGCCGGATCTTGTTGCGTGGCGCTCAGGGCGGGCAACCAACTGGCCAGCGCTGCTAACAACGGGGCGGCGACCAACACCAGGCCCAGTAACCGCAGGTCAATGAAATCAATCGGGACCGGCGGTGCGCCGGGGGCATCGCGCCAAAGCACGCCGATCGCCCGTCCGACTACGTAGCCCAACGCCGCCCCGCCCAGTCCGATGACGACCGCCTTGCCGAGAAAGATCAGCAGAATTTGACGCGCCTGCAGTCCGAGCGCGCGCAGAATGCCGATTTCGCCACGGCGCTCGCGGACGTTGGCCAGCGCGAGCAGGCCGATCCAGAGGCTGCTGCCAACCAGCACCACCGGGACCAGCACGGCGGCCAAAGCCTCCCGTTCGCCGCGCAGTTTGGCGCGACCATCCTTCTCGCGCTGGATGCTGGTTTGCGCTTCGTCCGCCGCGCGCTGGCGAGCTTCGGCGCGGGTCACGGCTTGGGAGGCATACTCAATGATCCGGGTGTCCGGCAGGATGCGGCCGATCTCCGCGCGGATGCGGCTGAGTCGGTCCACCGTGTCGCAGGTGCAATCCAGGGCGAGGATGCCGTTGATCAGGCCGCGCTTGCCGAGCAATTCCTGCGCTTCGGATAGATTGATCCAAACCGTGATGTCATCCTTGTTCCCGCGCTCGGGGTTGATTTTGGCGACGGTGAACGGGCGGCCCATGAGTTTGGTTGGGTCGCCGACCTTAAGCGGGAGGGTGCGCGCCAATTCATGGCCGACAATCATTGTGCCGGGCGCGACCATTTCCAGCAGGGGCTTCTGCTGCTGGCTTTGGACATATACTTCGCCCCGCACGCCCATGATCAGTGCTGTGCGCTCATACTCCGGCCACTTCACTTTTTGCTGCAACGACGGCAGGATGTGGTTGATCGTCGCTACCCGGCTCTTGGCCAGCCGCGTCGCATATTCCTCCGGCATGTATTTTGAGGCAAAATCATCGGCGTAAAGGTCGCTGAGATTCTGGTCCTTGGGCAGGATCATTACATTGAAACCCATCTTTAACATGAGCTTGCGGTAATCGTCCTCCAGCTTCGCCATCTGCTGCTGAGTCGCGGCTTCCTTCGCGGTAATGATCTGCTCCGTGCGCCGATCATGTTTTTGCAGGATGGCCAGCGCGGCGACCAAGCCGGTCACGGCCACGGCGGCGGAAACCACCCCAAGCGCAAAGCTCAGTTTGCGGTGGCGGATCTCGCGGAACACGAGCCGGGGGAGGTGCATATCAGGGGGAACTGCGGTTGGCGCGCAGCTTGAGCGCAATCGTCATGGTGGCCAGGAAGCCGACGCCGAGGCCGAGCAAGACCACCAAATTGCGAACCAAATGGTTGGGCACAATGGGGGCTGGAGGCGTGCCTGCGGCAGCGGATGGAACCGGGGCTTGGGTGGATGCCGCCGTGCCATTGCTGGCGGCCGTAGCCGCGAATTGCGACAGGCTGACCAGCGGCGGTGGCTCCGGCAGCATCACTTCCTGATAGCCGAGCAGCGAACTCCAACTAGCCGTCAGCAACAGGTCATAGCCGGGATTCATTTCCTTGACCTGACACGAACAGGGGCCGGTCAGAAACTCGGCCATCTCACGGAGCGCTGCCGGTTGAATCTCCGCACCAATCGCAGGCGGGATCACGCGACCGCGACCAAAAACCGGAAACAGCATGGGCTCTTTCGTGGTCGAGAGATTCGGGTCGCGGTTGAGGAGCAGGTTCACGAGCATGCGCTCGGTCGGATCGGATCGCGCTACATGCACGATTGAAAACGCGATCTTCAATGGCAGATCGGCGTTCATCGGCGGATCTTGGGGCGAAGGTTCGGGCAGCTTCAGCGTCTGCTGCAATTTCTGCGTCTCGGCCTCAATCAGTTGGCCGGCCTGATCGTCGCGCGCCCGGTCGCCGCTTTCCAGCAGCAGCCAGACAATGGCATCACCACTCAGCAGCTTCTGGGAGATGTCCCGCCGGGCGGGCGAGTCCAGCAGCGCGCCAATCGTTTCCGTGTTCATTTTCCCTGCCCAAGCCGGGCTTTCGATTCCCAACTGGCGCGGATACCGCACAACCATCCAGGGCAAGGTTGGGTTTTCCTGAGTGTTCCAAAGCGGTTGCAGCGGCGGCGGCACTTCAGCAGCGACGTTAACCCGGTTCACCGTCAAATTTGCGAGGCCGTTGCGCCCCGCTTGCTCCATTCCCGCCACGAGCGCCTCCTGCGCTTCGCTGAGGGGCCCGCGATGGAAGATAATGACCTCGTAGGGATCCGCCTCCCATCGTTCCAGCGCGTAGCGGAAAACCGGCACGTTGCACGCGGTGGCTGTCAGCGTGCAGAGTGCGGTCGTGAACAGCACCGCGTGTCGGATAAATCTGGAGCCAAGCATCAACATTTCGGTCGCGCCACCATGTCCCGCGCGGAGGAGAAACTCAATCCAATTCCATTTGCCGACCGGCCCGCGGGCGATCTTGTGACCTTGTCCCCGAAAGCGAACCTGGCATCTCTCGGCTGTGTGTGTGAATCCTGGTGGCAGTGTATCGGTAATTTTCGCGTCATCAGTTAAATTCAAACCTTGAAGCCTTGCGGAGCTGCTGCGGCTGGCCTTTGGCCCAACCGCGCTCCTCGCGCGGTTGGGTTCGGTTTCCGTCGGTTCAAGTCAGGCAGTTGCTTTGCGCGAGGGCTTCCGTCACGATTCCGCAAGGTCAGTGTCCGGATTGAACCGATGCTGATGCCTTCATCCCGGAACGCGAATGCCCGCGATTACGCCGAAAATCGACACGCCGAAGTCGTCGCCACAGGCGACCAGCGCCGCGCCGTCGCTCGGTGAGCTTTTTGCTGGTTTCTTGCGTCTGGGTGCGACCGCCTTTGGCGGGCCGGCCATGGTGGCTTACATCCGGCAACTGGCGGTGGACCGGAAGGGCTGGCTGAACGCCCGCGCCTTCGACGATGGCGTGGCGCTTTGCCAGGCGGTACCCGGCGCGACCGCGATGCAAACGGCAGCCTACGTCGGACTGAGCGTGCGTGGTGTGGCGGGGGCGGCCGTTAGCTTCGTCGGCTTTGGCCTGCCGGCTTTTGGCTTGATGCTGATGCTCGCCGGCATTTACGCCCGCACCCAGAATCTCCCTGGAGTCGTTTCGGCTTTCAGCGGGCTGCAGACCATCGTCGTGGCGATGGTTGCGAACGCGGCGGTGGCTTTTGGCCAGACCGCGTTGCACCGTTGGCAGCATGGAGTAATCAGCGCTGTAGCGGTGGCGCTTTTCGGTTGGGGAATCAATCCATTTCTCGTGGTGGTTTTAGCCGCGGGCTTGGGCTTCTGGCTCCTCAAGGCCGAGGTTTCCACCGCTTCCATTGAAGCGATTGCCCCACCGATGCCCCAGACGAGGAAACCCGCGCTGCTTATCCTCTTCGCGGCCGCAACGTTCCTTACGGTATTGTTCTTTACGCACCGGCGGCTTTATGAATTGGCGACCTTAATGGTTCGCGTAGATCTGTTCGCTTTCGGCGGCGGGTTTGCGTCTGTGCCGCTGCTGTTCAATGAGATTGTCAGTGTGCGTCACTGGCTTGATAGCCCGACGCTGTCGGATGGCATTGTGCTCGGGCAGGTCACGCCCGGACCGATCGTGATCACCGCCACTTTTGTCGGCTATCTGCTGTATGGACCCTTCGGCGCTGTAGTGGCTACTTTGGGTGTATTCCTGCCGTCGTTCCTGATCCTGATCGCGGCCGCGCCCCATTTTGATCGGCTGCGGGCTTCCCCGGTTTTTGCCCGGCTCATTGGCGGCGCGCTGTGTTCCTTCCCGGGTCTGTTGCTGATCGTCACCTTTCATTTTGCCCAGAGTGTCAGTTGGAATCCCGCCCGGCTTTTGCTGGCCGGGGCTGCTTTCGTCGCGCTGCGGTTGGGCGCGAATATCTTCTGGGTGGTCGTCATCGGTGCCGGATTTGCGATGATTTTTTGTCGCTGAATTCGTTCTTGGCGCTGTTCGCCCAAGGTTGACCGAATTTTCGGATGTTCATTTTTCAAGTTGTCATCCGGCGGTTTTGTATCTCAACTTAGCTCCATGAAATCAGGCCGCTTCGTCCGGTTAGCCTCTCCCTCATCCACGACTTCGCCTATTGGTCTCCTCCCCCTGGCCTGTCTTGCCATTGGGCTTGCCTTGGTTACGGACGCTGCCGGCCAGTCGAGCGCGCAAAATTTGCTCCGACAAATCGGCATCACCAAAGGCATCTGCGCGTTGCCCGGCGACCAGAACTGTGATCGGGCAATCGCACTCGCCCGCGAAAGCGACTTGATGCTCTATGTGCAACTGCCGGAGGCCGCCGAGGTCGAAACCGCCCGCCGTCGCGCATTTGATGCCGGCCTCTACGGTACTCGCGTCTTTGTCGAACAAGGGGCGTTGGACCACCTCCATCTAGCCGAGAATATTGCCGATGCCGTGATTGCTTTGGGCTCCGCCGCGAATATGGCGACCGCCGAGGCGCTTCGTGTGGTGCATCCGCAAGGTCGTGTGATTTTGGGCCCGCGCCAGGAAACCAAGCCGTTTCCTGCGGGGGTTGATGACTGGAGTCATCCCTACCACGGGGCGGATAACAACCCGGTGTCGAAAGACACTTTGGCCCGTGGTCCGTACCTAACGCAGTTCTTGGCGGACCCGCGTTATGCACCGCTGCCGCAAGTCGCCGTGAGTGCCGCGGGAAGGGTCTTTAAGGCCTTCGGTCACATCGCCTTCAAGGAGCGGGAAGAGCCGTGGCTGAACACGCTCGCGGCGTTTAACGGTTACAACGGTACGCTGTTGTGGCGCCGTGAAATCGCCCCGGCCCTAATGGTCCATCGCAACACCCTGATCGCCACGGCTACGAATGTTTACTTTGGCGATGACAAATCGTGCAAAGTGTTCGAGGCCGCCTCCGGTGAGTTAAGGGATGAGATCGCGCCAGCCGTTGACGAAGCTGGTGGCACGTTCTGGAAATGGATGGCCTTGGAGGGGAACGTCCTTTACGCGATGATTGGTGATCAGGAAAAGCGCGATCCAACGATCCGGGCGCGCCGCGACAGCCATGGCTGGCCGTGGGATCCGCTTTCGCCGGGGTTCAATCAGGCCGAACAACCGTGGGGTTATGGCCGGACTCTGTTGGCCATCGACCTCCCGACCAAGCGCATCCTGTGGCGTTACCATGAAGATGAGCCAATGGACGCGCGGGCGGTTTGCATGAAGAATGGCCGTCTCTACGCGTTCAGTTTCGGCAATTACCTGACTTGCATCGACGCCCAGACGGGCGCTCAAGTCTATCGGCACACGAAGCAAAGCAGCCCGCAATTGTTCGCGACGCTCGGGGAGTATCAGAATCGCCAGGACTGGCGTTCGAACTGGCGAACCGCGGCGTTGTTACGCTGCAGCGACCAGGCCCTCTATTTCGCCGGGCCGGCCATGCAACGCCTCGTGGCGCTCGCTGCCGACAGCGGCCGGCCTTTGTGGTCGCATCCCTACAGTAATTACCAACTCATTCTGCAAGGCAACAGCCTGTACGCCATCAGCGGACAGATTGACAAAGAGGTCAGCCGCCGCTTCAACCCTTTGACCGGTGAGGTCCTGGCTGAACTCAAGATCAACCGGCGCGCTTGCACCCGCCCCACCGCCTCGTGTGATGCGATCTTCTTCCGCGCGGATGAAGGTTCGGTACGTTTGGATTTGCAGAACGACGAATCACAACTGATGTCGCCGATGCGTCCCAACTGCCACGATGGCGTGACCGTCGCCAACGGTTTGCTGTATTGGTGGCCATCGGTGTGCGACTGCAATTTGACGCTGTATGGGATCACCTGCCTGGGGCCGGCGGCGGATTTTGATTTCAACCAAAGCGCGAACGACAGCGTCCGACTTCAAGCTGGGTTAGGGGGGAAGTCCAAAGCTGGATTGTCCGTCGAAGCCTCAGATTGGCCCACCTTCCGCGCCAACAACCAAGGAACAACGGCCACCTCCGTTCCGCTCCGGGCGCCGGCCAAGTTGTTGTGGGAATATGTTCCCAAGACCGCCTTCACACCTTCCGCTCCCACGACTGCCAGCTCGCTGGCTTTTGTCAGCGGCTCGGACGGGGTGATTCGTGCGCTGGACGTGACGCATGGCAAGGAAGCGTGGGTTGCGTTTACGGGCGGGGACGTGCGTCTGCCGCCGACCATTGCAAATGGGCGCGCGTTGGTTGGCTCTGGAGACGGCTGGGTTTACTCGCTGGATGCCAAAACCGGGAGGCTCGTCTGGCGCTTCCGGGCCGCTCCAATCGAACGGCGCATCCCCGTTTATGGCGCCCTGCTATCCACCTGGCCGGCAGCGAGCGGCATCCTGGTCGAGAACGGAATCGCGTATGCCGCGGCCGGCCTGGCGAATTACGACGGTACGCACGTCTATGCGTTGGATGCGGAGACGGGCAAGATCCGGTGGCAGAACAACCGATCCGGGCATCTCGACGCCGCGTCGCACACTGGCGTGGGGGTGCAGGGTCACATGCTAGTCCACGACGGCAAGCTGTTCCTGGCCGGCGGGAATGCTGTGTCGCCTGCCGCCTATGAACTTACCAGCGGCGAATGCCTGAACTCCCAGGCGGTGGGCCAGGGCAAAGGCGGCAAATACTTGATCGGTTCGCTCCGTCCGCGCGGTTCGGAGCTCTACGTTTCGGGCAATGAAATCAGGGTGTCGGGAAAACCCTATTATTCGCATCCGAAGTATCCCGTGATTGATTCTTCGGTGTTGAACAAGACGCTGTTCGTCAAAGTCGGTGACTATGAGCTCGCCTGGGCAAACAACGCCAAGCTCATGTGCTTTGCCGGTATTCGGGGTGACCGTGCCGAATTCCAGAAGGCGCTCTGGGGCAAGACACAGTCGAAAGAAGTGAAACCGAGTTGGGAGTTTGACTGCCCGAAAAGCGCGGCCTTGGCGGTGTGCCCCAACGCGGTCGTCATCGCCACCCCCACCGAAGTTATTGCGCTCAGCCTCGCAGAGGGTCGCCTGCTCTGGAAACAGACGCTACCGGCGGCCCCGGTACCGTGGGGGCTCGCCATCAATCGCGAAGGCAAAGTAATCATCACCCTTGAGGGCGGGCGCGTGGTTTGTTTCGGGTAGAGACGAGCTTGCGAGGCCAAACTTGCAATTGCCGTTTGGCCTTATGAGGAAACCGGGCTACTCTCAATGGGAGTTGCTCATGGTGGCTGAACAAGTTTGAGGTTCGAGCCGCCAATGATTTCAGGAATGCACAATATTGTTTCCAGGATTTCCGGCATTGTAGCTTTGGGTTTTCTGCTCAGCACCACGGCGCGTGCAGACTTCGTCGCCTACAACTTCTTCGGGAAGGATGTGACCGGCAATTCGGTCAGCAATGTCACGCGGTTGGGCGTCTCGCCGCGGTTGTATCTCCCGACTCCCATCTACTTCGAGAACTTTGATTCCGGGACGGAAACGTTGGTTAGTTCGGTGGCAGGTTGGACGGAAACAAACCGCACCGACCACATTACTGCGGGTTTGGATCCGAACAACGCCACCTCTGACACCTACTTAGGCTGGGCTTTGATCACTTATTCGCGGCTCGCGACGGTTTTTGGCGGCCGCCGCGTTCAAGTCGCGCCAGGGTACGAGGTCAACGGCCAGCCCGTAACCCAATTGCTTTCCAATAACCTGCTATATGCCGAATCGGACCTGCGCAGCGGCAATCAAGTCCAAGTCCTGTTCTCGCCTGTTTACAACCTGAGCGGCCGTACTGGTGTCGTGCTCGTTTTCAACAGCGCGTACGAACAAAACCAGGACAATATCGCCGGCGTAGAATACTCGATCAATGGGGGCGTGACTTGGTTGCCAGTGAGTTACCTGCTGGACCGCGATGACCTTATCCTGGATGGCTCCGGCAACCTTGATGCCGTTGCAACCCTAAACGCCGCCCGGGAGGACCAGGCCTACGGGTTGGCTTATTCGGCGTGGATGGCAGCCCCGGTCACCGCTGCGCTGGCGCCTTACATCTCCGGTCGGATCAACGACGACTCGACGGAATCCAAACGCGTGGAGGTCTTCCGCCTGCCCGCCGCGGACAATCAGCCCAATGTTCGCTTCCGCCTAGTTCAAGCGGGCACCGCGAGCTGGTACTGGGCCTTAGACAACTGGGGATTGTACAGCCTGCCCTACACCGATGTGGCTTCCGGCCGGCTCAAAAACCAGGCCAACGGGACCAACACCAGCGTGACGGCGGCGCTTTCGGTGAACGGTCGGCCGCTGAGCGCCTTGGCCCCGTCGGGGCTCGTACCCTTGGGGCCGGAAACTGGATCGCCGGCTTACAACGCCTTCCCGGTCAGCCTCGACTCGGCTGGACGAACGACCCTTTACGCCGGCCAGACCAACACCCTGGACCTCACCGGCTTGGACCCGCTGAAGCTTTATGAAATCGTCCTCTACAGCGATCGCGGCACCGGTGACCGTTCGACCGGCGATCTGCTGACGTACACGATCTCCGACGCGCTGAGTTTTTTCAACGCAAGTTCAGCAGCTCCGCCGTTGTCCGTGATCTCCGGGCCGCAAAACGAAAACGTGACGATTGACGTGACCGACAACGGACGCGGTGACCGGGGATACATCTGTCGGTTCAACGGTGTGCGCTCCGGCAGTGACGGGGATGTGCGCATCACACTGACGAGTGCGCAAGACGCCTATTTGAATGCGATGAAACTCGTGGAGACAACCTCACAGCAGATCTCCATCGCCGGCATCTCCGCCGTCACGGATCATTCTGCCACCATCAACGGCGTGCAAGGGATGGAAACGCCGGCCGGGATTTACGTTTGCTACGGGTTGGTCAACGGCGGCCCTGCCACCAACAACTGGGAGCACGTCATTTTCCTGGGCAGTCTCACCCCGGGCACGTTCAGCGCGGATTTGTCCGGACTCGATACGTTCAAAAAATACTACGTGTCCTTCTACTCGGTCGGGCCGGCCGAGACCGCGTGGTCCAGCGTGCTGTCGTTCCGTCCCCAGTATCAGGGACTGCTTTACGCAACGGGCTTTGAGCCGGACGAGGCAAATCCCTATTCGCCGGGCAATCTCGCGGGCCAAGGGGCGACAGGACTTTGGAGCGTCAGTCAAGGCAACGCCGAGATCCAGCAAGCCACGAGCGCCCACGGCGTCCAAGCCGTGCAGGCCGGCGATTGCATCCTTGACGCATCCCTTACCGCCACCCAATCGGTGCTTTGGGTGGACGCGTTCTTCCTCGAATCGGGGCTGACCAATCTCCCCATCGTGCCGACGAACATTGCGAGCAGTCTGCTCTACTTCAGCTCCACCAGTGGCATTCTGGCGTTGGACGGCAATGGCACGGGCGGCGGAAAGTTCGAGTTGATCGCGCCCGCTTTCCCCACCAACGTCTTTGTGCGATTGACCATTCGGAACGACTACGTCAGCAAACGCTACGACGTGTGGATTGACGGCGTGCAGCGCCGCACCGGGTTGGGATTCAAGGACAATAGCGTGGTGAAATTTTCCGGTGCTCGCCGTCGCTCCGGGGCGACTGGGTTCATGGATGACTTCAGCGTTTCCACCTGGGGGTTGGATGCGGACAGTGACGGCGACGGTCTGGCGGACCTGGACGAGGCAAAGTTTTACGGATCGTATCCATTACTGGCCGACAGTGATGGCGACGGAGCGCTCGATGGGGAGGAAGTACGCGCGGGAACGGATCCGGGTGATCCGGTTTCGGCCTTCGCCCTGAAGCTCGCCTTGGACGCGCAGCGGAATGTTCGAATCAAAGTCCCGACCATCACGGGCTTGCAATACACATTGCAGCGACGCATGGCTCTGGGTGCGGGGAATTGGGAGGATGTGAACAGCGCCACGAATTTTCCGGGCGATGGCACGGTGAAGGAGTTTTTGCAGACGCCCGATGGCCAGAATTATTTTTATCGGGGCGTGATCATCAACCGCTGACTTCGCATGACTGAATCAAATCCACATTTGGACAGCGGCCGAAAGCGAAGCGCGCCGCCGAGTCTGGATACCCCCTTGCCACCGAAAAGCGATGTTGCCGCTTCGTTCTGCCGCCGCAAGTCAATAGCCTGGCCGCTGGGCCTGGGTCCGTTGGCAATTCTCTGTGCCTGCGTGTTGTCCGCTCGTGCCGCAACCACGGTGACCAATGGGCTGGTGGCGTATCTGAATTTCGACAACACGCTCGCGGGGCAGGCTGGAACGACGGTGAACGGTTTCGCTCAGGGGACGATTGGCTATGCCGTTGGCCGAGTTGGCAGCGCCGCACATCTGGTCACCTCGATGAATGGCACGACGAACAATTACATCAGCCTCGGCTACCCGAATGTGCTCCAGTTCGGCAGCGCGGGCATGGGCAACGCGGTTGATTTCTCGATTTCGTTTTGGGTTAACTACGCTCACTCCACGGATGATCAGCCGTTCATCAGCAACAAAGACTGGTTGAGCGGCGGGAACCCCGGCTGGGTGGTCGCGAGCCTTTCCGGCGGGAATTTCAAGTGGAACTATCGCGACGACGGAGGTTCTGCGCGCCGTGACGCCACCGCCGCGAATACGGTTCGCGACGGCACCTGGCATCAGATCGCCATTACCTTTGAGCGCGCCGGCAACGCCAGCATCTATGTGGATGGACAGTTGGCGAACACCACGAGCATCGCCCCGGACGCGGGATATCCCGTCGGCAGCGTGGACACCGCTGGCTTGGGCTACAAGCTCAACCTCGGCCAGGATGGTACCGGGGCTTACACCGACAACGGCAATGCCGAAATTGACTTCCTGATGGACGAACTCGGCCTCTGGAATCGCCTGCTGACGGCGGCGGAAGTCACGGAGATCTATAATAAGGGCGCTGCGGGCCGCAATCTCACCCAAGACCCCGTCGGGCCGCCGCTGAGCAGCGAAATCATCCTCGGCCCCTATGTAAAGTTTGTGACGCCCGATTCTGCGTCGGTCAACTGGCTCACCACAGCGACGAATTCGTCCATCGTGGAATTCGGCGAGACCAGCGGCTTGGGCAGCCGGGTCGAAAACCCCACCAGCACCACCAATCACACGCTAACGCTCACCGGGCTCAAACCGAAAACGAAATACTATTGCGTCGTCAAGCAACTCGTCAGCACGCAGGAAGTCGGTAGCGCGACCTTTGACTTTGAAACCGATTACAACTTCACGCCACCGCCCGCCCCAGCCGTAGCTTCGCCTTACCCGGTGGATTCGCTGACGGCGGTTTACGCCAGCGTGGCCCAGGGGATTCTGGACAACACTGGTCTGACGCGCGGTTACTGTCTGGACTACGGCTGCGGCGATGGCCGGCTCGCCTACGAACTCGCGCGCCGCTCGGATTTGAACATCATTGGAGTGGCCGAAGATCCGGCCATCGTCGCCCGGGCGCGGCAGGCACTGCAAGCTGCCGGGCTGTATGGCTCGCGCGTCACCATCATTCAAAGCCCGCTCGCGAAGCTCCCGCACACCAAAGACGTGTTTAATTTGATCATTTCAGCCGACTTGCTCACGGCGACCAATGTTCCGGGGCAATCGTCTGAAATGTTCCGTGTGTTGCGGCCTGGTGGCGGCGTTGCCTGGCTCGGTTATCCCACCGGGGTTGGCGGCAGTCTGTCAAACTGGCCAGTGCTGGATGCGTGGGTGAGAGCTGGAATTTCCGCGACCAATGCTTTAATCCAGACGGATTCCGGTCGTTCGGTGAAAGTCACCCGCAATGCCTTGGCTGGCGGTGGCACTTGGTCGCACGGGTATGGCGATCCAGGCAATACCGCGTGCAGTCAAGATCAGCGCATCGTCGGCACCGGGATGCGATTGCAATGGTTCGGAATGCCCGGCCCGCGCGGCATGATTGATCGCGGCTGCCGCAATCCGCAGCCGTTGTCGGTGAACGGCGTCCTGTTCAATGAGGGGCTGAATCGCTTGTCCGCCCAGGATGCCTACAATGGCCGAATTTACTGGTCGCTGGAAATTCCCAAGTTGATTCGGGTAAACATCCCCCGCGACACGAGCAACACCTGCGCCGATGAAGGCTCGCTCTACGTCGCTGTACGCGACACCTGCTGGCGGCTGAATGCGTATTCCGGCGAGCTTACGCAGTACTACAAAGTCCAGCCGCCCAACCCGGGCACGAATCACGATTGGGGCTACGTTGCCTGCGTCACGAATCGCATTTACGGGAGCAGCGTGAAGCGGGGCGCTGCATACACCGAATACAGCGGTCCGGCGTATTGGTATGATTCATTGGGCACGGAAAGCACGGCGAAGGTTTGCAGCGATAATTTGTTCTGCGTGTCCAAAACGAACGGCCTGCCGCTCTGGACCTATACCAATGGCGTGATCATCAACTCGACGATCACCATCGGCGGGGGCCGGATCTACTTTGCTGAATCTCGCAACGCCACCGCCAAGAGCCAGGCCACCGGTCGCATCACTTCAACCGCGCTGTGGCAGGACCTCTATCTCGTGGCGCTCGACGCGGCCTCGGGCACCCCACTCTGGCAACAATCGTTGACGAACATCACGGTTTCACCTTACCCGGTCGTGTTCTTCCTTTCGTACACCGGGGAGAAGCTGTTGCTCGCCAGTTCGACGAGCCAGTTCTATCTCTACGCGCTGAACGCGCAAACCGGAGCCGCCCTCTGGCAAAAAAGCCACGCGTGGCTCCGCGACAACCACGGCGGCCACATGTATCACCCGGTCATTGTCGGCAACACGGTGTATCTCGAACCTTTCGCCTACGACATCGCGACGGGGAACATCGTCAAGAGCGGTCTGCCGGGACGCGCGGGATGCAGCACGATGTCGGCGGCTGCCAACATGATTCACACCGTCCAACAAAATTACGACAGCGCGGCCCTCTGCTTTTGGGACCTCGGAACAGACAATCGTCGCCAGATGGTAGGCTCACGGGCGAGCTGTTGGATGTCGCTCATCTCCGCCGGCGGCATGGTGTTGTCGCCGTCCGCCAGTGCGGGCTGCACTTGCAGGTACCCGCTGCAAACCTCAATCGGCTTTGAAGCGCCTTGAAAGGATTTCACTCGCGATGAAATTGACCCGGAAACTGCCTGAACCGTTGAGACGTAGCGCGGGCATCCCTGCCCGCGGGTCCTGGCAGCATGCTTGCCGCCAGTTCCGAGCTTTCAACCCGGCACTGATTTGGATCGCGCTCGGTTCCTTGTTGCTATCGACTAATCTCCCCGCGCTCGACTGGCCGACCTATCAGCACGATTACCAACGCAGCGGCCTGACGCTGGAAAGCCTGGAACTCCCGCTCACGCCGAGTTGGACTTACCAAGCCAAAGCTCCCGCGCCGGCCTGGACCGATCCACCCAAGGCCGATTACTACGCCGCTCCCGGAACGCCGCTGAAGCCCCGGCTTGCGTTCGATCGCGCGCATCACGTTGCGGTCGTCAGCGGGCGGTTGTATTTCGGTTCTTCCGTTGAGCACACCATCAACTGTCTCAACGCCGACACCGGCACCACGAACTGGTCGTTTTTCACCGATGGTCCGGTGCGCATGACGCCAACCGTCCAGGACGGCAAAGTCTACGCCGGCTCGGACGACGGCACGGTCTATTGTCTCAACGCGACCAACGCCAGTTTGGTTTGGAAATGCACCCCGTCGGGCGCGACCAATTACCTCATCGCGAACAACGGCAATTTTGTTTCACCATACGCGATCCGCAGTTCGGTGGCGG
>Ga0154020_10006284_pt1 | contig 13913 bp, 10 predicted proteins | sample Klosneuvirus_201_FD_109709 | JGI IMG/M metagenome (GOLD analysis project Ga0154020, IMG submission 109709) | Active sludge microbial communities from wastewater, Klosterneuburg, Austria - Klosneuvirus_20160825_MG | ecosystem: Engineered > WWTP > Aerobic digester > Activated sludge | place... | reverse complement strand
GCGGGAGTCAACTTCATCTCCGCCGCCACGTCGCAAGGCTCCTGCACCCGCTCCGGCGACACCATCCGATGCGATCTCGGAACAATGACCGCCAACGCCCAGGCAAACATCGCTGTTACCATTCGCCCGACGCTGACCGGTCTGATAAGCAGCAGTGCCAGCGTGGGTTCGCCGGTCAGCGATGGCGACCCTTCAAACAACATCATCAGCCGCACCACTCGCGTGATCACTGGCAATGTCGATCTCGCCAACAGCACCCCCGTTACCACACCGCTGCTCGGCCTCGCCAACCCGTATCCATCCAGCATCACCGTCTCCGGCGTCAGTTCCGCCATCCACCGCATCCGCGTCAGCCTGCTCAATCTCTCCCACAGTTTCTCGGACGATCTCGACATCCTGCTCGTCGGGCCGGATGGACGTGCCACGCTGTTGATGTCCGACTGCGGCGGCGAATTCACCGTCACCGGAGCGACCCTGACCTTCGATGACTCCGCCACCAACGGTCTCTCCGATTTCAACCTGATTTCCTCCGGCACAGTCCGCCCATCCAATTTCGGGGCCGAGACGGACTCCTTTGCTGCACCTGCTCCAGCGGGACCATATTCGACCAACCTTTCCATCTTCAACGGGACCGACCCGAACGGCACCTGGTCGCTTTATATCATGGATGATGCGGACAAGGATTCCGGAACGCTCGCCGGCGGCTGGCGCCTGAGCATTTCTGCCTTTGAACCAATGGCCGACCTCGGCCTGGCCCAGACCGTTTCGCAACCGCTGGCCGCCGCCGGCAGCAACGTCGTGTTCACCTACACCGTGACGAATCGCGGCCCGTCCGTCGCCAACTCGGTCCAAATTACAAGCCCGCTTCCGGATGCCTTGAACATCGTCGGGTTCACCAACCTCAACGGCAACTGCGCGGTCGAAGAAGGCATCTTGAACTGCGACTTGGGCACCATCACGCCAGCCGGCGCGGCGTCGCTCACGATTGTCGCCACCTCGCTGGTGCCCGGGACGATTACCAATTCCGCATCCGTGTCCTTTGCCGGAGTCGACCTGCGACTGACGAACAACGTCGCGTCCACCATCATTACGTTCGAACTCCCACCGTTCATCACGCTGCAACCCGTGACTCAAACCGCGAGCGTTGGGTCCTCCGTGCAGTTCATCGCCACCGCCATCGGCGCAGAGCCGCTCTCTTACCGCTGGCAGAAGGACGGAGTTGACGTTCCCTCTGCAACCAGCGCGACATTGAGTCTCGCAAACATCACTCTCGCTGATGCCGGGAGCTATCGCCTTCGCGTCGGCAACAGCGTCGGCAGCGTGCTGTCGGATCCCGCCCAGCTTCTCATTCCGGGACCACCGACCATCAGCACCTTCGCGAATCTCACCATCGACGAAGACATCGAGTCAGGCCCCATCGCCTTCTCGGTTCAGGATTTCGATACTCCGCTGGCGTCGCTCAGTTTGATCGGTTTGTCCTCCAATCCCGCGCTCGTTTCCGCGTCCGGATTTACTTTCGCCGGACTCGGCCAAAACAGAACAGTCCGCATCCGACCGAACGCCAATCAATCGGGAACCGCCGTCTTGACCATCGTCGTGCAGGACACCACCGGCGCTTCCGCCACCAATTCATTTACGCTCACGGTTCGCCCGGTCATCGACCAAATCATCGTGGTTCAACAACCCCGCAACGTCCTCGCCGTGACCGGCGCGCCCGTCACGTTGTCGATCACGGCGACCAGCAGCCTGCCCATCACCTACCAATGGCAGCGAAATGGACAATCATTGCCGGGCGCCACGTCGTCCACGCTGCCGTTTGCCAGCGTCCAGGGCACCAATGCAGGCAGCTACACCGTCCTGATGAGCAATGGTGAAACAAACCTCTCCAGCGTCGCGGTGACTTTAAGCCTCACGAACGCGCTTCCCCGTCCACAGATTGTTTCCATCACGCAGAATGGAACGACTGCCACCGTCACCGTGACGACCGTCGTCGGACTGAACTACACGCTGGAATACAAAGTGAACCTGTCCGATCCGGGCTGGACTCCGCTCGGAGCAATTCCCGGAACCGGCAGTCAGGAGATCCTCACCGATTCCACCGCCACGATTCCTGCGCGGTTCTATCGCGTCCGCGCCGAGTAATTACTTGGCCGGACCCAGCAACACCTGCCGCGCCAGTACAGCCGGCGCACCAAGATTTCCCGAGCGATCCACCGGAGCCACCGAGAGAAGGTCAGGCCGATCAGGCAGTTCGAGAATCCTTTCACTCTGGCTCCCGGGTAAGACCTCCGTGATCCATCCCGTCTGGTTTCTCCTCTGCACCAGCCAGAAGCGGACGGGCTCCGAGTTGGTCGCAGGCGAAACGCGTAACCGCGCCACGTTGCCCCGCAATGAAACGGAGAGACTCACCGGCGCTGGCGGCCGGTTGTCGATCCAGGGAACCGCCGGCGTGAGCGCCAGCCGCTCATAGATCCCGCCGCTCATCGAATCCGCGAGGCCTCGGCGATTCTCCGTCAAGGCACGCACGCCCCAATGAATGTTCCCATCCGTCATCGCCTTCTCCCGGGTCGCGCGCACCTGATCCACGATCTCCTCCGGCCCGCGTGAACGACCAACGCGACTGATGTCCAAACCGGGCCACACATGGCGCTGTTGCGCGTTTTCCGAGAGCCACCAATCGAGCAGCGCATTGAAACTGGTTTCGCGTTTTTCTTCGCCCCAGTACAACTGCGGCGCGAGATAATCCACCCAGCCTTCGCGCAGCCATTTCCTCGCATCCGCATACAGGACATCATGCGCATCAAGCCCCTTGATCTGCGCTGGAAAACCCGGACGCCAGATTCCAAACGGGGAAATTCCGAAGCGAACCCACGGCTTGGCCGCTCTCACCGCCTGGCTGACGCGGACGATGAACAGGTTCACATTCTCACGACGCCAGTCGTCGCGCTCCAGGCGTCCACCGCCATCGCGATAACGCTTCCAGCTCGACCAATCTGGAAATGGCAGCACGGCACCGTTCGCTGCCTTCTCCGGATACGGATAAAAGTAGTCGTCGAAATGAACTCCATCGATGTCGTAACGGCGCACCACATCCAGCACGACGTTCAACGAATGCTCCTGCACTTCCCGCTCGCCGGGATCCAGCCACAAGCTCTTGCCATACGTCCGCACCACCTGCGGCTTGGTCTTGCTGATGTGGCCGCCGGAAAGTCCCGAGAACGCCGCCGAATGCCGGGCGCGATACGGATTAAACCACGCGTGCAGTTCAAGGCCGCGCTTGTGGGCCTCCTCCACGGCAAACGCGAGCGGATCGTAATACGGCGAAGGGGCGCGGCCCATTTGTCCCGTGAGATACTCGGACCATGGTTCCAACTGCGAGGCATACAGTGCGTCACACGAAGGACGCACCTGCAAAAGAACTGCGTTCAGGCGCAACTGTCGGGCGCGATCCAGCAAGGTGATGAGTTCCGACTTCTGCTGCTCCGTCGTCAGGCCCGGCTTGGAAGGCCAGTCGATGTTTTTGACCGACGCCACCCATACTCCGCGGAATTCACGCGCCACGATGGGAGGCTTCAACGACGACGGCACATACTGTTCCGCGGCTCCACCAGGCATGGAACCGCCCATCAGGCAAAGCAGCGCGAGGAGCAGGCTTCGCTGGTGAAGTTGTATGAGGTCCATATCCGCGATTTGCCGACAACGTAGTGCGACCGTCAGGAATTGAAACCGAAATCCTCACGCCAACCCTTCTTCCACCGCAAAAACAAAAAAGGCGCGGAGGTCATCCGCGCCCTGTTCAGATCAAATGTTCCGCTTCGAATCAGCGAAGCAGATCAGTGAGTCAGGCAGCCCCACTTGATGAACGCGCCGACAAACGCAATCGTGCCGATCGCCAGCACGAGAAATGCGCCCTTGGTCGCCATCACAACACCGATCGTCAGCAACGCCGCAATCAGGAGCCACACAAACAAAGCAATATAGAAACTCATGCGTCGGGATGTTACGGAGGACCGAAGGGAGATCAAGCCCTCAAATCGGCTCCATCTTTAGCATTCCATCGATCATTCACCATCGTCCCGCAGCACCTCAATCTTGCTGGTGCCCTTGGTGGTGTAGATGATCACGATGCCGCGCTTGGCATCCGCGGATTTGATTTCCTGGAGAAACTGTTTGGGACTGCTCACCGCCTTGCCATTGACCTCCGTCACGACGTCGCCGGGTTTGATTCCCTTGCGCTCAGCCACGCTGCCTTGGTCCACCTCGGTCACCAAAACACCCTCTGTTTTCTCGACATTGTATTGCTCCGCCAGCTCCTTCGTAACCGCCTGAACAGTGAGTCCGAATGTGCTGGCCTTGTCTTCCTCCTCCACCTTGCGACGCGATGCCATGGACGGCATCTCATCGGGCCGAGCCTCAGGCTTCACCTTTACCTTTATGTTCTTTCCGAAGCGATGCACGTCCAGCGTCACCGGCGCGCCGATCTTCTTTCCACGCACCTCATTCTTCAACTGCTGCACCGTGGAAACCGCCTTGCCGTCCACCGACGTGACGACATCGCCCGGCTTCAAATCCGACTTCGCCGCCGGACCATCCGGCGGAATCTCTGTGATGACCACGCCGTCCGAGACGCCCGTGATCAGGTCCCGATACTCGTTCTCGCCCTTGAGCGGGCTGATTCGCACACCCAAGTAGGCGCGCACGAACTTCCCGTCGCTAATCAGCTTGTCTGTGACCTCCTTCGCGAAGTTGCTTGGAATGGCAAAGCCAATGCCCGTGCTCATCCCGCGAATCAGCGTGTTGATGCCAATCACCTCGCCTTCGATGTTCACGAGCGGTCCGCCGCTGTTGCCGGGATTGATGCTCGCATCCGTCTGGATGAAATCCTGATCCATGTCCCGATCCTGAATGATCCCCGAGCGCCCCTTCGCGCTCACGTGCCCGAACGTCACGCTGTAATCGAGCAGGAACGGCGCGCCAATCGCGATCGCAAACTCGCCCACGCGCGTCTTGTCGGAATCCGCCAGCTTCGCCACCGCGAGAGTGACTCCTTTGGGTTCAACCTTGATCACCGCCAAATCCGACTGGGCATCCACCCCGCGCACCTCCGCATCCAGCTCAGTGCCGTCCTTCAATCGCACCAGAATCTTTTCCGCACCATCCACCACGTGGCGGTTCGTGATGATGTAACCCTCCTTGCGCACCACGACACCAGAGCCCTCGCCGCTGAAGACCGGCTTCCGATGAAACTTCCGGCTTTTCTCGCGTTCTTTGCGTTGCTTCTCGCGCTCTTCCTCAAGGCGCTTCCGGAAATCCGGCGGCAACATTTCGTAGAACGGATTCTCCTCATCGTCCTCGCCGAACCCGGCCTTGTGCGCCACTTGAATCACCACGACCGCGGGCGAAACCTTGTCCGCCACGTCGATGAACGCCTGGTTCAATCGCCTCGCGAGATCGATTGGCGACGGCTCCTTCGCAGCATCAGCCGCGCCCGAACGCAACCCCGCGCCGCCGAAAATCAACGAGACCAGCACCGCCATGAAGAAATTTTTCCATTTCATAACTCATTATCGGTTCGACTCCGATTCAGACGAGGGTCCGAACCACCACTGGCGCAAAGATGCCAGTCAACCCGCGCAGGTCAACTGAATCAACGGAACGCCGCGGCCATCACCGCCGTCCTTGCCACTCGTTCGCCATCCGGCTTAGCCTCTCGCTGTTCTCAGCGCAAACCAGATGGGCAATAACGATTCGACCACTTTCCTCGCCGGCGTCATCGAAGGATTTTACGGCCAGCCGTGGAATCAAACCGAACGCCACCAGCTCTTCGACTGGATGTCCTCGTGGGGCTTGAACACCTACCTCTACGCGCCGAAGGACGACATGAAGCACCGCGCACTCTGGCGCGAGGCCTACACCGCCGCCGAACTCGCCCAGCTCGAAAGAGTCATCGCCACCTGCAAGACCCGCGGTCTCCGCTTCATCTACGCGCTCAGTCCCGGCCTCGATATCCGCTACAGCGATTCATCAGAGGTTGGCCGTCTCAAAGAGCGCTTTGAGCAGATGCGATCCATCGGCTGCGAGAATTTCGCGCTCCTTTTCGACGACATCCCGGACCGCATGAGCGACGCGGATCGCGAACGCTTCGGCTCCTTCGCTTCCGCCCAATGCGCCGTGACCAACGACCTCTTCCGCTGGCTTCACGAGCGAGGCACGAACGGTCGCTTCCTGTTCTGCCCCACGCCGTACTGCGGACGCATGGCCGAACGACAGCTCGGCGGCGCGGGCTACCTCGAAACCGTCGGACGCGAACTCCTGCCCGAGATTGACATCTTCTGGACCGGACCCGAAATCATCTCGCGCGAAATTACGGTTCCGCACATTCGCGAACTTCAAACGCTCCTCCGCCGCAAACCAATCATCTGGGATAATCTCCACGCCAACGACTACGACGGACGCCGATTCTTCTGCGGTCCCTACGCCGGTCGGGCGCCGGAACTGCGTTCCGAACTCACCGGCCTCCTGCTCAATCCCAACTGCGAGTTCGCGCTGAACTTCATTCCTTTCCGCACGCTCGGTGCGTTTATGCAGGCGAGTCGGAAATGGGATCCTCGCGCCGCCTACCTCTCCGCGCTACGCGAATGGCGCGCGCATTTTGAAACCGTCAGCCAACCCATCGCGTTCGACGACTTGTTGCTGCTCGGCGACTGCTACTATCTGCCGTTCGAGGATGGTGCCACCGCAGACGCGTTTTTCCAATCCTCGCGAACTCTACTGAGCAAACATCCGTCGCAGTGGGGACCCGACGCCGCAACCGTTCGCGCCCAAACGCAACGCTTCCGCGACTTCTGTGCGCGGCTCACGGAACTCAAGAACCGCCCGCTCTTCTACGCGCTCAGCCGGCGCATTTGGGAACTGCGCGAAGAACTCGACCTGCTCGATCGCTACGTTGCCGGCAAGGGCGACGGCAAACTGCCGGACGCGGCATGCAGTTCCGACTTCCACCTGCCGGGAACTTATCGCGGCGGTTTCGTCCCGCGCCTGCAACGGCTGCTCCTACCACATCCCGACGGCAGCTTCACACCCTCCGCTTTGCCCCATGAGTGAATTCACCATCCGCCTCGCGCGCCCGGACGACCAGGCCGGCGCCTACCACGTCTGCATGAAGACCGGGAACTTCGGGCAGGACGGCGAGCCGTTTTACCGTGAAGATCCTGATGCGCTCGGCCGCATTTTCGTCGGACCCTATCTCACTTTCGAACCCGAGCTCAGCCTGATCCTCGATGACGAACTCGGCGTGTGCGGCTACGCGTTGGGCGCGTTCGATTCGCGGAATTTTTATCATCGTTACGAAACCGAATGGCGTACGAAGCTCTGCGCCCAGTTTCCAAAGCCGACAGGCGACCCCGCGACGTGGACCCGTGTCCAGAACGTCCACAGCTGGTACCATCATCCGGATTACTTCACGCCGGAGCCTTACGAACTTTATCCCTCGCACCTTCACATCGACCTGTTGGAGCGTGCTCAAGGACGGGGATTTGGTCGACGCATGCTGGAGCAAGTAATGGACAAACTGCGCGACCGCGGCTCGCCCGGCACCCATCTCGGCGTGAGCATGCTCAACACGCCAGCGTTCGGTTTCTACGCCAAGCTCGGCTTCCGCGAACTCATCCGCGTCGGCGAAGGCAAGGATGGCTGCGTCTACATGGGCAAATCACTGCGCAACTATTGAGGCTCGTGCAACGGAGTGACAGGGCGTCATGTCTTCGGAGCGCGGGGCATTGCTCCGCCAGGACGTGCGTCGTGCGAGCGGAGCAATCGCTCCCGCGCCATCACTCCATGGCAGGACGCGCAGTACTCAGCCGGAGCGCCGGACTCAGCTTCGGCAGTTCGCGTTTCGAGATTGCACGCAGGGCGCTTCCTTGACTTCATCTCCGGGACGTCCCAACAGAACAGAATTCAGCATGGCTCAAAAACTCGCGCTGCTCGGCGGCACACCGCTTCGCAAACGGCCCTTCACCGCGTGGCCCCTCTTCGGCAAGCCCGAGGAGAAGCGGCTGCTGAAGACGCTCCGCAGCGGCAAATGGGGTCGCCTCCACGGACCGGAAGTCGCCGAGTTCGAGCGACGCTTCGCGAAGATGCACGGATGCAATCACGCGCTCGGGGTTGTGAACGGCACCGTCTCGCTGCGCATCGGGCTGATGGCCGCCGGCATTCAGGCCGACGACGAAGTCATCGTTCCACCCTACACGTTTCTTTCCACCGCATCCGCCGTCGTCGAGTCGAACGCCATTCCCGTCTTCGCCGATGTGGAACTCGACACCTTCAATCTCGACCCAAAAGCCGTCGAAGCTGCTATCACGCCGCGTACCCGCGCCATCATCCCGGTTCACTTCGCCGGACAACCGGCGGACATGGACGCCATCATGGCCATCGCGCGAAAGCACAAGCTCGTGGTCATTGAAGATGCTGCGCACGCGCACGGCGCGATCTACAAGAAGCGTCCCGCCGGATCGATTGGCCACCTTGGTTCATTCTCATTTCAATCGAGCAAGAACCTCACTTCAGGCGAAGGCGGCCTCATCACCACCAACGACAGGGAGCTGGCAGAAGCCTGCCGGTCGATTCACAGCTGCGGGCGCATTCCCGGCGGTCTCTGGTACGAACATCACGTGATGTCCGGCAACTACCGCCTCGGCGAATTTCAGGGCGCGATTCTTAATTGCCAGCTCAGCCGGCTCGAAGCGCAGACCAAGAAACGCGACGCCAACGGCAGCTACCTCGCCGCGAAGCTCGCCGTATTTCCCGGCCTGTATCCGCAACGTCGCATCAAGGGCTGCGACCGTCACAGCTACCATCTCTTCATGATGCGCGTCGTTGCCGAGGAGTTCGGCGTATCCCGCGCCACCGTCCTCAAGGCGCTGCAGGCGGAAGGCATCCCGTGCTCCGGAGGCTACGTCGTGTCGCTCCCACGACAGCCGCTCTTCGGCAACAAAGCTTTCGCTCCGTATCTGCCGAAGTCCGCCGCGCGGCTCGATTACAAGCACGCGCATTTGCCGAACAGCGATCTGCTTTGCCGCGAGCAGACCATCTGGTTCGAGCAAAGCATCTTCCTCGGACCGCGCTCGGACATGGGCGACATCGCGCGCGCGTTCGAAAAGATTTACGAGAACCGACATGCGCTGAAGGGACGACGCTGATGTCATCGCACCAGGGGACACGAGTATGAGCGCGAGCAACGTCGTTCTAAACAAACGATTCGTGAGCCTGCTCAACGCGCTCAGCGAAAACACCTACCTGTCCGCCATTCGCGCCGGGATGGTTTCCGTGGTGCCTCTGACGATCATCGGCGGGTTGTTCATGGTGATCTCGTATCTGCCGTTTCGCGGTTGGGAACAGCGCGTCGAACCGTATCTGAATCTCCTCCAAGTTCCCGTCACTGCCACGTTCGGGCTGCTCGCCGTTTTCGTCTGCTTCGCCATCGGCTACGATCTCGGCAAGCGCTTCAAGCAGGAAGCCATCGTCAGCGCGACCATGGCCACGCTCGTCTTCCTGCTCATCCAGATTCAACTCAAGGACCAGTCGTTCTCGATGGATGGCCTGGGCTCGAAGGGATTGTTCACCGCGATCCTCATCGCGCTCGTCACCGTGCGCGTCCAGAAATCGTTCAACGACGCCAACCTGGTCATCAAACTTCCCGCGAACGTCCCGCCCGTCGTCTCCGAATCGTTCCTCTCGCTCACCCCGATGTTCTTCCTCGTCGTGGTGTTCTGGGTCATCCGCTTCGTGCTCGGCGTGGATATCAATGAACTCGTGCAGTCCGCGTTCAAGCCGCTCGTCTTCGCGCTGAACACGCTGCCCGGCATTCTCGTTTACGCATTCCTCGTCACGATGCCCTGGTCGGTCGGCATCAATGGCGACAACACCATGGACGCCATCGTCGCACCCATCTTCCTCCAGTTCCTTGCCGCGAACGTCGAAGCGACGACTCAGGGCGTTCCCCTGCCCTACGTCACCGCGAACGGCTTCTTCACCACCTTCGTCAACGTCGGCGGCACCGGCGCCACCATCGCGCTCGCGCTCATCATGCTGAACTCGAAGGAGCCCGGCTTCCGCAAGGTCAGCCGCGTCTCGTTGCCCACGCAGATCTTTCAGATCAACGAGCCGATCTTCTTCGGCTTCCCCATCGTGCTGAACCCGATCTTCATGGTGCCTTACATCCTGAACGCGCTGCTCCTGACCGCCGGTTCCTATCTGCTGATCGACTGGGGCATCATCCACAAGCCCTTCGTCAACGTCCCGTGGACCACCCCGCCCATCATCGGCCACTACCTCGTCACCGGCGGTGATTGGAAGGCCGCCGTCTGGGGCGCCGTCTCGATTGCGCTGGCGATGGCTGTCTACTATCCCTTCGCCAAAATCGCCGAGCGCCAGCGCCTGAACGCTGAATCCGCCGGCACCGCCCACGAATAAGCATTATGACCGATACCACACTCCGCTGGGGCATCCTCAGCACCGCGAACATCGCCCGCAAAAACTGGAAGGCCATCCGCAACTCCGGCAATTCCGCCGTCGTCGCCGTCGCCAGTCGCGACGCCGCACGCAGCCGGAAGTTCATCGACGAATGCCAGACCGAAGCGCCGTTCCCCACCACGCCCAAAGCCTACGGCACTTACGACGAACTCCTCGCCGATCGCGAAGTCGACGCCGTTTACATCCCGCTGCCCACCGGCCTGCGCAAGGAATGGGTCATCAAAGCCGCCATCGCCGGCAAACACATCATCTGCGAGAAACCCTGCGCCGCGAGCATGGCCGAACTCACCGAGATGCTCGACGTCTGCCGCCAGCAACGGGTGCAGTTCATGGACGGCGTCATGTTCATGCACAGCCAGCGCCTCAACGCCCTGCGCGACACGTTCAACGACGCGGAACAATTCGGCCAGATGCGCCGCATCCATTCCTCCTTCAGCTTCCTCGCGGACGACAACTTCTTCGCCAGCAACATCCGCGCGAACAGCGTGCTCGAACCCTACGGCTGCCTCGGCGACCTCGGCTGGTATTGCATCCGCTTCGCACTGTGGGCGCGCAACGAGCAACTCCCCCGGCGAGTCACCGGCCGCATTCTCAGCGAAGTCACTCCGCCCGGCAGCCCTGCCGCCGTGCCCACGGAATTTTCCGGCGAACTCTTCTTCGACGACGAAGTCTCCTGCGGCTTCTACTGTTCCTTCCGCGCGCACGACGAACAATGGATCACCGTCAGCGGCACCAAGGGTTACGTGCGCATCGCGGATTTCGTCCTGCCCTTCTTTGGGAACGAGATTGGGTTCGACCTCAACAACGCGAAGTTCAACGTCGCCGGCTGCGACTTCAACATGGAGGAACGCCGCCGTCGCCTGACCATTCCTGAATACAGCAACAGCCACCCGACCTCCCAGGAGACAAACCTCTTCCGCGACTTCGCCAAACAAATCGCCCTCGGCAAGAAGAACGAGATCTGGCCCACGCTCGCCTTCAAGACCCAGCAAGTGATGACCGCCTGCTACGACTCCGCCCGCGCCGGCAGCAAGACGGTGGAGCTGTGACGGATTAAATCAGCGCCCATTTCGTAACTACCCATTCAGCCGCTGCGAGCGGCGGAGGTTCGCGAAACGACTTGCACGATTTCTACCAGTCCTCGGCCCAATAGACGACTACGTGTCTCTGTGTGCTCACAGCAACGCCAGCCGTGGCTCCGTGATTCCATGATGAATTTCCGCCCCGCCGATCGGCCTTGATAACGATGACGGCATAGTCGCCTGGAAATGTATGATCGTTTGTTTCGTTGGTGAAAAAGAAGGTCGTGGGAATCCCGTTCGTTTCATTTGCATGAACATTCACGTTTCCACCGTGATAAGTCGCCAGAACGTTGTTTGAAATCTTACTCAGCTCGCTCGCAATTTCTGAGTCTGACATTGAAACCTTGAGTTGCAGGGAAGAACCACCTTGGAGGAAACCCGCCTGAAAATAGAAAACGGCAGAATCAGGTGCGGCTGCAGGAAAGTGACTCACCAAATTGGTCGACCACTGAGCCTTAATCTCAGGATACCGAGCAAGATCGGTCACTGGCTGTAATGACTGGTCGAATGACCGCATCACATATTTAAAAAATCCCACCATTACGACGATTGCGAGGCCAACCACCGCGGCAAAGCCCACCAAAAGCCGTTTCGTTCGCGTCTTCATCTCTGGATAGAGCGACCAAAGGATTGACGGTTCGCCCTCATCACTCTCGGGTCCATAGTGCCCCTGTCTTTTTCAAGTAGCCGCCCCAAGATGTGGCATTTGGATAGAATCGCCACGCGTTCCTTGGCAGCAGGCCAAGCTGCTCGATTATCCAACCCGTGGCAAAGGATGTCATCCGATAGGTGGCGTAGCCAACCAAACCACAAATCACACCCACTCCCACCGGTCCTCCATCACCGATTGAACCAGCGAGCAGACCACCAAGGAAGATAGCGCTCAAAAGAGACGGTAGCATCACAGCGGGCACGCAAATCAACTGGGCTAGATAGTATTTCGTGTCAGGCCTCATATTGTAGAAAATCCAAACTCAGCGACCGCCGCCGGAAACGCCCGGTCGGCTGCAACAGCCGCTCGCAAATTATCCGAACCGTCCGACTCGCCTCGCCGGAATATTTGGAAGCCAACTTCAGCTCCTCTGCTGTTCGGTTGTCATTATCGCATTCGTTGTCAATTCCACCGTTGCATTCTGAGCAAGGCGGTAGCTGTAGAACCAGCAGAACACCGCTAATGAGAGTTTAATTTGATCCTTGCCGACCTGATCAAAGGAGATGCGATGGATGTCGCAGCCAATGCTACGACCGGCAAGCTTCAATTCCCCGCGGTGGTAACTTGAGTTCTCGGACAGAGCGTTCTCGTCAAACGTCTTTCCGGCAAGCTCTGCAATCGACTTGCACGGGAATTCATACCCCTCGAAATGGAGGCACGAGACCCCATCGTCAGGATCTAAATTCATAATATTCGAATACCGTAACGGAATATCGAGGTCCATGCGGATCAATCCAGCCTCCACCACACCAAAACAAATTTTGGAGTGCCCTGCAGTAATCGCATCTCGAGGTATGATCGGAAGCGTATTCGGGTCGATTGATGGGTTGCGCAGCTCGTCTCTCACACCCTCAAGAAAGGCTGGAAGCAGGACTCGGAAGGGGAAGGTGGCGATAGCAAGCAGTCTTCCGATCCCATTCAATGGCTCCCCTTTAACTCCCTTCGCCTTAGCAAACCGCAATGCCAACGACGGAACATCCTTGAAGGCTTCGAATAGTTGGGATTCGATTCGGCGGAATTCGGTAAACCGCTCGTCGCCGAATTCTTCTTTGCGCCTATCATAGTCTCCGTGCTTAATGAGAGGCTCAGCCCACTGGGACTCGGCCAACAAATTTGCGGCCGCGACCGCTCCAATCTTCCTGAACGATTTGATGATCCGCTTCTGATTCAGATCAGCAGACCAGAATGCGTAAAGCCCTTCGCCCTCAAGAAAAGCAATCGTCCGAGTCACATCGACGACAACCAGCTCGTGTGGCCAGAAGAACTCTGATTCGCGCAACTGAAGCCTGTCGTCAAGTTCATCAAGTTCAGGGGGGAACTTTGTGAGCCGGCTGTCTAGTTCGTCGAAATTGTCCGCCATGGCCAATTTGAGTTAACAGAGGATCGAGCCAGGTTTCGTCAATACTCTTGGGTATTGATTGGTTCCAGCGCAAAGCGGGCTTTGCTTCCTTTTCATGGAGTCAGTTTAAGCATTGGCGGGAAGTTTCGTCAAAAAGTTTGCCCGATTCCGTGGTTTGCCCGGCGCGCACTCATCGTAGGCGGGATTGGGATTCAGGAGGCAGGTTTCGGGTTCTAAGTTTGCCCGTGAG
>Ga0154020_10006283_pt1 | contig 13926 bp, 12 predicted proteins | sample Klosneuvirus_201_FD_109709 | JGI IMG/M metagenome (GOLD analysis project Ga0154020, IMG submission 109709) | Active sludge microbial communities from wastewater, Klosterneuburg, Austria - Klosneuvirus_20160825_MG | ecosystem: Engineered > WWTP > Aerobic digester > Activated sludge | place... | reverse complement strand
ATTTTTTGCACCATACATAAAAGCAAGAAACTGCGCAAGAGTTTTTCTGTAAAATTTTAAAGTTGTATAGGTATTTCCATGAAGTGAATGGAAATACCTTCGGTATGAATCATCTCGATACAGCGAATGCAGGCAATTGAATGAAAATGAGCCACTATGACGCACCACATACTAGAGCTAGTAGCCGTCTGCTAGGGCTGAATGGATAGGGCCATTCAGCTAATCAGCTTCACGCCTACATCATCTACTTCACGAGTTGATCACGTCAGATGATGTAAAAGATGCAGTCTGCATTGTGGTTTTCATCGAAGAGGCAATGTAATATGAAGTTGAAGAGCATGATCGTGGAAGTGCGTCCATATTTTCCGCCTCTATGCGTCCTCTTCTTCCTCAGCACACATAGGGCTGCCCCTCCGCCCTCTACCTTCCAAGCCCAAGTACATGTTGCTTGAGCACCAGCCAAATGAATCTCGGGGTAGAAACGAAATTGCGCCTCCACATGCGACGCGGTTCCAGAATAAATCGATAGGCCCACTCCAGCCCGATCTTGGAGATCCATCGAGGCGCTCGTGAATATGTGCCTGCATAAAAATCGAATACGGCACCGATCGAACCGATCACTCGGGCATTCAGTCGTCCACAATTGGCTGCCACCCACTTCTCTTGTTTGGGCGCTGTCATACCGACCCAGAGCACATCAGGCGTCGCCTCATTGATAACGGCCGTCATCCTGCGGTCCTCCTCTTCACTCCACGAGCCAAAAGGGGGCGAATAGGTTCCGCATAATGTGAGTTCCGGAAATTCAGCTACAAAACGCCTTGCCAGGAGCGCTAGAACCTGTTGCGAAGATCCAAAAAAAAAGACGCGGCCCTGTCCACGATGTTGCATGGATTTCAGCAACGAGAAAAAGTAATCATGGCCTGTGATCCTCTGCCCAATTGAAAGGCCAATCATTTTTGCCGTGAGAGTAATCCCAACACCGTCAGCCACCACGAGGTTCGCCTGTGTTAGTGCTTCCTTGAATTCCGAATCGGTCTGCGCCACTACAAGGGAATGTGGATTTGCGCAGGCAAACACTATTTGAGGGTGTATTCCGCTTATTGCATTAACGGAAACCTCTGTTGCTGTTTCAAGTGAGATTCGATCGACTGGAATATCTAGAATAATTTCAGTCCGACGTTGAGCCATGACGTACCCCGAACGTTCTACTGAGAAGACAGTCTCGTTTTACACACCAATACCCGGAAGAAATAATGTGGGACACATCCACATCGATCAGACGTGGTGACTCTCGAACCGGGAAGGTAGAATCCGCGCACTCTCAATACGATAATGTCAGATGAATGAGCACTCCGATTGGCTGATGAATTTCTATGCCGCATAGCTTGCCAGGTCGGCAAAGTATTTTTTAAATAGGCAGATGAGGAAGAGGCTTCCTCCAAACGCAACTATTGCCTTTTCCGCTGGTGTCGCAAGAGTATATTTCCCCAGTATCATCAAAATGAGTGGGTGGATTAAGTAAATGCCCAGCGTGCATTTGGAGAGGGGTCGAACGTTAAGCTTGATCTCTCGTTCCTGTGAGAGAAGGACTAAAGCGGACAAGCTAATGCCAACTGTATAGGGAATGCCGTATCCTTTAATCGAGATAGCGGATGCCGAGGCGATGAGAAGGGTTAGTGTCAAATAGGGCGCAAGCCATTGAGGAAGGGCGTTGTAATTCATCATAAAGATACCGATGGATATGCCAGTCATTGCATGGCCATACTGCATCCAAGGGTACCCTGAGGGACTTGATGGGACGCTCAATCTCCCCCAAGAAAATAACGCTACTGTTGCAAATGCATACCCCGTCCAGGCGAGGGACGATGGAGACAATTTCATTCGTACGCTGTCAATGATCACCAGAAGAACGAAAATAAAAGGTAAATACCACAGATGGCTACTCGGGCCGGAAAGTACTCCGGCAATAACTCCATTATCTAGTGGAACAATTGGCTTCTGAGTGAGGAGCCTAATGAGACCATAGACGAGGAACCAAATGCTCCAAGGAGCAAGTAATCGTCTTGCTCTCACCTTAAGGTTCCTTGAGATATTCTGATAGCCTTTCTGGGATAGGTAGACAGACAGGACGAGGAAAACAACCAATCCTGAGTAGGCAACTTCTCTACCAGGCGCACCAGAATGAAACCACACGATACCAAAGGCGCTCAAGACTCTGAGAATCTCAATGTCTTGGCGTATCTTCATGAGGCTATTCTTAAGTTCTCAAGCACGCTGGTCGCGCCCTCTCGGTTTATTTGTCTCATGCGAACAACGTAGAGTGTCATATTCAAAGGTTAATACGTGGCCAAATAGTAGCCGATCTTGATGTACTCCTCGATCACAAAAGTTGCCGAAACCGGATTCGCCCACCACTTTGTGGCATCCCACCACTTTGGATTCGAGGCAATCAACTGATACCGAATGTTGATAGGCTGAAGCACCTTCCCAAGGATCCAGGCGAGTCGCGCCAGATGAGGAGGATCACTCACGATCAACACTGTTCCCCACTGCTTTTCTTGCATGAGCATGGCGATTGACCGTGCTTCCTCTCCGCTGTTTCTTGCGTGAGAATCCTTCAAGATGGCCTCCGCAGGCACGCCGATTCCCTGCAGGTAGCGGAAGCGCCAATCAGCCTGCCATTCTACAATCGCCAACGATTCTTCGGAAAAGCCCGTCACCAAGATCCGAGACGCCAATCCCTGTCGATACAGATCAGCGCCTTTTTTTAGTCTGGCAGACATCGAACCGCCGCCCAATATCACGATGAGGTCTGCGGGTGTTGGTGAATGAGCTGGTGATTGCAAAATATGTCCGCCAAAGGTGACAAGAATAGTAAGAGCAAATATCTCAAGTGTGAGTATCCAAGCAGGGAATCGACACCTAAACTGCTTCCACCTGTGGATTGGCGATAGTTCAGGAAGCATCAGTATCGTTCGGCCCCCTGACAGGCATGTTACGACATAGGAATCCTGACAAAACGTGCGGGTCTTCCACGTTTTCAGAACCCAAAGTGCTGATCATAACTTTGTCATTTCGAAAACTCCGCACCCATACACGCAGCCGAAATTCGTTCGGACCTGATTGGTAGACATAGTTGCATTTTCATGTAACGCACCGTCGTCATCGATAAATGAGAATGAGTCAATACGATATTGCGATTCAAAAAGGCTCAAGAGATAGGAGACGGAAAACACCCGATGGGCATTAAATTCTATTCTTTGTGGGCCGATTGGGACGGAAAAGTAAAGCTTCCCTCCGCTCTTCAATATGCGATGCAAATTGCTAAGTCCAAGAAGGTGACCATTAGAATTTATGGGATCTCCATACCTTCCTAGTCCAAAATGTTCAATTGCATGGAGGCACGACAACGAATCACAGCAGTCAATCAGCGTGCCGTCTATGATCGGCTGCATCATATCGGCCTGTAAGAAGGCGATGTTCGGAATGGTGCATGGCAAGGGGCGGATATCTATCACGTGAATTTGCCGAAAAGATGCGACATGGGCCACAAACCCGTCGACTCTTGACCCAACGTCAACGTGGGTGTGGGGAACGCTTGAATGTATGCGGCGCGCAACGAGTAGATCCTGATGGAAATAATGTCCCTTTGCGGCACCGCTTGCCGCATGTCGCTCTCCCAGACATGGGAAAGGACGTCCGAACACAAACGCCCTCTCCCCTGAGGCCGACTGAGATCTCAGGCGGCGGAGATCCAAATAGTAACGAGGGAGTCCTCTCACCGCATAAAACATTCTTCGTGGATCGATCCCAAACATTACTAGAAGGCTATATACACTCCGTAGTAGCCGTTTCATGCAGGTCTTTCCTCGCCTTCTTGATTTGCCGAAAACTCATGCTCGGCCAGTGAGCTTCGTCATCTGCTCATTGCGAAGGCCGATGACGTCCTCGCAAGCATCGGCCCTCTCAAGTGCTAATACCGGATGTCATAAACCTTTGCGGACTTGCCATCAACGCTTTGCGCATACACCAAAAACTGTCCGTGCTTCTGGAGATGAAGAATTTTGAGGAAACCAAAACGAGAAGACCCGGTATCCTCATAGGCCTTGATCCAGTTCATGTTGCCTTCGTTTCGCGAGTACACTTTTAGGCCGGTTGCGAACGCCCACTGTTTCCCGACATCGTCAATTTCGAAGATTTGTGCGCCGGCAGGAGTCGGTTCACCAGAGCTCCATTCATTGGCATCCCATCGATAGTAACGAACTTCGCTGGCCTTCCCCTTCTCACTAGTGACGACATATGGGGTTCCTTCGGGATCAGCCGTGACATAGGCCATTGGAGAGCTCAATCGACTCTCAGGGCGGTCCGGAAACAATAGTCCCGAATCTTGCAACCGTACTGGCAAAGTATGCTTATTCCCATCGGCTCGGTAGAACAAATTCTCATTATCCCTGCTATACGCATAGCTGGGGCGCACAAAAGGTGAATCACCATAGAACTCGCGCCAGCTCCAAGAGATGTGCATGCGGTTCTTGCGGTCGAAAAACAGCCGCAGAAGTTGAGGTTGCCATCCTTCTGAGCAGATAAAAGCCTTCACTTCCGTTTCGGATAATCCTCTCGGGAGCGCAGCTTCTCCAGCCGTGACCTTGATCGATCCCCCTAAAGAGACCCAGCGTTTCGTAGGGACATCATACCGAGCAAGCGCGAATGCAAAGCCTCTATTGCCGAACGCCTTTTTCGGTTTGGTCGCAAACCGGTAGGTTAAATAAATCTCCCCCTGCCGATCATAAAAAAACGCCGGATACGTAATTTGATTTCCTGGAATAGCCGCTGTTCCGATTGAGGGGAATGGGGTTTTGTTTAAATGCTTTACAGTGGACTTCTCGGCTAGCGATATTTTATCCCCCTTAAACTCAAACGACGTAATGTCACCGGGTTTCTTGGAGACGACATACTGCCAGGGCATGTTGTGCATGTTGTACACGACATGCAGATACCCTTCCTTATCTATCGCTATGGACGCCTGCGTATGGTACATATCGTCCAACGTAGCTTCATCAATGACTGCAGATTCCCACTGCCAACGGCCTTGCCGCTCTGAACCTTTCCTGATGACCGTCCGGAGGTTGACACCGTTGTTGTTGCTCAAGGGCGGTTCCACACTAACTACGTAGATACTCCCCTGGTAATAGGCTAACGGTGTGGCAAATGAATTGACGTTGGATGGTGACACGGGGAAGGCCGGAGTTTCCTTGACGTCCAATGCAACAGCTGGTTGCCCCTGTGCCACAGGGGCAACCAGCATCAGGAGGACTTGAATTATGGACGCTAAGACGTGATCCTTCTTGCTCCTGAATCGCATGGATATGCTACCTCCTGAAATGTTCCGCATTAACAATTGCACTTTGAGTGCATAATGCCATCGGTGGGCGACGAGCGCACACTTCGTACGGATTGATACCCAAGAGCTTGAGCGAGAGACCTGTCATAGGAGTCAGCAATTACGGTCATAAATCTCCATGAGAAGGTGGAAATTTCTGGCCGAAGTGTATCGCGCAAGAAACTCCGATCGAGCGTGCTCACGCATACGCAGCAGACCGGCAGGATCATCGACCAGGTGCTGCACCGTTCGAGCCAAATCCACAGCATTACCTGCCTCAAACCCGGCACCGGTCTCCCCTTCTCGGACGATTTCTTCCAGGCTCCCGATCCGGGAACAGACGACAGGAGTTCCGCAGGCATAGGCTTCAGGCACCACCATCGGAAAGCCTTCATAGCATTCAGAGGGAATCACTTGAACTAGGGCATGACGCACAGTATGCAGAACGGCCGGACGGGCACACAGACCGAGAAACTGGATAGGAAGGCGTTTTCGTAGTACATACTCCGTGAGCTCTCCCCGTAATGGGCCGTCGCCGACAATCTTGAGCGGGATCTCGCGAAGAAATTCCCACGCAGCGATGAGGGTGCGCAGGCCTTTTTCAGCGCTCAGCCGACCGACAAACACGGCGTACCCTCCATTCCCTGGACCTGGCTCGGCGATATCGGGTGCAAAGTTCGGTTTGATGCAGATGCGATCCTTCGGTATTCCACCGGCAATCAAGCGGCCGGCTGCAAACTCGGTTAGTGCAATGTAGCAATTCACCTGTGTCTGATATGTTCCCTCCAGGCGGTTACGGATCAACATCCACACCAAGGCCCCCGTTGCCGGCAGAGATGATCGGTAACATCGGTGTCGCAGGGCGGGCATGAGTGTCGTCCCTACGCAGTCTTCGCAGGGATGGCCGTCCCTGAGTAAAAGCCCACCCGGACAGATGAAGCGAAAGTTGTGAAGGGTCTGGACGACGGGAACGCCGTTGTCGCGACAGGCCGCATACGCGCTGGGGGAAATCTGCGGGAAGGTATTATGGAAGTGTGCGATATCGGGTCTGGTGCGTTTGACTAATCGACTAACTGCCTCATAGGTTTCGCGCGACCATGCGGTATCCAAAGCAAGCTTGACTCGACGGGTAAGGGACGTGGTATCGATGCGGTCGTTAAAGACTTCATAGGACACGACATCGACTCCGTTGTGACGAAGCAGGTCTCTCTCGTTGCGGAAGGCTGTATCTTCCCCGCTGGGGGCGCTGGACCGGTAGAAGTTGTGGCCTAGGAGCACTTTCATTTTTTTTAGGCCCACTGCCCAAGACACGCCCTGATCCCCGTAGCCATGTTGTTCACCATCGCTTCCATCGAATACTTATAGGCACTGCTTCGACAACCCTCAATCAAGATTTGCTTTTGCGTGGGCGAGTTCAGGAAGGTACAGACTGCATCTACATAAGCAGCCAGAGAGTCAGACGTGACGCAACCATTGGAGCCGTTTTCGAGAAACGCGATTTCTGGGCCGTGGGTACTCAGATTGGTTGTGAAGAGTGGGACCTCCGCAACGAAACTATCGACAATGACCAGCCCAATTGTGCCAGGCTGGATCAGCACATCGCTTATCTTGAAATAGGGCGCACGTTCGACGCCGAATTTGGGGCCGACATAATGGAGCCATGGATGGGAGGCTGCCGCCTCCTCAACAATACGCTGGTCCGGGCCGCTCCCTATAATAATTGCTTCAAAATCAGGGATGCGTCGTCGTATAGCCACGCATGCCTGGACCACCATATCCATCCGTTTGGGCGCTATGAATGCGCCGCAGTATAAACCAACCTGTGAGCCGGTGATGCCCAGCGTGTCCCGCAGGTTCGCGCATTGCTGTGGCGTCACCGCTTCAATGGCACATGTGAATGCCTCATTATCGACGGCATTCTGAACCACGGTGATTTGGTGTTCCGGATAACGAACCTTTCGTAGAATGTCGTGGGTATGTTCTGAGTAGGCAAACCACCAATCAACCCTCTTCAGGAGCAAAGCTTTGATGCGCTCAGCGAAACTGCCGGGGTGTTGTGTACGGACGTTGATCCCCTGTCCCCAGTAGGCGACTTGCGTTCGACTGAACCGTCTGTAGAGCAAGAGCCAATAGTTCATCAGCTGCGAACTGGCCTGTTCAACAATGACCAGATCGGAGGTTTTGGCGTGGTTCCATGCGGCTTGCCATACAAGTTGTCCATTCGCCACGGCGAGGTATTTATTTTCAATGCGCACAGCCCAGGATGCGTCCACGGGTGAGGTTGTGGGAACTGTCCCCGGGTACTCCTGGCCGTATACCAATCGGAAATCAATACCGTCGTCTGCCAAACGCTCAGCGAGGCGCGTAAAGAAGGGGACTCTATAGTGCGGCACGATACGTTGAATGATCGTAACGGTAGGCATTGGATGACTCATCGAATTGTCTGAATGGTTGGTGTGTCGGCTTTCCTACGCCACTCGAAATTGTCTGGCTTGGGTACACTGCGATCCCGGGATGGATCGAATAGTGACTTCCGGAGAAAGCGTTCCCGATCAAAGGAAAAGAGATAAAAGAACAACAACAATGTCCAAAGCAGATGCGTCTCGCGTGCAATCGAAGCTTCCGTCACATTATGAACCAAGATCGCCAAGGTCATGGCGGCAAAAACCACCGCCCGGCGGTATTCCAGTTTTGACAACCGGGCGATACGGGCCAGCGCGCCGGCGAGGATGCCGAAAAAGAACACCATGCCGACCCATCCGCCACGCACGAGAAGGTCAAGATAGCCGCTGTGAAATTGACCCACTCCTCCAAGGTGTTTCAGCACCGATAGGTTTGAATCGAAACTCCACCCCAACCACGGCCGCAAGTCGATCAATTTCAAGGCTTCTTCCCACAGATGAGTGCGCCCGCTAAAGGTGGTACTCCGTCCAAGGAAACCGAAAAACCCCTTGGCTTCGAGCAAGTGAGGCACGAAAGCAAACACCGCGACCATGAGAATCAGCAGGCCCCAGGCTGCAGCAAGGGTTTTCATGATACGAACTACGTATGGTTGGCCCTCCAGCCTGACGAGAAAGATCGTCAACGTCACGGCAACACCAGCAGCCAGAATGGCTGTGACGCTTCGGGATCCGGCCAACGCAGCACAGGACACCGCCAATCCAAGGCAATGCCATTTACGAGATTTCCTGGTAGCCGGCAGATAGAGCCCAGCCGTGTTACTCCAGAGGGAAATCATGGCGATCATGCCAAGGCTATTCGAGTTGCCGGCAAGACCTTGCCAGCGGCCTTCGGGCATTGCGACGCCGACTGACGGGACCAGGATCGCCACGAGGATGGAGAGGAATAATGCCATTCCTAAGACGACGCTGATGAATGCAAAAAAACTATTCGGCTTCTCCGTAAAATACCGCCCTGCAGCGACCAGCACGAGTCCTAGCCCCGCCAAATGTCCCACGTTGATGAATACCTTAGTCGGGAAAGAAGACCAGAACATCGATGCCGCTACATATCCAGTGAACAGTAGAAGCGCCCCTTGCTGCCTGATCAGATGAAGCGGGCCTCCCAAATGCCACAGTACAATGAGCAGTGCCCATCCATACGCGAGCCCTCGGACAAACAGAGGCAGTGGATTGTTCTGAAAGCCAACTTCCTGAACCGTGATAGTCTCCGAGGGCGCGGCCAGATTATGCCCAATGCTGGCAAAGAGCACCAGAATCAGCAGCGGAAGCAGATTGCCTCTGCCGGCTGTCTGACGGTTGCTCTCAAGAGAATTGACGGTAAATGAAACCGTTTGAGCCTGGATCATCACGATGCGCCTTGTTTCACCTCCAGAGAACGGAGCCGCATCGCCTGTTGGTAACAATCCAGCATCACATTCGTCTGGTTCGGCCAAGAGATTTCGCGAGCCCGCTGCAGCGCTCCCTCGGAAAGTGCACGGAGAATCTGTGGGTCTTGGGCGACCCGTACGATAGCGTCGGCAAAGGCGCAGCAGCTTTGCCGAGGACTATTAACCGGGATCTTGATCCCGGACGTTTCAGTGATAATCGAGCCAAACCCACACAAGTCATGACAAATCACCGGTACTCCAAATTGAAGCGATTCCACTACAACTGTTGCCGTGGCTTCCTGCAAGCTGGTGAAGAGCATAACGTCGCTTCTACGAATGATTTCCATCGCGTGATCATGAGGTACACTTCCGTGCCAGATGAACAAGGAGGAATTGCCTAGCTTTTTAGCCACGGACTTCCAGAGTTGCTCGCATTCACCAGAGCCAACGATATCGAGTTGAACCGGAATTTTCCGCGCTGCACGTTGAATTGCCCTTAGTGCAATCGGCAGTGCCTTGCGGCTAACGAAGGTGCCGCACCATGCGACCCGTAGAGGCCTGTTACCGGTATGGAAATCCTTTGCTGCTGTGGAAACGAGAGGGTTAGTGCCGACCTCGCTCAGAAGCGCCGACTTGCGACCGTGAATCCGCTCTATCGCTTTTTGATCAACTTGGGTGGCGGCGAGTAGTATATCGGCGCGTCCGATCGCTTTTCTGACGCGAACACTACTTCGCATCTGTACAGCGTTAAGACAATTTCTGAGCCCGTGGTGGAACGCTCCTTTCGGCCCAAGCGCGCAAAGAAACCGCCATGGCATTTGGGCATGCCCACCGATGGGGCCCCAGACGAATGGAGGCCCCAGTTGCCACAAGTATCCTGGTTCTCGATAGCCGATCATGTTCAGCTGATGGACTAAATCGAACGCTATCTGTTGGTGCAGCTTGCGCGCCACTCGGAGAGCATCTCTCTGCCAAAGCCGGTACGTCCAGTAGTAAAAGAAATGTTGCCATAGGTTCTCGCCGAACCGTTTGCGAGGAATGCCGACAACATGGATGGCTGATTTGAGTTCCGGGCAGTGCCGGTCGAGATATCTGGTTAGCGCCGGGGCAAACCGGTTTGCTTCAGTCAGGACCCATAGGTCATGATGCTGTGCTAGTTGCACAACCCAGTTTCCGCCCATGCCGGGCTCTGAGCCCAGCTCTGGATCACAGGCATAACATGAGATCAAGATTTTCAGCCTGCAGCCATGCACGATAGACGAATGGCTCACAGGCTCGTTTCCCTCGTCTTACCGGAAAACTTGCTCTGTAACCACACCCCCGTCATGAACAGGCGACGCAGTCGCGCGCGCCACGGCACTAACCACCGTCGTACTACTCCCGGGCTATGTAAACCTCGTTTGGAAAAATCCATCTCTATGCCATGCATGATAAATAGATCTTTCACGGCTGGTTCATACCATTTTCCCCGCACAATTCCCGTTGGATGGTAGGGAACGATAAACCGGCGTCTCGCGTTGAAGTGATCGAGGCTCTGACAGAGGAATGCATCACCCCGCTGGTAGGACCGGCGCGTACCCCAACGCTCAAATTGCCACGCGCTTTCGCCGGGCCGGAGATACGAGCACAGCGTATCTTTGTGCCAAAGCCCCGCTTGCAGATTGAGCCGGTAGTCGGCTCGTTCGTGAATCTCCCATAGCAGCGGATGGACCGGGGACGGCCGGTGCCCGGCGTTGCGATCCAGCTCCATAAGGCGAATATGCGGAATGCGTTTTTCACTCATTAATGCGATGAATTCCAGGAGCAGGCCTTGGTCCACGGGCGCATTCAAAAAATAGTCTTCCTGCAGATAGAGGACGTACTCAGTCTCGACTTGCTCCAGGCAACGCAGGAGGCAGTCGCTCCAGGGAATTCTTCCGCTTCCACTCCAAGCAGTCGCTACCTGGCTGCTTCGAATGCTAAGTCCTCGATAGGCGAAGGTCTTATGTTCGGTATTCAAGATAATGCGATGAGCACAGTCTGGCCAATAGATGCTGAGCAGTTTGAAAAATGGGTGCCAGCAATCCTCGAAGTTGTCGCAGCTGTTGACGAGAATGGTGAGGGGGCGTATCTGCACAGGCTTACCTCCGGTTAGTTGAACTAACGATACCCCTCGTACAACCATCCTGACTGGCTCGTGAGGTGACCTAGATTAGAGCTGATTTTCATCAACGCTCGCACCCCTGCATCCTTCCCCCACAACCATGCTAACGGAAGCAGGACAATGGCAATTGCTAGATAGGTGACTCTTTGCGTAACCCATGGTATGCGTGCCAGAGGCCGTTTCGGCGAGATCAATACTCGACCGTACATTTGTCCGCCGCGGTAGGCACGGCGGATCAACCACCCTGGGGTCATCCTATTCTCTGCCACACCCTCAGTCACTAGCGCTTCGTCACACCAGACCATACGCGCACCTCGTTGAGCTAGGCGGTAGAAAAAGTCGGTGTCTTCACCACCAGTGCGCCCGTATGCCGGGTTGAATTGCAGCCCTGTGGCTATGATGGTTTTGCGTGAAATGAGGACGTTATTTGTTGCACCATGAGGACAGGATACGCCGGTGTGCCTGCGGTCTCGTTCAAAAAAACGACCACGCCGGACCCATTCCGGGGTGTTTTCTGGATAGAGCGGAAGTACTGGCCCAAATACCACGTCTGCCTGAAACCTGCGAATGGCATCTAGTAGATGCTGTAACCATTTTGGTGTCGCTTCCTCATCATCGTCGATAAACGCAACATAATCACCACTACACGCTGTTAAGGCCCTGGTACGAGCCAGCGCGATGTTTTGCACTGGTTCCGTTTCATAATGGATGGGCACCTCACTCATTGCGGCATAACGCTTGACAACATTGCGAGCAGACTCGGCTATATCGTTGTCCACCACGACGATCCGTATTGCCACACCTTGGTCGATCTGCTGACGGATAAGGCTCTGCAGCAGTTTTTCCAATAACCCCGTCCGTTTATATGTCGCTACACACACGTCAACCTGCATAGGTTCGCCTGACACGCGCAAAGCCACTCCTCAGTAGCACAACGAGAATAATTTCCCCCAACGCCACTGCTGCGATGCTACCCAACACGCCGTAGTAATACATCAACGGCCAGGTAAGGATGAGTACCACGACGGCGCTGCCGATATTGGCAAGCGTGATCGTTCTGAACGCCTTGAACACTTGCAATAAGATGGACGTATTGCCTCGTAGTGCCGTGAGCAGGTTGACTGCCGCCCACGCGACGATGAACGATTCCAGCCCCGTGTAAGTGTCACCTAGCACGAGGCTAGTGAGTCTTCCGTCAGCCAATACTACGAGAGCCGTATACAGCACAAAGATGCCCGCTATCATCCACATGAGACGATGGGCCAATTGCTCCGCTTCGATGTAGCGTTCCTCGGACCGCAGGAGCACCAGCCTTGGCAAGAGCACATTGGTCAAGCCAGAATTGACCAGCATGAGCGGCGCCACTAGCAGTCTGGCCGCATTGGCATCTGCCACGCTGGCTAAATCCGCAAAGACCGCTAAAAAATATACGAAGCTCTGGTTTTGTACCCAGGTCACCAGTACGCCACCCAATGTCCATCGGCCGTGGCCCCAAGATTCTCTCACCGAGTCCCAGACCTGGCGCGAATCTGACGGACGGGCAAGTTCCGACTCTGAGAGAGCCCACAGACCTGTCCCCGCAGTTGCGAGTCCATAGATGACAAAAATCCACCAGTGCATGCTCCGCAAGTTAGAGTACATTGCAGTGACAAGCCCAATGGCCATCATCGATGCGTAACAGATATCCCATCGCAACACGGTTCCCGGTTGTAGTCGTAAATAGTAATATCGCCGAGAAAACTCCCACAGCATTCCTCCCACCGCGGCGATCCCAAGCACTGTCGCGAGCCGAGTCGTATCCAGGTCTAGCACGCCGGCCTGATATAGACATCCAACTGCCAGTAACACCAATGCTATTGCGGGCAGAAAAATGGCGTACTGCCCGACCAGCATAGAGGTGCAATAGCTTTCGCGTTGTTCGATCGGTCGGTCTGCATAATTCACGGTCATAGGTGTCATGATCAATGCACCGGCGAAGCTAATCACGAGAGTGATGACACCATAGGATAGTGCGTACAAGCCGTACTCGTCCTTCGTGGAGAAATGGACAAAGTACATTCCGATGGAAAAATTTGTTGCGCTGAGCAATGCCTGATCGGCAACGCTGTAAAGAGAGTCGGTCGAACGTGATACCGCGGGACGTACCCAGCGGCGTACTAAGCCTAATTCATTTTTGAGAAGTAAGCGTGTGGAAGCAAACATAGTTATAGGGATTCAGACCCATTTGCGACTACAATAAGAAGGTAAGTTCCCGCCCAGATACGGTTCCCTAGAACACCACTTCCCGAATAAATGTCTGGTGCGAACGGAACCAAGTCACTGTCTTCTGGATTCCCTCACGCAGCTTGCACGTAGCTTCAAATCCTAACAACTCTTTCGCCCGCCTTGTATCGAGGCATCGCCGGGGTTGCCCGTTTGGCTTGCCGGTGTCCCACACAAGTTCCCCTTTGTAGCCCACCTCGTCGGCGATCAGATGCGCCAGATCTTGAATCGTGACTTCTTCGCCCGTGCCGATGTTCACCGGCTCGTCGCCATTGTAGTGTTCAGCCGCTAACAGAATGGCGCGGGCTGCAT
>Ga0154020_10006281_pt1 | contig 13928 bp, 8 predicted proteins | sample Klosneuvirus_201_FD_109709 | JGI IMG/M metagenome (GOLD analysis project Ga0154020, IMG submission 109709) | Active sludge microbial communities from wastewater, Klosterneuburg, Austria - Klosneuvirus_20160825_MG | ecosystem: Engineered > WWTP > Aerobic digester > Activated sludge | place... | reverse complement strand
TATGCTTTGACCGAAGAAATGGCACAACTGTCGAGACAGCATAACGACTCAAACATTTTGACGCTTGGCTCCAAGTGGGTCGAGAACGACTTAGCCGACAAGATCGTCAAAGTATGGCTCGACACGGCATTTGAAGCCGGTCGCCATGAAAAGCGGATCAAGAAGTTTTCGATTAAGCGTAACTAATTTTTCCTCCCCAGTTGCATTTGTGGCGACGTTCGTCTATTATTAATTGTGAATTCAGGCAAGACTCATATTACAGGCTGGATCGCAACAATCCTGTTGACGATCATTACTTCGTTCTGGACCTTCTGGAGTTTCGGCGAGCTTTACTATGAGGCATGGGGACTACCGCTTCATATGGTGGTGCGTTATTTAATCCCATTCGCAGTGTGTATTACCCTGACATTGATCTGCCTCATGTGGCCGCGAATCGGCGGTTCACTTCTCATTATTGTCGGCGTATGGTTCGGGATTTGGTGGTTCCAACTGCAGATCTCTCGAGGTATGACTGATCCGATTGGTCTACTGATAACCTTCTGTCTTAGCGCAGCGCTAGCGATTATTGGTGGGATGTTCTGGTATGATTGGAAGAAAAGCAAGAATGATGAATCAGCTCCCGAAACGCATCATAATTGGTTTCGGCGCAACCTGCGCTGGTTAATCGCTACCGGAATTCCGATTGGCGTGGCTTTGGGGGCAACGATTGGTAATGCTCCGATCCTGTTTATGCGTCAGGATGACGGGATCCGCACAGAGCGGCTCATCGAAGGCAACGGGGTGAGACTTATCTGGGCACCGGAAGGACCCGGATGGGCGAAGGGGGGAGAGGGGACCGGTTCGAATCTTGCATGGAATCAGATTGCGTTGTACGGATTGCCTCCCGTTGGGACTGACTTGAAAGCAAAGGATGCATATCGCCATGCAACCCAGGCTGAAATGGACACGTTTTGCCTCTGCCGCTACTTGTCGGCAGACGGAAAGACGTTAATGGACATGCCACAGAATGTCTGGCGGATGCCGACGACTCAAGAAGTTGTTCGATCTCTCGTTCATCACGGAGAACATGCAGGATGCACTTGGGATGACAGTTCGCGATTTGCCGTTTGCGAGAGATTGCCTGACAAAGAGTCGCCGCTCTGGGCAAGCGATTACATGCCGATTTATATGTGGACTGCCGACGAGTTTGACACCTCGCACGCTTTTTTCGTTGGCTACAATGGAAGAGCAGTGACAAATCAAAACAAATGGTGGGGAAACCCAAGGCATGGATTTCGTTGCGTTCGTGAACCGGACAGCAATAGCATTCGAGAGTTGGATACTCTGACTCTCAAATAGTGGGGTCAGCCGTGGCAAATCACCTTCTATCGCAAATCGTGCAGACAACGACGCTGCTAAACCAAGATGGGCAAGCGTTGATTCTTCGCACGCCAGAAGGAAAATGGCAGCTTCCCGGCGGTCGCTTGAATGAGGGTGAGTCCTGGGACGAAGGATTACGCCGGGAGATTCGCGAAGAGACCGGAATTACGGATGTAGACATTCTATCGATTACGATGGTTGACAACTGGACGTTTCGCGGAGTTAAGATGTACGGCGTGTACTTCCTCTGTCGAACCAGCGCGATCGACGTAACAATTAGCAGTGAACATACAGCATTCCGCTGGGTGAGCAAAAACGACAATCTTGAAGAAATCGAGTTCTGGCATGAGAACCTGCGAATGCTTACAGAGCGTGCGTTGGCAATGGATCGGGGTCCGGAACTGTAGGAATCACTTTTGTCACAGTGACAGAATTCCCCCGGCACCAACGAAATGATTGACTCGCCAACGAAAATCTCTTATATCTCTCCACGTTATGGATGACAACAAAGGCCTAATCGATCAGGAAATCAAAGTACTCGACAGCGGATTTGTCCGACTCGTCGATTTTATGGGATCCGACGATTCAATCGTCGAAGCCGCACGCGTTTCCTATGGTCGTGGTACGAAGAAGCGTCGTGAGGACCGTGGCTTGATTCGCTACTTGATGCGCCATCAACACACGACTCCGTTTGAGATGGTAGAATTCAAGTTTCATGTCAAGCTCCCCATCTTTATTGCCCGCCAGTGGATACGGCATCGTACGGCGAATGTCAACGAGTACTCCGGTCGTTACTCGGTGATGGAAGACGACTTCTACGTACCCAAGCCGGAAGATGTCAAGCAACAGTCCACGACTAATCGCCAAGGTAGGGAAGAGGCTGAAGTGGACCCTGCCGTGCGCGAGTCGTTTCTGGCATTCCTCAATACCAGCAACCGCCATTTGTATGACGAGTATTTGAAGGCAATCGATTCTGGTGTGGCTCGAGAAATCGCACGCATCAATCTGCCGCTTTCGCTGTACACGCAATGGTATTGGAAGGTCGATCTTCACAATCTCTTTCATTTCCTGAAATTGCGTCTGGACCAACACGCCCAGGCTGAGATTCGCGAGTATGCAAAAGCGATGGCGCAATTTGTGAAGCAGGTCGTTCCGGTGGCGTGGGAAGCTTTCGAAGATTACCAGCTCGACGCACAGCAGTTCTCTTCAATTGAGCTCAAACTGCTGTTTAACAATCTCAAGTCATTCGATCAAAGTGAAGAAGCTTTGGTTGAGGCTGGTTTGTCAAAAGGCGAGGCGCGAGAATTTCAAGAGAAGCTTTCGAAGATTAGAAATAGCCTGTAGTTCTCTATTAACTCCTCAGGCAGTTCAAATGCCCTTTCGTCCCTTGTGGATGGGACACCAATCCTCTAATCGTTGATTTTGTAAGAACACCTCGTCACCAATATGGGGACAGCCAGAAGTCGCTTTCTTGCCTGAATCCTGACAAACTGTCTCGTGCACAATTCCTGCTGGTTCGACAAAATTTTCGACGGGTAGATTTTCATGCGCAGCAATCATAAAGTCAGTCCATATCGGCAAAGCGTTGGTAGAACCGGCCTGATTGTAGCCGATAGAAGTTTTGTCATCGTAACCGATCCACGTACCGGCTGTAATTTGTGGCGTGTATCCAATGAACCAGTTATCACAGAAGTTATCGGATGTTCCCGTCTTGCCACCTGCCGGACGTTGGAATCCGCGTGAACGAGCTGAAACTGCCGTGCCTTGACGATCGTCCATGACTGACTGCATCATACTGACCGCGATATAAGTCTCAGCTGGGTCGGCGACAGCCTTGCGCGTCGCAGCATTACTCTGCTCCAACACGTTGCCGTATCGGTCCACGACTTTGAGAATAAATCGAGGTTCGACATGAATGCCAAGATTGGCAAAGCTGGTATACGCGCCTACAATCTCCAAGAGCGAGGTTTCTGAAGTACCGATGGCGAGGGCCGCGTTTGGTGTCAGCGGGCTGGTAATGCCCATCTTCTTGGCAGTGGCAATTACATTGTCAACACCTACTTGCTGAAGCAGCTTTATCGCAATCAAGTTGCGCGACATCGTCAACCCCTTGCGCATTGTCATCGCGCCAAGGAACTCATCATCGAAATTTCTTGGACTCCAAACATCTGATCCAGGAATTGTCATCGCAATCGGAGTATCGTAGAGAATATCACAGGCGTGCATCCCACTGCCGATTGCCGCCATGTAAACGAATGGTTTGAATGTTGAACCAGGCTGTCGCTTTGCCTGCACGGCGCGATTGAACTTCCATTTACGAAAGTCTTTACCACCGACCAAAGCCATGATGTCGCCAGTTCGGTTGTCTATCGCGACAAACGCTCCCTGGACTTCCTTGAATCGATATCCCCTGATATTGCCGGATGAGTCATACTCGGGGACACTGTACTCGGGGTTGCCCAAGTGTCGGCGCCGTTCCATACGTTGTTGTAGCGAGTCGACTTGCGCGATTAGAGAATTTTCGACAATTCTCTGCAGTCCGGCATCGAGCGTTGTGTATACGGCGAGTCCACCACCATAGAATTCGTCTTCGCCGTGCTTTTCGACAAGATATTGACGAACCATTTCGGTGAAGTAGGGGGCTTCGCCTGAGTTATCGAGCGAAAAATCTATGGCAATCGGCAGACGCTTAAGACTATCGGCCATCTTGGAGTTGATATAGTCTTCGTCCTCCATTCTCGATAGCACGTAGTTGCGGCGATTGAGTGCGCGGTCCGCATGATTGACCGGAGAATACCGTGCCGGTGCATTGACAATCGCGATTAACAATGCGGACTCTTCTATTTTAAGCGCCTCGGTGCTCTTGTTGAAGTAAGTCCGCGAGGCTGTCTCGATTCCATATGCGCCGTGACCGTAGTAGTACGTATTGAGGTACATTTCGAGGATTTCGTTCTTGGAGTAAGTGCGTTCGATCTTAACAGCAGTGAGAGCTTCCTTGATCTTGCGCTCTAAAGATATCTCGCGATCGTAAAATAGCATTCGGGATAGCTGTTGCGTAATTGTCGATCCGCCGCCTCCTGAGCCAAATCCGGAAAAGAGATTTCTAAATACTGCTCGCATCAGACCGCGCCAGTCGACCCCCCAATGACTGAAGAAGTGATCATCTTCTGTGGCGACTAATGCTTGGATTAAGTGCGCTGGGATTCTGCTATAAGGAACCAACGTGCGGTTTTCGTAATGATACTTTTGAAGCAGTTCTCCATGTATATCATAAATGCGGGTTACGACCGCCGGTTCGATGTTGTAGATTTCTTCAATTGAAGGGAGCTCATCCTGGTAGCTATATGCAAGAGCGATCCCGATGCTTCCCACAAGGATTACACCTAGGACAACAAACAGGTAGAATTTGTACAGTCGTTTCTGATTCATTGAATTCCCATAGGTTACATCTTATACTATCAGGAACTGACGAGTTACCAATAAAATAAGTCTTGATTGATTTTGCAACTTGCGAGGTTACAACGTCTTCGGAATGAAGCGGACCATCTTCTGATTAGTGCAAAGATAAGGTCGTTGGGATTCCGACTTCGGCCCGTCAAGCAAAGAATCTGCAAGCCTTTGCTCATCGGGACAGATTCAGTTTATGATATGATCGTAAACAACTAATCGAGAACAATCATGTCGCAAGAACTGTCGAAGTAGGTAACAGACAAGGTGTTGACTGACAGTTGATTACGCGAGTCAAGTAATTGGGACGTTTACTGGAGTTGCCGTCCAAGCGATTCAGTCAATTTGTGAGCACAGTTAAATACTCGGCACACAAGTTGCAATGATAGGCTCGGAATAGAAATTGGAGGGTGGATGAGATACCACAGTCTTGTCATCATTATCTTAGCGACACTGCTTTGTACTTCCGACAGCTTTGCAACAAGCGACTCGAGTTTGTTTGAAAAGCGAATGAGTCGCAGATCCGCATTGGCGGTTTCGACGCAAAACAGTGCTTCTGAGTCGGACGTTAGCTCCGCGGGTCCAATGTGGAACCGCGCTGAGGAGCTTTTTGGTGATTATAAAGTGAACTCGGATAACCAAACATCGACGTTCGATCAACGCGATTGTGACATTGCGTATGTTGCTGATGGTAAAGGTGTTGTGGTTTGGGAAGATGAACGTAACGGCCATTGGCGATTCATGGCGCAACCAATCGGGGTCTCTGGCGCGGCCGTCGGTGCCAATAGATTTATTGATAGCGGCAATCCACCAGTTACGTTAAGGCAGCCGCGCGTGGCTGCGAACGCTACCGGACTTGTTGTGATAGTTTACGTCAAGGAAAACGACAACGGACTCTATGCAAAGTCGTTTGATTATAGCTTCAGTTCGAGCGGAGCTGAATTCCGAATTGACGACGCTACTCCCGGTAACTTCGTAAACCAGCCCGACATTGCAATACTGTCTGGAAATCGCTTTGTGATTGTCTGGGAAGATTCTCGCGACGGTTCCAATATCTTCGCTCAAATTCTGAATTCTAACGGCTCGCTTTCCGGAGGAAACTTCAAGATTAATACCGCAGTCGACTCACCGTATCGCATAGCACCCTCAGTAGTCTCGACACTTGCGGGTGACTTTGCTGTCGTCTGGGAAGACGGGAGAACAGGAAACGGGGATGTCTATTTTCGCATCTATACCGATGTTGGCACCCCACTTTTTCCAGAATTGATCCTCGATGCAGGCTTTGCTTCCGACTATCAGTTTATGCCGAAGTTGGCATTCTTGAAAGGAATTGGCTATCTCGCGGCCTGGATTTCTAATCGCAATGGCGGCCAGTCCGTGTACTCGCAAGTGATCTCGACATCGTCAGCACCAATCGGTTTACCGATCCGCGTGAACGATTCCGATTCGGATATCTGTTGGGACCTTAACACAGAAAACACCGCTGACTCCGGTGCTGTTTGTGCTTGGGCTGAATTCTCCACAACTGCTTCAATTGAAGCTCAGAAGATTGCAAAGACAGGCGCGGCTTCGGGCGGTAACGTGAAGTTGGAGGACAATGGACTGACGCACGAGAGAGCTTTCCCTGCCATTGCAAAGGCAGCAAACGGCATGACAGCTGCATGGATCGACCAACGAAATGGGAATCTCGATGTCTATGCTCAGGCAATTTCGACCACTCTAGCAAAATCGGGCAATAACTATCGACTCAATGACGACGTCAACGGCGCGCAACAATTGACTCCCGATATTGCAGGCGTAACGTCAAATGTCGTGGCCTTGGTATGGCATGATCGTAGTTCGGATCAAGGGGACATCAAGTTGCAGCTTCTGTCGGCGGCGGGTTTGCCTCTGGGCTTTGAATCCAAGATCAGCGACGACGCCAGTTTCGCAGTTCAGAAGAATCCCAGAGTTGGAGCGGCCAGTGCTGGTCAGATTTGGTCTGTTTGGGAGGACTCGAGAACCAGTGGTGGATTGCAAGGTCAGAACATCTTTGCACAAAGGATGAGTTCCACAGGATTGCCGCAAGGCGCCAACCTTCTGGTGAATAGTGACGGAACTTCGCGACCAAAAAGTCTTCCAGATATTGACGTCTTGCCAGATGGAAAGGCATTTATCACTTGGATCGATGAGCGAGACAATTCTCGTCAAGTGTACCTGCAGCGGTACAATGCTTCAGGTGCCTCGGTAGGTTCGAATCTCAAAGTCTCAATCGACGCTGCGATGATAGAAAACTTGGAAAGTCACATTGCCGCAGCAAGTGATGGCACTCACATGGTTGCATGGCTTTCAATCATTGGAGGAAGAAAGGCAGCTTTCTTCCAAAGATTCAACAATGTTGGTTCGCCCCTGGGATCCATTCAGATGCTTGGCGTGGACACGGCAAATGTCCAAATCCAGGATATTGATGTTTGTTCGAACCATTCTGATGGCGGTTTCTATTTCGCGACAATAGAGAACAAAAACGGTGAAATCAGTGTCAGAATGTATGGCATTGACGGACTTGGCGCGCCAACCTTTGTTGCTGTTGAAGTTAGTGATGTCCCCGGTTTCTTCAGTGATGTTCGGATCGCTGCCGATGTCGACGACGGACTTGCCATTTCGTGGTTAAAGCTCAATGGCAGCGGTACCCGCGGACAAATGCAGCTTATGAGAAATGACGGCTTCGCTCTCGGCAGCAACCTGCAGATCAGCAATAGCGCGGTCAGTCGCTTAGAAGCTTCTCCATCAATGACTATGATTGGCGGTTACTATTACAGTGTATGGGAAGACAACCGAAATGCCGGCTCAGGATTTGACATATATGCAAACTCGGTCCAGTACACTTCCACAGATATCGACAACAGAGAAGACAATGTGCTGCCGAAGGAGTTTGTGCTGGAACAGAATTTCCCTAACCCATTCAACCCCGAGACCACGATTCAGTACTCGTTGAAGAGTGCGGCTCGTACCAAACTGACCATTTTCAATCTTCTAGGTCAAGAGCTGGATTGCCTCGTGGACGATTTTCAGCAGGCGGGAAGTTACGAAGTTAGATGGAATCCGGCTCGCAACGGCGAAAGCGCGGCATCGGGGGTCTACTTCTACAGACTTACTGCAGGTGCGACATCAATTACGAAGAAAATGACACTTTTGAAGTAGTGTAAAAATCAAGATAGCCATGCAAATCGGGCGACCTTTGGTCGCCCGATTTTTGTTGTTGTGCCAATGTGCGTTAGGAATGCACCAAAGTTGCATTCAAACTTGCAGTTGCCGCAATTAGCTCTTGACAGTTTGCATTCAAGAGTGTTGATTATGATGGGTGGTTGGGTTACACTATTTCTAATCTGTATTAACAGCCAAGGTCATATCTTTTTACTTCGACATTTCTAGTCGTAGGAGTGAATTCGTATTAATCTGCGTAATAAAACACTTCGATACACAACCTTATTGGATGAGGGAGGTTCGTTATGAGACGAGCAGGAGCAGTTTCCACTTTTCTGCTGGCTCTGTTTCTATTAGCAGGAACTGCGTTGGCACAGGATGCTGGAACGCCCGACACAGTTCGGGCCGGCAAAGTAACTACGAACGCCGGATTGAAAGTCGGTCTGCCGGTAACGGCGTACACCGACACGCCGGTTGGTGGTTACTCGATTGGACTAACCTGGAATTCACCCGACATTACGTATGATTCGGTGTCATACATTGGAACCAGGCTACCTCCCGGTCCTAGAATCACCCCCAATCATGATCCCTTAAATCGACGCATTTTGGTAGGGTTTGCAGATTTCAGCGCCGAGAATCCGTTGGCGGCAGGAGATGGTCTGCTTTACACTATTTGGTATACTGTGAGTGGCAGTGCTCCGGATCAATTCGTGGTCTTTGATTCTTCTTTTGTTCCGCCCGCTGGCACCTATGAATTCTCGCCTCCGTTTGGCAACGGCTATCAACCCAAATTCAAGGCAGGCGAAATTAAGATTGGCAATCCTCAACCGCCTGCAATCATCCAATTGAGTCAGCCTTCGTTTGCATTCAACGGCCAGGTCGGCCAGGGCAATCCGCCTTCTCAGATTCAGAATATTACCAATGTTGGCGGGCAAGTCCTCAACTGGACTTCGACAAAGCTGAGTAGCTGGTTAGTGCTTTCGCCTTCTAATGGTACTGCGCCGACAGCAATGGTGGTGTCTGTAAATACAGCGTCACTAACTGCTGGGACATATCATGACACCGTGAGCATATCCGCTCCTAACGCCAGCAATAGTCCGCGGAAGTTTCCAGTGACTTTGACATTGACTATTCCTCCACCGACGATCCAGGTAGTTCCAGACAGTCTCAGATTCCAGGGACTGGAAAACGGGACAAACCCGGCAAATCAGGCCTTCGCGATCAACAACATTGGTCAGGGCGTCCTCAACTGGACAGCTACAGAAAACGCCGGGTGGTTCTCGCTTTCATCGTACAATGGTACTGCCCCATCAAATGTCTCAGTTAGCATTGATAATACGGGACTCACTGCAGGGGTGTACGTTGATTCTATTTTGATCAGTGACCCGACTGCGATCAACAGTCCTCGCCGGGTCAAAGTCGTGTTCGAATTGTTTTCAGCATTTCCTGTGATCGAATTCTCGCCAGATTCAATCTTCGTTGTCGGCTCAGATACTCAGAATCCTGCTAATCGAATTCTGTATATCGAAAATAATGGCGGTGGCGTCATGAATTGGACGTTGACTAAGAAGAACGCCTGGTTGGGCCTTAGCAGCAACTCTGGAACCGCCGTTCAAGGGACTCCAGAACCAGTTACACTAACTTTCGATCGCAATCTTGTGGATTTCGGCAAGCACTACGACACGATTACAATTACCTCGAGTAATGCTGTTAACTCGCCTCGCCGCGTTGCTGTGACCTTCTGGAAAATGGAGGTACCGCAGAATCTGTTCGTGAATAAGACGTCGATTGCCTTCTTTGATGTCGAATGCGGCAGTTATCCTGGCATTCCCGCGCAGACATTTACGGTTACTCAAGCCGTTTCGGTGCCGGCGCTGAACTGGTCACTATCATTTACACAGCCATGGTTGACGGCGACTCCGGTGTCTGCCGGAGGTCAAGCGACGGTATCGGTTCGCGCACGAGTAGCCGGGTTGTCGCCTGGAATTTATCTGGACACTATTGTAGTTAGATCTGACGTCTCGTTGGATCCCCCGCGTAAAATCGCCATTACTTTTACCGTGCAACCAACGCCGGGCATTGCGGAGTTGTATCTGTCCAACGATTCGCTCCTCTACTTGTACAAGTACACTCAATTGGGAAGTGCACTCCAGTATGTTGCCATATACAACATATTTGGTGGATGTGTTGATTGGACAGCCTCAGCCGACGTTCCGTGGTTGACACCAATTCCAACTTCGGGGACTACGCTGGATAGTATTGCCGTGCGGTCTGATCCAGTCGGACTTGGGCTTGGACGTCACACCGGCAATCTGATAATCAACTCGTCGACGGCGACGAATACACCCTTCAGCATGCCGGTTGTGGTGTGGATCTATACGTTCGGTGATGCCAACGGCAACGGTATCGTTAACGTGACCGACGTTACGTATTTGATCAACTACATTTTTGGAGGCGGCCCGTCGCCAGTTCCGTTGTTCATTACAGGTGACGTGAACTGCGACCGTGATACAAACGTGTCCGATGTGGTCTATTTGGTCAACTGGATCTATCTCGGTGGACCGGAGCCATGCCTGTACTAGCAGCATAACCGGTCTGGACATTACGACCTTAGGGTTATGGGAGCGTTCTCCCATAACCCTTTTTTTATTGGGCAGGACGAGTTTTCGTCGGAAAAATCCCTTGCAGGCTGCAAAAAAATGCCTTTAATCTTAGCCAAGACTACGGGGAGTAGGGCGATGTTTGTCGGTTTTGTAATACTCGCACTTGGCGTGTTTTTTCTTCTTAAGAACCTTGATGTCATTAGTGGCGATATTTGGGATTATTTGTGGCCGGCGGCTATAATCGCACTCGGAATCTCGATTCTCTTTAAGAAGCGTCGCTGAGACGTTTCGACATACTTACCGAAGCAGTTAAGACTGCGACAGATTATGCCGCCGGAGACCCCCGGCGGGAGGAATTACAATGAAGTTTGATCTTTATGGCATTTTCATAGTCATTTCAGCCGCGGTGCTGTTGTTTTTTGTGCCCCGATTCCGGCGTCGGCTACGAGGCGTTGCGGAAAACGGTTGGCGGAAGATTATTCTCGGATTAGTACTCTGCTTGGTCGCCGGACTTTTGCAGCTACTGCTTGGACTTCCGGCATTCGTAAATCAGTTTGTGCCTTCGGTTGGTTACTGGATCATCGCAGTATCTCAGTTGCTCATTGCCGGCGGCCTACTATGTCTGATTTGGGGTGTAGGTAACATTGCTTCCTCAATGCACCAGAGCGAAGTGCAGAAGAGTGACGATGAAGAATGGCGTTCGCTTTACCTCAATATTCAGGACCTTTCGCAACAGCCGTTCTCGTTTGTCGAGATTCTGAATCTGAGCATCAACCAACTTCTAAAGCGTGCAGAAGCCGACGGTGCAGCTGTTGTGCTCTTCAAAGAAAACACCGAAGAGCTTATTCTCGCGGCATTTTCCAATATCTCGCCCGAAATCACGAAACGTCTTGAACGCCTGAGTGTCGGTGGAGATATCTTTGGCCGAGTGCAAAAACTGGGGCGAGTTCAAAATGTGGTGAACCTCTCGGATGCCGACCAGGCAACAGCAAGCCTATTTGCCGGCTCAGAATTCCTGTCAGTTTCTGTGTTCCCGTTACGTGCAAGAGATCGTATTCTTGGATCAATTGCACTGCTTTCGACTAAGCCATTTCACTTTAACCAGCGCCGCGTAACCGCAATAAACGTTGCGAGCAATCACCTTGCTTCTTTGCTTGAATCGGTTCGTAATGAAAAAGAGATACTTCGCTTAAAAGATCGCCTCAAGCCATCGGAAGAGGCCAAACGGATTACGGAAGAGCTGTTCTTTAGACGGGGAATTGGTGGCAATCTAGAGCTTCGCGAGGCAGTGGAGTTTGAACGAGTTCGCAAGTTCTTTGACGCTGACTGCATAAAGTTTGTGGTTCGCGACATGGATGGTGAATTCAGGATACAAGCTTCTTCAGGGGGAGCAGAAACAGGACTTCTTCTTGACCGGCGCAAGCTGGATGGAATTAGCCGTTCTGTGAGCGAACGCAAACTCCTTCTACTGACTTCACCAAAGTCTACACCGGCGGGGAAGGGTTTTGATTCGGTACCGCGTCAGACCTTGTTTGTACCGATTCCATACCCCGAGCGCGAGGACTTGGTGTTGCTACTTGAAAGTGAAAGCGCATCTCTTGAATTTTCTGAAGAGAAACTTTCGGCTGTGCGTGTTGCATCAGTCTATTTGGCAGATCTTCACTTCTTATTCATGGCAAAACGCGACGGTGACAACTTCCGCAATTCTGTCCAGCAGTTAGAATCGCACTTGCGGCGGATACTTGAATCGTCGACACCTGATCATGTCCTGGATGCTTTGGCGGATATATCAACAAAATTGGTACCCGGTCAGAAAGCACGACTGATTTCGCTCGATTTGCCCTCACCGACAGCAAACTACTCGAAGTCCGAACACAGCGGATTCAAGTTCCCATCAGATATCTCAAAGAACCGCCAACAGGCGCTGATTTCGTCGCTATTGACAAATTCGATAGTCGGAGATGAATCCGAGTGCTTTGTTTCCAAAGCTGTAATTGTCGAACGCGCTCCTGATGACCAGCAGGGGCTCGTCCAGAAAGCCATCGCTGATTTGCCGGAATCCCTGCAACAAGTCACCATTCCAGTAAAAGCAGGTGACAGGCGATTCGGTGCAGTGTTGTTGTTTTCGAGTAGCGAGCTTGTTGCTCCGCGAGAAGGTGTAGAGTTGTATCGCCGAATTGCCGACTTGGCTGCGTTGCGACTCGACGTATTGACTCGGGTCGAAAAACCGGATCCGCGACCCGACACGAAAATTGAACCTGTAGCGGCGAATCCTATTGGTGTTAATCTTATTGAGAGTAGCAGCGTGATTATGCCAAGCAACGGTGCTTCGCATACCGATTTCGTAACTTGGCACCGAATTGAAAGCAACGTAGACACCACAAAGCTCGGAGTAGAGCGTCCGGAAACATTGCGAGCGATCGAGTCATTAGTAGAGCATTTGTTTGGCAGCTCTCACGAGGCAAGACTTTATTTATCCGCTTTTGAGGATTCAGAGCATCGCAATTTTCAGGTGACGACGAGCGAAGTCGAAATGCGGAGGTTCCGAGACAGAATCCTGGATGTACAGAATTGGCAATCCGTTGAATCGGCATCAGACTTTCCCGAGAGTTTTCGTAATCTTGCGGGTGAATTTGCTGTGTCCAGCCCCAACGGGCGTTTAGAGTCAATAGTCTGGAGAGTGCCTCGCGACGTACGAAAGCGCGAGAAACAACGTAGTTTGAGCATTCTCGGGATCGACGATCAAGAGGTCATTAGAGAGCTGCTATCGAACATCATTACTCGAATGGGACACAAGATCACGACAGTTGAAACCGGGCAAGAAGCGCTCAGGTTGTTCCGACAAGAGCCGTTTGACCTTGTCATAGCTGAAGCGGGATTGCCGGATATAAGCGGCTGGTCAATATCCGAACAAGTCAAGAAGCACTCGCCGCGCACTCCAGTGATTATTCTTTCTGGTTGGGACAATATTGCTGATCTCGAGAAAGCACATGCCGGACATGCCGACTTCGTACTCACTAAGCCCTTCAAAATGGAACAATTAGGCAAAGTTATTGGCGCTGCCTGCCAAATGATTACTGCCTGACGATTCTGCTTCAGTTCATTGCCACACAGCCGATAAATAGAGAAAGTAATCACAATGGCCTTTCTCGCGTTGGTGGTGTTATGGAAAAGATTCGCCTCCTTGATAATGTTGACTCTTCAAAAGATCTTCTTTCAATACCGGACACTCTCATCAAAGTACTAGAGGCAGTCTCTTCCGAAGAAACTTCCCCCGATCAAATCGCGAACATCATTTTGAAAGACCCTTCGCTAACAGCTAAGGTCCTAAAGATG
>Ga0154020_10006277_pt1 | contig 13931 bp, 11 predicted proteins | sample Klosneuvirus_201_FD_109709 | JGI IMG/M metagenome (GOLD analysis project Ga0154020, IMG submission 109709) | Active sludge microbial communities from wastewater, Klosterneuburg, Austria - Klosneuvirus_20160825_MG | ecosystem: Engineered > WWTP > Aerobic digester > Activated sludge | place... | reverse complement strand
GTGGTCACCGACACCGAACGCGGTGTCGGGGATCTTCGCCGAGAGCTTGGTCGAGATCGACGTGAGCTGCGCCTTGAGGTTCGAGATGACGCCGCCCATCGAGCCGGTCGTGTCCGTGATGAACGCGACGTCCGCCTTGGCGATGCTCGGCTTGAAGGTCAGGTCCTGCGAGCGCGGGAGGCCCTTGTACGGCAGGTCGAACGAGAATCCGCCGATGCTGCCCGGGTTGCTCGTGGCCGACAGCGGATCCGTGCCGGCAGCGATCTCCTCGAAGTCCGTGTAGCCGTCGCCGTCCGTGTCCGGCTTGGTCGGCGAGGTCTTGTACTTGGTGACCTCGTCCTTGTCCAAGAGGCCGTCGTTGTCCGAATCCGTGTCCTGGAAGTCGGGCTTGCCGTCGCCGTCGCTGTCGACCGGCGCCGTCACCGGGTTCGTGTCGCCGGCCTCGTCCTTGTCGAGGATGCCGTCGCCGTCGCTGTCGTCGTCGAGGTAGTCGGCCTTGCCGTCACCGTCGGTGTCGACCGAGGCGGACTTGCCCTCGTGGAAGTTGCTGATGGTGTCGCCGTCGTCGTCCGTCTTGTCGGGCGTGCCGCAGCCGCCGCCGACGCAGGCGACGCCGACCGTGCACTTGGTGCCGCAGGTGCCGCAGTTGTCGGGGTCGTAGGTCAGGTCGGTGCACTTGCTGCCGCAGAGCGTGAGCGGCGAGGCGCAGGAGCTCGAGCACTTGCCGGCGATGCAGGCCTCACCGGTCGCGCAGGCAATGCCACAGGCGCCGCAGTTCTTCGGGTCGCTGTCGAGGATGAAGCAGCTCTTGTCGCACTTGGTGCTGCCGGTCGGGCAGGTGAGCGTGCAGCCCTTGTCGCCCGCACACACCTCGCCGTCCACACACTTCACGCCGCACTTGCCACAGTTGTTCGGGTCGTAGGCGGTGGCGACGCAGGTGGTGCCACAGAGCTCCGTGCCGGTGGGACAGCCGCCGTCCGTCGGCGGGATGCCGGTGTCCGTACCACCCCCCGTGTCCACGGTTCCCGAATCGACGTCGGTGCCGATGTCGGTGGTGGAGCTCGAACAGCCGAAGCCGAACGCGAAGACGAGGCCCGCGACCAGCGAGACGGCGGACCGCTCGGTGAGCGCGGAGAAGTAGGTGGTGCGACGAAGCATGTAGGTTTCCCCTTTTGAAAGTTGGGACGACGCGGTGGCAAGGTGGCCAGCGGGACCAGCAGTTGCCCTTCCTGCGTTGCAGGAGGGCGTGGCGGGGTTCGTTTCGAGACGAGCCCGACGCGCCGTTATTCAGCCCGCGAGTTGTAGCAGACCCAGTGCTTCCGTCGAGCGACTGCCGTAGGGACGGATGGGGTCAGTATCCTTCGAATTCCTTGCAGAAAACCAGGGCGTCGCCCGGCCGCAGCGGCGACGCGCCGCGGCGTGAGAGTCCCGGCCAGCCGTGGTTGCAGAACGCCCCCGTTGGGCCCTCCCCGAGGTGGACGCAGTCGTCGCAGGTCCACCGCAGGTCGAAGCGGTCGATCTCCTGGAGCAGCTGCAGCGTCACCCGCGTTCGCACGCGACGACCGACTCCACGTGGCTGGTCCCGGGGAACAGATCCAGGGCCTCGATCGCCTTGACCACGTAGCCCTCGGCGAGCAGCACCCGGAGGTCGCGGCCGAGGGTGGTCGGATCGCACGAGACGTAGACCACGCGCTTCGGGCGCTTCTTGACGATTTCCGCGATCGCGCCGCGCGCGCCCGTTCGGGGCGGATCGAGGACGACGAGGTCTCCGTGGGTCGGCAGGGCGTAGGCCTCGGCGTCGGCCTCGATCACCTTGACGCGCGTCTCCAGTTTGCGGAGCGCCACGTTCTCCCGCATCGCGACGCAGGCCGCGCCCACCTGCTCGACCGCGGTCACGTGGACCGCCTCGCGCGCGAGGGCCACGGTGAGGTTGCCGCTGCCGGCGAACAGCTCGATGACCTCGAGCCCCTCGGGGTCGGCCAGCGCCACGACGCGCTGCACGAGCACCGCGTCACCGCGCTCGCTGGCCTGGGAAAAACCAGCGATCGGCGCGAAGAGCGGCCCGTCGGCGAGCGTGACGACCGGCCGGGGATCGCCGACCTTCGCGGGTTCCCGCGCGCCGTCGAGGTGGAGGGCGACGCCGGCGAGCTTCCCGCCGGTCACGAGCTGCTCGGCGCTCCCGAAGACGCGCGGCGGCAACGCACCGCGCCACGCGATGGAGAGGACCGGTCGCCCGCCGACGCCGAGCGCCGCGTGGACGTCGCCCTCGCCCTCGGCCCCCACGAGCAGCTCACGCGAGAGGGCGAGCGCGGCCTCGAGGCGCGGATCGAGCGCCTGGCAGTCCGGCACGCCGACGATCGTGCGGCTGCCCGCTGCGTGGTAGCCGACCATCACGTCGGGGCCGATCCGGCGCGCGTGCCAGCGCACCCGCGTGCGACTGTGGAGGGGCGCGGCCTCGCGATAGACGATCGCCGGCAACGCCCGACCCTCGCGAGGGAGCCCGGCGAGGGCCTCTTCGAGGATGCCGAGCCGCGCGGCGCGCTGCGCCTCCGGCGTGAGGTGCAAGAGATCGCACCCGCCACACCGCGCCGAGTGCGCACACGCGGGGATGACGCGCTCGGGCGCCGGCTCGAGCACCTTGAGCAGGCGGCCCATCGGTCGACCGACCTCGAACGCGACGCGCTCACCGACCGCGACCTGCGGCACGAGCACCACCTGCGAGGGGAGGCGTACGAGGCCGGCGCCTCCGGCGACGATCTTCTCGACCCGCCCCTCGGCGCGTGCCGCGGCGGGACCCTTGCGTGTTGGCTTCATGGGTTCAGGGGAACGGCTGCGCGGGGCCGCCGCGCTGGTAGAAGAACTTGAAGTTGCCCTGCAGCTTGCCGTAGCTCGTGGCCGGCTCGCCCTCGGCGTGGCGCGGGTCTTCGAGCACGACGTCGAAGCTGCCCTCGATGCGCTTGTCGTTGGTGTCGGCGTCGACCGGGTCGCCGCGGAGGATGTGCGTGAAGGTGATGGTCCCGCTGACGGCGTGCAGCACGACGGCGTTGGGATCGCTCGGGCCGACCCGCCCGTTGCCGCACGACTTGCGGAGCGTGAGGCTCATGCGCACCAGCGGATACGGCACGCTCGGCGCGGACCCGGGCGGCCGGAACAGCTTGACCTCGATCGGCACGCCGTCCTGCACCTTGCTGGTGTCGGAGACGGCGATGCTGAGCGAGTCGCTGTACTCCTGGATGTCGCCGCCCTTCTGGATGCGGATGTTGAGCTGGGTGAGCGGCGGGTTCCTGGCGCTGACGGCCATGCCGGCGAAGAAGTCGGGGCGCATGTCGAACTGCGACAGATCGGCCTCGCACACGGGGACGACGAGGCTGCCGGTGACCGAGCCCTCACCGCCGCCCACCGAGCACGCGGAGGCGGTGGCGGTGGCCACGATTGCAGCGGCGAGCCAGCGCTTCATCGGACAGGGAGCGTAGCATGACGTCAGCGGCGGCGACGCTTGCCCCGGGGAGCCGCGAAGTACCGCATGAAGCGGTCGTCCTCGGCCAGGATGTGGTCGATCGCGTGGAAGCAGTCCGGCTTGCGAGGGTGGGCCAGGGCCTCTTCGCGTGTGAGCATGGGACCGAGCACGTCCAGGTCTCCCCACGGAGACTCGCCGGGCCCCACGAGCATCACCTGCGGCTGTCCGTCGAGCACCCGCACCTTGGTGACGAATGCCTCGCGCGCGTTCGGCGGTGCCCCCTCGGACCAGTCGCCGAGCGAGACGACGATCGTGCCCTCTTGCGGCTGGTGACCCTCGGTGTAGCCGGCGAAGTAGACGCCGACGGGCCCCTCGTCGCTGAGGAAGCCGCGGAGGGTGTGTGACTGCTTTCCGCAGCAACCGCAGCGGTGGATGGACTCGTTGCCGCGCTCGAGCTGGAGCATCGATCTTCGACCTAGCAGCGGTGTCGGCGCGCGTCCCGCTCAGACCTTCTTCTTCGACGCCTTCTTCTTCGGCGGCGCGGCTTCGGTGGCGACCGCGCTCGGGCGCAGGGACGGCTCGCCGAAGTGATGCACTTGGCTGTGCCAGTCGACGGCCAGGAACTCTCTTTGATCAGACCACAGAGGCAGGAACCCGACGAGGCCGATCTCGCGCAGAGACAGGGTCTCGACCAGCTCCAACGACGAGTCGAGGACGTGGAGCTCTTGCTTCTCCATGTCCTGCACGATCAGTCGGTCGAATGCGACGCCCATGAAGGTGCCGGCGATTTCCCGCTCCCGAGCCACCGAGACTCCGTCGAACACGACAACGTTCCGGGCAGCGTCGGCACTTGACCGCTCCGTCGCGAGCGTTCTGTCTGGAAGAAGCCCCACGCCAGCAAACGTCGTCCCGTTGAACCCAGGGATGTGCTGCGAGCAGCGAACGGTGCCGAGGTCCCAAGCGCGAAGGCTCGAGCGATCCCTCACCCAAACGTGGTCCGGCTCCCGCGCGGCGCAGAGGGAAGCTTCGACGACCTCTCGGGTACCGGAGACCATGCGATCGTGCTCGAGCCTCCCACGCAGCTCGCCGGTCTCGATGTCGAACACGGCGAGCCCGCGCGCACGCATCGGATCGTCTTGCATGACGAGCGACGAACCGACGAACAAGGGGTCGAGCATGCCTGTCCCGTCGACTTTCAACGACACAACACGCCCGTCGGCGTGCTTGATGGCAGCCCCCCCTGGAGCCACGACCAACGCGTGGCCCGCTCTCGAGAACGCCACGCCTGGGACGAAGCCAGGCAATTGCTGTCCTGTGCGGAGAGAGAACGACCGACCGTTGACGCCGATCACGTTCGCCGAGACGACGATGCCGGTGGCGCGGGTGTCGAGCTTGGTCCGCTTCCCATACGACGCGAGGACTTCCATACGCTGGACCTATCAGAGCCGCTCGTGACCCCCAACGTCTTCGGCTTCTTGCCCCGCGCATGGTGGCTGCGGCTCGCTCAGGCGTCGACGTACCGCGGTGAGGCGTGGATGAGGCACTCCTTGATCGGTCCATCCCGCGGCATGGTGAACTCGAGTCGGTTGTCATCACCCCAGCGGAACCCGAGCTGCCGATCGCTGCCCAGACTCAACAACAGTCGTCGCTCCTCGTCATCGTCGGAGTCTCCCTGGGACTGGCCCAACAACCAGTGGCGCGGTCGCGGCATGCGAACGAAGACCTCGTCGTTGTACTTGGCCCTCTCCTCGATGCTGAGACGAAGCGCGCTCTGAGCGAGGCTGTCCGAGGTGGGAATGCAGAGGCGCTCACGCACCTCGATTCCTCTGAGGCTGTCCACAACACCGGGTGGAGTGAGCGTGGTTCCCAGGCGGCCCGTATCCAGCTGGACCCGGCCGCTTCCGAGGTAGGTGCCTTCCTCATCGAAGCCGTCCTTCACGAAGAACCGCAGCCGACCTCGCCTGGGCAGGCGAACGGATAATCGTGTCAGACAAGCTAAATTCACGTCCAGGAGAAACCGCATGTCGCCGGGCCAGCTCATTCTGGGGCTAGCGACGGGGATTCCCCCGAACTGGCCCGCTGTTGTCTCTCCGGGAACAGGCAAGAGCTCGAGCGCCGATGTCGATGACTGGAGAATCCTCGTGGCGTGCTCGGCGAGCCCCGCGCGTACAAGCAGTCTCACGAGTGTCGCGCGATCAGACTCGATGTCGGGTGGTTGCTTCATGGTGAGAAACCGCGCGGTCTACGTTGGGGCGCTTGGCTCGCCCAAAGGCCTGGGCTAAGCCGCCGATCATGGCGACTGCAACTCCGGACGCAATCTACGTGAACGAAGCAGGGTTGGCGGAGCGGTGCTCCAGCACTGCGGCTGCGACGCAAGTGCGAGATGGATTCGCGTTCAGCGCCACCGACGATCGCCTCTTCGCCATGGGATGGCCCCACGTTCGCCTCGTCGTGGCCGAACACGAGGACGACGACGATCCCATCACGCCAATCAAGGAGATGCTCGCCGACGAGGAGGAGCGTCCGTACACCGTCGTGTGGCCGCTCAGCGTGGCGCGTCGGTTCGTTCGCGCACTGGGACTGCCCATCAAATACGTCGAACCGAAGGACGCTGCGAGCGTCCTCAAGAGCGGCGCGCCGGTAACCGCGGACGAGGCGCGGATTCTCTTGACCCAGGCCGTGAACCGAGTGGGCTACAACGACCAGGAGCTGATGGTCCACCTGGTCCTGCTGCTCGAGGCCATGGTGGGCCCCGAGGTGGTCCTCGATGCCGCCGTCAGCACGCTCGAAGCGCTTCCTCAGGCTTCTTGGGCGCAGCGCAACGGCGACGCTGGCCATGTGATCTTCCAGCTGGGCTTTGTCATGCTGCGGGCCTCGCCGACGACGGCATCCGAGTATTCCGAACGACTTCGTCAGCTGTATGGGCGAACGACGGGCGACACGCGACCCAAGAGCGAGCAGATGGACGCTCTGGATGCCGTCGTGAACGGCAGCGAGGGTGCCCGGCGTGGCGGCGGAAGAAGTCGCGAGTTCTACGCGCACGTGACGGGTGCACCCGAACTGATCGCGCAGGTCGTCGCGGACAGCGATTTCGCCCCCGACGTGCGGTTCGTCTTCCTCGGCGGCGAACCGGTGGTGGAGGCTATGGCGAGTCAATGGAAGGAGTACGATCACGCGGCCTTCCTCGCTGACCTGGGCCGCATTCGCTCGCCGCAGGTGGTCAGCGTCGTCGCTGCCATGCTCGCCAGTTCCAAGGTGAAGAAGCAGGCCAAGGCCTGGCTCCAGGCCCACTCGGCGTACACGCAGCCTGTGCTGGAGGCGACGGCAAAGGGCAAGGGCAAGGGCGCGGCGCGCGCCAAGGCGGCCCTCGAGGAACTGTTCAAGTCCAAGTGATTTCACCGCGACATGCGGCTTAGACGAAAGACCTTCATGGCGCCACTCGGGCGGCCATCTGTGCTTTGGCAGATGCCTTCAGCTCTTTGATCGAAGCAGCGCTTGCGCCGCCAACTAGACCTCCCTGTTTGTTAGAGCAGCCCGGGCAGTGGGGATAGAGTCGCATTTCCCCCGGGGTGTTCTTGCTGATCAGGCTCTTGGGAGGCTGGTGATCTCTACGCCACGTCTTGAAGCTCTTGCCCGTGTCTTTCTTGTACTGCTCCTTTGTTCGCCCACAAGAGTGGCAACCGTGGGCGTTGCCGGCTTTCTGAACTGCGGCCTTCTGTGCTGCGGTGAAGGCCGTGGTCGTCTTGGCCTTGCCCGTCGCGACGGCGAAACCCGGGGGACTGGCATCGCCGGGCTGCGCGTTGGGCCCAGGAACAACGAGCTTCTGAAGGTCTGTATTGACGGCCGAATTCGCAGGAAACGTCGTCCCAGGCGTGGGGGTCGGGGTCAACCCGAGGGGGTCGATCCACTTCAGGGGATTGGGGGCGTAGTCCCGAGGATTGGAGGAGCCCTCCAAGAAGAGTGGATCGGCGCTCACATACTGTCCGACGCGGGGGTCGTACCAACGGAACCGGTTGTAGGTCAGCTCGACGTCTGGATCCCAGTCCTGGTTGGCAAAGCGTGCGGAAACTGACACCTGTTCGTTGGCGACAGTGACTGCGCCATAGATGGTCTGTGCCTCAGCGCACCAGACCACGTTGCCACGCGAGTCGTAGGCCCGCATGGGCGACCCGATCGGGGAGGTCAGATACCAGGTGGGGACCTCGACGCCGTCGATCAGATCCACGTGCCCGAACGGGCACCACTGCTCATCCTCCCTGAGATACGTGCGGCTGGTCCCGCGAAGGTCATCGACTTCGCAGAGGAGGATGTCACCGGTCCCTGCCCACACATAGCTGCGAGCGGCGATCAGTTCACCATCTCGCAGCACGCGCTTGCGAATCCTCCGCCCGAACCCGTCGTAGTCCATCTCGACGATTGCATCCGGGCGCTGCACACGCACGAGGTCGTCCTCGTCTGCCCACTCGTAGGTCCATTCACCAGCCGCGGTGTGGCGGACTACGAGCCGTCCCTGCAGATCGTACTCGAACGACTCCTCCCCGAGCGACGCCGGTCGCACCAGGTCGTCGTATTGGAAGTCAGGCATACGAGGAGTGCCAGCCGAATCGTACGCGAGTCGCTCTTCGTCTATCTGAACGCCCGCGTTGAAGAGGCGCCGGGCAGTGATTCGGTTCGAGACATCGACATCATACTGGACCGTCACACCATCCGAGTGCTGCTCCCGCACGAGGTTCTGGTTGCGATCGTATTCGTAGCGCGACCAGAAAATGACGTGGGGGTCGGCAGTCGTGGCCAGTGCCTCGAGGGGAACGGAGCGATCGAGCAGACGAGCCAACACTTGGTATTCCATGAAGCCGTTGGGGCCACGGCGCTGTCGCAACACCAAAGACTCGTCGAAGACGGCTAGTGTTTCTCCGTTGGGCAACGGTTGGAAGCGAACGGTCCTCTCACCGGCGGTCAGACTCGCGAGTCGTCCGTTGCGACGACCATAGCGAAGAGCAACGCCAACGTCCGCACGCACTCTTTCGACCACGCCCCCTGCCCAGCTGACCTCGACCGCGTGGTCTTGCTGTCGCGTGTGAACGGGCTTATCGTCCCGATCGTACTGAGTCTCGAGCACGATTCCGTTGTCGACACGAGTGGGACCACTGGCGCCATACTCTATGGCTACGACCCGACCATCAGGACGCTCGATGTTGATGATGCGATCGAGCGTGTCGCTGGTCAGGATGCGACGCCCGTTTGGCGTGCCGATCCAGCTCCGTCGACCGGCCACGTCGAAACCGCCTTCGAACTCCACGCCCTCGAAGGTGCGGCACCCGATGGGACGCCCCGCGACGTCGAACGTTTGCCGGAAGATCTGGCCGCGCGGGTTCTTGACCCAGACAACGTTTCCTTCGAGATCATAGCGATACTCGGTCGTCTCGCCACTGGGTCCTGTAGTTCGTGTGATCCAGCTCTCCCCACCATACTCGATGCGCCAAGTCCTCCCTTGGCCCTCGTCGACATTGACGGGCTTGCCGTGCCCATTTCGTCCGATGTGTATGGTCGAGCCGTCGGCGTCACGCTTCCAGACGATCTCGTTTCGTCGGTCCCATCCCCACTCTGTACGAAAGCCATTTTCATCGATATGAAGGGTTCGCCGTCCCAGATAGTCGAACTCCTGGCGAATCACGCGACCGTCGGCCCACTCCATGGCAACGCAATTGCCGTGGTCGTCCCATCGAAAGAACACTTGTTCTCCGGATCGGCTGACCCTTCGTACTGGCAAGCCGCGCGCCTCGAACTCCGTCTCCTCGAAACTGTGGTCGGCGTGGCGCACGAACGTTTCGTTGCCGCAGCGGTCGTAGCGGCGGAGGACGACAGCCTGACTGGCTTCGTCGAAGTGAACTTCGGTCCCATCGTCCTCGACGAAGACGATACTTCTTCCGCGTTCTCCAGCTGCGCCGACCGGTCTCCCCTCGTCATCGTAGTCGATGCGATGAACGGAGCCGTCGGGATACGAGACTTCGGCGACGTTTCCGGACATCTCGTCGAAGAACGTCTCCTCGACACCACCCGCAGCGTCGACCTCCTTCAGTACTCGACCGGATTCGTCACCGAAGATGCGCTCCACACCCCCGAGTGCAGTCTCGACCTCCGTGAAGTACTCGTCTTTGACGTACGTGAACCGCGTGTGGAAGATCCCCTTCCTCGTCCGGTTGTCTGGCCGGTCGGGGATAACGGGCGAAATGGGCTCTGCGAGTGCCAGGTCGGCACGACCTGGATACTCACACCACGTCTCGACGCAGTAGGCTTCGGCAGTCTCGCCATCGTAGCGATAGAAGGCCGTCAAACCCTCTGCGTCACAATGTTGGACCAGTAAATGGTTCGAATAGGAGTAACTAGATGCCTGCTCCTCGGCATCGACCACGCGAACCAAGTCTCCCGCTGCCGAGTACTCGTAGCCGACCAGCTGCAGCCATTGGGTACACGTAGCGTCCGTTGCGACGTACACACCCCTGATCCGCTGGCCGTCACCGTCGATTCGATAGGCCCGGCCTGCGCTGTCAATGAGCCCGTGCAGACGTCCCTCTGCATCACGCTGAAGCTCGATTCGGTTGCCGTTGCGATCCACCACGGCGGTCAGTAGGTGACGCCCGCGCACTGGGGGCCCGAAGTGGAACCGCTTGCCCCCCTCGTCGGGGATGCGCAGCAACAGTCCGGCCCCGTCGCGACGGAGCAGCCAGCCGAGCTCGCTGCGAACATACTCGTCCGAGGTTGGGAGTTCGGGGAATCCATGCGCTGCCGCACCACCCTCGAAGATGGTGGCCCTCCTCCGCTCGATGACGGCCGTCCACCCAAAGGAATGGGACCACCCCCACCCGAGCTCCGACGAGACATCAGAGGCCTTCGAATCGTAGCTCCTCTCCCAGCGCAAGGGAGCAGGCCCAGCCGAAGCGAAGTCTAAGTACTGGATGAGCACAGCGCCGGTGACCGGACAGACCGGGTCGCCTTTGGTCTTGCCACCCTTCTTGTTCTTGCCCTTCGCCGCCCCTTTCTTGCCGCCGCTCGCGCTCTTCTTCCCCTTCTTCTTCGCCGCCCCCTTCTTGCCCTTCCCCTTCTTGGACCCCTTCCCGCCAGCGCCGCCACCGCCCCCGCCCCCTGCTTTCACTGCCACTCCGGGACACATTCCAGGGATCGGGGGCACATTCGGGGCAGGAGATGTCCGCATTTTGAGGTTCCCTCAGGCTATCGGGCGGAATCGCCGAGTCCAAGCCTCCTGTGGGTAGGCCAGGGTGCGCCCCCGTTGCCCGGCCTTGACACCGGCCACCGCCCCGCTACTGTCCGCCCCCCCTGAAAACCGGCCCGCGAGGGCCTTTCCCTGAGCTGGTTCCCCTATCGGGCAGACTGGCTCCGCGGAGGACGACACGATGCTCCACGCCGACAAGAAGACCGCGATCATCCAGCAGTTCCAGCAGAAGGAAGGCGACACCGGGTCGCCCGAGGTCCAGGTCGCCCTCCTCACCGAGCGCATCACCTACCTGACCGAGCACTTCCGCACCCACGCGAAGGACCACCACTCGCGCCGCGGTCTGCTCAAGATGGTCTCGAGCCGCCGCCGTCTGCTCGACTACCTGAAGAAGACCAACCTCGACCGCTACCGCAAGGTCGTCGCGGCGCTCAACCTCCGCAAGTAAGCCTGCGAGGCATCGTCGGGGCTGCCCTCCAGCAGAGGGTGGCCTCGTCGCTTTTTGTCCCCGACGTGGCGGCGCGCGGCGGACCGGACGTGCTATGAGCGCCGGTCAATCGAGAAGAACACCGACCCCTGGACGGTTCGTTCGCTCTTCGATGGATGCTCGGCACCCGATTCGTGGTCGTGGGTGGCGGACATGCACCGGGGAACGAAGAATCCCGAAGGGAACCGTCGGCGTCGCGGCGCACGCACGCGCCAGAGCAACGGGTCTTGCCTCCATGTCCAGCAACTTCGTCCGCGAGTCGGTGATCCTCAACGGCCGGCCGCTCACCCTCGAGACGGGCCGCATCGCCAAGCAGGCGCACGGCGCGGTCCTCGTGACCTACGGGGAGAGCGTCGTCCTCGTCACCGCCGTCAGCTCGAACGACGAGCGCCCCGGCATCGACTTCTTCCCGCTCACCTGCGACTACCAGGAGAAGACCTTCGCCGCCGGCAAGATCCCGGGCGGGTTCTTCAAGCGCGAAGGCCGCCTCCGCGACGAAGAGGTGCTCACGAGCCGCCTCATCGACCGCCCGTGTCGCCCGCTGTTCCCGGACGGGTACAAGAACGACACCCAGATCATCGCGACCGTGCTCTCGGTCGACAAGCAGAACCCGACCGACGTCATGGCGCTCACCGGCGCCGGCGCCGCGCTGCACATCAGCGACATCCCGTGGGCGGGCCCCATCGCCGGCGTGCGCGTCACGCGCGTCGAGGGCCAGTTCATCGCCAACCCGACCTACGAGCAGATCGCCGCGGGCGACCTCGACGTCGTGGTCGCGGCCAGCAAGGACGCCATCGTGATGGTCGAGGGCGGCGCCGCCGAGATCAGCGAGGCCGACATGATCGACGCGCTGATGTTCGCCCACAAGAGCGCGCAGCCGATCCTGCAGCTCATCGAGGCGATCCGCGGCGCGGTCGGCCGGCCGAAGCGCGCGTTCACCGCCAAGACCCTCGACGCCTCCATCAAGGAGCAGGTCAAGGGCCTGGTCGACGGCGAGCTCTCCCGCGCGTCGCGCATCCTCGGCAAGCACGAGCGCTACGACGCCTACGGCGCGGCCAAGAAGAAGATGGCCGAGACCCTCAAGGCCTCGCTCGGCGACGAGAAGTACACGGCGAGCGAGAAGCTCATCAAGAACGAGTTCGAGGAGCGCAAGGCGTACATCGTCCGCGAGATGGTGCTCACCGAGAAGAAGCGCATCGACGGCCGCGACTCCGCGACCATCCGCCCGATCTCGTGCGAGGTCGGCCTGCTCCCGCGCACCCACGGCTCGTCGCTGTTCCAGCGCGGCGAGACCCAGGCGATCGTCGTCGCCACGCTCGGCACCTCGAGCGACGAGCAGAAGATCGACGCCCTCATCGGCGAGCGGTGGAAGGGCTTCATGCTCCACTACAACTTCCCGCCCTACTCGACCGGCGAGACCAAGCCCATGCGCGGCCCGGGTCGTCGTGAGATCGGGCACGGCAACCTCGCCGAGCGCGCGCTCTCGCGCCTCATGCCGGACAACGAGAAGTTCCCCTACACCGTGCGCATCGTCAGCGAGATCACCGAGTCGAACGGCTCGAGCTCGATGGCCAGCGTGTGCGGCGGCTGCCTCTCGCTGATGGACGCCGGCGTGCCGATCAAGGCGCCCGTGGCCGGCATCGCGATGGGCCTCATCAAGGAGGGCGACCGCGTCGCCATCCTCTCCGACATCCTCGGCGACGAGGACCACCTCGGCGACATGGACTTCAAGGTGTGCGGCACCGCCCGCGGCATCACCGCCATCCAGATGGACATCAAGATCGAGGGCCTCTCCCGCGAGATCCTCGACACCGCCCTCAAGCAGGCCCGCGACGGCCGCCTGCACATCCTCGACAAGATGCTCGCGACCCTCGCGTCGCCGCGCGCCGAGATGAGCAAGTGGGCGCCGCGCATCACGAGCGTCAAGGTCAAGCCCGACCAGATCCGCCTGATCATCGGCCCGGGTGGCAAGACCATCAAGGGCATCGTCGACCAGACCGGCGTCGCCATCGACGTCGAGGACGACGGCACCGTGAACGTGGCCAGCAACGATCCGGAGGCCGTGAAGAAGGCCCTCGCGATCATCAAGGGCCTCACCGCGGAGCCGGAGATCGGCACCATCTACAAGGGGCCCGTCAAGCGCGTCACCGACTTCGGCGCGTTCGTCGAGATCCTCCCCGGCACCGACGGCCTGCTCCACGTGAGCGAGCTCGCCCACACGCGTATCGACCGCGTGGAGGACGTGCTCAAGGAGGGCGACGAGGTCGAGGTGAAGGTCCTCGAGGTCTCCCGTGACGGCAAAATCCGCCTCTCGCGCCGCGCGCTCCTGCCGCTGCCCGAGGGCCCCGCCGGCGAAGAGGCCAAGCGTCGCATGGAGGCCGCGCACAACGGTGAGCGCACCGAGCGCCCCCGCGAGGGTGGTCGCGACGGTGGTGGTGGCCGCGGCGGCGACCGCGACCGCGGCGACCGCCGCCCCCGCCGCTAGCTCACTCCCTCACGCGCACCGAGCCCCTCTGCACGCCGTGCAGGGGGGCTTCGTGCTCAGGGCAGGCAAGTACACGGGGTGGAGGCGCCGCTCACGTAGCTGCAGTCGAACCAGCCATCGAGCAGGCAGTTGAGCAGGCACGAGTAGTCCTCGAGGGGCAGCTTGCAGGTGCCGCTGGAGCAGTAGGTGCACGCGCCGCCGACCGTGCCCGTGTCGAGCACGGTGCCCGTGTCGGGATCGCTGCCCGTGTCGGGGTCGCCCGTGTCGGGGT
>Ga0154020_10006275_pt1 | contig 13934 bp, 13 predicted proteins | sample Klosneuvirus_201_FD_109709 | JGI IMG/M metagenome (GOLD analysis project Ga0154020, IMG submission 109709) | Active sludge microbial communities from wastewater, Klosterneuburg, Austria - Klosneuvirus_20160825_MG | ecosystem: Engineered > WWTP > Aerobic digester > Activated sludge | place... | reverse complement strand
TTGATGATGTTGCTCGGAGCTGTCGGGTATCTGCTATTCGAAGGTATTGGTATTTGGGGTAACAATCAGCCTGTTTCGTGGGCATTTGATATTGTCAATTTCGTGTTTTGGGTTGGTATCGGCCACGCAGGTACTCTTATCTCAGCAATTCTTTTCCTATTCCGGCAGAAATGGCGTACGTCGATCAACCGCTTTGCCGAAGCGATGACCATTTTTGCGGTAATATGTGCGCTCTTATTTCCATCGATTCACGTTGGTCGCGCCTGGCTGCTTTACTGGGTAATGCCGCTTCCGAATCAGATGTCAATGTGGCCCAACTTCCGCAGCCCATTGTTGTGGGACATGTTTGCAGTAGGTACTTATTTCACATGTTCGCTCTTATTTTGGTACGTAGGATTGATTCCCGACTTGGCAACGCTCCGTGATCGAGCGACAACAAAGATTCGCAAGATCGCTTACGGTATATTTGCATTAGGCTGGCACGGCGGTAATACTCAATGGAAGCACTATGAGCTTGCCTATTTGATTCTTGCTGGCATTTCGACTCCGTTGGTATTGTCAGTACACTCGATCGTATCGACAGACTTTGCGACTTCAGTCCTTCCAGGCTGGCACACGACGATCTTCCCGCCATACTTTGTTGCAGGCGCAATTTTCTCCGGTTTTGCGATGGTGATGACGCTCGCGCTGATTGCCCGCAAGATTTATAAGCTGGAAAACTACATTACCATGAATCATCTCGAGAAGATGAATAAGATCATGTTGGTAACCGGCATGATGGTCGGGTACTCATACGGTTGCGAGTTCTTCGTTGCATGGTATTCCGGCAATCCATATGAACAATTCGCATTTATCAATCGCGCCTTCGGACCGTACTGGTGGGCATACTGGACGATGATCACGTGCAACGTAGTTGTGCCACAATTGTTCTGGTCTAAGAAGTTGCGCACTAATCTTGCAGTCATGTTTGTAGTTTCGATCCTGATCAACGTTGGTATGTGGTTTGAACGATTTGTGATTTTGTTGACGTTGACACGAGACTTTCTGCCGTCGTCGTGGGGTTGGTATTGGCCGACGATTTGGGATGGCATGACGATGGTTGGTTCATTCGGTTTGTTCTTCACGCTGTTCCTTCTGTTCTTGCGATTCCTGCCAATGATCTCGATGGCAGAAGTTAAGGGTGTACTGCCGCAGGCAGACCCACACTACCATCCGACGGGTGACCACGGGGCCGCAAAATCAGGGAAACACCATCCCAATCCTGGAATCGAGCCGGGACCGACAATGGGAGGAGCCGGGTTATGACAGTAGCAGCTGACCATGTCAAAGCAGTAATTGCCGAATTCGATTCGCCTGCCGATCTGATGCACGCTGCAGAGCGCGTACGTGACGGTGGCTTCCAGAAGTTCGACTGTCACTCGCCATTCCCGATTCATGGAATGGACAAAGCGATGGGACTCAAACGTTCGCCAATCGGTTTTATCGTAGGCGGGGCAGCACTATGCGGTTTCCTCGGCATTTCCGGTTTCATCTACTGGGTTTCGGCTGTCGACTATCCGATGGTGATATCAGGTAAGCCGTTTTTCAGCTTCCAGGCTTTCGTGCCGGTAGCATTTGCCGTGACGGTCTTGACCTCGGCAATCACGGCTACATTCGGAATGATGGTCATCAACCGTCTTCCACAATTGTTTCACCCGCTGTTTGAGTCAAAGAACTTCCGGCGCTTCTCCGATGACGGCTTCTTCGTCAGTATCGATTCAGCCGACCCGAAGTTTGATGCTGGTCGCACCGGTGATTTTCTCAAGAGCATCGGCGGTAAGAACATCGAGGTTATTGAGGTGAAAGAATGAAGCTGTCAGCAAGATATATCCTAAATCTTGCAGGAACAGCCGTCCTTGCGATTGCCATTTCTCTTGGCTGTACTCGCGGACGTCCTTCTGAGAATACTCCGATTCATCTCAATCCTAATATGGACAGACAGCAGAAGTATCTGCCTCAGTCCGAAGGGCACTTCTTCGAGGATGGCATGACGATGCGAACGCCGGTGGCCGGGACAGTAGCGCGTGGCGAGTTGCGAGAAGACGACGCTTATTGGCGCGGTCGAGATGAGATTGATAGTGTTATTGCCAAGATTCCGGTGCAAATAACCACACAGCTCATTGAGCGCGGACACGAAAGATTCAACATTTATTGTGCGCCATGTCACGGACGAACCGGTGATGGGCGCGGAATCGTTGTGCAGCGTGGAATGCTGCCACCGCCCTCTTTCCACGATGATCGCCTTCGAAAAGTAGGAGACGGTCACATTTTTGATGTCATTTCAAATGGTATTCGCAATATGCCTTCCTACAAAGCCCAGATTCCGGTTGAAGATCGCTGGGCAATCGTGTCTTTCTTCCGTGCACTGCAGCGAAGCCAGAATGCGACGCTTGAAGACGTACCAGTCGAGATGCGTGGCTCCATTAAATAGGGATAGTGAATTCGAAAATGAGATTTGACGCACAAACATATAGACTCAGCGAAGCCGGTAAGCTCGGGACAATTGCACTCGGTATCGGAATTGTAGGTATCGCGGGCTGTGTCGGCGCTTACTTTGTCGATCCGAAGCAGTTTTTCTATTCTTACTTGACTGCCTTCGTGTTTTGGACGAGCATCGGATTGGGCGGACTCTTTTTCTCGATGATACATCACTTGGTTGATGCGACATGGAGCGTCGTCGTGCGCCGCATTATTGAAACAATCGCATATTCCTTGCCCATCTTGCTGATCTTCTTCATTCCTGTCGCATTGGGAATGAGCAATCTCTTCCAGTGGAGCGATTCGACACAAGTAGCATCGGATCATTTGTTAAAGAGCAAGAGCGGCTATCTCAATACCGGTTTCTTCTTGATCAGAACACTCGTTTACTTTGCGATTTGGACTTTCCTTGCGGTTCGCCTTTATCGTTTGTCACGCAAGCAGGATGGCGGCCACGACTTGAGCATCACAACCACTTGGCGCAAGATTAGCGCCCCGGGAATGATTCTGTTTGCATTGACCACGACTTTCGCTGCGATCGACTGGATCATGTCACTTGATGCGCACTGGTACTCGACAATTTTCGGGGCATACTATTTCGCTGGCGCGGCGATGTCGCTGATGGCAGTCACTCTGATACTTGTGATCTACCTGCACAAGAACAACATCTTGCGCGGAACTGTAACAGAGGAGCACTATCATGACCTCTCCAAGCTCATGTTTGCGTTCATCGTTTTCTGGGCATATATGGCTTTCTCACAGTACTTCTTGATATGGTACGCCAATATTCCAGAAGAGACGATATGGTTCAAGCACCGCTGGGAAGGCTCATGGAAGACAATCACTTTGATAATCGTAATCGGACATTTCTGTCTGCCGTTCCTGATGTTGATTACTCGTGCGGCCAAACGCTCAGCTAATTTCCTGCTTTTTGTCACATTCTTTATGTTAACAATTCACTACATCGATTTGTACTGGCTGATCTTCCCGAATCTGCATCATCATGGTCCGCACTTCTCGTGGGTGGATCTGACTTCGATTCTGGCGATTGGCGGACCGTTCATATGGTATTTTTGGTCAAAATTCACTTCAGGTCCGATAGTTCCGGTTGGTGATCCGAAACTTCCGGCTTCGATCAAATTCGTGAATCAATAGGAACCGATCATGAGTCATTCGCACGATAAGAATCATCAGCCGGATACCTCAGCTGGGTACGAAAAGAAAGACATCAATGTCAAAAAGATCCTGATCGCGACCGTCATAATCGTGATATTTTTGGTCGTTAGTGTCCTGTTTGTCGACGAGATTTTTGTCCACGAGAAGGAACAGCTCATCACAGATGTTGTTCTGAAACCTGTATCAATTACTCTGCGTGAACTACGTGCCAAGGAAGACGTAGTACTTAGCACTTACAAACTGCTCGATTCGCAGAAGGGAATCTATCAGATTCCGCTGGAGCGCGCGATGAAAGTCTACGCCGAGGAAGCATTTGTGAACAGACCGACGGGAACGAATTAGGAAATGAAGCAGACAATAAGCCGTTTCTTTGGCATCGCTTTCATCCTTATATTCATGTCGATTCTTCAGTCGCATCTTTTCGCGCAAGTGGTTCGCGATAGTGTGCCTGAGCTTCAGAAGATTGATATCGTCGAGCATCTTGGTCAGAAAATTCCACTCGATCTAACTTTCATAAACGATGTCGGCGACACTGTTCAACTCTCCAAGTATTTTCATCAGGGCAAACCAGTGATTGTTACATTAGCATATTACAATTGCCCGATGTTGTGCACGATGGTCCTCAACGGGCTGAGCGATGGAATTCGTGGCATGAGCCTCACCCCGGAGAAAGACTTCACGGTTTTGACGATTAGCATCAATCCTACTGAAACCGCGAATCTTGCCGGAGCCAAACGCTCGCGTTATATGGAAAATCTTGGTGACAAGGGAAAGAACGACGGTTGGCGATTTTTTGTTGGCGAAGAGAGTCAATCGCGAGCGCTCGCCAACGCCATTGGCTTCCAATACTATTATGACGAAGAACGCAAAGAATACGCGCACGCTGCCGGAGCTTTCGTGATTACTGAAGAAGGCGTTATTTCGCGATATCTCTATGGACTTGAATTCAAAGAACGCGATCTCAAGCTGGCGCTCTTGGAGGCTTCAGAGGGTAAGATTGGCTCCACACTTGACCGCTTGATTCTTTATTGTTTTCACTACGATCCGTCAGCCAAAGGCTATGTCATGATGGCCGGTAACATCATGAAGCTTGGCGGACTTCTGACACTGATAATCGTAACAATTTTCTTAAGCATATTCTGGGCTCGCGAACGTGCTCAGCGGACCGTCGGTTCGACGGCCTAATTTCAACAAATTCTGATGACGGATTCGTACTAGAGGATTATGGACAATACGGGCAGCTTATTTCTACCTTCTCCACATTCGACAATGGCCGGCGACGTTGATGCGCTGTTCAATTTCATTTACATCTCCTCGGCCATTCTGTTGGCGCTGGTTACGGCCGCCATCATTTTCTTCATTGTACGCTACCGTCGCCGTGGGGTTGCAACTACGACCTCGGGAGTTGATCATAACCTCACCGTTGAAATCGTCTGGACTGTCATCCCGACCATTGTGGTGTTTATCATCTTTGCGTGGGGATTCAAAGACTTCATCAGACTTCATGTCGCACCGGGGCAGTCGATGCAAGTCAAAGTCACGGGCCAGAAGTGGTTCTGGTCCTTTGATTACCTTGAAGGTGTGAGCAGTGTCAATGAACTTGTGGTCCCAGTTGACAAGCCGGTAAAGCTTTTGATGTCATCGCGTGATGTGATTCATAGCTTCTATGTACCGAACTTCCGCATCAAGAACGATGTGCTTCCGAACCGCTACTCGTCAGTGTGGTTTGAGGCGACTGATACCGGCAGTTACAATCTCTTCTGTACTGAGTATTGCGGCACCAAGCACTCCGAGATGATCGGAAAGGTACGAGTCGTTACGACGGCTCAATATACAGAGTGGATTGAGAAGGCGTCCGGTCCAGCTCCGGGCGAGTCGATTGCCGACTACGGCGCCAAGCTGTACCAACAAAAAGCGTGTATCACTTGTCATTCAGTCGATGGCAAGGCAGGTACGGGTCCCAGCTTTAAGGGAATATTCGGACACAACGCCGAGCTTGAGGCTGGCGGTTCAGTTCTTGTGGATGAGAACTACATTCGTGAATCAATCTTGGAGCCGAAAGCTAAGGTCGTCAAGGGATATCAACCTGTGATGCCAACCTATCAGGGGCTTCTGAAAGACAAACAAATCGACGCGCTCGTCGAGTATATCAAGTCGTTGGAGTAAGAAAGCAAACCATGACAAGTAACGCCATTCCTGCCGTAAACTATCTCAATACGCCCAAGGGACTGAAGTCTTGGCTGCTGACGCGCGATCACAAGCGCATCGGGCTGATGTACCTGTTTGCGATAATGTTCTTCTTCCTTGTTGGAGGAATCTTCGCTCTCTTGATTCGCTGGGAACTGCTGACGCCTGCACAGGACTTGATGGCTCATGATACGTATAACAAGATGTTCACGCTGCACGGCGCGATAATGATCTTCTTGTTTATCATTCCTTCGATCCCGGCAGCATTGGGCAATTTTGTGTTACCGCTAATGCTCGGCACAAAGGACGTGGCTTTCCCTCGTCTTAACCTGGCAAGCTGGTATGTCTATGTCTTCGGTGCGCTATTCGTTTTGTATTCGACAATTACCAACGCTGTAGATACCGGGTGGACTTTCTATACACCGTATTCGACGACCACAAACACGGCAGTAATATCGATGGTACTTGGAGTGTTCATTCTTGGCTTCTCGTCTATTTTTACCGGAATGAACTTCATTGTTACAATTCACAAGATGCGTGCACCCGGCATGACCTGGTTCAGTATGCCATTGTTCTGTTGGGGTATCTACGCTACTGCCATCTTGCAGATTCTGGCAACGCCAGTCCTTGCAATTACGCTGGTGCTTCTGATTCTCGAGCGTCTCCTCGGTATCGGTATATTCGATCCGGCGCTAGGTGGCGACCCCGTTCTCTTCCAGCACTTCTTCTGGTTCTATTCGCATCCCGCGGTATACATCATGATTCTTCCGGGAATGGCGATTATCTCCGAAACGATTGCGACTTTTTCACATAAGAAGATCTTCGGGTACAAGGCTATCGCGTTTTCGAGCCTTGGCATCGCGCTTGTCAGCTTCCTGGTTTGGGGACACCACATGTTCACATCCGGCCAGTCGGAACTCGCAGCCGTGATCTTCTCGTTCTTAACCTTCCTTGTTGGAATACCTTCCGGTATCAAGGTTTTCAATTGGCTTGCTACGATGTACAAAGGTCAGATCTCGCTCGACTCGCCGATGCTTTACACGTTAAGCTTCCTGTTTCTGTTCACCATAGGAGGCGTAACAGGTATTATGCTTGGAGCACTGTCAGTGGATATCCATCTTCACGACACGTATTTCGTAGTCGCGCACTTCCATTATGTGATGATGGGCGGCACAGTGATGGCATTCTTGGCGGGACTGCATTACTGGTGGCCGAAAATCTGGGGGCGCATGTACAGCGAGTTTTGGGCTCGTATTGCCTGCGCGCTGATTTTCATCGGATTCAATATGACATTCTTCACCCAGTTCATAATGGGCTCGCAAGGTATGCCGCGTCGCTACTTCACTTATGTCGAGCAGTATCAGGGACTGCATGGTTTCTCCTCAATTGGAGCTTTTGTCATCGGAGCCGGTTTTGTCGTGATGGCGTTCTATTTGATACAGGCGATTTTCAAGGGCAAACCTGCCGGTGATAATCCATGGGGTTCTTTGACAATGGAATGGGCTACCAGTTCACCGCCTCCGACTGAGAACTTCCACCACGATCCGGTTGCATCTCACGGCCCGTATGATTACGACAAGATTGTCGTCAAGGAAACAAGGTAGGTAGCGCGATGTCGACTCATCAGTCAACCCACGGCCACCCGGCACATCTTCAGCACCATTTTCACGATTCCGCGCAGCAGGCGGACGCCGCAAAGCTCGGGACATGGCTGTTTCTATTGACAGAAATCTTGCTCTTCGGCGGCTTGTTCTGCGCTTATGCAATATTCAGAGCATGGTATCCCGATATGTTCTGGGAAGCACACAAGCAGCTCGATGTAGTGCTTGGATCGATCAACACAGTTGTTCTGATTACCAGTTCTGTCACGATGGCGCTGGCAATTCGCTCAATGCAGTTGAACAATCGCACGCACACACTGTGGTTTTTGGCTGCGACTCTGATGTTTGCGGCAACCTTCCTGGTGATTAAGTACTTCGAATATGAACACAAGATTCACCTTGGCCAGCTTCCCGGCAAATACTACACCTATACTGGCCTCGAGGGCAACAACCCGCACGTGTTTTTCAGCATTTACTTTGCGATGACCGGACTTCATGGATTCCACGTTCTCGGCGGAATGGGGCTGATTGTTTGGATGATGATTCGAACGGTACGGGGAACTATCTCGGCCGAGTATTATACACCAATTGAGATGACGGGCCTCTACTGGCACTTGGTCGACTTAATCTGGATTTTCCTGTTCCCATTATTGTATTTGATAGGGTAGAAGCATGAGTTCAAGCGCAGCCAGTCATACACAAAATCACGTTTTGCCGCTCAAGATTTATCTTGGAATCGGTGCGGCACTCCTGTTTTTGACATTTGTCACTGTAGAGGTTTCTTTTTACGACTTTGGCGGTCTCAATATTGTCATAGCGCTTGCAATTGCTTCCATCAAAGCGCTGCTTGTGGCATTCTTCTTCATGCACCTCTGGTATGACAATAAGTTGTTCTTTATTGCATTCACAGTTTGTCTCCTGTGCTTGACTGTTTTCATCGTCCTGACGATGTTTGACACTACTCGACGTGGTGATATTGATGAGCTTCGCGTGAAGCCGATCAATCCGCGCGCCGAGATGTACAACTCAGCCGCTTTCAATAAGGGCGCAGCCGGCCATGACAGCTCGGGAGCAAAGATTGATTCCACGACCATCGATACCAGCAAGGTCATTTCCGATTCCACGTCTGCCACACCTGCTACGGTACCGGCCGCGACCAACTCTGGCCATTAATGGTTGCTTTGTTTATAAGCAACTTCTATAATTGTCCTTAGAGTGGACAAATCATGCGATATTGCGGTAAGATAAGATGACTCTGTTCCGACGTTTTGCGCTCCTTTCCACAATCGGCACTTACATCGTTATCTTCGCTGGCGGCCTTGTCCGAGTATCAGGGGCTGGACTCGGATGCCCCGACTGGCCAAAATGCTTCGGCGGGTGGATTCCCCCGCTAAGCGCAGCCGACTTGCCCGCTTCGATAAACCCAGCCACATTCAATTTCACGCTTGCCTGGATCGAGTACTTGAATCGGCTTTCAGGGATGATTCTGGGGCTATTCATCGCAGCGACTGCAGTACTTGCGATTGTGCATTATCGGCGTACGCTTCGGATCTTGTTTCCTTCTATTGGTGCAGCTTTGTTGGTCGCATTCCAAGGATGGCAAGGTGGGCAGGTCGTCTTATCGGAATTACACTCACTGACTGTTTCGATTCATCTGGTGATTGCGCTCATGATAGTCAGTCTGTTGATTTACGTTGCCCAACAGGCGTACTACCTGGAAGAGACAAGTTCAATAACAGAGGTGGCGTATCCAAAGTCAGTACCCATATCCATTGGTCTTCTGTGGCTAATCACTGTCATACAAATTGTCATCGGTGCTAATGTCCGTGCGGATATCGAAGCCTTGATTGTGACAAGCCCGCTTGCGACTGATCACGAGCTAATGGCGCTTGTCGGTGGAATCAAGTACGTTCACGTGTTTCTGGGAGTTATTGTCGCGGCAATGGCATTCACAATCGGCATCATGGTATACCGAACATCACCTCAGCCGGACTCTATCGTTAAGCTTAGCGTGTGGACAATGATCCTGCTCGTAGCTGTGCAGATGTCTCTTGGGACTGGCCTGATTGCGGTGGCATTGCCGCCACTGCTTCAGCTGTTTCATGTTTGGGTAGCGTCGCTCTTCATTGGCGTTTTGTTGGTGCTCTACACAGCGACCAAGAGGCTAGGGAATAGATGACTAAGCAAAGCAAACCGTCACTGCTGATATGGGGTGTGCCTCTGGTCGTAATTCTTGCTGTGGTGGCCGCATTTGTGGTCAATTCGGCCGAACAATCGCGTAGTCAACTGCCAATCCTCGGCGAGGTGCCGAGCTTCAGACTAACGGCCAGTAACGGCGAAGAGTTTACGCGGACGGACTTGAATGGACGATTGCACGTCGTGAATTTCATGTTTACTCGTTGCCAGGGCGTTTGTCCGACGATGTCGGCCAACATCAAGAAGATGTACGATCTCTACCGAGGATCTGACAAGGTTCGATTCTTATCTATTACCGTTGATCCGGACTACGACACGCTTGAAGTGCTTCGCACTTATGCCGATGGCTTTGGAGTCAATGATGGTCGTTGGATTTTTGCTCGCGGCCCGCTGGTCGATGTAGCAGTACTTTTGGAACATGGCTTCATGCTTGATGCAAGCGATTTACCGTCGAATCATCCTTCGTATCTAATACTCGTCGACGATAAGGGACAGATACGCGGATTTTATTCATACAACGACGATGACGAATTGACTGCGCTACGAGACAATGTCCGCAATCTGGCGAGGTCAATGTGATTGACTACTCTATTCTCCCGTCAGTTAATGCCACCTTTAACGCAATTAGTGCGATCCTTCTGGCGCTCGGGTACATCAACATCAAGCGCGGACGCCGCGAAACACACCGCAAGATCATGATAGCCGCACTGACTTCCTCGGCTCTGTTTCTGACCACATATCTAATCTACCACTACGGTGTGGGTTCCGTACCGTATCCACATCACGATTGGACACGACCGGTTTACTTTGCGATTCTGATACCGCATGTCATACTTGCAGCTCTGATGACCCCTTTCATAATTGTCGCTGTAACTCACGCACTGAAGGGGCGATTCGAAAAGCATCAACGCATCGTACGCTGGCTCTGGCCGGTGTGGATGTTTGTCTCGATTAGCGGCATCGCAGTCTATGCGATGCTTTACCATCTGTAGCGATTAGTGATTCTCACTCTCTCATGTTTACCAAGAGAGAGTGAGAACAATCTTACCCTTCAACAGCTTCCTGCAATTCACTACGAGAGTACAATTCGCGATAAGAATCCGAACGCACAAGCAGTTCATCGTGCGTGCCGCGGTCAATGATCTTGCCTTCTTCAAAGAGCAGGATCTTGTTAGCCTTGCGCAGAGTCTTGGCGCGATGCGTCACAACGAAGCAAGTCATGTCCGGCATAACTTCGTGCAATGCCGACCAAAGGCGCTCCTCCGTTCGGGCATCGAGCGCAGAAGTGCAATCATCGAGAATCAATATCTTCGGATTCCGCGCCAATGCTCGCGCAATCGCAACGCGCTGTTTTTCACCGCCCGAGATCGTCAACCCTCGTGAGCCGATGCGCGTTTGCAGACCGTTCGGAAAACGCTCAAGCTGCGAATCGAGCTGCGCGAGTTTGATTACCTCGGTGACCTTCTCGGCAGTGATCGAATTGTCGCCGAATCGGACATTGCCTTCGATCGTGTCCGAAAACAGCACCGGTTCCTGAGGAACATAGCCGATGATGTCGCGATAGTTATCCAATGAGAGCGATTTCAAAGGACGACTATCTAACATGATCATTCCTTCATTCGGATCGACCAGGCGCGTCAAAAGGTTAATCACCGTGCTCTTGCCGGATCCGACGCGACCCACCAAGGCAACCGTTTCACCCTTGTTGACTTCGAATTCGACGTCCTTCAGCGAGTAGTGTTCGCTGTTTGCGAAGCGAAATGACACATTCGCGAAACGAATCTTCTCGAAGTCAATCGCGCTGTGGTCACCGTTGTGATTGGACACCATAGCCGGGAAATTCTGAATCTCCATCAGGCGCCCAATGCTGACCGCCGACTGTCGACCTTTCACGATGAACTGGCCGATGTCAAACATCGGGAAGACCAGCAGGAAGATATAGCTCGTGAAAGCCACGAAGTCACCGATCGTTATCGAACCTTTCGCCGCCATGATACCGCCAATCAATACTACCAAGGCGATTCCGAACTGCCAGATGTACATGTACAGCGAATCAATAGCTGCCCAGGCGCGAACGGTTGAAATCTCCGCCTTGCGACGCGCTCCGATTGTGGCGGCGAATTTCTCCTTCCATGCTTCTTCGCGATTGTACGCTTTGACTACACGCGTTCCTGAAAAGCACGACTCCATCGCATTGTTGAGATCGGAGATACGCGCTTGGAGATTGTCGAAGCGTTTGTCCAGCGAACTCGATGTAAACATGAAGATGATGATCAATATCGGTAACGGTGTAACCGTGTAAACGGTCAATCGTACATCCAAAGTCAACATCATTGCTACACCGATCACGACTATCAGCACAGCTTCGTAGAACCGGAAGATTCCCGAGCAGGCAAACCACGCTAGCTTCTCGGCGACGTCGTCGGTCATACGAGTCACCAAATCGCCGGTGCGAAAGGCGTTAAAAAAGTCAGGACCCTTCTCAGTCGTCGATGCGAACGCCCGCTGACGGAACTCCCACTCCAGTCGCTGATTCATGTAGGCGCGTGTGCCTTGAAGCGCGTTGTAAACGACCAATACGACTACAGCAAGAATCAGCTGGATTGTCAGAGCTTCCGCAAGAGGTGACAGCTCGTATCTCTGCAACATTGCACCAATCGGCTGGAGCAAAGTCGGGAGTTCACCCTTGCCGTACTTGACGACATCAAAAAGATACTTCAGCACCATTGGCTGCAGCATCGCTATGGCGGCGATGGCCGGTGTTCCCACCACAAGCCAGGTCAATGCCAGCTTGTGGTTGGAATATCCGCTCATCAACCACTTAAACTTTTTCCACATTTGCTACCTTCACTGTTTCTGGACCCTGGAACTGCAGGCGGTAGAGCTTCTCATAGTAACCGCCTTGAGCCAGTAGCTCCCGATGTGTTCCGCGCTCGATAATCTGACCCTCGCGGATGACGAGTATTTTGTCGGCATCCAGAATCGTCGAAAGTCGATGCGCGATTATCAACGACGTCCTGCCGGCCAAGAGCCGGTCAAGTGCCAGTTGTATCTGCTTCTCGGTATCGGGATCCACCGAGCTGGTGGCCTCGTCGAGAAGCAAGATCTGCGGATCGAAAACCATCGCCCGTGCAAAAGACAGCAATTGTCTTTCACCGCGGCTGAGATTGGCGCCGCGTTCGGAAATCTCAGTTTCGTATTTCTTCGGCATCCGCTCAATAAACCGGTCAGCTGTTACCAACTGCGATGCCGATTCCAGTGCTTCCGCACTGATGCGACTCTGTTCAAGCGTGATATTGTCGCGGACATTTCCCGGGAAGAGGAAGATATCCTGCAATACCAAACCGAACTTTGACCGCAAATCGGTCGTGTGCAAGTCGCGAATGTCGATTCCGTCGACTGTGATTCGGCCTTCAGTCGCATCGTAGAAACGCAGCAGCAAGTTTACGATTGTGCTCTTGCCGCCACCAGTAACTCCAACCAGCGCGACCTTCTCGCCCTTGGCGATCTCAAAGGAAGCGTTGCGCAGTGCAAAGCGATCATCGCCATTATAGGAAAGCCCGACATTCTCGAAGCGAATGACTTCGTTGAAGCTCGGCCACACAAGCGGCTTAGGCGCTTCAGGAATCCGCTCTTCATTCTTCATTAATGCAAACACGCGTCTGGCTCCTGCTATGGCGCGCTGCAATACGTGCAGTTCTTCAGCCGCGCGATGTATTGGTTCGAAGAACATCCTCATGAACATGATGAACAACAGTATTGTACCGACTGTCATTGATTCAGCGCCGGTTCCTGAAACCTGTCCAACCAGAACGGTCGCACCGAAAAACGTCACTGCCGCGATACCGACGTTCTCCACGAAGAAGACCAGGTTGAAGAACGTGGTGTGCGAGAGGTGCGCTTCGGCATCGAGCTTGAACTTGCTCCGATTAGCTTCGTTCATGCGGTCCCGCACCAGCTGCTGGCGATTGAATACCTGCACGACGCTCATGCCTTGCAGGAATTCCGTCATTGTCGCGATAACGTCGGCCATCTTCTTGCGGATGCCCAGAAACCGCGGGGTCGTATAGCGCTGATAGAAGTATATCAACACGATTACGATCGGTGCCAATGCCAGCACAGCAAGCGTCAGTCGCCAGCTGTAGTAGAACAGAATCGCAAAAATGCCGATCAATTTCAGCGCATCGCCGATAATCAGCACGACGACACTTGAGAAGAACTGGCGGAGCGCCTCGCCATCTGATTCAACTCGCGACA
>Ga0154020_10006274_pt1 | contig 13934 bp, 14 predicted proteins | sample Klosneuvirus_201_FD_109709 | JGI IMG/M metagenome (GOLD analysis project Ga0154020, IMG submission 109709) | Active sludge microbial communities from wastewater, Klosterneuburg, Austria - Klosneuvirus_20160825_MG | ecosystem: Engineered > WWTP > Aerobic digester > Activated sludge | place... | reverse complement strand
TTAGTTAATACTTTATTTTCTTCCATATACATTTACTTTATCCAATAAATAAGAACCTGGCGTTGGCACCAAGATCATCATATTCCATATTCTTAATGTCACTAATTAAATCACCAAATTTATTGGTAAATAAATATCTCTTATTCATAATATATGAAGATATTTCATTATCCATATCATAATGATCATTTGCCGATAAATGAGATAACTTTATAGTGAAATTATTATGTAAATTTTTCATGTTAACTAAGTGATTTAGATATATTTATTGCTGATAATTCAGCTTCTTCCCATGTAGTAACTACTTTATTACCATGTCTATTAAATGGGACAATATCTTCTATCCTTGTAGAATATTTAGACTTGTTTAATTTCTCTTTATATTTTTTAAAATCCGGATGAAACTCATTCATAGTAAAATTTTCATCATAAATCATATCACCAATTTTTACCATCGACCCACCACGATGGGTAAATCCGTAATATCCTAATATAACATCATCACCATTCAAATAGTCCTTTAACGTATAACCCTTTTTTAATACTATCCCAACACCGTGTGGTCTAATATTAGAAATTATCATGTTTTGATTATAATACCACCAAGCAGTTTCTATATCACCCAAATATGTTCCATCGGGATGCATAAATGAATTTTCTAAAATATTGTCAGATCCATCATTAAAATAATATGTTCCGACAATTCCACCAGTGTATTCTCTAATAAGTTTAAGTTTTTCAGGATCGACATTAGTATCATCATTATTATTTTTAATGATACTAATATTTAGCCTACTAACCAATTTAATGAATTTAAGGTTAATGTGGACCTTATTTAATACAGACCCACCGCCGGTATAGTATGGAAATCTTTCAAATTTTAGTTTAGGAACACCTTTATATGGTGTAACATTCTTAATTTTAAACATTTATAAATTTTAGTAAAAATCTTTTCTTGTAAATCCTAAGACATTACAAAAAATTATTGTTGGAAATTGTGTAACTTCCGAATTATAATATCCTAATACGTTGTTATATGTTTCTAACTTATCCTGTTTTTCACTTTCAATTAAGTATAGTTTATCCCCAAGGTCCAAAAATGTGGTATTTAATTTAAGATCAGGATAGGCATTTTCTAATCTATTTAAATATAAAGAGGTATCAGTAGTTGGTGTCATATCCTTAGACATTTTTTCCACTATATTTCTTTCATACTTAGTGTATTGATTAACAATATCATTTAATTTGTCGAGAATGGCTGATCTCTTTTCTAAAATAACTTTAACATTAGAGTAAGATCTACTAATATCAATTTCTAAAGGCCTAATTCTATTGTAAATTACTACTGTTGACCATAAAATGATTATGGTTACGATAATTAAGATAATTATTGTCATATTTTACGTATTTTTAAGTTAAATTTCTATTTTACGTACAAATATACGACATTTATTTGACAAATCCTAATTTTTTTAAGATATTTCTTTTGTGTGGTGAATATATAGTGCGTAATCATCGCCATAACACAATTCTAACATTATGTGATTACAATCATCTAACGACATCTCAAATTCTTCTAAAACTAGTTGTATTACTGACAAAAATGGGTTTACTATACCATCATATGCAGATGTGAACTACCTCTACCCTAAAGGGATAGAGGCTTCCTTGTCATTACAAGAAATTTTAGACGTTTCACCGATTGCGCCAACTAAGGTTGGTCTTATTTCATCTCCACATCTGTAATCGTCAGTCCCTGACGATATTATTTTTAATCCTTCTTTAAGGATATTTTTACTGGCATTAAAATCCCGATCTAACTTGATACTACAAGATGGGCAAGTCCATTCTCTCATATCCAGTTTTAGATTTTGATTAATATACCCACAGCAGTTACAGGTTTTGCTGGATGGGAAAAATCTATCAATTTTAACAATTGTTTTATCATTCCATTCTGCCTTATAATTTAACATTGTAATTAATTTTGACCAACTAGCGTCTGCAATATGTTTTGCTAATTTATGATTTTTGATCATTCCTTTAATATTTAAATCTTCAAGAATAATTGTATCATATTTTCTAATTAAATCTATGGACACCTTGTGCAAATTATCTATTCTGGAATTGGTTATCTTCTTATGAATAGTTGCAACTTTTAATTTTTGCTTATTATATCTGTTGGACCCTCTTATTTTTCTACTTAAATGTTGTTGATCTTCTTTAAGTTTTTTAGTATACGTTTTCGTATATCTATTATTTTTATATTTATATCCTTCGGATGTTATTACAAAATCTTTTAGGCCCAAATCAATGCCGATAGTTTTTCCCGTTTTTTCTAATTTATTATGTTCACTTTCAACGAGAATAGAAACAAAATATTCATTTGTTGATGTTTTTGATATTGAGCATTGTTTAATTATTCCATTAAAAGTTCTGTGTAGAATTAGATCAATTGGATCATTAAACTTGGGGACATTTAATTTTCCATTTTCCAGTTTAACTGATTGTGGAATACAAAATGAATTTTTATTGTGTTTTGATTTAAATTTAGGAAATCCTTTTTTAAATCTAAAAAAATTTTTATATGCCGTTTCAAGATTTTTTAAACTATCTTGTAATGATTGTGAATTAATTTCTTTTAACCAGGAATACTCTTCTATTTTTTTTAATTCTGTTAATGATCTTGCATTATCATAATAATTTAATGAATTTTTATTGGTTTCATATTCTATTTTTCTTTCATTTAAAAAATAATTATATACAAACCTGATGGAGCCAAAATGTTTATTTAACAAAATAATTTGTTCCTTGTTTGGCCTTAGTTTATATTTATATGATTTTAACATTTAACAGATATTCCTTATATATGATAAATATAATCAATTCTAACAAAAAGTCAATATTTTTAAAAGTATTTTAAGATATTTATTAAAAAATAACTCGCTTACATCTCCGAGCCTAAAGGCGTCGGAGTTTTACGCTCAGGATGATAAATTGTGGTTTATCATCTAAAAATGATACCCTATATTTGGATAAAATACTATCTTTTATCAAATTTCTATAACTTTTTCCTAACATATAATGTTCATTATTATAAGCAAAAGATATGTTATTTGCCCATAATAGTAAACATTATGGTTAGTAAGTGTATTCACCTTTTTTAAAATATTTTAACCAAATACTCTCAGCCTTTTTACTATCACAATAAAGTAACAATTTATTTATAAAATGTAACCCAAAGAATTTAAATACTAAGGCCAATCTAATTTTATGTAACATACCCTTAGAATTTGTTGGATCAGCTTTGAAAATTCTGGCCACCCACTCTATTTCTGGGGATACTACAACAGGCACATTATTATTTACAGCATCTGCCGTTACTATATTATATGTTTCTGAAAAACTAACCTGTAGTGATAGATCCATTTTTCTTAACAATGTTATAAAATCTTTATGGGATAACCATTTATGCTCAACAAGCTCATGTTTAGGGTTATTAGCAAATAGTGATTGTAAATTTTTAAGTACCGGATTTCCATTATTTTCTATTCTAGTACCATTAATATGAAATTTAAGTTTTTTACCCATACTATTAGCATATTCTATAGCACTTATTGCTTGCATTAAATGATTTTTTAATGGGCGTATAGCCCCAAAACATCCTATATTTAATACACCATATTCTTTAATATTTGTAGTGTCATTAGAAAACTTTACCGGGTAATAATTTGGGGTATATAGTACCGGTTTTTTAAGTAGACCATGTAATTCTCTTAATATTTTTTGAGAATTTACTGATATTATAACATTTTTATATTTTGAATAATCATATATCCATTTCATAGCAATACCCTCATTAGCCAAAAATGGTGTGTTACTATGTAATCTAACTATCCATTTAATTTTAGGATATTTTTTAGTTAAAATATCAAATTTATTCGGCACTACCCACAAAGCTTCTATAACAACATGTGTTGGTCTAAATTTATGCACCTCTGAATCTATAGAATTATTATCTATAATGTCTACAATATGTGACTCAATACCATTTTTATTAAGCATATTATTAACAAAAGTAGCAGAATTTAATAATCCTGATGATGTTAATTTAGCGTATGGCCCCGGACCTGAAGATTGCCTTTTTTTACACACAAAAAGAACTTTTGGGGAGTGTTTAATATTCATGATATGTTTTACATATAAATATCCGGATAATGTTGCTAATGTATTAAATAATATCACAGATTAGTAAAATTTTTGATATATTTATAAATAAAACATGCCGTGGATATTAAAGATAGTGTTATAGTTTTTAAAAATGATATAGGAGATGGTAATATCAAAATAGTTAGAATAAGTGATGATAGAGATGGTGATTCATTATCATCTTTTCTATATTCATTTGATTATTTACGAGATTCTATTGATAATAGTGATGAATTTAGTGATATATTAGAAAAGTTAGAGGATAAATACATGGATATAATTTCCGAAATGTGTTACCATTTAGTTACTAAATATTATGGTGTTAATGAAAAATATGTTGTTGGCCCGCCAGAGTGGGTATCAAAGGGCGATAAGCTAGAAATTGAAATAGAATTTGCGGTATATGAGCACTAAGAGATTTAAAGTTTTTACGAATAAAATAGATGATTATTTCATAGACCAATGGCAAGATTCATTTGGGCCGAGTCTAAATAGTGTGTTTTTTAATTTAAATAAAACTTATGATATATCAATGGATCAATTTGTTGAATATGTTAAATATGGATTTGACGATCATCCTGAGTCATATTTAAACGTTAGATTAATATCATTAATATTTGATGATACCGCATTTGGTAGGGAGTTATCACATAAATTTGCCTTAAAGTTTCCGGATATCTATTTTAAATTATTTACTAATGTAGTTAAAGAAATAGGTCAAAATAAGATGATATTACAAAGGGCTATTGATTTAATACATTTAGATATGAATAGCCCACATATTGATAAGGAAAAATATTTATTTTACCTAATTAAAAATTCTCATAAAGATTTTTATAATAATTTTGATCCGGATAAGTCAACTACTCATTCTAGTGATTTACGTAGGAAATTAATGAGTATAGATTTAATATTAAAAAGTGATAATCTACTTAATGATATACTATCTTTAGGTAATTATGGTAAGCTTTTAATACAAAGATTAATATTGTATAGACTTACGGAAAAAGTGAGTAGACTATCTAATAGCTCGTTTAACGCATTTGTGGGTATTCCCAACACAATAGTTAATACCATAATTGATGATTTTGATATAATAACCGTATTAGGGATTGATAAAATATTTACTTGGGATAGTACTCGTTATGAAAGTGTTATAAGTGTAATTGAAACATTAAAAAATATTGAGTCAGATAAATTATCTGGTTTAATATCATCTGATAAGTTTAAAAAACAATTAAAAACGTTAAAACTAAAATCAGTTAATGGATATCGATATATGATATATGCCATTACTAATGTATTGGGGATAGATTTTTTACAAAAAAACGGATTTCCGGATATAATAGATTTAGTATATAAGTCCATTACTCACGTTATGGATACTTACGATTCAACATCAGGAGTTAATTTATTCGGATATTTATCGGATAATGATCAAACTAAAATCTATCAAAAATTTAAGAAAAAATTTGATGGTTTAACCGAAAGAACTTTAGATGATTTCTATATCAATTCAGAGATTAATGTTGATATAAAAATCGGGATGGGTATGCCAACATCATTTTCTACAACATTTGGATGGTCAGACATTGAAAATATGATATATGACAGTAACTATAATTCACTTTTTGAAAAATATTTAGATGCTGGTGGTCCAGAAGATTTATGGGATATATCATATGAATGGGAATATCATATGGATAATGGCTATATTGGGTATCATTTTGATGATATTAATAGTAATAATCTAAATAAGATTAAGTCACTAATGCCTGAAGTAAAAAATATCGAAGATGCTTTGATTGGTGATGATGAGTACTCTGAAATATCGCGAGCTATTATTATTGCACTTGAAGATTCTCAAAGAAATGCTGATGTATCGGTAGCAATATCCAGGATTAGTGATACTCTAGATGAATTATTTCCAAATGGATATGAACTAGTCAAAGGCGGTGTTAATGTTACTACAAATCTTCTTAATTATATGAGCGCAGATGATATATCTAAAGAATATTCGCGCTATGGTATGGCGGACCCTGCGCAAACATATCTTGATACTGTAGTCGGTAATAGGGGTAAAATACACTTTGAACCAAATTCTTGGTATTATAATATTAATGGTACCATATCTAAAGATGATTTTAACGATAATCTATCAGAAAGACTTTCAGATATTGAATTTTAATTATTAATCCCATATTTATAGATTATGGATAAGGTTAGCAAAAATAGAGTTAAATTATTACACCCAATTATAAGACAATCTGTTACAGATGCCATTATAAAATTAGAAGAAAAAGATGGTGTAAAAATTAGAATTGTTCAAGGACTGAGAACTTTTAAAGAACAGGATGATTTATATGCCCAAGGTAGGACCAAACCTGGTAAGAAAATAACAAACGCTAAGGGTGGTCAAAGTTGGCATAATTATGGGTTGGCAATAGATTTTTGTTTACTTCATAGTGATGGGTCAATATCTTGGTCATTATATGAAGATTTAGACAATGATAAAGTGGCAGATTGGGAAGAAGTGGTTTCTGAGTTTAAAAGAAGAGGATTTTCATGGGGTGGTGATTGGAAGTCATTTAAAGATAATCCACACTTAGAAAAAACATTTGATTTAAAAATTGCTGACGCACTAGCGTTACACAATAGTAGTGTGGATACTGACGGATATATAATAATACCAAATACGATAAATTAATGAAAATAGTAATAAGTGAGGGGCAATTGCCAATATTATTAACGGAGAATAGATTAGATTTTCTAAAAAAGACATATAATGTATCTGATGATGAATCAATAAAACAACTTAAAGATTCTAAAACTAAAAATCCTGAGTTTGATATAAAAATACTTGGTGATAATAATGATAAAACTATCGCCGTTGTTGCAGTTAAAAAAGGAAAGCCTCTAACTCCAGAACAAAAGGCTCAAGGGTTTAAATCAAAGATTAAATCTAAAGTTTTTATAACAAATTATATATTTGATGAAATTGTTAACGCTGATCCTACTACGAATAAAGAATATGTTCAGTGGATGTTAAACATATTTACCAAACACATAAAAGATGGTCATTATGATGATGCTATAAGATTTGGCTCTGAGGATTTACCACAAGCTAATGAATTTTTAACAATTTTTAATGAGAATAAAGATAGTAAATTATTTAAAGAAATCGCTAAAAATACTCCGGGATCTCCTGATGATCCGTCTAATATATTAAAATATACCGAATTATCTCAATTATATAAAATAGTTAAACCATTTATAGCCGGTGGATCAAGCTCTGAATTAGAAAAAGATATTAACACAATGGTTAGTGCTGGTAATGCTAAAATATTGTATTCAGATTCTAAATGGTTAGTATATCAACCACTAACCACAAAAGCCAATTGTGTATTACATAAATTTGCATCTTGGTGCACATCAAGACCAGAAAATACTATGTTTAATAGTTACACCACCAACTATAAATCTGCATCCGGCAAACCTTCAAAGATATATAATATTTTAAATAAGAAAGTGTTAACAGATGAGTCTGATGAAATGTATCAAATACATTTTGAAACTGATCAATATAAGGATAAGTCTAATGGAAGTAATATAGATTTTATTAAATTTTTAAATACTAATCATGGGCTACGAGATTTCTTTAGTAAAGAAATGTTATCTCAGGTTAAACACATGAAGGGTAATATCAAGGGTAATAAATATATAAAAATATTGTTAGGCATTGGACATGCGGATATAATATTTGATCTATTCGATAAAGATACGGAAGAGATCAATATAGATTCTGATTTAAAAATACACACATTACCGGAGAATTTCGGATCGGTGTTCACCAATTTAAAGTCTCTGGTATTAATAGGTGTTGGGTTATCAAAAATCCCAAATAGTATTGGTAATATCAAAGGGTTAGAAATATTAATATTAAAAGATAATGATATATCCAATATACCAGAATCATTGGGTTCGTTAACGAGTATGGAGTTTTTATCATTAACTAAAAATCCTATAACTAAATTGCCTGATAATTTAAAGAATTTGGTTAACGTATATCAGGCGGTTGTGCCGGCAGAATTAAAAGACCGTGCCAAAGAATTATTCCCGAATGCTAGGGTAGTTTCATAAAAAAATATATTGACATGATAAACAAAAAATTAAAGAAAAGAGATATTATTACGGTGATAAACGAGCAGAGAAATCTTAGGGAGACTGTAAATTTATTGGATGAGTATGGATATGATGATGAGAGGGTTAAATCTCATACAGAAAATGATGTTATAGATACACTAATAGATGTATTAGGATCTATTGATGTTAACAGTAAAAAATTACATGACACATTACTATTGGTTGGATCGGAAGATTCAACTACTGGCAAATCTTTATGGGAACAATATTATAAATTTATGTCATCAACAGATAGTTTTGTAAAACATTTAATGCAAAAACAGGAAAAAGAGGAATAAAAAAAAGCCCCATATGGGGCTTTTTTTATAATGCCACGATAGTATCCAGTTTTTTATCCACTTTTAATGATACAGTATCGCCAATCTTTAAATTTCTTTTTAAAATATCTTCTGCTACAACATCTTCAATATATTTTTGAATCGCTCTATTTAGCTCTCTAGCCCCGTAGGTTTCATTATATCCATGATCCATTAAAAATTCTTTAACACCTTTTCCATATTTAATTTTATAACCTATTTCATCTAATCTTTTAGTAACGATATCTAATTCCAAACTAACTATTTTTTCAATATCATCTTTAGATAATCCGTTAAAAATTATAATGTCATCAATTCTATTTATAAATTCTGGTCTGAAAAACTTTTTAAGCTCTTTTTCAATAATACTCTTTTTTTCCTGCTCACTAGAATCTAATTTATTACCGGTTTTAAACCCTACACCCTGACCAAAATCTTGTATTTGTTTAACACCAATATTAGATGTTAATATTATGAGACAATTTTTAAAATTTACTTTTCTCCCTAATCCATCAGTTAAATGACCTTCATCTAATAGTTGTAATAATAAATTAAATACATCAGGATGCGCTTTTTCTACTTCATCAAATAATATTACCGAATATGGGCGCTTTCTAACTTTCTCGGTTAGCATACCACCTTCTTCGTGCCCAACATAACCCGGTGGACTATTATGTACAGATACTCCATTGGCTATGTATGAGCAGTCATCTTCAATTGATAAATCATATACTGCCCCTTCATAATTTATAGAAGTTTTATCTAAAATATGGTAATAATAATATTCATTATCCTGATACTGATTTCTTTGTATATTTTTTGGTTTAATATACGAATTTTTTATATTTAAATTAGGGAATTCATTATTTAATTTTTCAATATTTAATCCGGTCATAATTAATAAATTTGATGTTGAAAATTTATCATTATTAGATAAAATTTTATTAAATTGTGTAGAGTACCCATTTTTTTTGAGTATCATATTCATCTGTGATATAATATCTAATGATACTGATTTATAAACTAATTTTTTTTCTAAAGTTTTAGTTCCATCACCATATATCATAGTTTCTAATAAATTTAAATCTAAATTATTATTCAATTTCATAAAAAATTCTGGCAATTTTTTATCATAACAAGTTCTACCAAATAAACTGCTCAACATTATTGAAACAATTCTAGATGAAAAAAATATTGAAGTGCTATTATTTAAAATATTTTCTTTAACAGTAATTTTGATACCATCACCAAATATTTTTTTAAGTAATAATACCGTTTCAGTAATATAATCAGTTTCTTTAATGTTAAATGTAAATTTAACACTTTTCATATTTTTACTACATCCACCCTCACTTAAATAATACCCAACTAATCTTACAAAATCTTCATTAATTGTTATATATCTATTAAGTTTTTTATTCTCATATGCCCATATATATTTATCATCTATTTTATATTTATGTAAATTGGTAGTATAGTCATTTAAATCTATTATATTATCAAGATTGATTTTTTCAGAATTAATATTCTTTGGGTATAATAAAATGTCTCCGACATTCAGATCTTTACTATTATAAAATTTAGCATTTTTTATGCTATATGAACTTTTAGACACTCTATTGTTATAATAAATGGGCTTTATTGCTAATATTTCATGTTGTGGTGTGCAATTTAATCTAATATTTCTATTGGATATTCTATATGAATCAATTGGATTATTATTTTGGTATACATATTTATCAATAACCTTTTTAATATTACCCAAATGTGTTATAACTTTATCACCGATAGATATCTCCGATATTTTCTTAGTTAAACCGCTAGACAATTGAATTTCTGTTTCTGGCGTAAAACAGCCTACTAATCTTGAAATATTAAATTTTTCCATATACTCACTCATATCAATACGAATCAGTGCCTCTTCGGTATTAAATAAATGTTCCGCTAATTTCTTAGATAAAAATGTTTTACCTACTCCACTGTTTCCTAAAAATAGAAAACTTCCGGATGGTCGATTAGGATTCTTAACACCTATTCTACTACGCATTAAAGATTTAGATATTTTTTTAATCGCTTCCGACTGTCCAATAACTTTACTATTCAAATCATCTTCCATATTTAGTAATATACTACTCTCATTAGTAGTTATTTTTTTTAATGGAATTCCTGTCATCATTGACACAACATCCGCAACATCATCTTCCGCTATTATCACCCTTTTTTTGTCCATATCATTTTCCCAAATTAATTTATGGGAATCTAAAGACTCTTTTAATATTTTTTCCTGATCTCTTAATTTAGCAGCCTCTTCATACTTTTGAGATTTTACCACATTTAATTTATCTAATTTAACTTTTTCTAATTTAGATTCTATTTCCATGATTTCTTTTGATGGCTTCAAAAACATTTGTGCTCTGGCACCGGCCTCATCTAAAATATCAATGGCTTTGTCAGGAAATTCTCTATCGGTAATATATCTCTCCGCTAATTTTACACAAGTTACTATGGATTCATCGGTATAAGTTACCTTATGATGATCTTCATATTTATGTTTAATATTATTCAATATTTCAATGGTTTCTGTCGGTGTTGGTGGATTAACCAATACTTGTTGAAATCTTCTAGTTAGTGCCGCATCCTTTTCAAAATTTTCTCTAAATTCATCTAGTGTAGTTGCCCCTATAACTTGTATATCGCCTCTGGATAATGCTGGCTTAACTATATTTGCCGCATCTAGACTACCCCCAGCATTTCCCGCACCAACAATGCTATGTATCTCATCTATAAATAATATTACATCTTTATTGACCATTAACTCGTCCATTATTCCTTTCATCCGCTCTTCAAACTGACCCCTATATTTAGTTCCAGCAACAACGGATGATATGTCCAATACAACAATTCTTTTATTCAATAAAGATCTTGGCGCCTTACCTTCTTTTATTTTTTGAGCCAGCCCATCTATTAATGTAGTTTTTCCACCACCAGCCGGACCTATTAACACAGGATTATTTTTTTTCCGCCTACACAATATTTGGCCTATTCTTTGTATTTCTATGTCTCTACCAATAACAGGATCAAGTAAACCTTCTTCGGCAGCCTTACTCAAATCTCTTGAGAAATTATCAAGTATTGGCGTCTTAGACGCGGTACCAGTCATTTTTTTCATTTTTGGCTTTTGCGTATCATCATGCTCATCATTTTCAAAATGTCCCATATTTTTTAGTTCTTTATAGTTTCTATATATAAAATTGTAAGTAAATTTATTTTTATTAAATATTAATTTTATGTTATTATCATACTTAATTATTGATAGTACCACATGTATTGTATTGACAAAATTATCTTTTAATTTATCACACTCATTCTTAGCCAACGTTAATACATCCTTTGACTCATTACTCAATGTAATATTTAAATTACTTTTAGGTTTAGGTGTTATGTCATTAGACAATAGTTGGTCAATATCGGATATGAGAGAATCAAAATCTAAAAGTATAGTTTTAGTAAAAGTATTGTCATTTTTTAAGATGGATAATATTATATGACCAGGCCGTATTTTATTGTCATTGAACAGTATGGCTTCTTCCTTACTACTAATTATCATTTTTCGCATTTCTTCCATCATACTCTTCATTTACAAATAAACGCATTTTTTTTGATAAAATAAATGGGGGCATGCTTTATTTATAAACATTCTCAATTATAATTAAATAAATACTAATTTTAATATGGATATACATAATTTAGCACCTAAATTCTCAAGAATAGAAATTTATTTAAAAAATGATAAGGATATTAAACAATTACTAACTGAAATCAGTGATAAAAATCCTAATAAACCAATAAAACCCATCAATTCGGATGTTTTATCGAATATTAAGATATTTGATGATTGTTCGATGATCATAACTGGTAGTCATATGACAATTATTGAAGATGGTTTATTAGATTCTAGTGGTAAATCATATTCAAAGGGATATGTATTTTCCCTTAATGATATAGACTATTATAAATTTTATAAAAACTAAAATTATGGTAATTAACTCATATACCGAAGGGAATCCGGCAACATTGAATTATGTGTTTGATTCTACTAATGTGCATTCAGCTAAATATGACCCTATTACAGAATCATTAACTATTATATTCAGTAGTGGTAGAAGGTATCACTACAATAACATAGATACAGATTTATTGACTAATTTTATAGGTAGTAAAAGCACAGGTAAAGCATTTCACTCATTATTTAAAAATAAGAAACATACTAGGTTGTCAGATATTAAACTTATTTAATATGTGAAATATTAGAATTTTCATCATATTTATTCATATGACTAGAGATTTTAATTTAGACGAAATAATAGACCCGGATAATATAGATTTATCATCATTTAAGCTTAAAGATCATTTGAATCCAAGATTTTGGGATAAAAAAGATGGTAGTTATGTTTTAAAGAAAAAACTAAGAGATCATTTTTTATTGTTAGCCGATGATTTTTTTGATTCATTGGAAATAGATTTCATGGATATTGAGGACATTATACTAACAGGTAGTATAGCCAATTATAATTGGTCTAATTATTCTGATGTTGATATTCACATAAAAATAGATTTTTCAAATATTGATATTGATAAGGAATTATTATCAGATTATTTTAGCGCTAAAAAATCTAGATGGGGTGATAGTCACGATGTTAAAATATATGGATTAGATGTGGAGATAACCGTTAAGGATACTAATGAGATTGAAAATTCTACTGGAATATATTCATTAATCAATAATAAATGGGTGTTAACACCATCAAAAGATGTTAAAATCAGTAATATTGGGGATATAAAAGAAAAGTCCGCATATTATATGGATATGATCGATAGTTTATATAAATATTTTAATAAAAATCAATATATGTTTGTTTATAACAAAACTGATAAAATTAAAAATAAAATAAAAAAAATGCGCCAGGGTGGACTGGAAGAAGGTGGTGAATATTCGGTTGAGAATTTGGTCTTTAAAGTTTTGAGAAGAACAGGATATATCGAGAAATTATATGATCTAGAAAATTTAGCATATGATAAATTATATAGTTTAAAATGACACATAACCTTAAATTTATAAAGCTTATATTAAAAAATATTAAATCTGGGTTATATAATAACATTTGTCCAGAGACATTTAATATTGGTCAATTATTCAAGTATCTTGAAAGATTTGATATTATTGATAAT
>Ga0154020_10006273_pt1 | contig 13936 bp, 9 predicted proteins | sample Klosneuvirus_201_FD_109709 | JGI IMG/M metagenome (GOLD analysis project Ga0154020, IMG submission 109709) | Active sludge microbial communities from wastewater, Klosterneuburg, Austria - Klosneuvirus_20160825_MG | ecosystem: Engineered > WWTP > Aerobic digester > Activated sludge | place... | reverse complement strand
TCACCTCCGCGAGGCTCCCTTCGACCGCCGGTCAACGTCTGTCATCGAAGAACCTCTCAACCTGTGACATCCAAGCAAAAGTCCCTGTTCGCCAAACGCTACCAGAAAGCCTTGGGGTTGCGCTTGAGCTGCAAGCCGGAGGAGGTCCGCGCCTCCCCTGCCATCGCGCGGGAGTTGGGTGAAACCGCGGTCGCCCTCCAATTGGGCGTTGTCGATCTGACCCGGCTCCATGGCCGGGTGTTCGATGCCTACCTCGTGCAGGCGCGTCCCTCGCCCGACGCGCTGGGCGCCACCCTGCTGCCGCCGGCGAATCAGTTCTTGCTCGACGTCCTGGGGCCGATCGGGGCCGATCAGCGAGCCGCCCCGCTCCGCGCAGCGAAGGTCAGGCGGCTGGGCGCCGTGCTGCTGCGCCGCACGGCCGCCCTCGCGGGACTGCAAAACAAGCTCAGCCTGGAGGTCAAGTTGCGCCGCTCGGGCGAAAAGAGACTGCTGAAAGGCGCCCAACGCTACAACGTGCTCCTGCTCGAGGCCCGGCGCCTCCAATCGCGGTCGCGGCGGGTTGCCCATCAGGTGCTGCTCGCCCAGGAAGCAGAGCGAAAAGAGATCAGCCGGGATCTGCACGACGAGGTCGTCCAGACCCTCGCCGGCATCAACGTTCAGCTGGCTACGCTGAAAGAGACCTCCGCCATCAACAGTCGCAGCCTGCGCACCCGGATCGGCAAAACCCAGCGGCTGGTCGAACAGTCCGTGCAGATCGTCCACCGGTATGCCCGCAAACTCCGTCCGGCGATGCTGGACGATCTCGGATTGATTCCGGCGCTACGCGCCTTTGCGCGCGACCTGCCGGGACGCACCGGACTGCGCATCCACCTGACCGCGTCCCCCGAGGTGGAATCCCTCGACAACGCCCGGCGGACTGTGCTCTTCCGGGTGGCCCAGGAGGCGCTGACCAACGTCACCCGCCACGCCCACGCCCACAACGCCATCGTTCGCATCCAGAAAATGGACGATCGGGTGCGACTTGAAGTGAGCGACGACGGACGCTCGTTCTCCGTCGAGCGCACGATGAGCTCCCGCAGCAACAAGCGGCTGGGATTGGTTGGCATGCGGGAACGCATGGAAATGGTCGGCGGCACGCTCGCCGTGGTTTCCTCCCGCGGCCACGGGACCCGGATCACGGCCGAAATACCCTTCCGGACCCGCTAGATCGAGCCTCTTTTATGACGACTACCACCATCCTGCTGGCGGAGGACCACACCATCGTCCGCGAGGGCCTGAAGACCCTTCTGGAACTCACCCCCGAGTTCCGGGTGGTGGGCGAAGCGGCCAGCGGACGCGATGCCGTTGCGCTTTGTCGCACCTTAAAGCCCGACGTGGTGGTGATGGACATCGCCATGCCGCTGCTCAACGGCTTCGAGGCTGCGCGCCAGATCCTGACTGACCGTCCGAGCGCCCGCATCCTTGTGCTCTCCGCGCATAGCGACGACGAATACGTCGCGAAGATGGCGGAGGCGGGGGCCTTCGGCTATGTGATCAAACAAAACACCGGCCAGGTCCTCATCCACGCCTTGCGGGAAGTCGCGGCGGGCCGGCCCTACTTCAGCGCCACCATTCTCAAGCGCTTGAAGGATGCATCACGCAAGACCCGGGAATCCGGAGGTTCGCCGGATCAAGCAAAGCGTCGGCTGACGCCCCGCGAGGCCGAGGTGCTGCAGTTGGTCGCCGAAGGCGCGCCCAACAAACAGGTCGCCGTCACCCTCGGCATCAGCATCAAAACCGTGGAAAAGCACCGTCAGCATCTGATGGAGAAGCTCGACATCCACGACACCGCCGGCCTGACCCGCCATGCCATCGCCACCGGTGTTATTGAAAGTAGTATTCAGAAAACGACCACCTAATGTCGTCGCCGGAGGGTGCGCCGTGCGGCCTCAGCGAGGCCGCCTACAACGGATGGGGAACGCAGAGGGGAACGCTGAACGCCTAACGTTTAACTCTTAACGCTGAAGGGCTCGGAGGACCTCTGAGACCTGACCTCTGATCTCTGGACACGCGGTCTGCGCGTGCCCTCGGATGAAGAAACGCGTTCCGCGTTTCTCTATATTCGAATCCGGCGGACCGCCGCCCTCCCCGCTGTCCGGCCCATTCGTCATTCGTCATCCCGGCCCCTGCGGGGCTGGCCCGCCTCAGGGTTGCAGGTGGCGTTGGAGGAACCGGTCCGCGGTCTCCACGCACCGCTCAAACCACGGATGAAACAGCCAGAAGACGTGCGGTGTGTTGTCAAACTGCACGACCTCGGAATCGATGCCCAGGATCCGGAGGCGGGCCGCCATCTCGTCGCGCCCGGGCAGGAGGGGACGGAGCGTGGTGCTTTTAATGAAGAGCGTCGGCGCACTGCCGGGACCCACGTGATGGAGAGGCGACGCCTCCACCCAGGTGTCGCGCGCCGTGCGGTAGGTGCCATGCTGATAGACATAGTAGGGACTGGGAGGCCCTTCCGACTGCGCAATGAGCGCATTGTCCGCAAACGTCGCCAGTCCATCAATGTTCACTACGGCCTGCACCTGGCTGGAAGAACCCCCTGCGGCCTCCGGACCCTCGTAGTCGTCTCTCCCGTTGGTCGCCCCGACAAACGTCGCCAGCGTGGCACCGGCAGACCCGCCCAGAATACCCACTTTTTCCGGATGGAGGGAGAATTCCCGGGCATGGTCGCGCAGCCAGCGGACCGCGGCCTTCAGGTCATGGATGGCCCCGGGAAACCGTCCCTCCGGACCCAGCCGGTAGGAAACCGGCACCGCCACGTAACCACGCGCGGCCAGGTGCCGTGCGAAGGAGCGCTCCATGGTGCGGGATCCCGCCACCCAGCCGCCGCCGTGCACCAGCAGGACGGCGGGCCGCACCACGGTGTCCGCCTTGCGATACACATCCAGCTCGAGCACCTCATCACCGCGTTTCGCATACACCAGGTTTTCCCGCGCCACCACCCCCGGAGGCAGGGCTTCATCGACCGCGGTCGCCTCGGGATGCGATCGCGCGATGCTGGCCAGAGCCGACTCGAGGGTAAACGGTGGCGCACTCCCCGCGCGTAGCGCGGCGCATCCGACGACGAGGAGCAAGAGGATCAGTTTCATGCAGGGATTCACGAGCGTCAGGAGGACCGCTCAGCACGGCCGGTCCGGGCTTCACGAAACCGGCGCCGGACCAGGTCCTCGTCGCGTGATGGCGTGCTCAGAAGGACCCCTTCACGCCAAAGTTGAATTGCACGCCGAACTCCTCGCCGAAGTTATACCGGGCATAAGCCGGAGTCTGGGCGCCATAGGCTTCGTAGTCCTGGGGCTCGTTCGTCACATTGCGACCCACGGCGAAGAGCGACAGATTCTTGCGCAGCTGGTACTCCACGTTGAGATCCAGGTAGTCGCGCTGCTTGACGAAACGGAAGGCATCCGCCCCCAAACCCGCCCCGGCGAAGGAACCTTGCCGCTGGCGTCCGCGCAGGTTGTAGTTGACCTGCACGCGCAGGCCGTGGGCGTTGTAGGTCAGCCCCACATTCCGTGCCCTGGACTGGAAGTTGCCGAAGTCCGCGTCGCGCGCCCCCTGCAGATGGAGCTGGGTGGCGTTCGCGCTGATCGAGAACGCGTGGGCCCAGAGCGGCAGAAACTCGAATTTGAGCGCCTGCTGGTAGTTGAGCTCGATGCCGGTGATGCGCGCCGTGCCGACATTGATGCGGGAACTGAGCGCGTAGCCAATGTACTGTGACTCCAGTCCAAACTCGTCCGCCAGCGCCTGGTTGACCGCCGTGCCGGCCGGCAGATTGCCCCAGAAGTCCTCGATGTCCTTGCGGAAGACGCCGACCGACACCACGCCGCCCTTCTTGAAGTAGTGCTCGATCGAGAGATCGTAGTTCCGCGCAGTCCAGGGCTTCAGCCCGGTGTCCGTCACGGTGATCGTGCCCGGAAACTGCCCGGTGGGTACGTCGTTAATGTTCGCCGTCGGGATGATGTTGGAGAGATCGGGACGTCCGATCGTCTCGGAAAAGGCGAACCGGGCGACGGTGTGGTCGGTCGGCGTGTACGTGAGGTGGAGGCTCGGATGAACCGTGTCGTACTCGCGATCCGAGGCGTAACCCCGCTCCTTGCGGATCAGGGCGAGTTCCTCGAGGGAACCGGCCGCGCCCGCTTCGGGCCGGCGCACCGTCTGGATGCCCGCCGTCGCCGGATCATTGTCGAACAGCGTTCCGTCCGCGTTCTTGCGGAACACCGCGCTGCTCTCGAGACGATTTCCGAGACCTTCAGTCGCGGTCCGTTCGATACGCACCCCGCCCAGCACGCGCAGCCGGTTCTTGAACAGCCGCGCCTCGGCCTGGGCGTAAATCGAGGACACGGTCTCCTTGAATCGCTCCGAACCCACGATGCGGTTGGTCTCCGAATTCACATCCTGGCGGCGGAGCCAGGTGGGATTGGCGGTGAACACCGTGTAGGCGCGGTGCACGCTGGGGAACTGCAGGTTGCTGAAACCATAATAGTTGTCCTGATTGATGTAGTGGGTGTCGAGCAGGCCCAGCGCGGTGACACTGTCATCCGGCGAGTTCGGGATGCCATCGGGACCCACCACGGTCCACAGTTCGTTGGTGCGGCGGTTGTCGCGCGTGTCGGACCGGAAATCCAGTCCGGATTTCACCACGAGGGGAAACGGCAGTCCGATGAACGCCCGGCTGACGTCGATGTTGGCCGTGCGGGTGTGCGCGCTGCCATTCGCCGGGTTGGAGTTCACGGTCAGTGCGCGGTAGTTGGACTGGTCGCGGTAGTCGATGACGCGCCCGGTGGCATCCGTCACGGTGATGCTGCCTGGCGCGGGATACGTCACGCCGTCAAAACGCACGGCAAGCGGAACGTTGCCGGCCGGCGAGCCCGCCGGCACCATGTTGGTGACCACGTTCTGGAAGTGTCCATACTTGCGGTCGCGGAAGCGGACCGCCGCATTGGAGGGACTTGCACCGGCCTCGACCCGCCAGAGTGGACCGTCGTAGCGGTACTTCAGGATCGCCTGGCTTTGGGTCTGGTAGAATTCCCGCGTGCTGTTGGCCTGCAGATTGACCGCCCCAAAGTTGGAGGAGAAGGCGTTGTTCGCATTGTTCGTGCCTGCACCCAGCGCCCCCTGCGTGAACGTGGGGCCGAACGACACGGGGGTGGAACCGACGTTGAGATTGAGCAGATGGGCCGCAAAATTCAGCTTGTACCAGTTCATCTGTGCGGTGACGGAGAGCAGATGACGCGGAGCGAACTTCCAGTCCGCCTTGACCGAATACGTCTGCCGGCGGACGAAGGCCGGCGAGTCCTGCAACGTAAAGCTTCGATAGTACGGATTGGTCGCCGTGCCGACGCCATTGAAGGTCCAGCCCGGGATGGTCCGGCGCTGCACATTGAACTGATTGGAGGTCAGGTGCGACAGCACGATGCCGAACGTCTTGTTGAGCGGAAGCGTGTAATTGATGCTGCCGCCGGGCAGGATCTTGTGGGAGCTCTCGTTGAAGGGCCCGGCGGTCTGCTTGAACGGGTTCGCATCCCGGTACTGGCTGTTCATGTTCAGCTGCAGCGAATACTGGACGATCGGCTTGGTGTACTCGAAGGCATTGCGACTGATCAGATTCACGGAGCCTCCGAGAGAGTCCGCCGGACGGTCGGGCGTGGGGACCTTTGTCACCTCGATGCGCGAGACACTCGCGGTGTTCACGGTGAAGAAGTCCACCGCGCGGCTCGCATTGGCGAGCGAGGCCGTCGCCACCCGGGCTCCATCCACCGCCACCGTCGTGAAGATCGGATCAAAGCCGCGCACGGAGACGGTGTTGGCGTTCGAGGCGAGGTAATTGACGGTCACACCCGGCAGGTACTTCAGCGCCTCGGCCGCGTTGCCCTCGTTGACATCACCAAACGCGTCAACCGCGACCACCGTCTTGATGTTGGCCGCGTGGTGCTGCTCGTTCGTCGCGAGTGAAGCGGCATTGAGATCACGCTCCGCCGTGACCTTGAATTCATCCAGCTGTACGGTACCCTCCCGCAGGTCGGCGGGCACGCCGCGCGTCAGCGTGATGTCGCGCTGCACCACGGCGCCAGGACCGACCTCGACCACCAGGGTCTGCTCGTCGAGTCCACCGTAGGTGATCCTGAGGCGGACGGTTCCGGCGGGCACATCGCTCAGCCGGTATTCGCCAAACTCGTTCGAGCTCACCGCAGTCCGCGCGCCTTCAATCGCGATCTGGGCGTTCTTGATGAACTGTCGATTGGTGGCGTTGAGCACCCGTCCTTCGATCGAACCGGAATTCGCGGGAGCCTGGGCAAAGGCGCCGAGGGCGCCGAGGAAGAGAACGATCGCCAGACGGGCGAAGGCACAGGGGCTGTCAGTCATGGGACAAGGGGTTGAACGCAGAAGAAACCTCACCGTCCGGCGGAAAGTCCGAGGACAGGGTTGGGGTACGCGACCGCAGATTATCGACAAATCGCGGGCACGTCATGTCATGCGTTTTGATGACGAGCCGGGGAGTCACGTTTTTCCTGTTCACCCTGCGACCGGTTCCGCACGCTTACCGCACCTCCCCGTGCGTCGTCGCCCCGCCACGCTTCTCGTTTTCGGTCTCGTCCTCAGCTTCCTGTCTGTCGCAGGGGCGCCGGCGACCGCCCCCGGCAGCGAGGTGCGACCGACCGACTACACCCGGCGCGAGTGGCACACGCAGGACGGACTTCCGAGCGAGGAAGTGAATCAGTTGTTACAAGATCGAAAGGGGTATCTCTGGGTCAGCACCACGGGGGGGATCAGTCGCTTCGACGGCTCGCACTTTGTCCGGATCCCCCTGTCCGCGCCGCCCGGCGTCCGCGGCACCCCGTACGTCCGGGCTCTGGCCGAGTCGGACACGCTCGGACTGGTCGTCGCTCCCAGCTGGGGTGGCGCGGCCCGGCTGGAGTTCGATGGCTCGCTCCACGCACTGCCCTTCCATGAGGCCCTCGGCGGGCTGGGAGTGTCCACCCTCTGGGCGGAGCCCGATGGCACGCTCTGGGTGGCGCGCAGCGACGAGACCGTCATCCGCCACGACGCGCACTCGACCCGCCAGTTCCCACTCCCCAGCCGGCTGACCGGGGCGAAGTGGATCGGATTCGCACGCGACCGACATGGCCGGACCTGGGTAGCCAGCGGAGCCGACCTCTATCGCTACGAATCGGGCCGGCTCGTCCCCCACCCGCTCCCGTTCAGCGACTCTGAACTCCGCATCACCTCGAGTCGCGGCGACGGCCCCTGGGTGCTCACGACCACTCATCTCCACCGGATGGAGGAAGACCGTCTCGTGCCGGTGGCGGAGCTGCCGGCCCTGCTCGGCGCGCACTACGTCCAGGCGCTGACCGAAGACGCCACGGGCATCGTCTGGCTCGGTACCCGCAGCCGCGGCCTGCACTGGGTGAACGGAGGCCGGTTGACGCACTTCCGCGGTTCCCACGACGACATCTACTCCCTGCGCGGTGATCGCGAGGGCAACATCTGGGTCGGCTCCAATGGCATGGGACTGCAACGGGTGCGGCCGAAGACCTACCGCATCTACGACAAGAACGACGGCCTGCTGCTCGATTTCAGCACCACCGTCTGCCAGGACCGCGACGGCGCCATGTGGTTCGCCAATCGCGACGGCGGCGTCGTCCGGCTGGGTGAGGGCGGTTTCCGGACCTTCCCCCACCTGCCCGGCTGGCCCAGTTACAGTGCTGTCTCCGTTTTTCCACGACCGGAGGGCGGCATCGGTTTCACCTGCGGCTCGGGTGTGTACCGCGTCGGGTTTGACGGGGGGACGACCATCCAGCGCATCCTTGAGATTCCGGAGCAGCCGATCATCCGCGACACCTACGTCGCCCGCAATGGCGCCACCTGGATGTCGCTCGGTGCGGGCCGGATCGGCCGCTTTGAGCACGGCGCATTCCAGACGTTCGGTGCAGCCGAAGGCTTCGTCGCCGATGAAGTCCGGACCCTCGCGGAAGATGGGGAGGGCCGGATTCTCGCCGGGACGGTGGACGGCCAGGTCCTTCGCTACGACGGCGCGCGCTTCGCCGCCCTGCCCCTCGGTTCCGCCGCCCCGCGCCGCGCCATTCAGGCGATCCTCGCGGAGCGCGACGTCCTGTGGTTGGGAACGGAAGGCGACGGCCTGCTCGTGTTCATGGACGGCGCGTTGCGCACCGTCGGCCCGGCGCACGGACTGCCCCATCCGGAGCTGAGCCAGATCCTCGCCGACGATCTGGGCCACCTTTGGTTTGGATCCCGCACCGGCATTTTTCGGGTCAGCCGCCAGGAATTGCTCGACTGCGCCCACCAGCGCATCACCCGCGTACACCCCATCCTCGTCGGCAAGGACGACGGCCTGGCCGAGTTGACGTGTCTGGGGCTGTTCCAGCCGGCCGGGTGGAAAAGCCGGGATGGTCGCCTCTGGTTCGCGACCCGCCGGGGCGTGCTCTCCCTCGATCCAGCCGCGCAGATCGCGCCCCCGGCGCCGCCGCCGGTCGAGATTGTGGGCATCCGTCACGACGGACACCGTGTCGCCCGCCGCGAGGCCGGAGCCGTCCCTGCGGGTATTCGAAAATTGGAGTTCGACTTTTCCGTACTCTGCCTCTCCACGCCGCAGCGGGTGCAGGCCCGCCACCGACTCGACGGGTTTGACACGGACTGGGTCATCTCGGGGCCGCAGCACAACGCCACCTACCCGCGACTGCCTCCCGGAGCCTACACGTTCCGGGTCATCGCCGGCATTGGCGACGGCGCCCTCAATCAACAGGGCGATTCACTCTCCTTCACGGTCGAACCGCGCTGGGGGCAGACCCTCGCGTTCCGGATCGCCGCGGTCGCGGCCACCCTGCTGGTCGTGGCCGGGGCGGCGCGCGGCTGGTCGCACCGCCGGCTGCGCCGCCGGCTCGAGCGGCTGGAGCAGGAGTCCGCCATCGAGCGGGAACGCACCCGCATCGCCCAGAACATCCACGATGATCTCGGCGCCAGTCTCACCCGCATCAGCCTGCTCACACAGTCCGCCCAGCACGCCAGCCCGGAAACGCCCCAGTTCGAGCAAATCTACGCCACGGTGAGCGACATCACGCGATCCATGGACGAAATCGTCTGGGCCGTGAACCCCAAATACGACGATCTCGACAGCCTGGCCTACTACATCAGCAATTTCGCCCAGACCTTTCTCAGCGCCGCCGGCATCCGTTGCCGGCTCGACATGCCCGAACACCTGCCTCCGGTGCGGCTGACCAGCCAGCTGCGCCATCTGCTCTTCCTCGGTTGCAAGGAGGCGATGAACAACGTGGTCAAGCATGCCGGGGCCACCTCGGTGACGGTGCATCTCGGATTCACGGCGGAGGTGCTCACCGTCTCAATCCATGACAACGGACGCGGCCTCGCCGCCTCGCGCGACACCGGCGCTCCGCGCGACCGCATCCTCACCGGCCACGGCGTCTCCAGTCTGCAGACGCGTCTGGCGGAGGCCGGCGGTTCCTGCGAGGTTACGGACCAGCCCGGCCCCGGCACCACGGTCACCCTCCGCATCGCCGTGCCCGCAATCCCCGCCCCGACTCCGCGATGAAAACCCGTGTTGCCATAGTTGAGGATGACGAACCGGTGCGCCGGATCCTGGTGGAGGTGATCGCCAGCGCACCGACGTTGGAGTTGATCAGCCACTACGGTTCGACCGAGGTGGCCCTCGAACAACTGCCCAATGACCGGCCTGATGTCGTGTTGATGGACATCAATCTGCCCAAGATCAATGGCGTGGAGTGCGTCCGGCGGCTCCGGACCCGCCTGCCCCAGACGCAGTTTCTCATGCTCACCGTGTATGAGGACGCCGACCACATCTTCGCCGCGCTGGCTGCGGGGGCGACCGGCTACCTGTTGAAGAGCACACGGCGCGGCGAGCTGCTGGCGGCGATCGAACAGGTGGTGGGTGGCGGGTCGCCCATGAGCAGCGGCATTGCCCGCAAGGTGGTGCAGTCGTTCTCCCGCCCGGCTCCCTCAGTCGCCGGGCTGGAAGAGCTCTCCCCGCGCGAGCGGTCGGTGCTCGCATTGCTGACCAAGGGGTTTCTCTACAAAGAGATCTCCGAGGAACTCGGGGTCACCGTGCCGACCGTGAACACCTACATCCGCCGGATTTACGAGAAGCTCCAGGTCCACAGTCGCTCCCAGGCGATCGCCAAGTACCTGAAACAAACTTCACCCTGAGGCGGGACCGAGGGTCCCGTCGCGGCCTCAGCGAGGCCGCCTCCAACAGGGCACCCGCAGGGTTCTCTCCTGGAGGGCGCCGCTCCGTCGGCGCCGGGGTGAAGTGAGCAAACCTTGATCCAGATCAAGGTTTGACCGGCTGGCTTGCGGCCTACTCCCGGGCGCACGTCCACGCTTTCTGCATCATGCCACGGTCCCGCCTCCTATTCCGTCTGTCCCTTCTTCTCTGCGCCGTTCTCACCGGCGCCGCCCCGGCGTGCGCCGCCGGGGAGGCGCCGCGCTCGCTGGCGGAGGCGCTCGCCCAGGGCAAGGTCTCGCTGCAACTGCGGGCCCGTTTCGAGGGAGTCGACCAAACGGGTCTGCGGGACGCCGAGGCGGTGACGCTGCGCACGCGGCTGGGCTTCACTTCCGCAGCGTGGTCAGGCTGGTCCGGCTCGATCGAGGCGGAGTCGATCGCGGCCCTGGACGGTGATCGCTACAGCCAGGCAGGCCTCAACGCGGGCGGCGCCGGCCGGGCGGTGGTGGCGGATCCCACCTCCACGGAAATCAACCAGGCCTTCCTCCGCGGCATCTTTCCCGCCTCCACCGTCGCCACGCTCGGACGCCAGCGGCTGGTGCTGGACAACGCCCGGTTCATTGGCGACGTCGGCTGGCGGCAGAACCAGCAAACCTTCGACGCCTTCACCCTCCAAACCCAGGCCCTGCCCAAGACCACGCTCACCTACGCCTACCTCCACCGGATCCATCGCGTGTTCGGCGACCGTCATCCGCAGGGCAATTGGAAATCGGCTTCGCACGTCGTGCATGGAGCCCGCACAGGGCTGCCGGCCGGCGGCACCCTCGCCGTCTATGCGTATCTGCTGGATTTTGACAACGCCGCCGCCAACGCGTGCGCCACGTACGGCTTGAGCTACACCGGGAGCTACGCGCCTTCGAAGCGGCTGAAGTTTCCCTTCCGCCTCGAGGCCGCCCGTCAGTCGGACTACGGGTCGAGCCTGCTTCACTACACCACCGACTACCTGGCCGCGGAGGCCGGCGTCGGTGGTGCCGCCGGCACCGTCAGCCTCGGCGCCGAGTGGCTGGGAAGCGACCGGCTGGTCGGCTTCAAAACGCCGCTGGCCACCTTGCACGCCTTCAACGGGTGGGCGGATCTGTTTCTCACGACCCCGGGCGCCGGTCTGCGCGACACCTATTTTAAGGTGGTGGGAAAACTTCCCGGTGCGCTGACTGCGACCGCGTTTTTTCACCGCTTCGAAACCGATCAGCGCGCACGACTTGGAAAAGAAACTGATGTCATGGTCTCACGGAGCCTCAATAAACTCGTGACCCTGACCGCAAAATTCGCCACGTTCTCCTCATCGAGCCCGAGCTACCCCGATGTCCGCAAGCTCTGGTTGCAGGTGGAGTTTGTCCACTAGGTTGTTTCCTCCCCTCCCTCCTTCGCCCTGCCCCACGATCGCCCGCCCTCGCTCATGATTCCGGCGTCCCTGCCCTTTCGGCTGCTCATCCTGCTCAGCATCTGGGCCACGCTGGGTCTGATCGCAGGTCTGGGCACCTACACCTTCACCTACGCGCACGGGCTCTCGTATTTTTCGAACGATCCGCGCGCCTGCATGAACTGTCACATCATGCGCGAACAGTTCGACGGCTGGCAGAAGTCGCCGCACCACGCGGTCGCCTCCTGCAATGACTGCCACACCCCGCACTCCTTCTTCGCGAAATACCTGAGCAAGGCGGAAAATGGATTCTGGCACTCCAAGGGTTTCACGCTCCAGGATTTCCACGAGCCGATCATGATCCGCCCCAAGAACGTGGCGGTGCTTCAGCAGAACTGCGTCGGCTGCCACCAGCAGATCGTCGACGGCATCAACACCCATCCGGGCAATCCCCAGAAGATGCTGGATTGCCTGCACTGTCATCGCGAGGTCGGCCACGGCCCGCTGCGCTAGCCTCCCTGGTTTCGCCTTTCACCTCCGTCCCCCCTCTCTTCTTCGCATGCACTCCTCCCTGTCCACCGACCGTCGCGGTCTTGCCACCTGGGTCTACCTGCTCATTCTGCTCGGCACCGCCGGGGCCGCCTACCTCGTCCTGATGCTCTACGGCAACATTGTTGCCCGCAAAGCGGAGGCGACCAAGGACGTGTTCCGGGTGGTCGAGGTCAGCGATCGCACGGACGATCCGGCCGTCTGGGGCAAGAATTATCCGAGGCACTACGACAGCTACAAGCGGACGGTGGATACGGAGCGCACCAATCATGGAGGCAGCGAGGCGTTCCAGCACCTGGATGAAGACCCGGCCTGGCGCCGCATCTTTTCCGGCTACGGTTTCGCCCTCGATTACCGCGAGGAACGGGGCCACGCCTACATGCTGATCGACCAGCGGGAGACGGACCGCGTGACCAAACTGAAGCAGCCGGGCGCCTGCCTGCACTGCCATGCCTCCACGCTCAACGCCTACATCGATCAGGGGCTCAAGGCAGGCGTACCCGCCGGCAAGGAACACTGGGAGGCGCAGATTCAGAAGGGGTTCGAGGAGGTCTGCAAGATGCCCTACGCCGAGGCGACCCAACTGGTGAAGCACCCGGTTTCCTGCATCGACTGTCACGACGCCGAGACCATGAGCCCGCGGGTCAACCGGCCCGGGTTTCTCAATGGCATCCGCTCGCTGGCCAAGTCGGACTACCCGACGCCTCACCTGCCGAGCATCGAACGCTGGCGCCGCGACGGACGCAAGGGCGAGTATCAGCCCAACATCGACGCCACCCGACAGGAGATGCGCTCAATGGTCTGTGCGCAGTGCCATGTTGAATACTATTTCAAGGGCGAGGGCAAGCTGGTCACCTATCCCTGGGACAAGGGCCTGAAGGTGGAGCAGATCGAGGCCTACTACGACGAGGCCGGCTTCAAGGACTGGACCCACAAGGAGACGGGCGCCCAGGTGCTGAAGGCCCAGCACCCGGAGTTCGAAATGTGGAGCCAGGGCATCCACGCCCGCAGTGGCGTGTCCTGCGCGGACTGCCACATGCCCTACGTGCGCGAGGGCGCGATCAAGATCAGCAACCACCACGTGCGCTCGCCGCTGCTCAACGTCGCACAGGCGTGCCAGTCGTGTCACCGGATCCCGGAACAGGAGATCAAGGCCCGCGCACTGCAAGTGCAGGACCGCAATGTCGCCCTGCTGAACCGGGGTGAGAAAGCGGTGGTCGGGCTGCTCGACGCGCTGCAGCAGGCCCAAAAGGGCGGCGCGACCGATGCCCAGTTGCAGGCGGCGCGCGCGCTGCAGCGCAAGGCCCAGTGGCGCCTCGACTTCGTTTCGGCGGAGAACTCCATGGGTTTCCACGCCCCCCAGGAGGCCGCCCGCATCCTCGCCGAGGCCATCGACTACGCCCGTCAGGGAGAGCTGCAGGTCGCCCGCGACGTGCCGGGCACCGCGAAGCGGTGAGGTGCGAAGTGCGAAGTGCGAAGAGTGAAGAGTGAAGAGTGAAAGAAAGCTGCCGGAAGACAAGCGGTCCGGTGGAGGGCGTCGCTCCGTCGACGCCGGGGAACGGTCCACGCATCACGACGCCCGACCGTTTGGGTTTCCGCGACGCGGGACAGGCGCCGACGGAGCGGCGCCCTCCAGGTGAGCACCCTGCGGGTAGCCGTTGGAGGTGGCCTCGTTGAGGCCGCGACGGGACCCTCGGTCCCGCCTCCGTGGTCCGAAT
>Ga0154020_10006272_pt1 | contig 13937 bp, 9 predicted proteins | sample Klosneuvirus_201_FD_109709 | JGI IMG/M metagenome (GOLD analysis project Ga0154020, IMG submission 109709) | Active sludge microbial communities from wastewater, Klosterneuburg, Austria - Klosneuvirus_20160825_MG | ecosystem: Engineered > WWTP > Aerobic digester > Activated sludge | place... | reverse complement strand
TACCGCGAGCGCTGGGGCAAGCTGCCGCGCGGGCGCGGCCTGGGCATCGCCTGCTCGTCGTACCTGTGCGGCGCCGGGCTGCCGATCTACTGGAACAAGCTGCCGCACTCGGGCGTGCAGCTGAAGCTCGACCGCTCCGGCGGCGTGACCGCGTTCTGCGGCGCCACCGAGATCGGCCAGGGCTCGGACGACGTGCTGGCCGCGCTGGTCGCCGAGGTGCTGGGCATCGATCCATTCGACATCCGCGTGGTCACCGGTGACACCGACCTCGGCCCGGTCGACCTCGGCTCGTACTCCAGCCGCGTCACCCTGATGATGGGCAACGCCGCGCTGGAGGCCGCCGGGCGCGCGCGCGAGCTCATCGCCAGCGCGGTCGCCGCCCAGCTGCAGCTGCCGGTGGCGCGCCTCGGCTTCGCCGACCGGCGCGTGTTCGATATCGAGGATCCGACCCGCGGCCTCAGCTTCGCCGACGCCGTGATCGCCGCCGAGACGCGCCATGGCACCCTGGGCACGGTGGGCTCGTACCGGCCGCCCGACTCGGCCGCGCGCTACAAGGGCGGCGGCGTCGGGCCATCGCCGGCCTACTCGTACAGCGCCGCCGTGATCGAGGTCGAGGTCTGCCCCGACACTGGCTGGCTCGACGTCACCCAGGTCTGGATCGGCCATGACATCGGGCGCTCGCTCAACCCGGCCTCGGTGCGCGGCCAGGTCGAGGGCTCGGTCTACATGGGCCTCGGCGAGGCCCTGATGGAGGAGTCGGCCTTCCGCCGCCTGCCACCCAAGCGCTCCGACGCGCTGGTGCACAAGTTCCCCTCGCTGCTCGAGTACAAGAGCCCGACCACGCGTGAGATGCCGCCGTGCACCACCTACCTCATCGAGGACCCCGACCCGCAGGGGCCGCTGGGCGCCAAGGAGGTCGGGCAGGGGCCCCTGCTGCCCATCATGCCCGCGGTCGCCAACGCCGTATTCGACGCCCTCGGCGTGCGCATCGACGAGGTGCCCATCACGCCCGAGAAGATCGTGCGCGCCCTGGAAGAGGCCGCCCGCGGTCGCCCGGCGCGCGTCGGCCCCACCGGCTTCCCCGACGTGGGCTGGCCCGAGCCGCTGCGCGTGGCGCCACCCTGGGAGGGCGGCGACGGCAAGGCCAGCAACGACACGCCGCGCCGCCCGCGCGCCAACGACGGCGGCAAGCAGGTGCCGCGATGATGCGCGCACCATCGTTCCGCTGGCACGCCGCGACCTCGCTGGCCGACGCCGCGCGGGCGCTGGCCGCCGGTGGCCCGCGCGCGCTGCTGCTGGGCGGCGGCACCGACGTGGTGCCCGCCATCAAGCGGCGCCAGTACACGCCCGAGCTCTTGATCTCGCTGCGCCAGGTCGCCGAGCTCGGCCGCCTCGAGCCCCACGGCGCCAGCCTGCGCATCGGCGCCGGCCTGCACCTCGCCACGCTGGCCGGCGACGACCGCCTCGGCACCGGCTACACGGCGCTGCGCCGCGCCGCCGGCGTGGTGGCCTCGCCGCACATCCGCAACGTCGCCACCCTGGGCGGCAACCTGTGCCTCGATACCCGCTGCAACTACTACAACCAGAGCCTGGAGTGGCGCCGCGCCGTCGACTACTGCATGAAGGCGCCCGCGGGCGCCGCGCTGGCGGCCCCCGCGGGTGGCACCTGCTGGGTCGCGCCCGGCAGCCCGCGCTGCTGGGCGGTGTCGCAGACCGACTGTGCGCCCGCGCTGATCGCGCTCGGCGCCAGCGTCACCCTGGTGTCGGCCCAGGGGCAGCGCACGCTGCCGCTCGGCGACCTGTACCGTGACGACGGCATGACCTGGCTGACCCGGCGCCCCGACGAGCTCTTGGCCTGGGTCGACGTCCCCGCCGCCGCGCGCAGCACCTACTGGAAGCTGCGCCGTCGTGGCAGCTTCGACTTCCCGGTGCTCGGCGTGGCCGCCGCCGTCGAGCTCGCGGGCGACGTCGTCACCGCCGCGCGTGTGGTGCTCGGCGCGGTGGCCTCGCACCCCGTGGTGGTGCCCACCGAGTCCCTGCTGGGCCGCCCGCTCACGGACGACGCCGTCGCCGCCTTCGCCGAGCTGGCCACCCGCCTGGCCAAGCCGCTCGACAACACCGACTACCAGCTGGGCTGGCGCAAGCGCGTCACCCGCGCCTATGTCATCGGCGCCCTGCGCGAGCTGCGCGGTGACGACCCCGCGCTGCTCGGTGTGCTGGCGCGCCGCCAGGCCGCCCTGATCCCGGCATGAGCTCCGGCCCCGGTCCCGGGCCCGACGGCCGGGGCGACGGTCGCGCCGATCCCGACGACCTCAGCAGCGAGGTCGCCCGGGTGGCCTGGCACGCCGGCGTCCCGCACTCGAGCCCGGATCGCGTCGCCCGCGAGGAGCCGCTCGAGATCCGCGTCTCCGGCGTCCCGGTCACCGTGGTCATGCGCACCCCGGGCCATGACGAGGAGCTGGTCACCGGCTTCCTGCTGTCCGAGGGCATCGTCGGCGCCGCCACCGACCTGGCCAGCGTGCGCGAGTCGACCGTCGCGCCGCGCCCCGAGGCCGAGGGCAACGTCATCGAGGTCGTGCTCGCCCCCGGCGTCGAGGTCGACCTCGGGCGCCTGCGTCGCAACCTCTACGCGGCGTCGAGCTGCGGCGTGTGCGGCAAGGCCAGCCTGGCCCAGGTGCTCGACGCGCGCCCACGCCGTCCGCCTGGCAAGCTCGGCGTCAGCGCCGCGCTGCTGGCCACGCTGCCGGCGGCCCTGCGCGCGGCCCAGGGCGGCTTCGACGTCACCGGTGGGCTGCACGCCGCCGGCCTGTTCGACGCCGGCGGGCGCGCCATCGTGGTGCGCGAGGACGTCGGGCGGCACAACGCCGTCGACAAGGTGCTGGGCTGGGCCGCGCGCAGCGGCGTCGATCCCGCGCAGCACATCCTCATGGTGTCGGGCCGGGTCTCGTTCGAGATCACGCAGAAGGCGGTGATGGCCGCGGTCCCGGTGCTGGCCGCGGTGTCGGCCCCGTCGTCGCTGGCCGTCGCACTCGCGCGGGAGGCCGGGGTGACGCTGGTCGCCTTCGTGCGCGACCAGCGTCTCTCGGTGTACGCCGGCAGCCTCGACGGCTGAGCCGGCGGGCCGCCGCGGCGGCTACTTCTTCAGCTTCTTGAGCAGATCGCCGAAGGTCCCGAACCCGGGGCCGCTCGACGAACCACCCGAGCCGCCCGACGCGCTCTTGTTCTGCGACGCGTTCCACTCCTGGGCATCGCGACGCTCGTCGGCCTCCTCGGCGCCCTTCTTCGACATGCGCAGCTTGCCCTTCTCGCCGGGCAGGATGACGCCGCGGATCTCGGTGCCCTCGGGGAACAGCTTCTTGTGGTCGGCGCCACGCGGGGTGCCCATCTCGACGTTCGGGATCAGCGCCCGCGCGCCGCCCTCCAGCTTGATGAAGACACCGAAGGCCTCGATCTTGTCGACCTTGCCGATGACGATGTCGCCCGGCTTGAAGCGCGCCGAGGCATCCTCGCGCGCCGGCCGGTCACCACCACCGCCCCCACGACGCTCACCGCCAGCGCCCGCGGGCCGCTCGCCACGCTGCTCGCCGCCGCCGCCGCCGCCACCGCCGGCGCTCTCGCGCGCCAGCGCCGCCTCGCGCGCCGCGCCGTCCAGCATCGACAGCCCGATGCGCTTCTTGTCGGGCTCGATGGCGACCACCGTGACCTCGACCTCCTGGCCCGGCTTGACGACATCCTTGGGGTGCATGATGCGCTTCTCGGCCAGCTGCGAGACGTGGATGAGACCATCCAGCCCCGGCGCCAGCTCGACGAAGGCGCCGAACGGCTGCAGCCGCACGACCTTGCCCTTGACCTTGCTGCCGATGGTGAACTTCTCGGCCACCTTGGCCCACGGGTCCTCCACCAGCGACTTCAAGGACAGCGAGATCTTCTGCTCCTTGGGCGGGCGCTTCTTCTTGTCCTTGCTCGACCCCGAGCCCGAGCCCTCGGACTTGGCCTCGCCCGCGTCGCCAGCACTCGCGGCCGCGGCGGCCTCGATCTTGAGCACCTGGACCTCGACCTCCTGGCCCGAGGTCAGCACCTGGCTGGGATGGCCGACATGCCCGAACGACATCTCGGACACGTGCAGGAGGCCCTCGATCCCGGCGCCCAGGTCGATGAACGCACCATAGTCGCGCAGCGACGTCACGGTGCCACGCAGCACCGCGCCGACCACCAGCTTCTCGCGCACCTTGGCCGCGACGCCGGCGTTCTCCTCCTCCAGCAGCGCGCGCCGCGACAGCACCACGTTGCGGCCGCCGTCGTCGATCTTGGTGACCTTGAAGCGCAGCTTCTTGCCGATGAAGGTCCCGGGCTGCTCCACGAAGCGCAGGTCGACCTGGCTCGACGGGCAGAACGCCCGCATGCCGCCGACCGAGACCTCGAGGCCGCCCTTGTTGACCGCGGTCACCAGCCCCTCGACCGGCAGCCCGGTCTCCATGGCCTGACCGAGCAGGCCGCGCAGATCGGAGCCCGAGGTCAGCGCCTTGGACAGCACGATGGCGCCGCCCTTGCCGCCGACCGAGACCACGTGGGCCTCGATCTCGTCACCCTCGTGCACCGTCGGCTTGCCCTCCTCGTCACGCAGCGGGCCGAGATCCAGCACCGCCTCGCTCTTGGCGCCGATGTCGACGAAGGCGGCGTCGGAGCCCAGCTTGACCACGGTGCCCTTGACGACCTGGCCGACCTTGGGCTCCTTGCTGCGCGGGGTGGCCTGGGCCTGGTCCTCCGCCAGCAGATCCTCCATGCGCTCGAGCGGCTTCTCGACCGGCGTCGCAGCAGCGGGGCGCGCGGGCGGGAACTTCTCGTTGCCCGGCTGCGGCCCATCTTCTTCTTCGTCGGCTCCGACGCCTGCGGGCCTGCGCGGCTGCTGGCCCGGCATGAGCGTGTTGCCCGGCTGCGGGCCGTCGTCGTCGATCTCGGGTGCCTTCGGTTCGGACATGCTGCGGCTTCCTCCAGAGGGGCCGGTTTATACCCGAAACCGCCCGCGCTTGCGAGCCTGTGCACGGCGACAATCGACCCCACCGGGGCCTCCTCACCCGAGCCCCCCGGCTGGCAACCCCGTGGAACCAGCCACGCCGGCGCTGGCACGCGAGCTGCTGTAGCCCGGGTTGATCCAGTCCGTCCCGCGTTCGTCGAGGAGTGTCCCTGTCCATGCCCCTGTCCGAGGTCACAGACGAGCACGCCGCCGCCCCAGCTTCCGATGCCAACGGCGACGACGTCGACCAGGCCCCCGAAGCCTCCGCACCGCTGGCCTCGATCGCTCCCGAGGCCACCCCGCGCATCTCGACCTGCTACTCGATGGCGCTGGAGCTCGACGCCTTCGTCGCGCGCACCGCCGCCGAGGCCCCGCGCACGCACGCCTGGCTGGCCGACCACGCCCAGCGCGCCTCGGCCACCCTGGTCCTGCACCTGACCGAGTCGGTGCGCCACCAGGGCGACGACCGCTTCCGCTTCCTGGCCATGGCCCGCGCCGCCGCCCTCGAGGTCGACGCCGTGCTGACCCTGCTGGCCAACCGCGGCGTCTGCACCCGCCGCCGCCGCGCCGCCGCTCGCGATGCCACCATGCGCCTGGTCGACGCGCTCGCCCGCGCCTCGGAAGCCTAGCCCGGGACTCGGAACGGAACAGGACTCCTCGAAGCTACGCTTCGAGGGGCCTGGCTCACATGCAGGCGAAGGCCTCCGCACAGCCCTGCGCCTGCTGCAGCAGCATCATGATCTGCAGCGGGTCGCCGCTGCCGAAGCCGCCGCCGCCCATGCCGCCGCCGCCCGCGCCGGCACCGCAGTCGATGCCTTGCAGCAAGCTCAGGCACTGCGCCGCCTTGGTCGGGTCGAACTTGCAGCCGCCGCTGCTGGGCGCCATGGCCTGCGCCAGCGCGCCGCTCATCAGGCCCTGGCTCAGCATCTCGCACGACATCGCGTCGCCCGGATCGACCAGGCCACACTGCGCCGCCTTGTCGCACAGCAGCGCGAACGCCTTGTCGGCGAACTGCAGCGCCGCCGGGTCCGGCGGCGGGCCGCCCAGGCCACTGCGCGTCTGCTGCATCAGATCCTTCAGGCTGGGCAGCCCGGGCAGGTTGCCGAACGGGCCACCGGCGCCCGCGAACGGATCGGGAAACCCAGGCGGCAGCTGGCCCAGCCCGCCACCCAGCCCAGGCGGCGGGTTGGTCGGCAGCGACGGGGCAGGGGCGCCCGGCGCAAACGGTGCGCTGTTCGCGAACGGATCCACCGGATCCGGCACCTGTGCCCGCTGATCCGCCAGATCCAGCGGCGGCAGCGGCGCCGGCTTGCCACTCGCCCTGGTCGCGCTCGCCAGCGTGCCGCGCTCCGCGCTCGCGGCGTCACGCACCAGCAGCCACGCCACCACACCGGCCGCCACCGCGACGCCCGCGATCACCGCCGGGGTCCGCCACGCCGGGGGCGCCGCCTGCTCCTGCTGCGTCTCGGCTCGCCGCGCCGCGGCCGCGCGCAGCTTGATCGCCGCCTCGCTGTCGACGACCGGAACAGCCACCGGCGGCGCCACCGCGACCTCGGCACTCACCGCCAGCGCCACCGGCGCAGCCGCCCGCGCACTCGCGCCATCGCCGCGCGCCAGCAGCCCGGTGCCGCACTGCTTGCACCGCGAGGCCAGCGACGACACCTGGGTGCCGCACTCGGGGCAGCTCTTGTCCAGCTTCACGGCCATGTCAGTGACTCCTCGCGTCTGCACCCGCCTGCAGGCAATGAGGCAAACCTGCGCATGTCATTCGATATTCCCGTGGCTCCACCAAGCCTTCGGTCGTTGACACCACGCACCGTCAGAGCGTAAACCCGCCGCCATGCTCCCGGTCGAACCAGATCGCGGTCTCATCACCTATGGCGTGCTCGACATCGCCTTTGGCATCGCCTACCTCTATCTCGGCCTCGAGGTCGCACCGTCGCGCTCGGGCTCCGTGAAGCTGCTGGTGTGGGCGCTGTTCGTCGGCCTGGTCCTGTCCGGCGCTGCGCTGATCGCGCGCCGGCGCTGGTCGGGCTGGGTCGGCCTCGCGGTGGCCGGTCTGCTGCTCGTGTTCACCCTGTTCCTGATCTCCGCCCTGGCGCTGTCGGCGTCCTACCTGCGTGGCGTCTATGGCGGCTTCGGCAAGGGCGCCGCCACCGTGTGTCTGCTGGCCGCCTTCCTCGCCGTCGAGGTCTTCGGCCTGCTGCCGGTGTTCCAGATCCGCTTCCTGCTGCGCCCCGAGGTCCGCCGCCGCCTGCGTGGCGGCCCGCCCGAGGCCAGCGCCGCCCCGGCCAAGTCCGCCCCCGCGACGGATGCCGCCTAAGGCCTCCAAGCAGGCCCGCGCGCGCGCCCGCCTCGACGCTGCCACCCAGCGCAGCCGCGACGAGCGCCTCGATCGCATCCTGGCCAGGGTGCGGCGCGGCTTCCTCTACGCCGTGCTGGCCTTCCCGGTCCTGCTCCTGATCGCCTGCTACGCCGTCTACGCCTGGGCCCGCCTCGACCTGGCGCCCGCGCTGCCCACCGAGGCGCGCACCGAGGCCATCGCCACCATCCGCCACGCCCTCGACGGTGATACCCCGACGCGCCCGACCGCCAGCGCGCTGGCGCGTCGCCCGCGCGGCGGCCCGGTCTTCGTCACCGTGTGGCACCGCGCGCAGCCGCTGTTCCGCCACGTCAGCGCCGACGGTCAGCCCATCGCCGACGCCCTGCTGGCCGCCGCCGAGGCGCTGCGCAGCGATCCCGGCATCACCGCGCTCAGCCCCGAGGATCGCGCCCGCGCCCGCATCAAGATCGACGTCACCCGCGCCGCCGGCCCCATCATCACCTCGATCCCGGCGGCGTTCTCGCTCGGCCTGGTGCCCGGGGTCGACACCCTGGCGATGTCGTTCGCCGGCAAGCGCCACTTCCTGATGGCCGACGACATGATCATCGGCCACTACCTCGAAGGCCACCGCCCCTTCAAGTTCATCGACTGGTATGCCGGCCTGTCGACCGAGGACGCCGTGCTGACGCTGTACGACCGCGCCGGCGTCAGCGCCGAGTCCCTGGCGCGCACAAAGCCGCACTTCTACCGCATCCGCACCGAGGGCTTCGTGGAGGCGCCCGAGCGCGGCGCCGCCGCCCTCCCGGTCCTGCGCGGCAACACCCCGGCGCCCGAGCTGACCCCGAAGCGCCTGCGCGAAGCCGCCATCTCCGGCGGCCGCTACCTGCTGCGCATGCTCAACGACCGCGGCAAGTTCGTCTACGAGTACCACACCAACGACGGCCGTCGCTCCGACCCGGTCAGCGGCGGCTACAACATGCCGCGCCACTCCGGCACCACCTACTTCCTGGCCCAGCTGTACCGCTACACCCGGCTGCCCGAGTTCCGCGCCGGCGCCGAGCGCGCCATGCAGTACATGGGCGAGCAGACCCCGTCGAGCTGCGGCTCGACCCAGCCTGGCCAGCCCGCGCCGCCCTACGCCTGTGTCACCGACGCCGGCGCGCCCAGCGCCAGCATGGGCGCCACCGCGCTGGCCATCAACGCCCTGGCCGAGTTCGAGGTCGCCACCGGCGAGCGCACCTACCACGACGTCCTGCTGCGCCTGGGCGAGTTCGTCCTCTTCATGCAGCGCCCCGACGGCAGCTTCTCGCACTACTTCGACCTGGCCTCGCGCACCCGCGACGTCAAGACGCGGACGATGTACTTCGACGGCGAGGCCGCCCTGGCGCTGGCCCGCCTGTACGAGGTCACCGGTGACAAGAAGTACCTCGGTCCGCTCGAGCGCGCGCTCGACTGGCTGACCGGCGGCAGCTACGACTACTTCGCGGGCTCGTTCTTCTTCGGCGAGGATCACTGGACCTGCATCGCCGCCGAGGCCGCGTCGCGCTACGTCAAGAAGGCCCAGTACGTCGACTTCTGCGAGGCCTACGGCAAGTTCCTGCGCCGGGCCCAGTTCGCCCCCGGCGAGGCCCCGGGCCAGCCCGACTTCAGCGGCGGCTACGGCTTCACCCCGTTCTTCCCGCCCAACAACACCCCGGTGTCGTCGCGCACCGAGACCATGGTCTCGGCCTGGCGCCTGAGCCGCGCCCACGGCCGCGCCGCGCCCGACACCAAGCGCCAGATCTGGCGCGCGCTGGAGTTCCTGACCCGCAACCAGATCCGCCCCGACAACACCTATCTCTTGCACGACGGCGAGCTCAGCCAGGGCGCTCTGATGGGGTCGACGGTGCGTCGCGACATCCGCATCGACTACATCCAGCACGCCTGCTCGGCCATGATCCGCGCCACCGAGCTGTTCCCCGACCCCGACTATGTCATCCCGGCCGGGTCGCCCCTCGCGCCGGCGCCCTGAGGGTCCTTGATGCAACTCAGGTGCAACTAGACTTGCCAAGATGTGTGCCCACGCCAAGTTGGCGTGCTAGATTGGCCGCGTCCCGATGAAGTTCTGCCCCGAGTGCAGGGAGTCTTTCCCCGACCTGGACGAGGTTTGCCCGACGCACGGGGCCCGTCTGTTCGCCATCTCGGCGCCCAACAAGCCCGACTATGACGCCCTGGTCGGGCAGACCATCGACGGCCGCTACCAGCTCGACCAGAAGATCGGCGAGGGCGGCATGGGCGTCGTGTACTCGGCGCACCACACCATCCTGGCCAAGAAGGTCGCGATCAAGGTCCTCAAGCGCGAGGTCGCGCGCGACGGCTCGGTGGTCAAGCGCTTCATCCAGGAGGCCCGCGCCGCCTCCACCATCGGCCACCCCAACATCGCCGACGTGCACGACTTCGGCGTGCTGCCCGACGGGCACTCCTACTTCGTCATGGACTTCGTCGTCGGCCCCACGCTGGCGCAGGCGATGAAGGAGGGCATCATGGCGCCCGGGCGCGCGCTGCCCATCATGGCGCAGCTCGGTCGCGCCCTGGCCGCCGCCCACGACAAGGGCATCATTCACCGCGATCTCAAGCCCGACAACGTGTTCTTGACGCCCCGCGAGGGCAACAAGGACTTCGTCAAGATCGTCGACTTCGGCATCGCGCAGATGTCGCCCGAGGAGGGCAGCTCGCGTCTGACCCGCGCCGGCATGGTGTTCGGCACGCCCGAGTACATGGCGCCCGAGCAGGCCGCCGGCCGTGAGGTCGACCACCGCTGCGATGTCTACGCCTGCGGCTGCATCCTGTTCGAGATGATGACCGGCACGGTGCCCTTCAAGGGCGAGTCGGTGATGGCCACGCTGGCCAAGGTCATCATGGACTTCCCGCCGCGGCCGAGCGCCATCAACCCGCACATCCATCCCGCCGTGGAAGGTCTCATCGAGTACGCCATGGCCAAGGACGTGGCGCAGCGCTGCCCCGACATGCGCGCCTTCGTGGCCGCCATCGAGGACATCGCGCACAAGCTGCAGCGCGAGGGTGTCCCCATGGGCAACATGGGGCAGAGCCAGTCGGGCGCGATGTCGGCGGTCACGGTGATGGACGTGCAGGGCGGTTCGGGCTCCGGCGCCGTCCGCATGCCGACGGCGCAGGTCAACCAGCTGGGCCAGCGCCCCGACACCTCGCCGCCGCGCAGGACCCCGCCCGGGTTGCGCTCGTGGCCGGGGGCTGCGCCCGACCAGCGCACCGCGGCGATGCCGCCGCTGACCGGCGAGGCCGCGGTGCCCGGCTCGGGCGGCAAGAAGCTCGTGATCGCCCTGGGTGTGCTGGCCGCCGTGGCCGGGGTCACGGTGCTGGCGCTCAAGCTGTTCAACAAGAAGGACAAGCCGGTGGTCGCGCCCATGGCCGACGCCGGCGTGATCGCCATCAAGGTGCCCGACGCGGCGGTTGCGGCGCCCGACGCTGCGCTGGCGGTGGCAACGCCGGATGCGCAGGTGGTCGCGGTGCCTACAGTGGACGCGGGCGGGCCCGGCCCGTCGCCGACCTCGGCGCCACCTGACGAGTTCACGGTCACCATCAAGACCGACCCACCGGGGAGTGATATCTTCGTGAATGGGGAGAAGCTGGGCAAGGGCAAGGCGACCTTGAAGAAGAAGAAGGGCGCCAGGATCTCGATCGTGTGCAAGCAGCTCGGGTTCCAGGACCAGACCCTGGGCCAGACCGTCACCAAGAGCGTATCGATCACGTGCAAGCAGCAGCCGCGCTGCGTCGACGGATTGCAGAACCCGAACCCGCTGGCCAATTGTCCCGACTGATCACCGTGTCATAAGGGTAACGATGGCGCAGACGCCGATGGATCCGAAGGACAGCGAGCCCCCCCAGCCACTGGTAGGCGAGGGCGAGGCGCCGCGCGACGATCCCAGCGGCATCCACGCCCTGGAGCCCGACGAGCTGGTCGGGCGCACCATCCTCGACCGCTACCAGATCCTGCAGCGCATCGGCGAGGGTGGCATGGGCGCGGTCTACCTGGCCCTGCACACCATCATCGAGAAGAAGGTCGTGCTCAAGGTCCTGCACGGCGAGTACGGCCGCAAGCCCGAGCTGGTCGAGCGCTTCCTGCACGAGGCCAAGACCGCCTCCAAGATCCGCCACGAGAACGTCGTCGACATCACGGACTTCGGCCGCATCCCGGGCGGCACCGTGTTCATCGCGATGGAGTACCTCAAGGGCCACGATCTGTCGGACCACATCAAGGATCACGGCCCGCTGAAGTGGAAGCAGATCAAGCCCATCGCGCTGCAGATCTGCGCCGCCCTGGAGGAGGCGCACAACGTCGGCGTGGTGCACCGCGACCTCAAGCCCGAGAACATCTTCCTCATCAAGCGCGGCGCGCGTGAGGACTTCGTCAAGATCCTCGACTTCGGCATCGCCAAGATGACCGAGCTCGACGAGAGCGGCAAGCGCCTGACCCGCACCGGCATGGTGTTCGGCACCCCCGAGTACATGGCGCCCGAGCAGGCCCGCGGCGAGAAGACCGACCGTCGCGTCGATGTCTACGCCATGGGCTGCATCCTGTACGAGATGCTGTGCGGCGACGTGCCGTTCCGGGCCCAGTCGTTCATGGGCGTGCTGACCAAGCACATCTTCGATCCGGTGGTCCGGCTCAGCGCCCAGTATCCCGAGCTCGGGGTGCCGCCCGCGGTCGAGGCGGTGGTGCTCAAGGCGCTCGACAAGGATCGCGACCGCCGCTACCAGAGCATGGCGGAGCTCGGCGCCGCGCTGGAGTCGGTCGACAGCGCCGGCCACGTGCAGGCGGCCTCGGCGGCCCGCCTGGCGGCGTCGGGCTCGATGCCGTCGATGCAGGCGCCCCCGATGTTCGGCCACGTGCAGCAGGTCCAGGGCCAGGCCAAGGTGACGGATCCCAACCTGGTGATGGCCAACACCATGCCGTCGCAGGAGGGCATGGCGTCGGAGGTCCGCAAGGCGGCAGCGGCGGCGTTCGCGGCGCAAGGGCAGGGCGCGGCGGCACACGGTGTCGGCGCCGCTGCGACGATGCCGGGCGCGGATGATCTGGATGCGGACTGGCAGCCGCCGAAGCGGACCGGGCTGAAGGTGGGGCTGGCGCTGGGTGGGCTGGTGCTGGTGGGCGCGGTGGTGGCGGCGGTGACGCTCGGGGGCGGGGGCAAGAAGGACAAGGCGGCAGCCGGAGCGAGCACGAGCACGAGTCCGAGCACGAGTCCGAGCACGAGCACGAGCACGAGCACGAGTCCGAGCACGAGTCCGGGAGCGCTGGCTTCGCCCCCGCCGGTGACCGAGGCGATGATCAGCGTGGTGACGACCCCCGCAGGCGCGACGGTGACCCGGGGCGGCGTGGTCGAGGGCAAGACGCCGCTCACGCTGAAGCTGGATCCCGCGGGTGGTGCCCAGAAGCTGACGCTGACCATGCAGGGCTTCAAGGAGTCGGTGCTCGACGTCGCGGTCGACAAGGATCGCGAGTACGTCATCAAGCTGGACCCGCTGGATCCGCTGGTGGTCGACAAGGTGGTCAAGAAGGGCGGCAAGAAGAGCGGCGGCAAGAAGAGCGGCGGCAAGAAGGGCGGCAGCGACGAGATCAAGGATCCGTTCGGGCCGTAGCACCCGTCAGCGAGCCCTTCGGGCTAGCTGAACAGCTTCGAGAACGGCCAGCGCCACTTCTTCTTGGCCGGCTTCTTGAGCTTCTTCTTGCTGCCCTTGCTGGGCGCGACCTCGGGCGCCACCTGCGGCGCCACCGGCTGTGGGGTCGCCTGCGGGGGCACCGGCATCGCGGTCTCGGTCCAGGCGCCGCGGTCGTCGACGTCGGGGGCCACGCCGTGGCCCGACTTCTTGGCGCCGTAGCTGGCGCCCTTGTTGACGTCGTGCACGATGGCGTAGATCTCCTTGGCCTTGTTCAGCCACTGGCCGAGACCGACCTCCTGGTCGATGCCGAACAGATCGCGCTGCCCGCGCAGCTCGAACAGCGGCGCCTCCTTGGGCGGGCCGTCCTCCTTGGGCGCCTCGACCTCGCCCTGCTGCTGGTCCGACTCCGGCGCGTCCTCGTCGACACCGACGCCGAGCTCCTCGGGCGGCGTGCTCTTGACCAGCTCGCCCACGCCCAGCTTGACGCCCTCCTCGACCAGCTTGTCGGTGGCGTCGTCGTAGGCGCCCATGCCCTCGAAGCGCTTGTCCTGCGCCTTGGCCAGCAGGTCCTTCTCGGGCATCGCCTTCAGCCACTGCTCGCGCGTGGTGTTCAGGGTGTAGGCGTGCTCGCCGCCGGGCACCACGCCCTTGTCGTCGGGCACCGATTCCATGCCGGTGAAGACGTTGTTCAGCACCGGCTGGTCCTTGCCCTTCATCTGCTCGGGGAAGGGGAAGCTATCGACGATCTTCATGACCAGGCCGACCCACTTGTCGAGGTTGTCCTTGTGCGCGAAGAACTCGTGCTCCGGGATGAGGTTGAACATCTTGGTGAACGAGGTGCGCGCCATGATGTTGAAGGCCGACTTGGGATAGCTGCGCTCGGCCTTGCTCATGCCCTGCAGGATGTAGTCGACGATCAGGATC
>Ga0154020_10006271_pt1 | contig 13937 bp, 16 predicted proteins | sample Klosneuvirus_201_FD_109709 | JGI IMG/M metagenome (GOLD analysis project Ga0154020, IMG submission 109709) | Active sludge microbial communities from wastewater, Klosterneuburg, Austria - Klosneuvirus_20160825_MG | ecosystem: Engineered > WWTP > Aerobic digester > Activated sludge | place... | reverse complement strand
GGCGCTGTGCCGGCTGGCGTTGGCGTGAATCTTGGTGCCGTCCAGACTGACGGTGCCAAAGCGTGAGAGTTGGTTTTCTCTCGCCACTTCCAGCACTTGCACGAAGGCGGATTCAAATTCCTGACCAAAGCGCTTCCTGAAAGTCGCTAAAGTATCGTGATCAGGATGCCGGTTGCAGGCGATGTAACGGAAGGCCAGCGAGTCGTAGGTCGCCCGCTCTATCTTGCGACTGGAAAACGTCCCGGTGGCGTAGCCGTAGATCAACAGCGACAGCAGTGTCGCCGGGTGATAGGCATCGCTGCCGCATCCAACATAGGCTCGCACCAGTGCCGAAAGGTCGAGTCCTTCCACGATATCGACAACGTAGCGCGCCAGGTGGGATTCAGGCAACCATTCCTGCACCGAAGGCGGCAGAAGGTAGTCGGTGTCTCGATTGATCGGGTGAAATGCCATGCAAAGGTCCGTCTGCTTCAATCGCTATGATTATAGCATAGTCATTGCTAAGCCCGACAGGCTGCTAGCGCCGAACAAAGCTGCCGCCGCGAGGGCATGGACTACGCTGGCCGTCATGCCCGTTATGGTCTTGCCTTGTCCATCGGCTTCGTTACCGCGATGAACCCTGAGTAGGCGACGCCGAGCGCGGAACTGTCCAGCGGGTAAAGCCGCGAGATGGTGCCATCGAGGTAGAGCGCCTCGGTACATCGCCAGCCGTCGCGAAGCTGCTTGGCAAATGTGTAGAAGTTGATGGAATGTTTGCTGCGGACCAGAACGAACTCGTCGGCGGAAATGATGCAGACGCCGTTGCGAACCAGCCGGTTCTCGGAGTGCTCCACGAACAACGGGTTGATCGTTCCTCGCTGCAGGAGTAGCGGCCCGGACTGGGTTGCATAGCGCGCGGATGCCTGAAGCGCTTCCTGGTCCGCAGCGAACTCATCCGTTGTATGGATGGCTGCGCCACGGTCGCCAATGACAAAAACACCGTTGGGCTGCATATAGAAGTTGCCATAGCCCTCGCGACGAGTATTCAGTCGGCGTGCCACATAGCGGTTCTCGATATAGAGCCCGATCGGCCGCAGGTCCTTGCCATAAATGCCGGCATTCGTCGCGCATGTGATCTGCTCGCCCTGTTGGGCGAGGTGCGCGGCCAATTGTTCGAAGGTGCCATAGGGCTGACTATCGGGCCCCCGGTAATGCATGCGGGGATGGTCGCGACTGACCTGGATCCGGCAGCCATCGATAGCTGCGTCGCCTTGACCAACCACTTCCAGGTTGGCGGCCGTTGCGATCATGGACAGCAGCGACAGCAGGCCGCCGAGAATCAGGAATCGATGGGAACAACCGGTCACTTTTTACGCTCCGGCAACTCGTTATCCCGGCGACGCCGGTCACGACGCACCCGCGCCATGAACAACAGCCCCAGGACACCAAAGCACAACAGCATGGCAATGACCATGAAACTGTGACTGACGAGTTTTTCAAGGAAGGCGGTCATGGTGATGGCTGCAGTGGATGTTCTTGTGGTGGGCAATCTTTGCGGAAGGCCGACAGCCTATCCGAATAGCGTTATTTTTCCTTGAAGTGGTTGTGGCAGGATTTGCAGTGATCGTAGACCGCGAAATAGGCGTGACTGGCATCGTCCTTGTTCTTGCGCTGTGCCACCACCAATGCATCGGTCGCTTCAATAAATGCCTGACGTTCCCGCACGAAGCGCTCCTGCTCCTGCCAGGCCGATTCCTTGGCCTTGGTGGGCGGGGTAATGCGTATCCGGACCGAACAGGGGCCAGGGTGTATCGCGCTTGCTGACAAGCTGGGTAGCGAGTTGGGCGAATCGTTCCGGATCGTACTTGTCGGTGCGCAGCATGGTGCCCATCGGCTCGAAGCCCCACCCCTCGCTGGAAGCAAAATCGATCCAGCGACCAAACAACATCAGGTGTCCCGTGCTCGAAATTGGAAGGAACTCGGTCAGTCCTTCGATGATGCCGAGAAACAGGGCCTTCAGCAGATGGAGGCTATCCATCGCTGGCCGCTGTCGTGTCACCCGCCGCTGTATCACCGCTGGGTGATCCTGTTGTCTCGGGCAGTTTTGTCGCCAGCACCTTGTCGACGCGCTTGCCGTCGAGGTCGACCACCTCCAGTTCCCAGCCTTCCCAAGTGGCCTTGTCGCTGGTTTGCGGCAGACGCCCCAAAAGCCACATGACCAGTCCGCTCAAGGTGTGGTAACGGCTCTTGTCCTCCTCTGGAACAGTTTTCCATTTCAGTCGATCCTTGAGTTCCGGGATGGGGATGAGACCATCCAGCAACCAGGTACCATCTTCACGCTGTACGGCCCAGGCATCCTCTTCATTACGCGGCTGGAACTCACCGGTCACTGCTTCCAGAACATCCTGCAAGGTCACCAGGCCCTGAACCTCGCCGTATTCATCCACCACCATGACCATCTGCATGCCAGAGGCGCGGAAATGGCCGAGCAGATCCATGCCGTTCAGCGTTTCGGGGACGAAGACTGCCGGCTGAAGTTGGGCTGCCAGATCAGTGTGGTTGCCTTTGAGCTTCTGGTTGAGCACTTGCTTGGCATTGACGACACCCAGAACGTCGTGCAGTCCGCCTCGACAGACCGGGAAGCGCGAATGATCCGAGGTGGCGATCCATTGCATGTTTTCTTCAATCGGTCGCTCGACGTCGAGATAGACGATGTCGGCGCGCGGAATCATCAAAGAACCGATCTGTCGATCATCCAGGCGGAACACGTTGCGAACCATTTCGCGCTCCTGATCATCGACGACGCCGGATTCCGAGCCTTCCTCGATCATGGCGTGGATTTCTTCCTCGGTGACACCTTGGCCAGGTTGTTCTCGCTGGCCGAGGATGCGCAGAATGGTGTCGGTCGAAAAAGTGAGCAATTTGACGAAGGGCCGGGTAAGCAGGGAAAGAAACTGCATCGGCCGGGCAACCAGCCGGGCAATTCCCTCGGGATTGAACTGGCCGATACGCTTTGGTACCAGTTCGCCAATCACGATGGAAACGTAGGTAATGACGATAACGACCAGGGCCGTCGCGGCAATGCTGCTGGTTTCCTGTTCGAGTCCAAGCCCGTGCATCCAGATGGCAAACGGTTCGGCCAGCACCGCCTCGCCGACGATACCGTTGAGGATGCCGATCGACGTGATGCCAATCTGGATGGTGGAGAGGAAACGGGTCGGTTCATCGTGCAGCTTCAGTGCAACATGGGAAGCGCTATCGCCATCCTCTGCAAGCCGTGCCAGTCGCGCCCGGCGGGCAGTCACCAGAGCGATTTCCGACATGGCGAAAATGCCATTCAGCAAGATGAGGGCAATCAAGAAGAGTATTTCCATGGTCAAGCTCAGAGAAGTGAAGGCGACAGACGTGACAAGCCGCGCCGAAATCTTTGCGAGATCAGCGTAGCTGGAGGCTTGTCGAGCTGTGAGGGTACTGACGAAACGATGTGCGTCAGCGAATGATTAGTAATCGCAGCGTGGCGGGAGAGAACTCGAGCAAAAGACTGTTGATGCGCTGCGTAATCAGTGGGAGGGCAACTACACATAAAGCGGAGAACAATCTCCGCCTGACCTTTCCGGTTGTGATGATGGAGTGATTGTCCCTGAAACTAGGTGAATTGTCTTGTTTCGAAGCGTGAAAGTGTCGAAGCGTGAAGGCATTGGGCGACTTGGTAAAATTTGCTCTGCGAGACTTGTGATAGCGTAGAAGCCCAGCACTTCGATTCTGGTCTCATCAGCGGCCGCCACGAAAGTCAAGGAATAGGGTAGATAACCGCCGTCCTGCCAGCGCCGACTTTTACCGTGCCGGCTGTATGCGCCGGAAGGCTCGCCAGATTGCAACGTCATAGATGATCTTCAGGCTACCGCAAACAATCAACGGTGCAGCCAGCCATCCTGCCGCAAACAGAGCACCACCCAGAGCAGGACTCGCTGCAGCGGCGAGGCTGCGCGGCACAGCCGTAAAGCTCGCGGCAGCGGTGCGCTCCGGTGGCGTCACGACCGCCATAACGAAGGCCGCGCGCGTCGGCACATCCATCTGCGAGAGCAGTGCGCGGATCAGCAGCAGGGCCAGCGCCCATTCAAGGCTTGGGGCAAGCGCGCCGAGGATCAGTGCGAGATTGGCCGGGATATGCGTGAACACCATGGTGTTGAGCAGGCCGATGCGGCGAGCAACTATGGGCGCCGCCAGTTGCGATACTGCCGTGAGCAACCCGGCCCAGAAGAAGAACGCGCCGGCGGCGGCCAGCGAAAGACCAAAGCGCTCGAACAGCCACAGCGCCAGCAGGGTGTTGAGCACCAACCCGCCGGCGAAGGCGTCGAGCGAGAACAAGGTGGCGAGTTTGTACACGATGTGCTTCGATGGCCCCAGCGGTGCGGGCTTGGCGGCTTCTTCGTGTGTAGCCAGAACTGGTAAGCGGCGATAAAGCAGGAACACGATGGCACCGATGACGCCGTAGCCAATGAACATCGTGCGCAGCGCTGTCAGCCGGTCGAATCCACAGTCGGCGAGCAGATCGGGCAGGCCGGTCGCCAGCGCACCGATCGCAGCACTGACTGCCCCGACGAAGGTGTAGCGCGAGAACAGTGTCGTGCGCGCCTCGCCCTGCGCAGCGGCGGAGAGACGCGCATGTTCGAGCGGCAGGAAAACGCTGACGTCGCCCGAGCTTGGGTTGATCGTGCCGACGAAGGCGACCAGCAGCAGTGGCCAGAAATCGCTCTGTCCTGCGAGCAGCAGGCCTGTGGTGCACATCAAGCCGGCGGCGGCAAGCAGCAGCCGACGCGCATCGACGTGGTGGCCCCAATGTCCGAGCGCCAGCGTCAGCAGCGCCGAGCCGAGCAGGGTTGCGGTGCTGATGACGCCGACTTCCCAGGTGCCCATGCCAAGCGTCAGCAGGTAGGCTGGTAGCAGGATGGCAACGAAGCCGTCGCAAAAGGCCCGCAGCGCGCGGCCGATCAGCAGCAGGCGTGCTTCGGGTGCAACGCCGTCGGGTAGCAGTCTCACTTCAATCCGAACAGGCGCGCGACCTTTCTCAGGGGGGTATCGGCGCACCAGGCATAGAGCGCGTCGTACATCACCATCCCGTGCTTCAGCATTTCGTGGTCGTCGGCGAAGTTGAGCGACAGGCCCTTGGAGATTGCCAGCAGGCCTGCGGCTTCCTTGGCCAGATGGGGCGCGCTGCAATCGGCGGCACGCACGATCAGCGCCAGCTTGTCGAGCGCGGCATCCTTGATCTGGTACTTGTCGATGAAGGCGTCGAAGCTGCACTTGTCGCTATGGTGACCAAGCTCGACGCCGGAAACGTCGTAGGGAATCGCACCGGTTTCCTGCGCGATGCGCATCACGTCAGCGCCAGGCACGTAAAGGAACTCAGGGGTTTCGTCGACAAAGCGCGCGATCAGCCAGGGGCAGGCGATGCGGTCGATCTTCGGGCGTTCGCGGGTGATCCATTTCATCGGGGAGTCTCCATTCAGAAGCCTTCGGCTTCGCTTTCCTGGTAAGCCTGATAGGCGTTGCGACCGTTTAGCTCGGTGAAATTGACGAGCGATTTCCAGGCGGCGGCATCGAAACTGGTTTTACTTATTTCGATGTCGTCGCCGTCCTTCACGGCTTGGTCCATGTGATGCTTGATCTGTTTGAGATAGGCCAGCGTGGGCTGGTCGAAATTGGCGAGCGGGCCGGGCTCCCCGTGACCGGGAACAAAGGTCGATGCATTCATTGCGCGCAGGCTGTCGTAGGCACCGATCCATCCCTTGACGCTGCCGTCCGAGATCAGGGCGAGCAACCGGCCGCCGTATAGGATGTCGCCGGCGAACACGGTACGGTCGGGGCGCACCTCCGCAACCAGACTGCCTTTGGTGTGGGCCGTGCCGGCGTGTCTCACGTGCAGAACGACACCGCCACCAAGATCGAGCTCGGCGGATTCGCCCGCGCCGAGCGGCCGGTCGGGTCCGGCCGGTACGGGTAGGCTGGCAAGGCCGAGAATGCCGGCTGCCGCACCGGCCATCATGGCGCCATCGCGGGCCATGCGTTCGGCCGCCTCCCGGCCGGCAAGGATGCGGGCACCGGTTTGGCGAAAGACCTCGTTGCCGAGAAAGCGATGGGGCTGCGAGTTGGTATTGACCACATGCCGCACTGGCAGCGGCGTGCGGGCGCGGATCTGGCGCAACATCTCCGTCGCCATCTGGGGCGAATAGCCGCTGTCGATCACGGCGACCGCTTCGGTGCCGACCACGAAACCGAGGTTCATGCGAAACCCCTGGTTTTCCCGTGTCGGGCCTTCGTAGGGGCCGATCCAGGCCCAGACATGGGGCGACACATGTCTGGGTTCGGGCAGGGGACCGGCCACGCTGGGCAAGGAAACAAGGGCTGAAAGTAACAACATCAGCCAGTTACGCAGACCCATGGTCAATCTCCTTTTGCTGATACGCTCAGTTTTTCGGACAGGTAGCGCCGCCAGCCGCCTTCCAGCCTTCAATCCCGCCCTCGATGAAGCGGGCGTTCAAGCCCTTCGCTTGTAGGGCATCGACAACGCTGTTCGATACCGAGCCGCCACGCACGCAGTAGAGGACGATGTCCGTGTCTTTCGGCAGGCAGTCGGCCCAGTCGGCGAGCTTTTCCGGGTTGTGCCAGGTGGCGCCGGGAATCTGCTCGGCAGAGGCATCGCGATCGGCGGCACGGCGTACGTCGATCAGGTGTTTCTCGGCCAGCTTCAGCTCTTGCGGTTTGATCGTGTGTTCCATGTTCAGGCTCCGGCGATGGCGGCCAGCTTTTTCGAAGCGGCAGCCATGTTGAGGTTGCTCATGAACGCATCAACATAGGCGCCGGCCTTGGCGCCGAAATCCATGTGGTAGCTGTGCTCGTACATGTCGAGCGCCAGCAGCGGCGTGGCGCCGGCTATGTTGTTTGTGTGATCGGCAGCCCAAGTGTTGACGAGCTTGCCATCTCGCGGCAGCCACGCCAGAAGCACCCAGCCTGACCCCCCGGCCAGCGCCTTGCCCATCGCGGCGAACTGCGCCGCCCATTGATCGTGGCCACCGAAGCCCTTGCCGATCTGGGCGGTGAGATTTTCATCGGCTTGGCTGGCGCCGAGGCTGTCGAAGAACACCTCGTGCAGCAGCATCGAGTTCATGGCGACCATCTGTTCGCGCTTGAGGCCATTGATGACGAAGATCGGCGCGATGGTCCAGTCGAGTTCAGCCAGCTGCGTTTCAATGGCATTGAGACGTTTCACCGCGCCGCCGTAGTTGTTCTCGTGGTGGCTGACGATGATCCTTTCCGACATGCCGGCGATGGCGCCGGGGTTGCAGGAGAGGGGTTTGATTTCGTAGGGCATGGTGTTCCTCACATGAAAAAGGAGTAGACAAGGCCCAGCAGCGCGCAAGCGCCGATGACCCGCATGATGTCCTGCTTGTACTTCCAGAGCGCAAGGAAGGCGGCGATGGCGATAACAACGGGAATGATTTCGAAGGGGCCGCCGAAGGGCTCGGCCTTGCTACCTCGCGGCCAGAAGGTGTGCCAGGCGAAGAAGACCGCGAGGTTGAGAATCACACCGACGACGGCGGCCGAGATGGCGGTGAGCGGCGCGGTGAATTTGAGTTCGCCGCGCGTGGACTCGATCATGGGCCCACCGGCAATGATGAACCAGAAGCTCGGCAGAAAGGTGAAGAAGGTGGCCACCGTGGCGCCAGCCAGGCCGGCGGTGATGGAATCGCCGAGCACCGACTTGGTCACCCCGCCCATATAGCCCACCCAAGTCACGATCATGATCAGCGGGCCGGGTGTGGTTTCGCCCAGCGCCAGGCCGTCCATCATCTGCGGACCGGTCAGCCAGGTGAAGTGTTCGACGGCGCCCTGATACACATAGGGCAGTACGGCGTAGGCGCCGCCGATGGTGAGGAAGGCCGCCTTGAGGAAGAACTCGCCCATGTTGTAAAGGTCGCTCGATCCGCGTAAGGCCAGCAGCGTCACGGCGGCGATGGCGGCAAACACCAGCGTCGTAAGCGCCAGTTTTGCCCAGGTGAATTTCGCATGGGCCGGCGGCGGCGTATCGTCGTCGATGATCGCCGGGCCGTAGGCTTTGTTTGAAGCGCCATGCCCGCCCCCGGCCTTGAACTTGGCCGGCATTAGCTTGCCGCCGATGGCACCCAGAATCGCGGCTCCCAGCACGATCCACGGAAAGTCGATGTCAAAGACAAATATGCCGATGAAGGCCAGTGCGGCAATGCCACCGAGTACCCCATTCTTGATCGACTTCGAGCCGATGCGCCAGGCGGCAAACAGCACGACGGCGACTACGGCTGGCTTGATGGCGTAGAAGACACCCTGCACTGCCGGCACGTCGCCGAAATTCAGGTAGATACCGGCGAGCACAGAGAGGAACACGAAGGCCGGCAGGAAGAACGACACACCGGCCATCACAGCGCCCTTAACGCCGTGCATCAACCAACTGATGTAGATCGCCAGCTGGATCGCCTCCGGCCCCGGTAGCAGCATGCAGTAGTTGAGGGCGTGCAGGTAGCGGTGCTCTGAAATCCAGCGGCGGCGCTCGACCAGCTCCTGATGCATCATCGCAATCTGTCCGGCGGGGCCACCGAAACTGATGAAGCCGAGCTTGAGCCAGTATTTGAAGGCTTCCCCCACGGTTGGGGTGGGCGGCGGCGTGGTGGGTATGGTCGATTCAGTCATGAGGGGCCTCGTGCGAATAGTGGTGGTGAAGGTTGTCGAAGAGGCGACTGGCCTCAGCGACCAATGCGTCGTCGTCTTTCGCGGTATCCCTAGCACCCGCGAGCACGGCCTCAATGCCTGAGGCTTCCGGTACCGGTACCCCGCCCGCATCCAGGAAATGGATGATGGCGGCAATGCGCGCCAGTGCGGGGTCAGCTTCAAGGCCAAAGCTCAACATCAGCACTTCAAACGTGACATGGCCGCCCACATGGGTGAAAGCAGCACCATCGAAGTCGAAGCCGAGCGCGGCTTTGGGGCATTTCTTCGGGCTGTCGAGCCAGAGGAAGGTCGCTTTCTTGTCGATGAAACGGCGGATCAGCCACGCTGAGGCCATACGGTCCACCCAGAGATGTTTGCGTGTCGCCCAGGTGCGCCCCGAAAAGTCGGCGCTGGCGAGACGGCGAATCTGCCCGCGACTGTCGGTAGGTTCGCCGCTGGCGGCTGCTTCCGCCACAGCCAAGGCTTCCTCGGTCTGCCGGCGTGCTTCGCCGGGGAAAAAGTCGGTGGTCGTCAATGCCGAAAACTCACGCCGTAATGCGCGCAATGCCTTGGCATCGGCAGGGTCGGTGGCGCGGATCGTCTTGAGCAGTTCGGCGTAATCCGCACTGCGGTCAAACAGAGCGATCAGCGATTGCTTTTGCGCCTCGTCGCGGCTGTCGAGCAGAAAAATGTCGGCTGTACCTTCGACACTCCGGGCGTCGGCCGCAAGCTGCTCAAGGGCTGCGGCATGGGATGACGATTCCGGCAGCACATATACCCCATCGCGCAAGGTGGCTGCCCCCAAGGTACGCAGGGCTCGCCAGATTCGCATGCGTCCGGCGGACTGTTTGGTCGACAGGGTGACGAAGAGTGCGAGGAAGGTCATGGGCAAAGGAGCGCGACAAGAGGAATAAGATAGTTAATTCTATAACAATAACGTGCAGATATAACAATAAAACAAGGCAGCGAAAAATGCCCATCCGTGATGGAACTTGCCTCCAATGGGTTGGCCACTGAAATGGTCTTCACCAATCTGAGGGCTTACGGATGCGTTCGCTGTCACGTCGATCATTTACAGGCTTGCTCCTTGCCGGAGTGATGCTGCCGAAGGCTTTAGCTGCACCCGCCAAAAAGTTGATCGAGGTCTGGAAAGGTCCCAGTTGCGGATGCTGTAATGACTGGATCAAACACGTCGAAGCCAATGGTTTTTCTGTGAAAAGCTACGACACGGGTAACCACGACATGCGGGCAAAATTAGGATTGCCAATCCGGTATGGTTCTTGTCACACGGCCCTTATTGATGGCTATGTGATTGAGGGGCATGTACCTGCCCGCGACATTGAGCGTTTGCTGCGCGAGCGTCCAAACGGGATTGGTTTGGCAGTGCCAGCTATGCCCGTAGGTTCGCCGGGGATGGATGGGCCGGAGTATCGGGGGCGTAAAGAGAACGGCAGTTGGCCGAAGTTGCCAGCACCAAAACGCCCGAGTTTAATCGTGTCGCCATTGCAGTATTATCGGTGGCGGATTCATTGGCGGGATTGGAGAAGCGTACGCACTGCACTATCCGTTTTGGCATTCGTGACGGTATCAGCGAGGTCAAAATCTCTTCGGTATTTACGTGCGCTCGATCTGCTGTCGGCTACTATTTCAACGCTTGAGAGCGGGTTCAGAACCAATAGTCTTGAATAGTCAGTACGAAATCGAATTTTCGTCATCGCCCGGAAACCCGCATGGATACTAAGCGTTCTTCTGGAGACGGTATTGAAGACGGTATTGAGAGGGGGGCTCTGATGAAACCAAGTAACGGCAAGGCTTGCAAGGTCGTTGTAATAATCGAGTGGGAGTAGCGCGATCGTCGGAGATTCTCGACTGTGGCGGGGATGACCGAAACAACAGACGGACCTGAAGAGGTATTATCGGCCGGCCATTGTTGGCATCGCTAGCCAGGCGTATTCATGTCGAATTCTCGATTCCGATTTTCACGCGCCACTACCCACCGGGTCGCGGTTGAGAGAACCCGTGCCTGATTGGTCGCTTCTGGGGGTACGCGAATACCTGCTGCTGTCGGCGGGCCTGGTCGCGATTTACCTGCTGCTGCTGGTGATTCGGCTGCGCCACCCGAACTCTGGCAAGAGAAAAGCCGCCGCACCGGTCGGACAGTGGAGCACGCCGGAGCTTTCACCCATGGCGGTCGCCTCCTCGGCCGTGGCGGAACAGGAAGTTCAGGATACGAGCTTTGCGCGGCAATTGGCGCAATCGGCGATGGGGCTGGAGTTGCAGCGCCTGCAGCGCGAGATGGTGCAACTGCGCGCGGATTGTCAGCGGCTGAATGACGAAGTCCGTCAGCTCAAGGCAACACACAATGTTTCCCCTGTCTATTCCGAAGCCATGAGCCTGGCGGAACGTGGTGAACTACCCGCTGGAATAGCCGCGCGCTGCGGTATATCAATTGGCGAAGCGGAACTGGTCGCCGCGTTGGCGCGTGGCGAGTTCGGGGCGACGGTCGATGGCGAACTCGACGATCGTCCGCGCGAAGCGGGAAACTGAACACGGAGCAACATGGAAGCGCAGCCCGAGGACCACGCGGCACTGAAACGTCAGTTGATCGGTCGTATCGGCTTTGCCGTCGTCGTTCTCGCCGGATTGCTGGCGAGTCTCGCTGTCTTCGACCGCGTGAACGCTCCCGAGCCAGCACCTGAGAAGCTGGCCGTGCCCCCGGCATCAAGCCCCCTGCCGGCGGTGGATACGATCAAATCAGAGACTACCAGGGCGGATGCCGGACCGACGGGTCCGGACGCGACTTCACCGGTGCCCGAGGGCAGTGCGACGCCGCGCTTCGCGGTGCCGCTTGCCGAGTCTGGCGACAAGCCGCCAACCAGGCCGGCAACGGGCAAGCATGCCCTGATGCGCGCACCGGACCCGGTGGTGCCATTGCCGCGACAGGATGCGGCGCGCTCCCCGGCAGCGACGGCGCCGACACCCCAGGGCACGCGACCGGTACAGCCAACGCGACCGTTTGCGCAGACTGCCGAAAGGCCGTTTGCACTGCAATTGGGCGTCTTCAGTGACGTTGCCAATGCCGAAGAGCTGCGCGCAAAACTCGAGAAGGCAGGAATTCGCGCCAGCATCGAGGCGCGGGTGCATGTCGGGCCCTTTGCCTCGCGTGCCGAGGCGGAGGCGGCGCGAGAAAAGCTTCGCCAAATTGGAATTTCCGAAGCGGTCTTGCTCGGCATGAAAGGGCGTAAGTCGCCCTGAATGCCGGGTAGGCTGATGGCGTGCGCGGCGTATCGCAATCGCCGACTATGGGGGAGGGGCGTCCAGCGCGAGGATCAGTTCCGCGTCATCGCCAACGTTCAAGTGGCGTACCAGGGTTTCCTGGTTGACGTGCAGCAGATCACGTATGGCCTTGAAGTCATCGGGCAATGCGGGGTCGGTCCATCCGTTTGCCGAGTGGCGGGCCAGATCGACGGCGAGCTTGACGTTGCGAACCCTGGGATTCTCTGCCTGCCGATGATCCAGAAGCTGGATCACCAGGGTTGGCAGGCGCCAGGCCTCGGCGAGTGCCAGCTTTAACTTGAAGAGCGGCACACCGTAGATTTCTTCCTGGATATGAACCGAGCGCCGGGTTGGCTGGTCACGCTGCATGGCACTGAACTGCAGCGCCAGCCTGGGCGCATACAGCCACATCATCATTTCCGCAATGTCATGCAACAGTGTGGCGAGCGTGATTTCATCGACATCCATGTCGCGGCGCAGGATTGCCCAGTCGCGAGCCCAATGCGCCGCGCGCCGCGCCCTGCCGATTGCCTTCAGGAGGCCGAGAAGTGCCTGCGGATGCTCATGCAGATGCACCTCGATCACGGGCAGACCATGGAAGGCCTTGAAGAACGGGACGATGCCTATCATCATGATCGCCCGGTCGATGGTGGTGATGTCGGTAGTCTGGCGTTTCCTGCGGTTCTCCTCGATGTAGGCCAGCACGCGGATCGTCAGCAGCGGATCGTGCAGGATCACGCCGGCCAGCACTCGCCCATTGGCATTGTCCTCATCCTCTTTCAGGCGGGCGATTTCCGCCACTGAATGACGCAGCACCGGGAGGCCAGCCTGACCAAAGATGGCCAGCCAGGCGTCGACATCCTCGAGGCGTTGGTCGTTGAACACGTCGGCAGGCTTACGGTATCGAAGAGGCCACGAATGTACCAGCTTCCGCCAAGCTTTTTCTGTTCAGGCTGCGGTGTTGATAACGTTACCGGTGCTCGCCAACGTCGGGTCGCCCGTGCTCTGCAGGTTGCGGACCAGCGTTTTCATGTAGGTCTGCAGATCGGGCGTTGCCGAACCCGATTCGGTTCTTGCCTGAGAGACGTCGCGGAACGAGTTGCGAAGCCGTTCCAGCTCCGGACTCGTCCCTCCGGGCTCGGCACTGCCTTCGATTTCCCGTACCAGGCTCTCCAGCCGGCTGACCAGGCCTTCGTAAGCGGAGATAGAACTCGTTCGATCCGTATTGGCGGGCGGTTCACTGCTCCGACCGGCCGACGATGAGGCCTGTTCCCCTCCGGTTACTGCACTGGCGCGAGGTTCGTTGGCCGCCTGGATCAAGGCGTGGGCAAAGGCCTGTAGGGCTTCTGCCTGCTTGTCGAATTGGCTTCTTTCCAGGTCGTTGGCCGTCGCAGTCTGTTCCGCTGCGACGATTCCGGGAACGCCTGTTGCGCCGTCAGGCGATTGCTGAGACCCGGTCAGGCTTTGGCTGACGTGGGCGATCAGTTTGGGAGGGGGCTGTACCGGCCGCGACGGAGGTTTGTTTTCCACCTTGATGGCGGCCTGTGCGTCCTTGGCTTGGGTTTCCCTCGGAATCTCGGGCGGCCGCTCCTGGTTTAGTTGCCTGCTCACCAGATCCCGTGCGACATTTTCTATGTCATTGATTTTCATGGCGATTGAACTCCTGGTCAAAATTACACCTGCTTCGTGTCCGATTTACGGAATCTTTAGGCCGGGCTTTAGGCCTGTGGAACGAAATATTTTTGGCACACAAACTGCGTTGTACCGGCTCAGGTTGGCGATTTGCGGCCGGGCAAGGTCCTGGCGCTGCAGAGCGTGGCGGAACTTGCCGTACACCGGCAATTCCTGCCGAACGCGAACGTTGCGGTGGATTGGAGGATTTGCAGATGAATCAGAGTATGGAAGCGTCCCCGGCGAACACCGCCGGCTCGATGGCTGTC
>Ga0154020_10006270_pt1 | contig 13938 bp, 11 predicted proteins | sample Klosneuvirus_201_FD_109709 | JGI IMG/M metagenome (GOLD analysis project Ga0154020, IMG submission 109709) | Active sludge microbial communities from wastewater, Klosterneuburg, Austria - Klosneuvirus_20160825_MG | ecosystem: Engineered > WWTP > Aerobic digester > Activated sludge | place... | reverse complement strand
GTCTACACCGCCGCGTCGATGGACGAGGCCCTGGCCAGCCGCAGCCGGCTGACGCATGGCGAGATCATCGTCACCCAGGCCGGCCATGCGGTCAGCCAGTTCGCGGTGAGCTTCCACGCGCCCGATTCCGAGCAGGCCGGCATGCTGGCGCGCGCCCAGGAGATCGAGAACCTGGAGCGCAGCAGCCGGGCCCAGGCGCTGCTGGCCGACGAGGCCCGCACGGCGCTGGTGCGGGCCGAGGCGGCCTACAGCGAGGCCTCCCAGCACTTGGTGCGTGCGCGTCGCGAGGCCAGCGATGCGCAGGCCCAGGCGCACCGGCTGCAGGTCGAGGTGCTGCGGCTGACCCAGCAGTCCGAACAGGCCCGGCTGCGCCGCGGCCAGCTGGACGCGGAGCTGGCGGAGATCGACCAGCAGCTCGAAGACATCGAGGAGCGCCGCATGACCGGCGAGGCCCGCTTCGAGGAGCTCGACCTGGCGCTGGGCACCGAGCAGGAGCGCCATGCCGAGCTGGAGGAGCTGGTCATCGCGGCCGAGCGGCGACTGGGCGGTGCGCGCGAGCAGCTGCGCAGCCTGGAGCGCGAGGCACAGGAGGCGCAGTTCCAGGCCCGTGCGCTGGCCGCGCGCCGGGGGGAGCTGCAGCGCTCCATCGAAACCGCCGACCAGCAGATCCGTGCCAACGAGGGGTCGATCGAAACCCTCGCTGATGAGCTCGCCCGGCTGGACGATGCCGCCGCGCAGGACGGCCTGCAGGAGGCACTGGCGCTGCGCATCGAGCGCGAGAGTGTGCTCTCGGCCACCCGCACCCGCTACGACGAGCTGTCGCAGCAGCTGCGTCGGGCCGACGAGCTGCGCATGGGCCATGAGCGCAGCCTGCAGCCGCTGCGTGACGAGATCACCCGCCTGCAGCTGGAAGAGCAGGCCGCCCAGCTCGGCGGCGCTCAGTACCTGGAGCAGCTGACCGCCGCGGGTGTCGACTTGGCGGCGCTGGAGGCCGGTGTGGTCAGCGGCGAAGTCAAGCTCTACGGTCTGCAGACCGAGATCGACCGCATCAACCGCGAGATCGCCGCACTTGGTGCAGTCAACCTGGCTGCGCTGGAGGAATTGAGCAGCGCACGCGAGCGCAAGCAGTTCCTGGATGCGCAGAACGACGACCTGACGCGGGCGATGACCACGCTGGAGGATGCGATCCGCAAGATCGACATCGAGACACGTGACCTGCTCAAGTCCACCTTCGACCAGGTCAATTCAGGCTTTGGCGAGATGTTCCCCAGCCTGTTCGGCGGCGGCAATGCCAGGCTGGTGATGACCGGCGACGAGATCCTGGACGCGGGTGTGCAGGTGATGGCTCAGCCGCCGGGAAAGAAGAACAGCACCATCCACCTGCTGTCGGGCGGCGAGAAGGCGCTCACCGCGATTGCGCTGGTGTTTGCGATCTTCCTGCTCAACCCGGCGCCGTTCTGCCTGCTCGACGAGGTGGATGCACCGCTGGACGACGCCAACACCGAGCGTTACGCCAAGCTGGTCAAGAAGATGTCCAGCGGCACCCAGTTCCTGTTCATCTCGCACAACAAGATCGCCATGGAGATGGCCGAGCAGCTGGTGGGCGTGACGATGCAGGAGCAGGGTGTGTCGCGCATCGTGGCGGTGGACATGGAGTCCGCGCTGTCGATGGCCGAAAGCGGTTGAGCTGGGGCCCCTCCAGCGGCAAACCCTCGGTGCTTCAACCGCCGATGTAGCTCATCTCCACCCGCCGCCGTCCGGTGTGGCCGGGGGCGTTGGCATCGGGCGGCAACTGGCTGCGCAGCTCGGAGTAGCGGTCGCTGCGCCGGCGCCAGATGTGGGCCACCGCGGCCGCGATCTGGTCGTCATTGCAAAGCTGTCCCTGGGCATCCGGCTCGCGCAGCAGGCTGCGCAGATCCTCGCCCTGACCGGCAAAGAGGCAGAGGAACAGCCGTCCCTCGGTGGACAGCCGGGCGCGGTTGCAGTCGCGGCAGAACGCCTGGGTGACGCTGGAGATGAAGCCGACTTCGCCTCTGCCGTCCTCATAGGCCCAGCGTTCGGCGGTTTCGCCGGGTTGGCTGGCTTCCAGAGCGCGCAGCGGGTGTCGGGCGTTGATCAGCGCCAGGACCTGGGCCGAGGGCAGTACCTCGTCCATGCGCCAGCCGTTGGTGGCGCCGACGTCCATGTACTCGATGAACCGCAACACAACTCCCGAACCGAAGTGGTTTCGGAAGTACTCGGCCATCGGCAGGATCTCCTGGTCGTTGGTTCCCCGTTTGACGACCATGTTCACCTTGATCGGGCCCAGGCCTGCCAGACGAGCCGCTTCGATGCCCTCCAGCACGTCGGCCACCGGAAAGTCCACGTCGTTCATGCGGCGGAACACCGCATCGTCCATCGCGTCGAGGCTTACGGTGACGCGCTGCAGGCCCGCATCTCGCATTGAGCGGGCCTTTTTGGCCAGCAACGAACCGTTGGTGGTCAGGGTCAAATCCAGGGGTTTTCCCCCGTGGCCCGGAAGCGACGCGAGCATCTCGATCAACTGCTCGATGTTCTTGCGCAGCAGAGGCTCGCCCCCGGTCAGGCGGATCTTCTGCACCCCCAGGTCCACGAAGATCCGGGCCAGGCGGGTGATTTCTTCGAAGCTGAGCAGTTGCTGCTGCGGCAGGAAGGGGTAGTTCCGATCGAACACTTCCTTGGGCATGCAGTAGCTGCAGCGGAAATTGCAGCGATCGGTGACCGAAATGCGCAAGTCCCGCAGGGGACGGTGAAGCTGGTCGCGCGGACTGCCTTCGCCCGCCGTTGGTTCAGTCGATGGGGGCGGCACGGCCGGACGCTGGGACGGGGATTGCCACAGCCCGATCGGGATGATGTTCCGTTCACTCATGACTGCATTTTGCCGGCAGGACCCCGGCCCAATGGCGGAAACCCCTACATGAGACCGGCAAGGAGCCCGCCCTTCAAGCCGCTGGGTTCAGTGCAAGCCCGGAAGCAAGTCGGATGCGTCAGCGATTGACGGAGGTGCCTTCAGGCGGCAATGCACTCCCCTGCAGGCTGGGCATGCGCCAGGTTGTGTTGCCGGCGAGTTCCGGGGCCCGACGGGCGCCGTTGAAGCGCTGGGTCCAGTAGGCCTCGCGCATGTCGTCCACACGGATGTGGCTGCCGGTGCGCGGCGCATGGATGAACTTGCCTTCACCCACGTAAATGCCGACGTGAGAGAACGCGCTTCTCATGGTGTTGAAGAACACCAGATCTCCGGGCTTGAGATCGTCCTTGGCGATGGTGAGCAGGTCGCCGAGCATGGCCTGGTCACGAGAGCGCCTCGGCAGAAGTCGACCGACGCTATTTTCGAACACGTGGCGGGTGAAACCACTGCAGTCGAATCCGGTTTCCGCCGATTCGCCGCCCCGGCGATAGGGAACACCCAGGAAGTTCATGGCCGAGATGACCAGATCCGATGTGGTTTCCCGTACCTGATCAATGACCTGAGGGCCCACACCGAGGGCCTGAGCCGCGTCACCCATCCAGACCCTGGCCGTCTGGCCCGCGGATTGAAGGGTTGAGCCTGTGGTCAAAGGTTGCCCCGCTGCTTCAGGGGCAGGGGCGGCCAGCGCTGCGCTGGACCCGAAGCACAGCGCGAAGGACCAGACAAGCAAAAAACGCAACTTCAAAGGCTCCAGCAGTGACATTTGTAACGACCGGCAAGCAACAGACCCCGAGAGTAGGGGGGTAAGTTGGGGGTGTCAATCGCTTTTCTCATTGAGAGCCGCACAAAAGAGAAGAGCCACCGCGAAGGTGGCTCTGCCGGCAAAACGTGAATTCCAGCCGATGACGGTCGATGACTGTTCCCGGATGCCAGCGCCGCTGTGGCGGCCAACAGGCATTGATATCGGTCGCTGCCGGGTCAGACTGAAAAGTCTTCGAGCTTGCGGCCACCTTCCAGGGCAGCCGTCAGCCATTTTGGCTTCAGGCCGCGTCCGGACCAGGTGTCCCCGGTGGAGGGATCACGGTACTTCGGCGCCACCTTGCGGGTGGTGCCTTCTGCGCCTGCCGGAGCCGAAGCAGATTTCGGCGGCCGTCCGGGCTTGTTGGCGGCCAGATCGGCCACGGTGATGCCGTGGTCGGCCATCAGGGTCTTGATTTGATTGATCACACCAGAGCGTTCGGCCTTCAGCGTCTCGGCGATCTGTTTTTCGAGATCGGCTTTCTGCTTGTCCAGCGCTGCCTTTTGTGCGATCAGTTCTTGATACGTTGCCATACGACGGAATCCCGATGGGTTGAGCCGATGCAGATTCTATGGACCTGAAGCCCATTCTGTCCACACGAAATTATGCGTCCAGTGTCGGCACCCGTCGGGTTTTCAGTAGTTTGTGGCAACCGGGCCGTAGGCCCGATCGATGGCAGACTTGGAATGACTCCGTCGCGCCTGACCGATGTTCAGGCTGCTGGCGGCACATAGCCGGCCGGCTGATCAGCGCCTTCACCAAAGAAATAGCGCTCCATCTGGCGGGCAAGGTATTGCCTGGCGCGTGCATCGGCCAGATTCAGGCGGTTTTCATTGACCAGCATGGTCTGGTGGCGCAGCCACTGCTGCCAGGCTTCCTTGCTGACCTGTTCGAAGATGCGCTTGCCCAGCTCACCTGGATAGGGTGGGAAATCGAGGCCTTCGGCCTCCTTCTTCAACAGGATGCATTGAACGTTGCGTGCCATATCGGTTCCTGCAGGTAAATGGTCGAGGGGGGTCTTGCGATAGGGGGTGGAGTGACCGGTGAACAGGTCGCCGTGGTTGCACAGGGCAGGTCGGGTCAGGAGAGCTTCTTGACCAGCACGACCGAACGCCGGTCCCAGTTGTATTTTCGCTTGCGTGCTTCGGGCAGCCAGTCGGGCTCTACCGGCTGGAAGCCGCGTTTGATGAACCAGTGCATCGTGCGGGTGGTGAGTACAAAAATACTGGTCAGGCCTTGGCTGCGCGCCCGCTGTTCGATGCGCTTGAGAATGCGTTCCCCATCGCCCTGCCCCTGCACCAGGGGAGATATGGTCAAGGCGGCCATTTCGGCGGTGCCGGCTTCCGGGTAGGGGTAAAGCGCGGCACAGCCGAAGATCACGCCGTCGTGTTCGATCACGGTGTAGTTGGTGATGTCGCGTTCGATCTCGGTGCGGTCCCGTTTGACCAGGGTGCCGTCGCGCTCGAAGGGTTCGATCATCTGCAGGATGCCGCCCACATCGTCGGAGGTGGCTTCGCGCAGGCTCTCGAGTTTCTCGTCCACCACCATGGTGCCGATGCCGTCGTGCGTGAAAACCTCCATCAGCAGCGCACCGTCCACCGCAAAAGGCAGGATGTGCGAGCGTTCCACGCCGCCTTCGCAAGCCTTCACGCAGTGCTGCAGGTAGAAGGCGGTATCGGTGGGCTGGGTCGGATTCGGCAGGGCCGACAGCAGGCGTTTGGCGTCTGCCAGAGCGAGCTCGGTATCGATGCCGCTGTCGGAATCCTCCTGATGTTCCCGGATGCCGGGCACCTCGGTCATGAACAGCAGCTTGTCGGCCTGCAGGGCAATGGCAGTGCTGGTGGCCACGTCCTCCATCGTGAGATTGAAGGCCTCGCCGGTGGGAGAGAAACCGAAGGGTGACAAGAGCACCAGTGCACCGATGTCGATGGCTTTGTGAATCGCTGCGCCGTCGACCTTGCGCACCACACCGCTGTGCATGAAATCCACCCCATCGACGATGCCTACGGGACGTGCGGTGAGGAAGTTGCCCGACACCACCCGCACGGTGGCATTGGCCATCGGGGTGTTGGGCAGTCCCTGGGAAAATGCCGCTTCAATCTCGAAACGCAGTTGCCCCGCGGCTTCCTGGGCACAGTCCAGCGCCACCGGGTCGGTGATGCGTTTGCCGTGGCTGTACCGCGAAGCCTGTCCCTTGGCTCGCAACTGCTCGGTCACCTGGGGGCGAAAACCGTGCACCAGCACCAGTTTGATACCCATGGCGTGCAGGATCGACAGATCCTGGGCAAAAGCGCTGAGCTTGCCGGCGGCGATCAATTCCCCGGCCATTCCCACCACGAAGGTCTTGCCTCGGTAGGCATGGATGTAAGGCGCCACCGCACGGAACCATGGGACAAAGGTGTGGGGGAAAACGAGGCTCATGGGGGTCAGGGTTGACAGGGGCCAACCGGTCCGGCACGCGACAGCCCGAAGACTGCCTGCCAGCGACCCGGTGGTGTGAGGGCATTGTGCCGCATGGACCCAGCCTGCATGGCAAGGAGGACGGTTGGGGCCCCTGCGCCAGGCCGATCGGCCCGATTGACGGGTTGCATCGCCCTCGGCAGGATCGCAGAGCCGTCCATTTGAATGATCCGATTTGAGGAGAATGCGATGAATGCCTTCCAGACCCATGGTGCCTTCAGCTGGAATGAGTTGATGACCAGCGATCCGGCCGCATCGGCCCATTTCTACAAGCAGCTGCTGGGTTGGACACTGGAGTCCAGCGACATGCCTGGGATCGGCATCTACCGGGTGGTCAAGGTGGAGGGGGAAAAGGTGGCCGGCATCATGGGCATGCCGTCGCAGTCCGGGCCGATGCCACCCGCCTGGGGGGCCTACATCACCGTGGACAACACCGATGAAACGGCGGGTGAATGTGCGGCGCTGGGGGGCAAGGTGCTGGTGCCCCCGACGGACATTCCCGGGGTCGGTCGCTTTGCCGTGCTGCAGGATCCCCAGGGCGCCGTGTTCAACGTGATCGACTACTTCGACGAGTGAGGCCAAGGGGAGGGGAGCGCGGGACGCACCTTTCGCGCAGGCCCACAGTGGTGCAGCGGATAATCCGCGCCCCGTGAACCGCCTTCCCCGAGAAACTCCGCCGCCCGACGCGCGCCCCGGCCCTGCAAGCCCGGGCCGGCCTGAAGCCCGAGCCCGTGCGCGGGCCGACGCGCCATCGCGCAGCCGGCGCCCGCGCGGCGGATCACATCGGGTTGCCAACCCGGTGCCGGCGATCGAGTTTCCCGAGGCGCTGCCGGTCTCGGCGCGGCGTGAGGAGATTGCGCAGGCGCTGCTGGCGCATCAGGTGATCGTGGTCTGCGGGGAAACCGGCTCCGGCAAGACCACCCAGCTGCCCAAGATCGCACTGACGCTGGGGCGTGGCCTGGGTGCAGGGGGCAGCGGCCTGATCGGCCACACCCAACCGCGCCGCATTGCCGCCAGCTCGGTGGCCAAACGCATCGCTGACGAGCTGAAATCGCCGCTGGGCGAGGTGGTCGGCTACAAGGTGCGCTTCCAGGACCGGCTTCAGCCTGGCGCCTCGGTCAAGCTGATGACCGACGGCATCCTGTTGGCCGAGACGCAGACCGACCCGCTGCTGCGCGCCTACGACACCCTGATCATCGATGAGGCGCATGAGCGCAGCCTCAACATCGACTTCCTGCTCGGCTACCTCAAGGAGGTGCTGGCACGCCGGCCGGACCTGAAGGTCATCGTGACCTCGGCGACCATCGACGCCGAGCGCTTCGCGAACCACTTCGCCTCGGCCAGGGGGCCGGCGCCGGTGATCCAGGTGAGCGGGCGGACCTTTCCGGTCGAGCAGCGCTGGCGGCCCTTCGAGGAAAGCAAGGAGCACGACCTCAACGACGCCATCGCCGATGCGGTCGACGAACTCTGGACCGGCGCGGGCGGTGGCGACATCCTGGTCTTCCTGCCCGGTGAACGCGAGATCCGCGAGGCGGCGGACCACCTGCGCAAGCACCTGAGCCACCAGCCGTTGCACCGCAATGCCGAGATCCTGCCGCTGTTCGCGCGGCTGTCTCAGGCCGAGCAGGACCGCGTGTTCCAGACCGGTGGAGGGCGGCGCATCGTGCTGGCCACCAACGTGGCAGAGACCTCGCTGACGGTGCCGGGCATTCGCTGCGTCATCGACGCCGGCCTGGCGCGCGTCAAGCGCTACAGCTGGCGCAACAAGGTGGAGCAGCTGCAGGTCGAGCCGATCAGCCAGGCGGCGGCCAACCAGCGTGCCGGCCGCTGTGGCCGGGTGGCCAACGGCATCTGCATCCGGCTGTACGACGAGAAGGACTTCGCCGGCCGGCCGCGCTTCACCGACCCGGAGATCCTGCGCTCGTCGCTCGCCGGGGTGATTCTGCGCATGAAGTCGCTGGACCTGGGGCTGGTGGAGGACTTCCCCTTCCTGGAGGCGCCGCCGCGCAAGGCCATCGCCGACGGTTATGCGCTGCTGGGCGAGCTCGGTGCGGTGGACGATGCCAACGATCTGACGCCCATCGGCCTGGAGCTGGCGAAGCTGCCGCTGGACCCCCGCGTCGGCCGCATGATTCTGGAGGCGCGCGAGCGCCAGAGCCTGACGGAGGTGCTGATCATCGCCTCCGCCCTGTCCGGCCAGGACGTGCGCGACCGGCCGCTGGAGGCGCAGCAGGCCGCCGACGAGAAGCACAAACGCTTCGACGACGAGCGCTCCGAGTTCATGGGCTACCTCAAGCTGTGGCAGTGGATCGAGGAGGGGCGCGGCAACCACGGCCACGCGAATGCGGCCCAAGCCGGGCTGAAGGTGGACACCCACAAGCTCAGCAACCGCCAGCAGGAGCAGCGGCTGCGCGACCACTTCGTCAGCCCGCGCCGGGTGCGGGAGTGGCGCGACATCCACAGCCAGCTGCACACGGTGGTGGCCGAGCACGGCTGGCGGCTCAACACCAGTGCGGCCACCTACGAGCAGGTGCACCTGGCCATGATGGCCGGCCTGCTGGGCAACATTGGCTGCAAGAGCGACGACGAGGACTGGTACCTCGGTGCACGCGGCATCAAGTTCTGGCGCCACCCGGGCGCGCACCTGTCGAAAAAGCCGGGGCGCTGGATCCTGGCGGCCGAGCTGGTGGACACCACCCGGCTGTTCGGTCGCGGCATCGCCGCCATCGAGCCGCAGTGGATCCCGCCGATCGCCGGGCACCTGCTGAAGAAGCAGCTGCTGGAGCCGCACTGGGAGAAAAAGGCGGCCGAGGTGGTGGCACTGGAGCGCGCCACGCTGTACGGCATCGTGGTCTACAACCAGAAGCGGGTGAACTTCGGGCTGGTGGACCCGGTGGCCGCGCGGGAGATCTTCATCCGCGAGGCGCTGGTCAATGGCGAATGGGAGACCCGCCACCCCTTTCTGGCGCACAACCAGAAGCTGATCCGCCAGGTCGAGGAGCTGGAGCACAAGTCCCGCCGCCAGGACGTGCTGGTGGATGACGAGCTGATCCATGCCTTCTACGACCAGCAGCTGCCGGCCGATGTGGTCAGCGGCGCCAGCTTCGACCGCTGGTACCGCGAGGAGGTGAAGCGCCAGCCGAAGCTGCTGCAGCTCACCCGCGAGGAGCTGATGCGCCATGAGGCGGCGGGCATCACCACCTCCGCCTTCCCGCGCACCCTGCGGCTGGGCGGCATCGACTGTGCGGCGCAGTACCTGCACCAACCGGGTGACGCCAAGGACGGCGTCACCGTCACCGTGCCGATCTACGTGCTCAACCAGGTGAGCGAGGAGCGCAGCGAGTGGCTGGTGCCTGGCATGCTGGAGGCCAAGGTCACCGCGCTGGTCAAAAGCCTGCACCAGAAGCCGCGCGCCCGGCTGCTGCCGCTGCCGGAGTTCGTGGCCGGCTTCTGCGCCTCGGCGCCCTTTGGCGATGGCGCGCTGCTGGAGCGGCTGTTGGCCGCCGTGCGCGAACGCACGCAACTGCCGGTGCAGCGCAACGACTTCAAGCTGGAGCTGCTGGCGCCGCACCTGTTCATGAACTTCCGCGTGGTGGACGAACACGGCCGCCAGCTCGGGACGGGGCGAAACCTCGCCGCACTCAAAGCCGAGTTGGGCGGGCAGGCGCGCTCGGCCTTCCAGGCGCTGGCGGCACTCAAGGTGGCGGCCGCTGCCCCCTCACCCCCGCCCTCTCCCACGGTGGGGAGAGGGAGCAAGACCGCATCTCCCCCTCCCCCCGCCGCGGGGGAGGGTCGGGGAGAGGGGGGCGCCGCCGCAGCAGCAGCCTCCCAGACCTACACCACCTGGGCCTTTGGCGAGCTGCCCGAGCTGATGGAGATCCGCAAGGCCGGGCAGGCGCTGATCGGTTTTCCAGCGCTGATCGATCGGCTCACACATGTGGAGATCGAGGTCTTCGATGAGCCGGAGACCGCGGCGCTCAAACACCGCGCCGGCCTGCGCCGGCTGGTGGCGCTGCAGATCCGCGAGCCGCTGAAGTACCTGGAAAAGAACATCCCGGACCTGCAGAAGCTGGCGGTGGCCTACATGGCGCTGGGCACGGCCGAAGAGCTGCGCGCGCAGATCATCGACCTGGCGCTGGAGCGGGCCTTCCTGGGCGAGCCGCTGCCGCAGGACGCTGCGAGCTTCGAGTCGCGCATTGCCGAAGGTCGCACCCGCCTGAACCTGATCGCGCAGGAGGTGGCGCGCTGCGCCGGCACCGTGCTGCTGGAGTTCGCCGCGGCCCAGCGCAAGCTCAAGGACGCGCGGCCGGCCAAGGAGGTGGCCGACGACGTTGCCGCCCAGCTGCAGCGCCTGGTGCCCAAGCGGTTTGTGACCGACACCCCCTGGGTCCAGCTGCAGCACCTGCCGCGTTACCTCAAGGCCACCGTGCTGCGGCTGGAGAAATGGCGCGCCGACCCGACCCGCGACGCCCAGCGCCTGGCCGAACTGCGTCCGCTGGAGCAGCGCTGGCTGCGCCGGCTCGGCGAGCTCAAGGGCAGCAGCGATGCCCGGCTGGTGGAATACCGCTGGCTGCTGGAAGAGCTGCGGGTGAGCTTCTTTGCCCAGGAGCTGCGCACCCCGCAGCCGGTGAGCGTGAAGCGGCTGGACAAGGTCTGGGAGCAGTTGTCGCGCTGAGTTGCAGGCGGACCCAAGCCTGCACTCGATGGCACGCGCAGGTTTGTGGCCACTGAGCGACGCTGCTGCCCGCCGAGTGCCGAAGGTACGGTCGGCTGCGCCAGGTCGTGACAAATGTCACGCACTCGGCCTACGATGAACCGCTGCCGATCGGGCAGGGTTCATGAGGAGCGCGCAATGCATCTGGTCTGGATGGCAATCGTTGGGTTCGTGGTGGGTGTTCTGGCACGTTGGGTGCTGCCGGGCGCGCAGTCGATGGGCATCATCATGACGGCGCTGCTGGGCATTGCGGGCTCGTTCCTGGCGGGCTGGGTGGGCGCCCAAGTCGGTTGGTACGCGCCGGGCGCGCCAGTGGGATTCATCGCATCGCTGCTCGGTGCGGTGGTGCTGCTCTTCGTCGTCGGCAAGCTCAAGGGGGCCGCCTGAGTTGGACGAGCCTGCCGCCTTGAGCGGGCGTCAGAACCCCAGCGATGCCAGCAGGTCGTCCACGTCGTCCTGTTGCAGCGCTTTGTCGGGCACCTGCGGGCCGGCGAGTTCTGCACTGACTTCGGGCTGAACTTCCTGCGGTGCGCTGTGCACCAGCAGATCAACCAGTTGCTGTTCCGTGCGGCTGATGATGTCGATCACCTTGCCGATGACCTGGCCGGACAGGTCCTGGAAGTCCTGCGCCATCATGATGTCGGTCAACGCACTGCGCTGCGTCTCGGCAAACGAACTCACACGTTGGGTGAAGCTGGTGCACTCCTGCAGCAGAGGGTGGGCGGGGTGCGCTCCCTGGAGTTCAGCCTGCAGGCTGCTGGTCAGTGCGTCGGCTCGGGACTCCACCTCGTCACAGGCCGGTGAGGCGGCATCCACCAGGTTCAACACCTTGTTGGCCGCCGCTTCGGTCATGCCGCCCACATAGGCCAGGCGGTCGCGGGCATCCGGAATCTCATTGGCAATCCTGCGGATCGCATGGTCGTAGCCGAGGGACTGCAAGGCATCGTGCAGTTGCCGGACGATGCCGCCAAGTTGTTGGTAGGTGTCGTTGTTGGCGGGGGAGGCGGTCAATGACATGTCCGTATTCCGAGGCTCTGAGGGGCGCGCTGCAGGTGGTTCAGCCTGATTTCGGAGGCCGATTCATGAACTTGAGCCGCCGCCCGGTGCCCTGTCACAACCCCGGTCGGCGCCCGGTCTGCACCTTCAGGAACACCTCCGGATCCGGCGCAAACTGGGCGTACAGGGGCAACAGAGCACCGCCCAGCGCCCTCGCATCCGCACCGATGGTGCCGGGCCGCACCGCCGGGCGGGTGACACCCTCCCAGCAGTGTTCGTCCAACGCTTCCTCCAGGTGGGCGATCAGCCGGGAGAGCAGGTCGCGGCTGAGCACACCGTCGATCACCACGTCGCCCACGTCCAGCAGGCAGGCGCCGTTGACCACCGCGAAGGCCAGCGCGTTGGCGGCGGTGCGCAGCCAGACCCGGGTGTGGGTAGCCCAGGGCGGCTCCAGCGAGCGATCGTCCACGGCCGCATCGGGGTCCAGCCCGGCGGCTTCGTACAGCCGTTGCAGGCCGATGAGCGACGCGGCGCTGAGCACCTGCGGCGGCAGGGACTTGCCGTCGGCGTTGTGCAGCGGCATGGAGCCCACCGCCCCCGCATTGCCGCCGGCACCGGGCACCAGGTGGCTGTCCAGCACCAGCCCGCCGCCGACGAAGGTGTCGACGAAGCAGTACAGGAAACTCTCCATGCTGCGTCCGCGCCCGGCCACCAGCTCAGCCACCGTGGCCGCAGCGGTGTCCTTGACCAGGTGCACCGGCAGGTCCACCACGGCGGCCACCCGCTCGCGCAGGTCCACCTCGTTCCAGCGCTGCGACAGCTCGGCCGCCACCCCGAGAAGGTTCTGCCAGCCGCCCATCGACAGCGGTGCGGCCACGCCAACGCCGCAGAGACGTTCGGCGCGCGAACCCAGGCTGGCGATGCAGCGCTGCGTCATGCCGCGCAGCTGATCGAAGAGGCTGTCCGGGTCCGGGAAGTCGTAGCGCACGCTGCTGCGCTGGCGCACCTGGCCGGTGAAGTCGATCAGCAGCAGGTCCATGCTGCGACGGCCGACTTTCACGCCCAGGGCGTAGGCGCCGTCCGGGTTCAGCGCGATCGGCACCGAAGGCTGGCCGATGCGCCCCCGCAGCGGTTCGCGTTTGACCACCAGTCCGTCCTCAAGCAGGGCGTTGACGATCATCGACACTGTCTGGTTGCTCAGGTGCGTCAGCCGTGCCAGCTCGGCCTTGGGCAGCTCGCCGTGCAGGCGAATGGCCTGCAGCAGCACCCGCTCGTTGTACTGCCGCATGCCGACATGGTTGGAGCCGCGCGGTCGCAGCTGGCCGCGCCCGGCCTCACCGGGCCGGGAGGAGGCGGGTTCGGTCGCAGAAGGGGCGCTCTCGTAGGTCACGTTGCGGGGCCGGCCGATGCTCTGGGTGGGACAGGCCGGTGGTGTTCACCGGGGTTCATGCAGCCAGGGCTTCGGCGATCACACCCTTGCGCAGCAGGAAGTTGCCATAGGGCTGCGGATCGCCGGTGTGCACGATGGCAAAAGCCTGCCGGACGCGATCATAGAAGGCGAAGCGTTCCATGGCCTCGCAGCGTTCGGGCGTCACCTGTCCGTCGGCCTGCAGGGCAGCGATCACGTCGCGCTGCAGCCGGCTGCGGTAGCCCACCGGCGTGTCGCAGACCTGCATGTAGGCCACCGGCTGCGCAACCGAGGCGTCCAGCGGCAGCAGGCTCAGGACGGCCGCGACGGTGCGGCGCACATCCGCGCCGGGCAGGGCGATGACCGGCAGCGGTGCCATGGCGGCACGCCGCGCCAGGCTGGCCGCGGTGAAGTTGGCGTCGGCGATGACGATCTCGTCGCCATGGCCCATCTCGGCCAGCACCTTCAGCAGATCCGGCGTGAGGAGGGGGTCAATGCCCTTGAGCATGTCAGTTCTCTGTGGCGGCGAAGCCGCTTCGGGGGTGGTTCATTTCAAGCCAGACAGTCAGCCGGGATGTCCTCGGGCTTCATGGCCCCGGTCATCACCGCCACGGTGTCGCTCATGCTGATCTTCT
>Ga0154020_10006269_pt1 | contig 13938 bp, 13 predicted proteins | sample Klosneuvirus_201_FD_109709 | JGI IMG/M metagenome (GOLD analysis project Ga0154020, IMG submission 109709) | Active sludge microbial communities from wastewater, Klosterneuburg, Austria - Klosneuvirus_20160825_MG | ecosystem: Engineered > WWTP > Aerobic digester > Activated sludge | place... | reverse complement strand
CAGGGGGAGCTTAAAAATCAAGCACTTACATTAATTCTGTAAGTGCTTTTTTATTTTTACGACCACAAATGCGACCATAAGGTTGCAGAAAATAGTAAAGCAATAAATAAGTAAGGGAAAGTAAATCAATGATTCATGAGTGCAAACTGCTGTTCACAGCAAATTGCACTTAGGTATTATCGCAGTTGCATTGCAACTGTTTCCGGTTGCAAGCCCATGTACTGGCAAAACTCATCAACCGTAACAACCTGGTGTTGTTGCTTGTTGAAATAGTCTTTAATCTTCTTGATAAGATTTCTGCCATACCTTTCGCTTCTGCCTGTGATTATCATAATGTCCTTTGGATAAATACACAGTCTGTTCATTAATCAAATAACTTTTTCATACTCTATCCATGCCTTTGAGTGGGCTTTGATGTAAAGTATTTAGGTCAAAGATACTTTAAATTTTCATGGTGGCATATTGGTATCAATTGGAATAATATGGAAAAATCGGAACGGATGACTTGCTGCATTTGTATAGGGTTTAAAGGCTAAATAATTTCGGGTTGAAATTGATTTAGTAACCTCTTAAATTCTTTATACAATGGCACAACAAAAAGGCATTATTAAACTGGATGGTACTATCGGCGGTATCACTTTTTACAAATCCCAAGACGGATACCTTGCCCGTGAAAAAGGCGGCGTATCTGCTGACAGAATAGCCAATGACCCGAACTTTCAGCGTACCCGTGAAAACGGTGCTGAATTTGGAAGGGCCGGTAAAGCTGGAAAGCTTTTGCGTACTTCTCTCCGTGCATTACTACAAAATGCTGCGGATAGCCGTGTGGTTAGCAGACTAACTACCGAATTTGTAAAGGTTATCCAAGCGGATGCAACTAATCCTCGTGGAGAAAGAAATGTGATTGACGGCGAAGCCGAAATGCTCCAGGGCTTTGAGTTCAACATTAATGGCAAATTGGGTGCAACACTTTATGCCCCTTACACTGCAACAATTGACCGGCCTACCGGTGCATTAACTGTTGCTGTTCCTGCTTTCATTCCTTTGAACATGATTTCTGCACCAGGCGGAAGCACTCACTACAAAATCATTTCCGCAGGTGTGGAAGTAGATTTTGAAAATGAAACTTATGTGGTGGATGAAAACAGTTCTGCAATTCTTCCTTGGGATGCAACAGCATCCGCAGTTTTGAACCTTGCAAATGCTGTTACTGCTGCAAGCACTCACCCACTGTTCCTTGTGCTTGGTGTTGAATTTTATCAGCAAGTAAACGGTACAATGTACCCGTTGAAAAATGGTAATTACAACGCCCTTGCAATCGTTCAAGTGAGTGGCGTATAATGATTGATTCTTTCTTTCAGTTAATAAATTAGCCCCGGGTCTCCGGGGCTTTTTTTTATCAGCAAAGCCCTAAAAGGGCCATGCTGACAACTGGCGACGGCCAGAAGAATAAATGAACAAATGCCAAACCGGGCCGAGGTGATATGCTACATAGCCAACGGAACGGAACACAACAGGCAAACGCCTGGAATGCCTGCTGAATACAGCCTGAGGCAGAGGAGAAGGCGGCGAAAAGAAACCGCTGCTGAAAGGACAAACTGCCACACGGCGACTGCTGATGATACGAAGCTGCTTTTGCATAATAGTGATTTTTTATAAGCATCTCTCAGCGAAGGCAGATAAAAAAACCAAAAGGAAACGGAATAAAAGATGGCTCTGTGTGTTGGGTCTGTGTTTATGCCGTAGTCTTTTGGTTTTTTTTGTTAGGTCTGTGCGGTGGGCTGCCGTAGCTATTTTTGCTTATTAAAAAAACACGATGGCAAAAGCCCTATTCATTCGGCAATCAGAGCAAGGTTTAAAAAAACGGCCATTTCTGACCGCTTTTGTTTTAGTATTCAGAAGGTAACATCAGGCAACCATCAACCAGCCATAAGGTGGCAAGATCATAAGGAAAATCGCTGAAAGGAATTTTCTGACTGGTTACTTTGTTGTCATTCCCATCAGTTGCAAGTATGGTAAAAACATTATCCTGCAACCGTTTTAAATCCCACACCTGGAAAGATTCTATTTTTACTGATTGATTACATTGATGGCTTAGAATTAAATCAATTAGCCAATAGGCTTGACATCCTTCTGCTAACTCCTGCACTCCATCTGTAAAAACATAACCAGTTAAACTGTGTCGAAAGAAATTTTCTGAGCCGTTGTGTGTACAGAAGAAATCATTTGCTTTTTTCATTGTAATAAAATTTATTTTAAAAGAAAAAAAGAGAAAAAAAAGAAAGCATCTGAATCAGGCGGCGTGGCAAAAAGCCAAAAGGAAACGGAATAAATGACGGGTCTGTGCGGTGGGTTTGTGTTTATGCCGTAGTCTTTTGGCTTTTTTAAGACAGGCTTTGTGGTAGCCGCCTAACTTGCTGATTTTTTTTATTTTTCTTTTTAAACTAACCTGCTATACTGAAATGCCGGCTTGATACTGAATGGATATATTCAACTGATGCACCAGCTAAACTTATTCAATGTTCAATTCTGTTTTCTTAGAAGCGATGGCTAATGTGTCATGGATGCAGGTAAAAGCGCCTGCGGCTAAAAAGAAGCATAGCCCTGCGGCACACTTGTCCGCAGTGAAGCGTGGGGGCACTGCGTGCCGATATAAGCCACTGGAATGAGGTACGAATGGAAGTGGCGGCGTGTGCCACCGGATGGGGCGAACAGGAAAGCGACCAACGGGAGCGATGGACGCACAGTGAAGGGGGTGAACGTGGCATGGGCATCAGCCCATAAGCAAGGGTTTGTGCCAGAGAAGCCCCGCAACGCAGACGGTGGCCAGCAGGCACGCAAAATTATGGGCAGCGGGTGGACTGATCGCTACTGAAGTGAATGTATTACGTAGTGAAACGGAATGAAGCCCAGTGAGTATTGTAGCGTTGGCTTGCGAAAAGGTATGTGCATCACTTGTGGTTGGCTTATGTGTTTGGATAGTGTGCCATGCCTTGAAGCAAATGTGTTGGCTGCGAACGTGGCGAAATGAAGTGAAACGAGGAAGGAATGAACGAAGTGGTGTGAAGGACACAAAAGCTGCCGTGAGGAATGCTGTATGAGCTGCAAGAAGTGTGAAAAACTGCGTAGCGTAGCGAAGCACCCGAAGGGCAATGCAGGTGCAGCAATACCATAAAAGTGTATAAACAGATTTATTGCTGCTGCGGCATTGGTTTGGCACATCTGCTTGCCGAATAGGCATGACGAACACCTATTTACCTGCGAAGCGTAGGTTTGTGCGGTTGGTTTTTACCACTGACCATTTTCTTTTAAATACTCAACGCCGTTAAACGCAGCAATTTTAGCATCTGTCAAATTCGCAAAATGTTTGCGACCAAAAATTTCATCAATAGAGACTTTGTATTTTCCAGTTCTTTTGTCCTTATAAATAACAATGATTTTGCCGTCAATTTTTAAATAAGGGTTTCCATGTTTACTATACTTCCAATTTTTATTTAACCAGTTGCTTCTTCTTGAAGCCCGATTCCGGAGTTCCTTTTCTCTTGCACCCGGATTAATATAATCATTGGTCATTTTTTCAGCACAAACGCAGCCCACTCTAAATTCTTCTTTTACTTCTGCGTGAGATACAATGTGAACGTATCTAATCTTTTCATTGCCACACATCATACAGGATTCATAATTAGTTTCCCATTCTGCCTGACCTTCGCCACGAATATCAATGACATCGTCCAACGTCCAACCTCTGTGAGGCACACCGGGTATGTTCCAATTGTTTGGCATTGCATTTTAGCATAAAAAGTTTAACTCCTCTTGACAAAAGAAGCAATCAGAAAGTTTATAGAATCAACTTACTCTTTTCCTAAATTGCTTTTAATAAGGTCATTCAAAGAGTTCAGATTATTTTGTTTTAAGAAGTTATCAAGTTGCATATCACTCCTTACACCAAAATCCCTGTTGTATTGTTGCTCAATTGTACCCATATGGGTGTCGCCTCGTTTTTCACGAAGTGGGCCATCGTTGTTACGCCCTCTTTCGCCTTTCATGCCAGGGGCATCATTTTTTACTTTTGCCATTGTTGTTAATTTATTGATTAAAAAATATTTTAAAATAACTATTCAAACGGTACGACATCTTACAAATTTTCGTTTTAAAAGTTCTATAAGAACCACAAATTCTTCTCTCCAATAGCTGATAGTTTTTCCCGGTTATAATATGGAAATATCTCTGCTACAATTTCAGGGCATATAGTTGAAACCAGTATAGCGACCATCTTATTTCTTTAAAAGAAGATTGAAAGGTTAATATATTTTACATAATGCGAAGAGTTGAAAGTGTTTGTATTGATTTGTTTTGCCAAGAGAGATTTATAAAAACCACGGCAGGTGCTTCACTGCATCGGGTATTCGCTTATGGTTGAAATATGGCACATAGTCTGCAAGCAGTTCTACTGCAAGTAATGTTACCGGCAGATTTTGTTGTGCCAAAGTACGATAGTTGAGCTTGCTGTATTGAAACACCTGTTCGATTAGTTCCTTAGTAGTATCTAAATCCAATTCTGCCTGTTTATTTCCTTGTATGTGTAATTTTATTGGAAAATGGTAATGATCGGATGCATTATGCACATCGCCAACCCTTGCGTTATTATATAACAAATATTGGTTGTTAAATAATTCCACATAGGTTCCCGTCTCAGGCATTAACAGCTTCGGTTTACTCATATCGAAAGCGACGAAGTCTGTTTCTTCGGTTTTATTTATAGATACAATATAGATCGGAATTGGTTTTGAAAGTTCTAAAGACTGAAGTTGTTTTTCAATAATAATTATGTCGTCCTTTTTTAGTTTTTTGTAAAAGTGAATTACTAAACGATCAGGTATGCCATAGGTTGTTGTATATTGACTTACCATTATAGAAATATAACCTGCCATATCTTTTATTTCTGTTTTTTCAAACCAATCGTGGGTTTTGAAAAAGCCGGAATTGTCGAAACAAACAGAAGCTCCTAAGTAAGTAGCACCATCATCACTCATGAATGCACCAACGCCAATTACTAATTGTGTTTTTACTGATTCTTTAAGGCACCAGGGGATGCCGCCCAATTTTGCAACTATGGTTGCAGACATTGTTGTTAAGCTCCAATGAAAATCTGATTTATGAATATTGGCCGGTTCTGCTGATTGTATTGCCATGCCCCGCTCAGCAAAAAATTCTTTTACAAGAGGCATTACTCTTACCTGTTGGCGATAGGTTTCTTCCCGTGAGAATGGAGTAACATATAAGGGTAGGCATTTTGTTCCAGGCTCTGCCCAGGTTAACCTGTCGTAATGTAATTGTAATTCGGGCAATGGGTTTTCTTTGTTTTCAAAAATCATATCGAAAATATCTACTACCTCACCATTCATTGAAGAGTAACCATTAAGGCCGGAATAATAATAGGTATATCCATTCTTGATATAAGACTTCCAAAGCTCCATTGATTCTTTGTCTTCTGAATGATAAACAAAAAATACTATCACTCGTCCTTTTACCCGGACTGCCGGTTTTAAATTTTTGAACTTCCGCTTGGGCATATCAGTGCTGCTTGCATCGTCTTCGTAATACAACCTGCTAATTTCGGCATCAAGCAAGCCCATAGATTTCATAGGAACTTGAATGAACCCTTTATCGGACAATCCAAAAAAATTAATGACCTCTTCCTGATAGATAACATCTTTGTAGAACTGGTCTATTTTAGTTTTGTATTTCAGGTATTTATTGGAAGGCAAATTGCTGTCGTGAGGAATATTGTAAGCATCATACATTAATGGATGTGCAATTGGGTTACACATTTCACTTTCTACTTCATCCAATTCTGTATAATGTTTATAGGACATTATACTGTTTTTGTATTTCACTTTTTTAACAGAGCCGGAAGGCACTTTAATCAATGAAGTATTGATTTCGTCTTTAAGTATTTTGCTTTTGCCTTCATAGGAAATAAGCAAACAAGGAGTTCTCTGTTTTTCACTTTCGATAACTACACGGAGAGAGAACTTATCAAAAAGGACGAAAGGAGCATCTGTTGGCTGATCGTGGCACCATTCCCAAATGATAATATTATCAATGAAACCAGTTTCAACTATCTTTTCAGCTTTCTTTTTAAAATAATATTTGAGCTTGTTGCGAAAATGCAGTTTTGCATAGTCGAGTGTAGTGGTACTTAAATTTATTGAAATTGATTTAAAACCCTCTTGTGGATAGCCCTGGGTTGTGTAAATAAAATCTGTATCAAGTTCCTTAGGGGAGAATATTTTGGATAATTCTTTTGGGAATAAAGATTTATGGAGCTTTTTTGAATTTTCTGTTACTGTGAGGCTAAAATAATGGATAACATTATTATCCGGCCAACTGAAGCGTATGAGATTGAAATACAGGTTGGCTGTGTTTGTATTGTTTTCAACTTTTGTTTTTACAGCAACAGGGGCTGGATTTTTGTAATTAACTGTCCTCATCATCATCAAGATTTACTGGTGAAAAATATTTGAAAGCCCTTGCAGGCGAAATCTGCTTGTTTCTAAATAGCCTGCCAGCTATTATTGAAGGATGTGTATTGAATTTTTTGGCATATCCTCTAATATCCTGCTCGGCATCTATAATAGCATCCCTCAAATATTCTTCTTCCTGTTCTTCTGAAAAAGTCCACTTAATCGCAAAAGCATCTGCCTCTGCTTCTTTTTCCAAATCTTTATCGGTGTATTCTACTTTTTCAAGAAAAATATCTTTCTTGCCATGTAATAAAATATGGCCAGCCTCGTGAAAGAAGGTGAACCAAAAAATATCATTTCTTTTGTAACGGCCTGTCATTTGAATTAAAGGTGTATCACCCAGCCAACGTGTAGCACCGTTAATAGGAGCTTTGGCTATACAGGGTGTATAAACAACTTTAACCCCTGTTTCCCTGCATATATTTTGTAATTGATAAAAATAGCCTTCGGGTTGTGATGCCATTAGTTTTTTGATTGTTTCCAAAGCATTTTTAAATGCTTTTTCATCATAGGCAGATGATTGAATTTCTGCTGCCTGCAATTCTCCCTTTCGTAACCATGCTGATATTGAAAAAGGATTTGAAGTGTTGTGTAATGAAATACGGAAAGCCACTTTTAATTCCTGATTGTAATAATAATCCTCCCAAGCCCCATGATGTGCAATGCCAAAGAATGCCATTAAGGATTCTGTTTTTTCCTGAATGGTTTTGCCAACGGTAAGCCATCCTTTTTTTATCATTTCGGAAATAGGAAATTCTTTTGCCCAGGGAGCAGCTTCTTCTATTACAACTTTCCGTTTTTCTCTTGCATTAAACTCATCGTAGCTGCGCTGGTGGTTCATCCAAAAGTGTGCAGGAATTTTGGTAACATTTTCAAACTGTACGGCCATGTCTGCTGTAATGTTGCTTTGGCCATTGAGTATTGCAATAATGGTTTTTTCCGGCTTGCCGGTACGCAAGGCAAATTCCTTTGGGCCCATACCCATTTCTTCCAGCTTTTCTGCTAAGGTGTCGCCGGGATGAAAAACTACTGAAGGGATATATTTGTTTTGCAGCGCCATTATTCTAATTTTTTTGTGTTTGCTTTTAGTGGTAATCAACAATTTCAATGACTTCAACTCCTTTTATTTCAAGCCATAAATATTGGCCGTGTTCATTGGCTGGAATTGGATTTTCTTGTGCCGTAAATACCAGCCTGTATGGGTGGTCTAAATCGCAACTCCATTGCCCTTTCCTATTGCCTGTGAGTTCATGAAATCTGCCGGGAAGATCCCTGGTATCTTCCAGTGATTTTGCATCTTTCATTGCATTGAGTCGTAGTATAAAGAGCTTTGCCCTCTTATCGCCCATTTTCTGGCGACACTTATTGTAATCGCCGGAAAGTTTCTCCAATTTCCTATCTGTAAATATTATTTCCACTGCAAAGGTAATTATTTTTTGATTAACAGCAAGTGTAAGTTAAATAATTCTATTCCTTTACTTGCCGCTTGATTGTTTTTACTCTTTTTTTGTACTGAGCTATTTTTTAGAGTAGTTACATCTTATTGTTACTCAATAGTTTCATCGTTGAATTGCCTGTTTTATCAGGCTCATTATGTACTCTAAATTTTTATCACTGTCCACTGAAATTTGATAATCTCCATTGCCCCAATGTCCTTTCTCTGAAACGTCTTCCATGATTTTTTTGGGGTCGTCCAGCTTGCCCTTTTTTAGATTAATCCAAATCTTTAATGATTTTTTGAGAAGGGTTATATCGGAAATATTTTTTCCCTTTTTAAAAGCGATATAATCTTTTTTAGGTTGCACTTCAATACCATCACTTAGGTTAAGAATAGCGGTTTTAAATTTGCCGTATAGTTCCTGTATATCTTCTGAAACTCTGTTTGTGTGGTCTTCTTCCGTATAAACTTTTATTTCTTCCGATACTGTTTTTAGTGTTTCCTTGTTTTGCGTTAATGGCTTTATGCTTTCGGCAGCATTTGATTTTTTGATTGGGCTGATTATGACTGTATCATTATCAAACTGCTTTACCTCCCACAACTCAATAGCTATGTCTTTGAAGTTTGTTGCCTGAACTTGGTTTTCGGTAAAGTTTGTTGATACAAATGCAACCCTTGTTTGGCTCCAGTCCACATCCTCTCTTTTCAAATTTTGTTTCAGGCTTTCATTATACTCTACGATAAAATCTGCTTTGTTCTCCAGCATTAAACTTAGGTAGGTAAAGCCCTGGTCAACTACACTGATGCTTTTATCTCTTTTGTATTCTATTATGATAAAGGCACAAGTCTGTGGATCAAAAGCCAATGTATCTATCCGTTTGTTTTTTATGGTGAACTCACTCTTTACCAACTCCAAACCCATGATGGAAAAAATATTTGCTTCAAAGAGTTTTTGAATATCTTTTTCCAGTTTAAAAGGTTTTTCCTTTACTTCTTTTAGTTTGCCTGAGTGGTTAGTGTATAGTACCATGCTATTTAATTTATGAATCGTGCTGTATTAATATTTTATATCAAATGCCTCACCTTAATCTTCTTATACTTCTTGCCCATGCCCAAAGCAATTGCCGTTGGGTTTTTTATAATCAACTCACCCTTTTGTAAACTGGCGATAGCTTCCTTAATTTCCTGAAAATCTTTGCCGGAAACACCAAACAAATCTTTTATCACACCATCATTGATGGACTGTTGCTTCATGATAAGTGGATACTGAGCATTGGCATAGAAATCAAAGTATTCACTTTTGTAACTATCCATGTTTTGAGTAGCAAGGATAATACTCAAACCTTTGTTTCGGCCAACGGCAATCAAGTCACGAAGTGGTTTGTTGTCGAAACCAAGCATGTAATGCGCTTCATCAATGATAGTGAAGTGGCGAAGCTCAACGCTGTCTTCATCAACTACCTGTTTCGGTAGCTTTTCGTAGATGGTATTCAATTTTGAAACTATGAAATAGACAATTGCTTTGGCAATTGGACCATCTTTTGGAAAACCATCCATCTTCACTATGTAGCTATCTTTTATAAGGTCTATGCTGTCTTCACCGGCAAATAAGTTATTCCTTATCAATTGCTTCAATACTGATTTTATGCTATCGTCTTTGTCCTTGTCCTTATCAGCCTGCAATGCTGTGTATTCTTTTATGATGCCTTCAAAAGTAACGGGATGATTTTGTGTTCTCTTGTATGCGTTAATGATTGCCTCCGACAAACGATTGCTCATGTTAGCACTGATAGTAGCCCGGTCAATTGAACATAAAGCTATTGCCAGTTCTGTTGAATAAAGATTGATTTCATTTTGTGCCTTTCCGGTAAAGTCTTTGAATGGAGTGAATGGAAGCGGAGAAATTATTGGGTCAAGGATGGCACTTCTATCCACTTCAAAAAGATTTAACCAGGCGTTATTTGCAGGATCTGAAAACTCACCCTTGTAATCAAAGAATAAAAAGTTAACCGGGTAAGGGCTTTCAATAGAAAGTGTCCTGATCTCGTTTAAAAGAACTGCAAGCAAATTGGATTTGCCTGAACCGGTAGTACCTGCCACCAGAATCTGTGTATTGGGAATATCTCTGCCATTCAAATTCAGCATTGCAGGTATTTCATCTTCGTAGGAACCAATGTTCAAATTAAGGAAAGGTATGACTCCTGCCTTACCGCCTCTTGAAGTAGTTACCGTATTTAACAACCAATCATCCAATACATCATCCTTTAGTAACACATCCCGGCCTCGTAGTATTTCAGCATTTACAATTTTGCTTTTTAACCCTGTGTTTTCCCAATCAACTTGTAAGCCATGATAGCGAAGTTTTAATAAAGCTGAATAAGCTGCACCAAGATTATGAAGTGTGAACAGCGTTTCAAATATCCTGTTGCTTGTTTTAGACATTTGGATTTGGTCTATAGAAGCAAGTTCACGGTGCTCTTTATTTGAAAGCCCGGCCAATAAACAAATACGCATTATTTTATTCCCGTTTAAAGAAACAGGTTTCTGATTGGTAGTGTATTTCTCCAGGTTAATTCTTTGCTCAATTTTAGTTCGCACATCATGCAAACTATCCATTAAGCCTTCTGCCTGCCTTATATTTTGTAAGTTGATTACACTCATGGCTTATTCGTTTATGTTTACTCCAAAATAACCGGGAATAATATCTGTAAGCTGTTTTTCCCTGTCTCGCTGAAGTGTAAATGTTTTAGAAATAAATGGTTCAATCTTTTCAAGGTCTTTTCCGGTTCGTATTTCACTATCAGAACTAAGCAATATAGTTTGCTGGGATAGTTCAGGAAAGTAATTCTCCAGCACTGTTGCTCTGCTTGTTTCATCCAATACACCCATTACCGTATCAATCATTACCGGTGGATCATAATCACCAAACTCATGTAATGATTTCAGCAACACCTGAACAACTACTTGCTTTGATGCCGTATTTAATTGATTCAGGTAAATTTCATTACCTGCTTTATGGAATATTTTGAAAGTAAGGTCTTTCAGGTTTTCAGATAATTCCACCCGGTCAATAACATCACGATAAGCAGCAAGATTTATATTGAGGTCTTGCTTCATTTTTAATTCTATCTGTTGCTTTTTAACCTTCAATAAGCGATTGGCAACATCTTCAAAAAAACCTTTTAGCTTTCCTAATGCTTCATATTTTGGATCGGGCTCCTGGCTCGTTTGAATATCAAACTGGTGAAGCCTTTTATCAATCTTTGTTATTTCGGCTTTTGTATCAGCAATGCCCATTTCATGCTTCTTAATACTGCTCTCATTATCTTCATAGGCTTTTAACAGGGCATAATCTCTGCCTGTTATTTGAGCCCTCATATTTTCTATTTGTGTTTCCAACAAAGGAATCTGGTTAAGCGAAACATTAAGCTCTACCTGCTGCTGGTTTAATGAAGGAAAGCTGTTACTCGTTTTAACATTCAGTAAATTTTCGAGTGCCTTTACCTCAGAAAACTCTAAAAAATCATACTGGTCTTTCTCCGGCGTATTGTTGGAAGCTGCAATAACGTAATCAACCAACTCTGCTGTGGTTATATCTTTCAGCACAAGGCTATTTTCCTTTAAGTACTGTAATATCGTTTTGCTGATGGCCTCAATCTGCTCGGGTGAAATATTGCTATTATGCTGTTGTACCTGTTCGCCTTTTACTTTTAATATAAGATTGATTTCGGATTTGATTGCTTCCGTCATTTTGGGTACACAAACATTCAATTCTATTTCTTTCACAAACTCATCTAACTCACTATGATAAATTCCTTCCTTTTTGTGAATGGTTTCTATTTGTAGTTTGGTCTGCTCTATTTTATTCTTGATTGTGGATTCCTGATTTAAACCACCTTTCAGATTATCATACAATTCTTTATTGGCAACGGAGTATTGCAAAGCATCTTGCAATTGTAATTGTAAAAGGTTTATTATTTCCTGCTGCTTTTTCTTTTGGTCAAGCAGTTGCAAATATTCCTGCTTTTCATTTTCTACCTGCAAACGCTGCGCTGTGTACGCCTGGAATAAAGTTTCAGAACTCTTTGCCATTACCATATACTTATTGAAACCCATTACGTTTTCAATATTCTCTTTAATTACCCTATTAAGCTGGTCTTCTTTCAACAGGTTACCGGCTTCCATTGCATCAAACAAAAAGTACCTGCTCAGTTCCTGAGGCAGATTGGCTTTGATTATTTTATTCACCTGTGCTTCCTGCTCTGCCCGCTGTGCCGGCGGGGTTGCTGTGCCATAGGAGAAGATAGTTCCATTCATATTCAGCTTTACTGCTTCCACAGGCAACCCAGAAGGATTAAGCAGGTAGGTCCTTGTAAGTACATATTGTTGCTCTTCATTCAGCACCTTGCCGGAGAAGTGTAATTCCAGCATTATTTTTTCATCTTCATGGCCCAGGGAACCTGCGTTCAGGAGTTCCTTGAACTGCCTTGCATTGTGAATGTGCAAACCATACAAAGCCCCATAAATGGCTTCAAACAAAGTTGTTTTACCACCTCCATTGGCTCCTCCAATTAATATGATAGGCTTATCCTGCTCAACTGATATATCCAAATCAAGATTGAGGTAGGTTTTAAAATTCTTGGCCTTTATTCGTTTAATCAGCATAGCAGGTTATTTTATTTTAAGCAGCGCCTTTTCAATAATTTTTTCTATCCCTTTATCATCCATTTCCTGATTACGGATTTTCCTTTCATGAAACTCTTTCAGCAAATCATCTTTCACCCAATCAAAATCAAGTTTATGCTCGGTACATAAAACTTCAATCAAATCCATATCCTCCTTACGGATTCCGAAATGAACAAATGTCGTGTCTAATCCTTTTTTGGCCATGATGCTTAGTTTGTATTTATGTTAGCAGGGTTAAAGAAATCCCAGCCGGTTAAATCTTTATCGTTTTCAATTCTGTTTATGCAATAACGCCAACTTCCTTTTTGGGGAATGATAATACTGCCAAGTGCTTTTTTCCCTTTTGCATTTAACTGTTCGATGTATTCTATTAAAGCGTTGTGCTTTAATACATTTTCAGGATCACTTTCAACTGTTTTAGGATCGAATAAACCTAATACACCATTTTTAAATTTGATGACAATGTCAATGTAGAACAATGATTGGGTACCATCTCTTTTAATATACGGAATAGCAAAATCCTCTTTATTACTGCTGCCGTTTTTGTACCACCATTGTATATGGTCGCCTTCATTTGCAATTAGCACATCAATAAACTGATGTTCATTAGTACTATCGAACAATTGATTTACACCTCTATTTCTTGCATACAATGGATCTAAAGCATGTGCCTTAGTTTCATACTCCACATATTTATCATTGAATATTTTAAATTCAGGTACATCCCAGGGCTGTTCATACTCTTTTACAGTTGTTGTTTTACTGGAGGCTTTGGCTGCCATAATTTGAGCATATATTTCCCTCGCCAAATTGAACAAGTCATTGAAACGAGGGTCTTGATTATACAATACAATCTTGTAAACATCAGCTCCAAACATTCCCAAGTACTCTTCAAATAAAAGTTGTGTATGATATTTGATACGTTCCCAGCTTGCATCTTTTTGATAATCGCCACAGCTTGCCAAGCAATACCTGTTAAACAACTGCTCCAATTGATAAGCTGTTTTTGCAAATTTTTCTACATGCTCTGCTCTGGTAGCACCAACTTGTGTTACATCAATATTTACATCAGCCGGAATACCAATTTCAATGTTTGCCACATCCATTATGATCCCTGCCTGTTGCATGGCTAATTTGTTGGTATGGTAAAAGGATTCGCCAGCCTCTGAACCGATTTTGATATTAAAAAGCTTTTCGGCTGCTCTAAAAAGTGCTTCTCTAAAGTGCAAACCAATACGATTGCGGTCTATTTCTTTTTGGATGTAGTAAGATTTTAAAGCAACAGCT
>Ga0154020_10006268_pt1 | contig 13946 bp, 13 predicted proteins | sample Klosneuvirus_201_FD_109709 | JGI IMG/M metagenome (GOLD analysis project Ga0154020, IMG submission 109709) | Active sludge microbial communities from wastewater, Klosterneuburg, Austria - Klosneuvirus_20160825_MG | ecosystem: Engineered > WWTP > Aerobic digester > Activated sludge | place... | reverse complement strand
TCGGCGCGCGTCTTCCCCGGCAACACACCGTCTGCGCCTCTCGTACCCTCCGCCTCCATGACGACGGCGAAGTAGCTCGGATCGCGGTAGGCTGCGAGGGCCGTGCGCTACGAAGGCAAGCTGTACCGCCCGCCGTCCGAGGCCGACTCGCTCATCCTGCAGGCGACCATCGGCTGTTCCTGGAACAAGTGCACCTACTGCGACATGTACCGGGACAAGCCGGTGTTCCGGCTGCGGCCGCTCGAGGAGTGCCTCGAAGATCTGCGCGCCGCGGGCGCCGCCTTCGGCGACGAGGTCGAGAAGCTGTTCGTCGCCGACGGCGACGCGCTCACGATGCCGATGGAGCACTGGTCGCCGATCCTCGCCGAGGCGCGACGCCAGTTCCCGAAGCTCACCCGCGTGTCCTGCTACGCGATGGCCCGCAACGTCCTCGAGAAGACCGACGACGAGCTCGCGCAGCTCCGGCGCGAGGGCCTCCGCATGCTCTACGTGGGCCCCGAGTCGGGCGACCCGCTCACCCTCAAGCGCATCGCGAAGGGCGATGGCTTCGACGAGCACGTGGAGGCCGCGCGCCGCGCCCGGGCCGCCTCCCTCGCGCTCTCGGTCATCGTGTTGCTCGGCATCGGCGGCGACCGCGCCGACGAGCACGCAAGGGGCACGGCGGACCTCGTCACGCGCATGGATCCCGCGTTCTTCTCGGCGCTCACCGTCACGGTGGTGCCGGGCACCCCGCTCGCCACGCTGGCCGCGCGCGGTCGCTTCGCGGTGCCCGCGGTGCCCGAATTGCTGCGCGAGCTGCGCACCATGGTGGCCCAGGCCGCGCCGACGGACGCGGTGTTCCGCACCAACCACGCCTCGAACTACCTGCCCCTCGGCGGCCGCCTGCCGCGCGACCGCGCGCGCATCGTCGCGACGATCGACGCCGCGCTCGACGGGCGCATCCCGCTCCGGCCCGAGGGCCAGCGCGGGCTCTGAGCTCAGGGCCGCCGGGGCGCTCGGGCCTCGAGGACCCGCGCCACGTCGGCGAAGCCCGGCACGATCCAGGCGCTCGGCGGGCGGTAGAAGCGCGGCGCCGGGGTGGCCGCGTCCCAGTCGACGAGCGACCGATCGGCGAGCACCTCGAAGCCGGCCTTCGCGAGCGCCTTGCGACCCTGACGGAGGCTCGTGCGATACGGGGTCCCGTGCGCGCCCACCGTGGTGCGCGTGCGTCGCGCGAACAGGCTCGCCCAGAGCCCGCCGCCGAGGTCGAGCACCACCCGGGTGGAGCCGACGCGCGCCCCGAGCGCGGTCAACAACGCGACGACCTCCCTCTCTTCGAGGTAGACGAGCACCCCCTCGAGGACGACGAGGAGACGCGGCTCGACGCGCTCGGCGAGCAAGCGGGAGACCGCCGATGCGTCGCGCAGATCGAGCCCGACCCGCCGGACCTTGTCCGCGCCCGGGAGTGGTGCAGCGGCCACGTTCTTCCAGGCCACGAGCGCCGGGAGATCGACCTCGGTCCACGGCAGCTCGATCCCGAGGCGGAGCCGGCGCGTGCAGAGGCCGGCGCCGAAGCTGTACACCGCGTCGACCTCGCGGGCCGCCGCGGCCACGAACTCGTCGACCACGCAGGTGCGCGCCACGATCGCCTCGTGCGCGCGGCCCTCGCGCTCGAGGGCGCGACCGACCGCGAGGCCCCCCTCGCCCGCGAGCACCGCCGCCCACGGGTCGTGGATGCGCGCCGAGGCGCGCGCGGACTCGTCGGCCCGACACGCGGCGGTCCAGAACGCCGTCTGCGCGACGGCCGGAAGCGTGACGACCCGCCCTGCATCGCTGCGGGACGGGTCGTCGCCACCACCGATCGCTGAACCGGTCAGCCGCCGCCGCCCTTGCGGAGCTCGGTGAGCACCAGCTTGGCGACGGCCTTCAAGGTCTCGAACACCCCGACGCCGGTACGCGCCACGGCCTCGTAGTCGGGCACGTTGGTCGGGTTGAGGAGCTCCTTGAGCTCGGAGAGATCGGCGACGTTGGGGAGGTCGCGCTTGTTGTACTGCATCACGAACGGGAGCTTCTCGAGGGAGTAGCCCTGCTCGTTGAGGTTGGTCTTGAGGTTCTCGAGGGACTCGATGTTCGCCTCGGTGCGCTCGATCTGCGAGTCGGCGACGAACACGACGCCGTCGACACCCTTGAGGATGAGCTTGCGGCTCGCGTCGTAGAAGACCTGCCCCGGCACCGTGTAGAGCTGGAAGCGGGCCTTGAAGCCGCGGATCTCGCCGAGCGAGAGCGGGAGGAAGTCGAAGAACAGCGTGCGCTCGGTCTCGGTGGCGAGCGAGATGAGCTTGCCCTTCGCGTTCGGGTTCGTCCGCTCGTAGATGTACTGCAGGTTCGTCGTCTTGCCGCAGAGACCAGGACCGTAATAGACGATCTTGCAGTTGATCTCGCGAGCCATGTAGTTGATGAACGACATCGTTCGGCTCGCAGCTCCTCAGTCGTTGAACAGGTTGTCGATGTCCTCGTCCGAGATTTCGGCGAAGGGCGTGTCGGCGCCTGGCTCCTGCACCTTCTTGAGCAGGGACTCGAAGATCTTGTTGAGCTCGTCGCTCGCCTTCTTGACGCGGAGGCGGACGAGGCCGAGGGAGCTGCGCGAGTCGAAGATCACGACCAGGATCACGCGGTTGCCCACGAGCTGGATGTGGACGTTCTGCTTGGTGCCCTCGTGGTACTGCGTCGCGAACTCGTCCTCGCGCAGGAGCTTTGCCATGCCACCCGTCGCAGCGATGTTGCCGGCGGTGAGGGAGGCGAGCGAGGTGGTGTCGATGTTCTCGATGTCGCCGGCCGCCGCGATGAGCTGGCCGTTCTTGTCGACGATGAACACGACCTTGGCGTTCGCATCCTTCACCAGTTTGTCGACGACAACCTGGATCTGGTTGAACTCCTCCTCGTACATGACCATCTGGTCTTTCGCCATCAACGCCTCTTCTGGTCGGAATCTCGGGGAGCGACGGAGGACTGCCGGGACTACGAGACGTATCCGAGGCGGCGCATTAGTTCAACCCATCAGGTGCGCTGGCGCAGAACTTCCTGGCGGGCCGCCCGAACACAGGTCTTTGCCCGGCGCCGTTCCGTCGGTGTAAGCTGCTCCCCATGGCCCTGATCGAGATCGAGGAGGCCGCGCGGCGCCTGGCGCGTGCCATCGCCAGCGACCTCTCCCTGTACAACGCCGAGAAGATCGAGAAGGGCGTCGCCAACGACACCCTGTTCGACGAGGTCGCCGCGGACATCGAGGAGGGTCGTGCCCTCTACAACTCGCGCGTCTCGCCCGACCTCTACGGCAGGAACTTCTACGACCGGGCGATCGTCGACCTGCTCATCCGCGGCAAGGGGCACATCCGCTCGAAGATGTGGTGACCGGACTGGCCACGGGCCGGGCTCCGCTCGAGCTCGTCGTCCCCGCGTCGCTCGCCGGCGAACGGCTCGACCGCGCCGTCGTCGCGCTGCTCTCCGATCGCTCTCGCGCGGAGATTTCCCGCTGGATCAGCGAGGGCGCAGTGCTCGTCGACGGCCGCGTCGTGCGCCCTTCGGCCACGGTCCGCGGCGGCGAGCGGCTCGTCGTCACGCCACCGCCACCGCTCCCGAGCGCGGCGAAGCCCGACCCCTCGGTCGTGTTCCGCGTCGTCCACGCGGACGCGGCGGTGATCGTCGTCGACAAGCCGGCCGGGCTCGTCGTGCACCCCTCCAAAGGTCATTGGGAGGGCACCCTGGTGCACGGCCTCCTCGCGCTGGGCGACCTCGCCGACGCGGATCCCGACGGCGAAGACGCGGCGCTGCGCCCCGGGATCGTGCACCGCATCGACCGGGGGACGAGCGGCCTGCTCGTGGTCGCGCGCACCGCGGTCGCGCGCGAGGCCCTCAAGGCGCAGTTCTCCGCGCACACGATCGAGCGGGTCTACGACGCGCTCGCCGTCGGTCCCCTCGCGGACCGCCTCGACCTCGACACGGCCTACGGGCGACACCCCCGCGATCGCCTGAAATTCACCGGCAAATCCGGCGAGAAACGCGCACGGACCCACGTGGTCGTCGTCGAACGGCTCGCCTGCGGGGTGGCGCGGATCGAGTGTCGCCTCGAGACCGGTCGCACGCACCAGATCCGCGTGCACCTCTCGGAGGCGGGCGCGCCCCTCCTCGGCGACCCGCTCTACGGTCGCCCCCCCGCCGATCCGCGCGCGAGGGCCGCGGCCGACGCGCTCGCGCGGCAAGCGCTGCACGCGCGGGTGCTCGGCTTCGATCACCCGACCACCGGGAAGCGCGTGCGCTTCGAGGCCCCGTGGCCCGAGGACTTCGCCGCCGCGGTGCGCGCGCTGCGCTAGACCGCTTGCACGACGCGCTCGGGCGCGGAGGCGAGCAGCGTGGGCTTGGGGCGGATCGCGACCGCGAACTCGGCGAGCGCCAGCATCGGCAGATCGAAGCGGCTGTCGCCGAGGGCGGCGAGCACGTGGCGCCCTTCGCGCCGCTCGGCGAGCGCCACCACCTTGCCCTCGCCGTAGACGATGGGGCCGTCGATGGCGGGCTGGATCACGCCGTCGATCAGCGTGGGGGTCATCGAACGCACCTCGACGACGCCGCCACCGATCCGCTGCCGCACGAGCTCGGCCGCGGGCCCGACGATGGCACGCGGCGAGGCGCTGATGACGAGGATGGGGACCCTGCGGGTGGAGGCCCAGGTGAGCAGCGCGATCGCCTCGGGGATGAGCCGGTCGTGCAAGCCGAACGCGCCGAGCAAGAGCTCGTGGGCGGCCGCACGGAGCGCCTCTTCGCGCATGCCGGCCATGCACCACGCCATCATCGCGTAGGCGCGGTCCTCGGGGTAGCGGCCCTCGCGGTGCGCGACGTCGAGGGCGCGCGCGATCGTCGCGGCGTCTCCTTCGGCGGTGACGCCGTGCGCCCGCGCCTCGGCGAGCAGCGCCGGCCGCGCGGCCTCGGTGACCCAGCCCTGCGCGAGGGCCTCCTCGAACAAGGCGTCACCGACGTCGCCCGTCCAGAGGGTGCCGTCGCCGTCGGCGGCGAGCACCACGCGCCCGTGACGGGCATCACCGCCCACGCCGTGGAGGGCGACCTCGAGGCGCGAGACCAGGCGCGCGACCGGCTCTTGCTTCATTTCTTGGCGGCGAAGCGCTCGAAGTCGGCGACGCAGTCGGCCGAGCCGAGGACCAGCGGCGTGCGCTGGTGCAGCTTCTCGGGCGGGATGTCGAGGATGCGACGGCGGCCGTCGCTCGCGCGGCCTCCGGCGGCCTCGAAGAGGAACGCGAACGGGTTGGCCTCGTAGAGCAGGCGGAGCTTGCCCTCCTTGGCCTTCTGGTCGGCGGGGTAGGCGAACACGCCGCCCTTGAGCAGCGTGCGGTGCGCGTCGGCCACGAGCGAGCCGACGTAGCGCGCGCCGAAGGGGCGCTTGGGGCCCTCGCCCTCCTGCTTGAGCCAGTCGATCCAGTCGCGCGTGCTCTGCTCCCAGCGCACCCAGTTGCCCTCGTTGACCGAGTAGGTCGAGGCGTGGTCGGGGATGCGCATGTCGCGGTGCGAGAGGAAGAACTCGCCGATGGTCGGGTCGAGGGTGAACCCGTGCACGCCGAACTTGGCGCCGGCCGAGTAGACCAGCATCGTGCTCGGGCCGTAGACGACGTACCCCGCGGCGCGGAGGGCGCTGCCGGGCTGCAGCACGTCGCCGAGGTCGGCCGGGCCGGCCGAGTCGGAGAGCCGGCGGTAGATGCCGAAGATCGTGCCGATCGAGACGTTGCAGTCGATGTTGGAGGAGCCGTCGAGCGGGTCGATGGTGAGGACGTAGCGGCCGGCGCCGGGCACGTAGGCCACCTCTTCGAGCTCCTCGCTCGCGACCGCGCAGACCTTTCCCCCGCGCTTGACCACGGTGATGAAGGTCTCGTTGGCGAGCTCGTCGAGCTTCTGCACCCGCTCGCCCTGGACGTTCACGTCGCCGGTGTAGCCGAGGACCCCGGCGAGCCCAGCCTGGCGGACGCGCGAGTCGACGAGCTTGGCCGCGAGGCAGAGCTGGTAGAGCAGGGACGTGAAGTGCCCGGAGGCGCCCGGCGACATCGCCATCTGCTGGGCGACGTGCGCCTCGAGGGTGATGCCCACGGTCCCAGAATCCGGCGGCCGCCAGGAGGTCTGCATCCTTGTCTTCTGGAACGGCGAGCCCGGCGGTTCAAGGGCGCTCGACGCGCGACCCTTTCGGGGTTTAGGCTGCGGTCGCCGCCATGAACGATGCGTCCCGTAGGTCCTGCGCCAAGGTCGAGAAGACCCTCGAGAAGAGCCCTGCTTTCCAGCAGATCGACAAGGGCTTCTATGTCGTCCGTCAGGGCAGCGCCTACGTGCACCTGATGGTCGCGGACTGGGGCGACGACCGCGCCATCGTGCGGTTCGTGGCCCAGCTGGCCCGCGGCGTCGACATGAACCCCGACCTCGCCATGAAGCTGCTGCGGCTCAACGCGCGCATGCGCTTCGGCGCCTTCGGCTTCGTGGTCGACGGCGGCTGCGTGACCTTCAGTCATACGCTGCTCGGGGGCGAGACCCTGAACAGCGAGGAGCTGCTCGCCACCCTGCGCGACGTCGCCCTCGTCTCCGACGAGTACGACGACAAGGTCGTGGCCGAGGCCGGCGGCCAGACCATGCAGCAGCTCCTCGAGGAGTCTGCGCTCTCCGCGCTCAAGAAGAACCTCGAGCACAAGGGCTGGGGCGAGGCCTAGGAGAGTGCCGAGCACGCCTCCGGAAGGACCGCAGAAGGAGCCGTCGGGATCGCCGCCACGCGACGAGGCGAGCACGCCTCGCAGCGCCGAGCCGGGCCCTTCTTCCGAGCCCTCCTCGCGGATCTCCCTGCCCGAAGCGCGTGATCGCTTCGGCATCGGCCTGCTCGTCCCCCTCCTCCTCGCCGGCGTCGCGGCCAACGTCATCGCGGGCCTGCTCGCCCCCGGCTGGGCCGGCGTGGGCAGCGAGCAGACCGTCCTCGCGTTCCGGCGCTGGGGCGGGCTGACCGCGCTCACCGCGGCGATCCTCGGGCTCGCGACCCTGGTCTCGTTGACCGGCGCGACCGTCGGCAACCCGCGCACCTCCACGACCACCCGCCTCGTCTCCACGTTCGGCGCGGGCCTCGTGTGCACGTTCGTCGCCGAGGCCGTCGCGCGGCCGCTCGAGCCCCAGCACCTGGTCGTGCTGTTCGCGGGCGCGTTCGCCGTGCTGGTGTCGGGCAGCGTCGAGGGGCTCGGCCCGCCGCGCACCCGCGCGCTCGGGGTGCAGCTCGCCCTGCTCTCCCTCGCCTCGCTCCTGCGCGTGACCGCGTGGGGCATCGCGCTGCGCGCCACCCTCAAGGGCAGCCCCGGCGGCCTCGCGGCGTCCCAGGCGATCGCCGCGTGCGCGCTCGTCGCCGAGATGGGCGCGCACGGGTTCCTGGTCGCGTACCTGGTCTACCGTCCGGGTGTGCGCGGCGCGGGCATGGCGATCGTCGGCCTCGGCGTGGCGTTCGCGCTCACCACGTGGGCGCTGGGCACCACCATCGAGATGGCCGGCGCCGGACGCGATGCGCTGCAACGCGCGCTCTCGCTGCGGGTCCAGGGCAGCGGGCCCATGCCGAGCTGGGTGGCGCAGGCGGCCCAGACGCAGGAAATCGTGCTGCTGGAGCGACCCGTGCGGCTGCAGCTGGTGCCGCTCGTCATGTGCGAGCTCTCCTCGATCACGCTCGCGGTCGCCGCGCTCGGCTCGGCCACCCGCGCGACGCTGCCGGTGATGGCGGCCATGGGCCTCGCCGCGCTCTCGCGCGGGCAGGTCGACACCCCCGTGCGGGCGCTGCAGCTCGCCACCGCGGCGCTCGCCGCGCTCGTGCTCTCGCGCGCCGTGCGCGACCGGACGTAGGCCCGCCGGGCCCTCAGTCGTTCACCGCCACGGGCAGCAGGGACCGTCCATCGGGCGGCACGAGACTCGCGAAGATGTTCCGCGAGGTCGGCGGCGTGGGGAAACGGAAGGTGAAGCGTGTTCCCTTGCCCACCTCCGTGCTCACCGACACGCGACCTCCGGCGTCCACGCAGGCCTTTCGGACGGCGCCCAAGCCGACCCCGCGCCCGGACAGCTCGGTCACGGCATCGCGGGTCGACACGCCATCGAAGAAGATCGCCTGCAAGGCGTCGTGGTTGGTGTGGACCACCACCCCGCGACGCTCCGCGGCCGCGACCAGCGCTGGCACGTCGACGCCCCGACCATCGTCCGCGACCTCGACCACGAACACACCGTCCTCCTCGATCCGGGTCTCGAGCTGGAGGTTCCCAGCCTCGGTCTTCCCGCCGGCGACGCGGTCCTCGACCGACTCGATGCCGTGGTCGACCGCATTGCGGATGACGTGCACCAGGGTGGGCCAGAAGGCGTCGATCGGGCTCGGTGGCAGCCGCAAGGCGTTGTGGTTCACGGTCACGTGCACTTGCTTGCCGAGCTTGGCGGCGAGGCGATCGGCCTGGGTCCCGAGACGACCGAGCTGGTCAGCCGTGCGCTCCCAGCGGAACGACTCGACGAGCGCCAGCAACTCGTCGTAGTCCCGACGGGCGCGGATCCGAGCCACGAGACGGCTGTGGTCCTTCTCGCGAATCTCGACGGTGTCGGTGCGTTCGCGAGAGAAGAACTCCTCGATGGCCTTGAGGCGCACCGCGAGGATGCTCCCGAGCGTGGAGATCTGCTCGACGGTCGGCGTCCGGTCAGACTCCTCCGCAAGCCAGTCCTCGAGCGTATGACACTCCTCGCTCAGGCGCATGAAGCCCATGATCGCGGCGTTGCCCTTGAGCGTGTGGAGCTCGCGCTTCAGCGTGACCAGATCGGTCTCGCTGCCGAGCGCGGCCAGGATCCGCTCGGCGTCGTGCACGAACAGCGTGAACCCCCTCTTGTCGCGGAGGAGCTGACCGATGACGGCTTGCTGCTCCCGCGCGTCGCGCTCTGCCCGTTCTCCCGCGATGCTGGCCGTGACGTCACGAACCAGTACGAGCACCCGCGTGAACACGCCGTCCTCGAACACTTGCTTGTAGTCGATGTCGAAGGCGCGGCCGTCACGCTCCACCCGGCGCGGCATCTGCGCCGCGTTCATCTCGAAGGGCAGGAAGTCGTCAGCCATCTGCTCGAGCCCCATCTCGATCGAGAGCTGTCGGCCAAGATCGTCCGGCGTCAGGTATTCGGCGAGCGACACACCTTCGGCAGGCGTCCCGAACCACTCGTCGATCGCGCGGGAACGCTCCGCGAGCACGCGTCCGTCGAGTGCCACGGGCAGGAGACCGTCCCCAGTGCTGTCCAGGACCAGCCGCATGGAGCGCTCTCGCGAGGCCAGCGCCTTGGTGCGATCCAACACGCGGTTCTCGAGCTCGTCGTGGGCGGCCTGGAGGGCTGCCTCCGCCTTCGTGCGCTGCTGGATCTCGAGGTCACGCTCCTCGATCTTCTCGTTCAACGCCCGGAACTGCTCGGCGAGCAAGCCCTCGCGCTCCTTCTGGAAGTCGATGCGGGTCTTGAGTTCGCGCGGTGACAACTTGAGCTCGGCAAGGGTGCGGGCGAACTCCTTCTCGAGCGCCTTCTTGTCCTTGCGGTCGATCGTGGCGAACTGCTTGAGGGCCCCGTAGGCCGAGGCGGCGCCGATCGCGCCCGACAGCGTCTTCTCCACCTCCGAGTGGACCTCGGCCAGCTGAACGACGGTCATCTTGGCCTGCCCCTCACAACGTACGTTGGCGGCGATACGGTGCATGATCGTGGCCACCTCGTCGTTGGGCAGGTAGGCCACGAGGATCTCCGTGGCCTTCGAGAGCGTCTCCGCCACGTCGACGGTCGCGTGGGTGCCGTCCAGGTGGGCGAGCTGTTCGGCGGCGTCACCGAGGAAGGCCTCGGCCAACATGGCCTCCTCCTTCGAGGTGCGGAACGCCAGCGACCCGAGCACGAAGAACGTCACGGTGGCGGCCGTGCTCCACATGGTTCCGTGTGCGAGACTCGGTAGACCCGCCCAGCCGAACATCGCCTCGGGGCGCAAGAAGTCGATGCCGAAGGGGCCCTGCGACAGGAGCGACGCCCCGAGCCAACCGCTCCTGACGAACGTGGGTACGAGGAGCGTGTAGAACCAGGTCGCGAAGCCTGCGCCGAGGCCGAGCAGCGCGCCGGCTCGGTTGGCGTCGCGCCAGAAGAGCCCGCCGAGGATGACCGGAGCGAGGACGAACGCGGCCGCGAAGGAGATGAGGCCCATCGCCACCAGGGGGAACGAGGCCCCGACCTTCACGGCGAACTGGTAACCCGCCACGATGAACGCCGCGGCCGCGACCCAGCGCACCTGCAGCATCCGTCGGCGCAGGCCATGGAGCGGCCGGAGCGTCTGGGCGAGTGGCATCACGACGTGGTTCGAGATCATCGTGGCCATCGTCATGCTCTCGATCATGATCATGCCGATGGCCGCCGAGAAGCCGCCCATGAACACCGCGAGCGACAGGCCGCTCTTCCCCGCCTGGAGCGGCAGGGCCAGCACGTAGAAGTCCACCGGCGTACCTGGCTTGGCCAACAGCTTCCCGCCGAGAGCCATCGGAACGACGAAGAGGTTGATCGCGATCAGGTAGAGCGGAACCAGCCACTGCGCCGTTCGCACGTCCCGGGGTGCGCTGTTCTCGATGACGCCGACGTGGAACTGACGGGGCAAGAACGCGAACGCCGCCATCGAGAGCAGCGTGACCGTCAGGTAGGTGAGGACGTCGTTGCCCGACGACTTCCCCATCAGCGGAGTGACCCTCGCGAGCTGATCGATCGAAGCGGAGAACTTCCCGACCGACCCGAAGGCCGCCCCGAGCACGAACGCCCCGGCCGCGAGGAACGCGACAAGCTTGACGATCGACTCGGCGGCGAGAGACACGACCATGCCGGGGTGGCGCTCGGTGGGATCGAGGTGACGGATCCCGAACACGATCGTGAAGGCGATCATGAGCACCACGACGATCGGCCCGAACCAGACAGCCAGCGCGCTCTGACCTGCGCCAGCCGTCATCATGGCGAACGACCCGGTGACGGCTTTGATCTGCAGCGCGATGTAGGGAACGATCCCGACGGTGAGCAGCAGCGTGACCAACGCGGCGACACCTTGCGATTTTCCGAAGCGCGAGGAGACGAAGTCGGCGACGCTGGTGATGTGGTGGGCGTGTTTCAGCTGCGCGATGCGTCGGAAGACCCCGCCCCCGAGCAGCAACGCGAGGGTGGGACCGAGGTAGACGGGCAAGAAGCCCATTCCCCCCGTCGCCGCCTTGCCGACGCTGCCGTAGTAGGTCCAGGTGGTGCAGTAGACGGCGAGACCGAGGGCGAAGATCGCCGGGTGACTCGCCCACCGCTTCCCTGCTCGAGTTCGCTCGCTCCACTGCGCGACGACGAAGAGCAAGGCCATGTACACGAATATCGCGGCGACGACGGCGCTTGCAGTGAACATCAGGATCCCTCCCCATCGCGTGCTTCTTCGTCCGTCGACTCCTCGTCCGCTCCCCTGCTGATCAGGAACAGGGCCAGCGCCGACAGCGTCCAGGCTCCGTGCAGGAACCAGAACGTCTTCCGCGGTCCGGTGATGGCGAACATCGGAAAGAGGAAGGCGCCTGTGAACACCAACGCCAGCAAGACATGCAGTGCGGGCTTCCCTAGAAGCCGTCGCGCGGATTCGATTTTCATGACGGCCTCACGAAGGTTGGGCGAACCGCTGTCGATCCGCTGGATGAGTCGTTCGATGACTAGAAGCTCACCGGAACGTCGATCTGGAGCATCTGCACGTGCTTGTCGGCGACCTGCCCGCGCAGGCCTGCGCCGTAGCTGACGCCCGGCCGGAACGTGGCCCCTGCGAGCTTGAGATGTACGCGAGCGCCCCCGGCGAAACTCAGGTTGTCGCGGAGCGACGAGTCCTTCTCAACCGCAGCGGGCGTCGACAGGTAGCGCTGGTACCAGAGTTCGGCACCGATCGAGAGCTCGGGTGTCAAGAAGTAGCCGACCAGCGCGCCGTTCACCGAGTTGACCTTGCTCGAGTCCACCGTCGCCGTCTCGCCACGGACGCGCATGCCCGGGGCCACGGTGACCTCGATCTGGGCGGTGAAGCCACCAGCGACGAAAGCGAGATCGGCCCCGAAAGGCAAGTAGACCTCGTTGGGCGTGAAGAGGACGCCGACCATCATCGCCCGAGCGAGACTGCCGGCCCTGTGCGCGGCAGCGACGTCCGGATTCGGAGCGTTGCCGCCGCCGTTGGCGGTGGGCAGCGCCACTGCGAGCAAGCCGGCTGCGCGGAAGTAGCGCCCGAGCTTGGTGGCGTACTGGGCACCGATCACCGTGTTGAGGAACCCCGTCGTCGTGCTCCCACCGCTCTCTCCATACCGGTCGACGCCCGTTCGCGCGCTGATCGCGACGGAGTCCGAGACCTTGTAGCTGGCCGAGAGGAGGTGGACGCTCTCGAAGTAGTTCTTGTCGGCGACCGAGTAGGGCGCGAACGTCTGATCGAGTCGGACGCCCGTTCCGACGCCGATGCCGCGAAGGCCGAACGGGCTGATGGCCGGGCTCGCCGCCGCGGGAGCCTTGATCGCTGACGGAGCCTCGGGGGCGGGCGGTTTGTCCGCGGGGCTTTGGGCTCGAGCCAGCGACGGGCCGACGAGCAGGATGGCGGCGGCGAGGACGACCGTGGACTTCATGAGATTCGCCTTTCTGCGCCGATGGTCGTCGCTGGGCAGGCCAGCCAACGTGCAGCGCATGGCGCGACGAACGGTCCGGTTCGGTGGTGCTTGAGCTGAGGCGCCCTCTGCACCTCGAGACACGATCTATCGTCGGAGTCAACGTGACAAATGTCAGGGAACTACACGGCGTCGGCGAGCGCGCGGCCGAACTCCATCGGCCACGGTCGGTCGCGCGGGTCGATCGCGGTCGCCGCGCGCAGCAGCTTGGCGACGGCGGCCGGGAACGTGCGTAGCCGCTCCGGGTCCTCGAACGGGTCGCGCCGCATGTGGGCGATGATGCGGTCGCGCGGGTTCTTCTCGTCGTCGAAGAACGCGCGACCGGTGGTCACGTTGTAGATCGTGCCGGCGAGGGCGTAGACGTCGGCGCGCGGATCGAGCTCGACCGGGTCGAGCACCTGCTCGGGCGCGAGGTAGCCCGGGGTGCCGGCGACGAAGCGGCCGCCCGCCTCCTTGGCCACGCGGATCGCGCGCACCATGCCGAAGTCGATGACCACGGTGGCGAGCGGCATCGTGCGGGCCGGGTCGCGGTGCTTCTCCGGGTCGAAGGTCTCGCCGCCCGCGAGCGGCAGGCGCAGCCAGAGGTTCGCGGGCTTGATGTCGCGGTGGACGAGCCCCGCCGAGTGGAGCGCCGCGAGGCCCGCGCACGCGTCGAGGACCACCTGCCGGAGCTCGAACAGCGACATGGCGCGCGCCGTCGCGTACTGCTTGAGGTCGGCGCCGATCAGGTACTCGAGGACCAGGAACGGCGCGTCGTTCTCGACCCCGCGGTCGATGATGTTGGCGACGTTCGGGTGGTAGAGCCCGGCGAGCGCCTTGGCCTCCTCGACGAACGACGCGAGGATGCCCTCGCGCTCCACGTCGTTCGCGCTGGCGAGCGCGTCGGCCTTGGGGATCTTGAGCACGAACAGGCGATCGGCGCCCGGCTTGCGCACGAGCCACACGGTGCCGACCCCGCCCTCGCCGAGCGGGCGCACGAGCTCGTAGCCCTGCACCACCTTGGGCTCCTGCTTCTTGGGCTGCGGGGGCGGCGGTGGGGTCTTGCGGATGGCGGCCTTGACCGCCTCCTCGAGCAGGGTCGAGGTGATGGGCCCGAGGGAGGCGATCCACACGTCGAGCAGCGAGAGGTCGCGGGTGCGGATGGCGCGCGCGACCATGGCGGCGATGCGCGGCGCGTTCTCGGTGGCGCTGCGCGAGAGCGAGTCCTCGGCGGTGGCG
>Ga0154020_10006267_pt1 | contig 13947 bp, 11 predicted proteins | sample Klosneuvirus_201_FD_109709 | JGI IMG/M metagenome (GOLD analysis project Ga0154020, IMG submission 109709) | Active sludge microbial communities from wastewater, Klosterneuburg, Austria - Klosneuvirus_20160825_MG | ecosystem: Engineered > WWTP > Aerobic digester > Activated sludge | place... | reverse complement strand
GCGCTCTACACCGCGGAGGGTGACGGCTACGACGTGCTCGAGCCGGGCGCCGATCTCGAGCTTTGGGCGGCACCTCAGGGGGGGCACTGGTCCCGCATCGGCGCGCGGGTCGGGGGCCTGGGCTCGGACACGGCCGAGCTGGTGGCGCGGCTGATCGACCCGGCCACGGGCGCTGTGCTCGCCCAGGCGAGCCGCACGGCACCGATGATCCCCACGCCCGGCGATCCCGCCTTCAAACACCCCGATCCCAGCGACATGATGCACGTCGTCCATTTGCCGATGTGCCCCGCCGACGACGCACGCGGGGTCGACGGGGTGAGCTATCGCCTGGAGCTGGAGGTGACAGAGCTGTATGGCGCCTTCTCCACCGGCTCGGTGGCAATCCCGATCGTGCCGCGCTGCGGTCAGCCCGCCGGTGCCGGCCTCTCGCACTGCCAGTGCGAGTGCGGGCCAAGCTACGTCCCAGGCAAGTGCGCCCTGCCCGAGACGGGCTAGTGTGTCAGCGTGTGCCACCCGCAGGGCGAAGAACCCCGGGAAAGGGGCAGCGTGAGTCTGGCACCCGGTTTGCACCCGCGGGCCCCATGCGAAAGCGCCACTACCTGATCGCGGGTCTCGCCCTGTCGATGATGGTCTCTACCGAGGCCCAGGACGCTCGCGCCTGCGGCGGCACCTTCTGCGACTCCGGGCCGCAGGCCATGCCCGTCGACCAGTCGGGTGAGAACGTGTTGTTCGTGATGGACGGCAAGACCGTGGAAGCCCACGTGCAGATCCAGTACCAGGGCGCGGCCGAGCGCTTCGCGTGGATCGTGCCGATGCCGAAGGTGCCCGACGTGCAGGTCGGGTCGGCGCTCTTGTTCAACGCCTTGCTCCAGGGCACGGTGCCCCAGTTCGGCTTCACGCAGCAGACCGACGTCTGCGACCGCGGGAACAGCGACTCGGCCAGCGGAGCCGGCGGCTCGGGGGGGGGCAGCCTGGGCATGGGCGGCGCTGCGGGCGGCGCCGGCAGCGGCCCCCAGGTCGTCTACGAGAAGACGGTCGGCGCCTTCGAGGTCGTCGTGCTCCAGGGCGGCACCGCCGAAGAGGTCGGCAAGTGGCTGGTCGACAACAACTACCAGAACATCCCCACCGCGCCCGAGATCCTCAAGGACTACGTGGCCCAGAAGTACGTGTTCGTGGCCATCAAGCTCACGGCGGGCGCGAACAGCAACGAGATCCACCCGCTGGTCTTCCGCTACGAGGGGGACGAGCCATGCGTACCGCTCAAGCTGACTCGCGTGGCCGCCACTGAAGACATGGCGGTGCGCACGTTCTTTTTGGGGGACGACCGCGTGGTGCCGACGAACTTCAAGCACGTCACGCTCAATCCGGCGCGCATCGACTGGTCGACGATGGGGCAGAACTACAGGCAGGTCGTGTCGCGCGCCGTCGACAGCCCGGTGGCCAACGGGAAGGCCTTCGTCACCGAGTATGCCGGGGCGAGCAGCGTCGTCGGTCAGTTCACCTTCTACAACCCGAGCTGGAATTCTCAGGCGCTCGAGGGCATCGACCCGACAGAGCTCGTCAGCAAGCTCGAGCAGATGGGCCTCCTGCTCTGCAGCCCATACCGGTACTACTCGGGCGACGGCGATTGTCAGTACAACCACCCGCTGGTGAAGGCCCTGTTGACCCAGTATTTGCCCGTTCCCGCCGGGCTGTCTCCCGCCGAGTTCTACGGGGCGCTTGCACAGCATGCCGACGAGATCGACATGACCCAGTGGAACCTGGCCGAGCTGGCTGCCGACTTCAAGCTGCGCATCCAGGATCCGGCCAAGCACGCCTCTGAGATCGTGAGCAAGTGGCCCTACCTGACGCGCCTGTTCACCACCACCTCGCCCTCCGAGATGACCGAAGACCCGATGTTCCACGCGCACCCGGGGCTGGACCCCGTGCAGCCGCTGAACATGGCGGTGCGGCGCACCAACTGCTGCGGGGCGTCGAGCATGGACCTGGGCGACACCGAGATCGCCTACGACAAGACCACGGGCTCGTGGCCGGTGTGGGACAGCGCCATGCCCTTTGCGCAACGGATCGACGAGTTCTCGCTCGCCGGCGATCGCATCACACTGGTCGACAACGGCTCGAAGATCTCTGGCCAGATCGCCGCCTGGAACACCGAGAACAAGCAGACGTGTTTCCCCCCCGGCGCCAAGAAAGCAGCGTCCGACGACACCGAAGACATGCTCGAGCTGGCGGGCGGGGCCGCGTGTGGCGTATCCGGTCGCGGGTCGGCCCCTGCGGCGGCGTTCGCCCTCGCCCTGCTCGGCCTCGCCGCGCTGGTGCGCCGGCGGCGCTAGCTCACCGGGATCAGAGGCGGTCGGTGGTCGCGAACTGCTCGCCCAGGATTCGGCAGACCTCTTCCAGGTGCTCTCGATCGACCTCGCCGAAGGCAGCCAGGGCGTTCGAGTCCACGTCGAGCACCCCCAAGATGCGACCTGCCGGCGTGACGATCGGGACGACGATCTCGGAGCGGGTGAGGGTCGAGCAGGCGATGTGATCGGCGAACAGCGCCACGTCTGGTACGAGCTGCGTGGCGCGTGCGCGCACCGCCGCGCCGCACACGCCGCGCGAGACCTCGATGCGCAGGCAGCCGTGGCCGCCCTGATAGGGACCGATCACCAGCAAGTCCGGCTTCACCAGCCGATAGCACCCGGTCCAGTCGAAGTAGGAGAAGGCGCCGTGGAGCTCGGCCACCACCGTGGCCAGCCCCGCGATCCAGTCGTCTTCACCCTCGAGCAGCGAGCGGACCACAGCCACCACCTCGCGGTAGCGAGCGGCGCGGGCCTCGGCCGAGGCCTCGAGCCCGAGTCCGGCTCCCGAGCTCATGCCTTGAGCTGCGCCGCGACCGCGGCGGCGGCTCGGGCGGCGGCTTCCGGATCGCCGAGGTAGCGGCTCTTGATCGGGCGCAGGTCGTCGGTCAGCTCGTACACCAGCGGGATCCCCGTCGGGATGTTCAGCTCGACGATGTCTTGCTCGCTCACGCCGTCGAGGTGTTTCACCAGCGCGCGCAGGCTGTTCCCGTGGGCCGCGATGATCACGCGCTCGCCGCGACGAAGGGCCGGGGCGATCTCCGTCTCCCAGTACGGCAGGAAGCGGGCCACCGTGTCCTTCAAGCACTCGGTCGCGGGCACGTCGCCGGGTGCCAGATCGCGATAGCGGGGATCACGCCCAGGCCAACCCGGGTCCGCGGCATCCATTGCCGGCGGCGGAATGTCGTAGCTGCGCCGCCAGATCTTGACCTGAGCCTCGCCGTGCTTCTGCACCGTTTCGACCTTGTTCAACCCCTGCAGCGCCCCGTACATCCGCTCGTTCAGACGCCAGGTCTTGTGAACCGGGATCCACATCTGATCCAGGCCCTCGAGCGTGAGCCACAGGGTCTTGATGGCGCGCTTCAGATACGAGGTGAACGCCCGGTCGAACACCAGCCCCTCGGCTGCCAGCAGCCGACCGGCGTTCTCGGCCTCGGCCACGCCCTCGGCGCTGAGCGGAACGTCGACCCAACCGGTGAAACGGTTCTCTTTGTTCCACTGGCTCTGACCATGCCGAAGAAGGACGAGAGTTCTCATCGTTGTCTACCTGGTGCGTTGGCGCGCGAGCGCCGGCCTTCAGCTCGAGAACGGGAGGAACACGCTGAGCCCACCCATCGCCGAGACGTCGTTCACGATCTTCTCGACGCCGAACGGCGCGCGGTGATTGCGCACGTGATCGCGGACGTCGAGCCTCAGCGCCAGCCACTGAGCCAAGTAGAACTTGAGACCGAAGCCGCCCGAGCCGGTGAGCCCCAGGCCGCCGGAAGCGCTGGTGTCGGTCGCGCCGCCGCCGAGCGCCAGGTAGAAGTCGAAGCGATGGATCGGGCCGCCGAACCAGCGGACCTTGCCGTACGACATGCTCCAGATCAGATGCCCCAGGAAGAGCTGCACGTTCTCCTCGGGTGACTCGGTGAACTGCACGAGGCCCTGCTGGCGATCGATGATTGCCTGCAAGAGCCCGTAGCTCTGTCGGGTGCGGAAGTAGGACGCCTCGAGCCCCAGATCCTCACTGAAGTGGAAGGTGTAGGCCCCGCCGTAGACCGGCGCGCCGTCGGCGATGTCCGCCGCGTACCACCCGCCCATGGCCGAGAGCTCGTGTCGCAAGGCCTTCTTGAACAGACGGGGGACGACCCCGCGGTACGCGCGCTTGCCGATCAGCTGCTCTTTGAGCGCCTCGTCCACACACTGCGCCGCGGCCCTCGACGGGGACAGAAACGCGACGAGGCAGGCCAGAGTGGCAATGACGAGCAGAAATCGGGGGGCCAAGCCGACACACCGATATCATAGGATGGCGCCGGCGCGGCTCGATTATGCTCAGCGGCGCCCCGTTTTTGGGGCCGGCTGCCCCCGCCAGGGCCCCAGGACGCGAGATGGCGACCAAGACCCCGGTAAAGTCGGCCGTGCTGGCCCTGCTGGTGTCGTGGGCTGGGCTCGCCCCTGCCCAACCCGACAAGGCGGCTCCACCCGCGCCCGAGGGGGCGAAGGCGTGCACGACCGGCCGGGTCAGCGCGCTCAGCGAGCTCGGCTGCGAGCTCGGCCACGCCCTGGGCAAGATACCCGGCGGCGCATTGGTGGTGGCAGCCCCGCTCACCGGCGACGCGCGGCCGGCCGACGCTGCGGCGCTCACGGGGCGGATCGTTTCCATCACCGCCGGCGCCCTCGGCCTGCAGAGCTCGCCAGAGGCGGCCACGCTGGCTCGGGCCAGGACCCTGGCAGCGCGCGCCGGGACCTTGGTCCACGTCATCGCCGAGATCCAGCGCGGCGAGCTCCGACTCACCGTCGACGTCTATCCGGTTCCCAAGAGCTTCTGGGATCGCGTGCGCGACCCTCTGCCGAATCCCCGCGCGCACGCCTTCGCGAGCCGGCGGCTGGACGCCGAGCTGCGCACCTTCTTTCCGCCCGTGCCGCTGCTGGCAAAGCGCACCGACAAGGCCACGACCGGCGAGCAGAGCCCGGTAGCGGTCGCGTGCGGGGACTTGAACGGCGACGGGTCGCTCGAGGCCGTGCTGGTGAGCCGCTCGCGCGCTCAGGTCGGCCGCCTTCGGTCTGGTCGCTTCGTCGCCTCGGCCACCGCGGCGTGGACACAGCTCTCGCCGCTCTCGCGGGCGCCGTTGCGCGAGCCCATTGCCAGCGCCAGCATCGAACCGGGTCGGTTCGTCGACATCGGGCTCTCGGACCGGCTGGATGCCGTGCGCTTGGACGCGAGCTTCGCCCACGTGGAGAAGCTCGGCCGCAAGCTGCCCTGGCCCGGCGGCGGCTGCTCCAAGCTGGTCGGGACCAGCTTTCGCCCGGAAATAGAGGGCTGCGGGGCCGGTGACGCCGTCTCGAAGTCGCCCCAGCTCGATCGACCGGGCGACGCGCTGGCGGGTGCGGTGCTGGTGGGCAAAGACGGCAAGCCGCGGCACGTGCGGGCGCTCCGCGTGTTCAACGAGAGCACGCTTCTGGTTCGCGACGACGCTGGACGAAGCGCCCGCCTCGAGGGGGCCGGAGCGCAGCTGGCGATCGGCGATCTCGACGGCGACGGTCAACCCGAGATCGTGAGCAGCAGCGACACCCTCGACGAGAAGGGTGACGCCCTGGTGGTCCATACGCTTCAGGACGATTCGAAGCTGGTCGAGCGCTTCCGCCTGGCCGTGCCCACGGGGGTGCGCGCGCTCGCGACCTGCCCCGCCGAGGGCATCGGCGTGGCGGCCATCGTGCTGGCGACCCCGGGCGAGCTCTGGGTGATCCGATGACCCCGCTCACGCGCCGCGCGTTCACCGGCGCGCTGGCGGCGCTGGCGCTCGCACCCCGCACGGGGATCGCCCTCGGTCGCAAGCCCTACGGTGGCGTGCTGAAGCTGAAGCTGCCGTGGCCGCTCGACGGCATCGATCCACACGCCATCGACGACGCCGTGGCGGCGCTGTTCGGCCCGGCCATCGCCGACCCGCTGTATTCGCTCGACCCCGCCGGGCGGCCCTATCCCGCGCTGGCGGCCGCGCTGCCCGAGCCGGTGAAGGGTGGCACGCGGGTGGTGGTGCGGCCGAACCTGCTCTCGGGCCGCGGCGTTGCCCTGGATGCGCGCGACGTGCTGGCCTCGCTCGCGCGCTCCGAGCGGGCCGGCGGCGCGGGCCTGATCGCGCCCCTGGGCAAGCCCGCACCCGATCCCAAAGACGCGCTCGCCATCACCTTCACCCACCCCGATCCGAGCTTCGTGGCCGAGCGTCTGGCGAGCCCGCTCACGGCGGTGGTCCCCCGGGGGTTTTCCCGGGGCAAGCCCGACGGCACTGGCGCGTTCGTCGCGGAGGTGGGGCGCGATCAGCTGGTGCTTCGGCGCAACTTGAACGCCGCCCGTGGCGCGGCCCTGCTCGACCGCATCGAGATCCGCGCCGCCTCGGACCTCAAAGACGCGTTGCGCGCCTTCGAGGCCGGCGAGATCGACGTGAGCTGGCTGGGCGAGTTCTTGCACAAGCCCCGGCCGGGCGCCGTGAGGTTCGACGGCGGCAGCTTGGGCTGGGTGCTGCTGCGCACCGGTAAGGACGCCGGGCCCTGGGGAGCGCCCGGGGTGGCTCAGAAGTTGGTCGACGCGCTCCCCGCGGGGCGGCTCTCGCACCTGGGGCTCTCGAACACCGGTGGCGTGGGGCAGGGGGATCCGGCCTGGGGCGGGGAAGCCGCCGAGCTGCTGGTGGTGGAAGGGGCCGTGCACCTCGAGCAGATCGCGCGCGAGCTGAGCGCCATCTTCTCGCGTCCGGGCCACGAGCTGCGGGTGGCCTCGCGCCCCCTGGCGGAGCTGGCCTATCGTCGCGAGCGCGGGCGCTTCGCCCTGATGCTCGACGTGGCGCGCCCCGCGGGAACTGGGCCGGGTGCCGCGCAGCTCGGCGTGCTCACCGCCGAGAACCCCGCCCTGGCCCGGAAGCCGACGCTCACCGCGTCGGGGAACCCGCGCGACGTTGCCGCCACCCTCTCGCTCGGCGTGATCGGGCAGCTGCGCGCGTCGGGCGCGCACATCGGGTCCCTGAGGGATCTGGGGGCGCTCGATTGGGGCGCTACGTGGCGCAAGCCTTGAGGGTGTCAAGCGGTTGGCGCGCAGGCACCGCCACCGAGCGCCAGCCCCGAGAACCTCGCCCGAATCCGCCGCGGCATCGCCCTTGCACCGCACGACGGCATGCACCCTCCGATGGCCGACGAGCACTGCGCGTGTCTCCTGTGTGGGACCTCCGAACCCGGACGAGTGGTCGGCACTCGCGGGCGCTTCGGCGTGGCGGTCACCAACGTGGTTTGCCCTCACTGCTCGCTGGTCTACGTGAGCCCGCGCCCCAGCCGCAGCGCACTGGCGCAGTACTACGCGCACGAGTACCGCGCGCACTTCGATGAAGGCGGGGTCGCCTACGCCCAGGGTGACGGCCAGTGCGTCGGCCCGTCGGACGCGGCCTTCGACGCCGAGAAGGAGGCATGGCACCAGGATCAAGCGCGAACCGCCGGGCTGCTCGCGCCGATGGGCAACGGTGCGCGGGTGCTCGAGGTGGGCTGTCGGCAAGGGCGCACACTGACGATCTTGCGTGATCGCTTCGGAATCACTCCCATGGGCATCGAGCCCGACGTGCGCGAGGCTGCCCAGGCGACCGCGGCTGGGATCGAGTGCTTCGCCGGCGTGCTCGAAGACTTCGACGTCGGGGAGCGGCGGCTCGACGTCATCCAGCTGTTTCACGTGCTCGAGCACCTGCATGACCCACTGGATGCCCTGCTGCGATTCCGCCGCTGGCTCGCGCCCGGGGGCACGCTGCTCTTGGAGGTGCCCAACGTCCATCAGCCTTATGGTTCGCTCGAGGGCAACTTCTTCCAGAACGCCCATCTCAGCAGCTTCTCGATCGACACGCTCACCGCGCTGCTCGGGCGCGCCGGTTTCCGCGTTCGTCAATCGTTCGACCAGCAGACGCTGGTGGTGGCCGCCACGCCCAGTCCGGGGGTTGCCGAGCTGCCTTTGCCCTTCACCCGAGAGCTGTGGGTCGACGCCGAGCACGAGCCCGAGTGGGTGTTCTCCCGACTGCGCAACTACGCCGAGCTGTTCGACCTTGCGCAGGCCATCACGCGCGACGATCGCCGCGTCGCCGTGGTGACCCGGACCGCCGACCTGCTGGCGGGCCCGTGCTTTCCCCACTTTGCCCTCGACGTCTTGGCGAGCTGCGCCAGTGCGTTGATGGCCGGTAGCGAGGCTCACTCCGCCTTGCGCCTGGCCCGATCCCTGGCGGCGGGACCCCAACCCTCCGAAGTCGCCGGGGCGGCAGCCGATCTGTCCCGCGAGCTCGGTTTGCTCTTGGCGCAGAGCGACCTTCGGCGCGCTCGCGGCGAGCACCCTTGAAGCGGCCACGGCATCCGCGCTAGAGAACCCGCGTGGAAGCCAAAGGCAAAGTTGCAATCGTGACCGGTGGGGCCTCGGGCCTCGGTGCTGCGACGGTTCGCGCGCTGGTGGCCGCCGGCGCCAAGGCGGTGATCGCCGACAAGAACCTCGAAGCGGGCGTCGCGCTGGCGAAAGAGCTGGGGCCGGCGGCGCGTTTCGCGGAGTGCGACGTCACCAGTGAAGAACAGCTGACGGCCGCGATAGCCACGGCGAAGGCGGAGCTCGGCGGTCTGCACGTGGCGGTGGGTTGCGCGGGCATCGGCACGTTCGGGCGTCTGGTGAGCAAAGGCGGCCCGCTGCCCCTCGATCTGTTTGCGCTCACCGTGAACGTGAACCTGGTGGGCATGTTCAACCTGCTGCGGCTCGCCGCGCACGCCATGCAAGACAACACCCCGAACGAAGAGGGCGAGCGCGGCGTACTGATCACCACCGCGAGCATCGCGGCGTTCGACGGCCAGATCGGCCAGGTGGCCTACAGCGCCTCGAAGGCCGGCGTCTCTGGCATGACCCTGCCGGTCGCGCGCGAGCTGGCGCGGAGCGGCATCCGAGTGGTGTGCATCGCGCCGGGACTGTTCGACACCCCGATGATGGCCGGCCTGCCGGAAGAAGCCCGCAAGAGCCTCGAAGCCACGGTGCCGTTCCCGCCGCGCCTTGGACGCCCGGCAGAGTATGCGCGGCTGGTGCTGTCGATCGTCGACAACCCCATGCTCAACGGCGAGACGATCCGTCTCGACGGGTCCCTGCGCATGGCGCCGAAGTGAGCGCGCGTGCGGTGGCTGCTTTTCGTGCTGGCTGCCGCCGCGTGCGCTGCTCGCGGCCCCGAACCTGACGCGCCCGAGCCCGCGGACGACCCGGCGCTGGACGACACCCTCAGGTCGGTCGCGTCGAGCGCCGCCGCCGCACCGGCAGCGCGCCGCCTGCACCCGGTCGACCGCCGCTGGCAGCCCAAGACCATCGGCGCCGCCGAGCCGCAGCTCTCGCCGCTCGGGCGGCGGCAGCGCGTCACGGTGCGCTTCGCCGACGCCGAGATGGGCGAGGCGCTGCGCCTGCTGGCCGAGGCCGGCGGGTTCGCGCTGATCGTCGACGGGCAGCTCCCGGGCCGGGTGAACGCCGACCTGCGACGCGTCCGGCCCTATGAAGCCCTGGTCGCGCTGGCGCAGGCGCGCGGCGCGCGGGTCGAGCGGCGCGGCGTGATCGTGATCGTCACGCCGCGCTGAGCCCGAGGGGGGTCACTTGCCTTCGAGCGGGGTGCCCTTGAACGCGGCATCCATCTCGTCGTTCTCGCAGTCGATGACCGGCGTGAGCTTCGGGTTGACGGCCAGGAGCTTGCTCTCGACGTCGGCGAGCTTCTGCTTGCCCTTCGACACGTCGGCAGCGGTCACGGTCACGTCGATTGCCCGCTGCACGCCGCAGGCGTCGATCAGCTCGTAGTCGCCCTGCTTGCCCAGCGCGTCCAGGTACTTCGGGTCGCCGAACAGGGCGTCGCCCGAGATGGTCACCAGCTTCACGTTCTTGGGCTTGGCGTCGATCAGCACGCGCTCGGGCGTGACCGAGCTCGAGGACGGCGCGTCGATCACCAAGAAGTCGGCGTACTTGCCCACCTCGATGCTGCCGATGAACTTGTCGAGGGCCCACACCTTGGCGGCGTTGATGGTGACGAAGTTCACCAGGTCCTTGTCCGTCAGGCTGCTATTCCACAGGTACTTGTTGACCTTGTCGGCGACCTTCAGCTCCCACAGCAGGTTGGCCGACCCGCTCGGCGCCCAGTCCGAGCCGAGCGAGACCGTGAGCCCTGCCGCCATGGCGGTGGGAACGTCCGCGGTCTTGCCGTAGAGCAGCAGGTTCGAGAGCGGCGACCACACCATCTTGGCCCCCACGTCGGCCGAGGCCTCGAACTCGGCAGGGGTGAAGCCGGCGGCGTGGATCATCACCAGCTCGGGCAGATCCAGCCCGTATTTCTCGACGTAGTCCCACTCGCTGCGGGCGTGCTCGTCGATGCCTTCGGCGCAGTGCACCGCCACGGCGTCGAGCTTGCCGTCGGTGACGTCCTTCTTCACGCTGTCGGCGAACGACGGCTTGCCCGAGATGCTGCGGTTGAAGTCGGGAATGCCCATCACGTTCTGCCGGACCTTGTCTTGGCAGAAGTTGGGCTGCTCGAGGTTGCGCACCAGGTGGCGCACGCACGAGGTCTGGGGCGTGCCCTGAATGGCGGTGGTGCCGCCCACCAGGGCGCGAAGCTCACCGTGCTTCAGCGCCTCGCACTTCAGCCCGGCAGCGGTCACCGCGTTCTTCGGGTCCTTCACCAGCGTCTTGTAGAGCGCGGCGTTGGGCCACTGATCGCGGTTTTCGTAGCGGCGGCCGAGATCGGCCAGCGGAATGTGGTTGTACTCGACGTGACCGTGGCCGTCGATCAGCCCCGGGAAGATGTAACCCGCGGTGTCGACGATGGTCATGCCCGTCGGCGCGGTCTTCCGGACCTCGGCAATCTTCTCGCCGTCGACCACGACCCAGCCGGTCACCAGCCCGGTGGGCGTGTAGATCTTTCCTTTGAGTGCGAACTTGCCGGAGCGGATCGGCTCGCACACGCGGTACTGGCCGTTGCCGTCCGCCTTGCCGCCGATGCCGTCCCCGACGAGGTCGTCGTTCTCGTCGTCGTCGAAGGCGTTCAGGCTGCCGTCGTCCGATCCATCGTCGGGGCTGCTGCCGCATGCCCCGAGCGAAAGCGCGACGGTCGTCGCCAAGCCTGCACCCATCACCCGAATCGCCCTAAGACGCGCCACGGCTACCTCTTCTCGATGTTGCGGGCCTCGCGCACCATCTGCGGGCCACGAGGTCACAATTTGTCTCAATGTGCCCGCCTTACGCAAGCCCGAACGCGATCCTTCCCGAAGAAAAATCGTGAGAATCCCCGAGCAAAGCGGCCGCGCGTGGGTCCACGTGCGCCCCGAGACCCGAAAAAAGTGAACAAGATTTGCGCTTGCTCGTGCGTAGGAGGCATGGAAAGAAAGGGCCGTGGCGAAAATGAGATCAATTCTTCTGGGCACTCGGGCACTGGTACTTGCTTCTGCGTTCTTGCTCGCCGGTTGCGGCTCGTCCGACGACGGCTCGAGCGAAGGCGGCGACGACACGCCGCTGTTCGATGCCGAAGACGACATTGGCGCCGACGGCAAGGCCGATGGGTGGAGCTCGACCATCAATGCCGACAACCTGAACGGTCTCTGGACCACCACAATCGACGGTGAGCAGTCGGCCGAGATCACGATGATCGAGTCGTGGCCCGCCATCGACGTGCGCATCCACCTGGGTGGCACGACCTATCAGGCCGATTTCAACGCCGGCAACTTCGAGATCAACGGGCAAGACGTGCGCTTGGTCGGCAAGGCCAACAAGAAGGGCGTGAGCGACGACACGATCGAAGGCGTGGTCGCCGGCAAGAACGTCAAGATGAAGCGTGACACCAGCGCCAAAGAGCCGGTCACGCTCACGTTCCCGGGCGATCGCCCCTACCGTCACTTCTTGCGCGACGAGATCATGCCCAAGGCGTCTTACGATCGCGAAGCCTACAAGACGGTCAACTCGTACCAGCTGAAGAAGTGGCTCGAGGCGTGTCAGCTCTACAAGTCGGGCTCGTGGGCCAAGTGGATGAAGGGTGAGACCTCGTCCGAGCGCTACAAGAACCTGAACAACCTGATCTTCGCCGTCGACAAGCAGCGGATCACCCCGCACGCGGTCACTCGCAACTACAAGTTCTACGGCGCCATGCAGACCTACGCGAAGCCCGAGACCATCGGGCTCGCCACCTCGAGCCTGGGGATGTACTTCTCCACCGGGGCCGGGGGTGCGGTGCGGATGAAGCTCACCGACGACACCATGGCCTACTTCATCACCGACAAGGTGACGCGCGAGGCCAAGATCGGGCTGGTGGTCATGGCCACCCCGACGCACGCGCCGCTGGCCAGCACCTTCGGTCGCCAGCTGCTCGATCTGGGCGCCGGGCCCAAGCCCGACACCTTGGCATTCACCCGCGCGATGATGGACTTGATGGTCAAGAGCGACACCAAGAACGTCGGCAAGCTCTCGCCCGCCGGGCGTTCGTCGCTGGTCGACTGGTACTCGGTGATGGCCATCGAAGACTACCGCGGCATCGCCTTCAACAACGGCCTCGACTGGGGCTACAACATGACGAACATGCAGTTCTTCGGGCTGGTGGCCCGCGCCCTGGCGCGGCCGGGCGTGAAGGACAGCAAGGGCAAGCCGGTCATCGGGCAGGTGATCGTCGGCACCCAGCTTCGCCCCGGCGAGGCGTCGTACGGCGACGTTCTGAACAACGGCAACGACATGCAAGAGTACCCCGACCTCGCGAAGCTGAAGCAGCTTGCGACCGGGTACCTCATGGCCAAGCACCCGGCCGTGGTGGCGGCGGTCAAGGCGGCTTACAAGAACGTCGTTCCCGAGAGCCAGCTCAACTACAACGCCAAGAACGACGTCTTCCACTGGATCACGTCTCAGCTCTACGGCACCAACGAGCAGCTCGACGCGCTCAAGGGCGCGGCCGCCGACCCGGCGATCGAGTCAGTGGTCAAGCTGATCCAGACGCTGGAAGACAACTCCGCCGATTTCGAGGCGTACATCCTGACCCAGGGCATCACCAAGAGTAACGAGCCGGCACCGATTTCCACCGGCTTCTGAGCCACTGCCGCACGGGGTGCGGCGCCCAAACGACGAGCGGCCCGGAGCGATCACCAGGATCGTTTCGGGCCGAACGTTTCTGAAAAAACGAGCGGCGCACGGTCGCCGCTCGAGTCGACGAGGAGCTCGAACATGCGCGCGTTCAACGGACCCACCACGCTGCCGCTTCGGCGGTTCTTCCAAGGGCTGGCGATTGCCGGGTCGCTCTTCGGTGCGGCCTGCGGTTCGGACTCGGGCGGAGGCGGCGGCGCTGCGGGCGGTGTCGGTGGCGGCAACGTCGGCGGCGGCGGCAACGTCGGCGGCGGCGGCATGGGTGGTGTGGCCGGCAGCGGCGGGGGCGGAATGGGCGGCGTGGCAGGCGCCGGCGGCAGCGTGGGCGGCGCGGGCGCCGTGGGCGGGGGCGGCGTGGGCGGCGGCGGGGGCGAATCGTGCGACCCCTACGCGCCCCGGTCACCGGCCACCGACGTGTTCGTCGGGCCGAGCGGGTTCGAGAAGTTCGTGGTCGGGCACGTCGACTCTGCTCAGAAGACGCTCCGATTGATGGCCTATCAGTTCACCAACTGGGCCGTTCGTGACGCGCTGATCGAGGCCAAGAAGCGCGGCGTGGACGTGAAGGTCATCTACGATCCGGATCAGGCCGCCAACACGAACGTGATGAATGCGCTGCAGGGCGCCGGAATCGCGGTGAAGGCAGCCCCCGCCAAGTTCGAACACGCCCACGCCAAGGTGATGGTCGTCGACGGCAAGCGTGGCCTGGTGATGTCGGGCAACCTCAACTCGTACTCGATGAGCAGCGAGCGCAACTACAACGCGGTG
>Ga0154020_10006266_pt1 | contig 13950 bp, 11 predicted proteins | sample Klosneuvirus_201_FD_109709 | JGI IMG/M metagenome (GOLD analysis project Ga0154020, IMG submission 109709) | Active sludge microbial communities from wastewater, Klosterneuburg, Austria - Klosneuvirus_20160825_MG | ecosystem: Engineered > WWTP > Aerobic digester > Activated sludge | place... | reverse complement strand
TGGTCTCCGCGAAGTCGCGCGTGGTCCACGGGGGCATCCCGCGCAGCACGCGGTTCCACGCGCGCGCCCACTTGGGCTCGACGATCGTCAGGGTGCGCCCCGCGACGGCCTCGGCCTCGCGCAACGCCTCTTCGACCGAGGCCGCGCCGCCGTTCGAAGCGTCCGGTCGCGCGAACGGGTGACGCGCGGGGGCGCGCGTCCACCACGCGGCCCACAGATACCGCCGACGCTTGGTCGACGTGATCGAGCAGACGGCCACGGCGAGATCGACCACGACGCTGCCTTACCACGTGGACCGTGGATGGCGCGCCGGACGCTCACGAAGGGTCGTCGACGCGACCCACGAACAGGAGCGCGCCGGTGCTCTTGTCGCGGATGGCCCAGGCGAACGGGTGGTCGGCCTGGAACGTGGGCGTCGGGTGCGGCATCGCGCCTTCGGTCGCCACCACGATCGCCGTGGCCGCGGCGGCCTCCGTGCCCTCCTCGTCGACCTGCACGAACGCCTTGTGCAGGGCGCGCGAGATGAACAGCTTCTCGGTCTTGTGGATGCCGGAGAAGTCGGCTTTCCCCTGCTTGAACGCGTCGACCATGCCGAGGCCCTTCAGGATCTCGTTCAGATCGGTGGGCTGGGTGACCTTGAAGCGCGGGAGCGAGACGTCGACCTTGGTGGCGCCGGCCTTCGACCGCAGGAGCTCGAACGTGCGCTTGCCGCCGAGCGCCCCGAGGCCGTCCTTCTTCTTCGGGAGCACCACGATCATGCTCGCCGCGTGCGCGGGATCCTTGCCGAGGTACGGCAGCTCGAGGACCTGCGCGTCCACGTAGTCGCCGTAGCCGACCGTCATCGTGCTCCGCATCGTCGGCACCTTGGGGCTCGCCTTCGCGGCGTGGAACGGCTGGTCGGTGGTGGCCTTCTTGTCGAAGGCGTTGGCCCACTTGCCCTTGAAGAAGATGGCGTTGGTGAGCACGAGCCGCGTGTCGGCGTCGAGCACGCCGGCCGGGATCAGATCCTTGATGCGGTCGTTGGTCTGCCCGGCGACCCACCCGTTGATGGTGGAGCGCGCGGCCTCGGAGGCCTTGAAATCGAGCAGATCGACGGGCGCGCCGTAACTGTCCTTGGCGAGCGAGAGGAACGGCGCCTCGATGGCCCAGCCCTTCTGACCGAACAGGCGGTTGGCGACGCGCAGCTCGGGGTCGCCGGCCGCGGTGCTCGTGAGGCGGCCGAGGAGCGCCCCGTAGCCCGCGTGCACGTCGAAGGGCGGGCCGGGCAGGTGCATCGTCTTGACCATCTGCGCCGCCGTGTCGCCGCGGGCGCCGGCGTAGGTCATGGCGAGCGCGGTGGAGATGCTCGCCGGCGAGAACACGACGTTGCCGGGCTTGGCGCCGATGGCGCCGTAGAGATCGGCGGCGAAATCGTTGCTGGCGTCGACGACGCCGGTGGGAACGGGGGCGAGCGCAAGGGCGGCGGCGGCGAGCGTGGGCAACATGGGACCTCTCGGGGACGCGACGGCGTCCAGGGTGGTGGGGATGCCTCTGTGTACGCGCCACTCCGGCCGACGATCTGTCCCCGGAAGCGGCGCCGACGGTCGCCGGCCTCCGCGATCAGTTCACCGGCACGCGGTAGAGGAACCGAAGATTGTTGGCCTTCTCGTCACCGGCGGTCCAGACGAGCCAACCGTCGACCACCAACACTTGGTGGGTCGTGTGCGGAGAGCGGGTCAACACCTTGGGCCCGGACGGCGTGAAGTGGACGAGGCGAAGGTCGCGCTCGCCGATCACGCCCGTCGTGCTCACCGCGCGGGGTCCGTAGTGGTCGGTACCGGGGACGGGGGTCGCCTTGGTGGGTTGGACGCGATCGATCCCGTCTCCAGTGCTCGAGAACGCGAACAGGCCTGCCGGACCGAACACGGCTCCGACGGTGTCGCCGAGCACTTCCACCGGTCCCTTCCCCCGGGGGACGCGGCAGAAGGTGGGCTTGCCGTCGTACTCACCGAAGTAGACGTGGGTCGCGTCGACCTGAGGATCGCCGGTGAGCTGCGGCCGACCCGAGGCGAGCACCGTGCTCTTGCCAGACGAGAGCTCGATGGCGACGACCTCTCCATCGTGGGGATCCACCGACCCCACCGGCCCCGACCGCAGCACGAACACCTCGCTGCCGTGGATGGCCAAGCCGCGCAGGGTCTGGTGCGGCGTCAGCCCGAGGAGCTTTCGCGGCTTTCCCCCCCAAGACTGACCCATGATGCGCATGCACCCCGTGCACACGGGATCGACCTCCGACCACGCGATGCCGCCCGGACCTGCGGTGCCGGCCTTGCCGTCGAACACCTTGCGCGGGGTCCCGGCCGGCAGCTCGAGCTCGTAGATGCCGTCCGCGGCCTGCCACCAGACCTTGCTGCCCTCGCCGTGGAGCAAGATCAGCGTCGGCCCTCGCATCACCTCGAGCGGAGGCTGACCGACGTCTTGCGCCTCCGGGGCGGCGTCGCGCCTGACGGACCCGGAAGGCGTGGGATCGGGCTCCACACCGGGGGAGGGCGCCTTGCGACAGCCGCCCAACCATAGACTCAGCACCATGGCGGCGCACGTGGAGGTCACGCGGGCGCCCGTCGCGCGTGCGCTCATCTCGGTGGCCCGCCTGGAGACAAGAGAACCAGGAGCGCCGCCATCCGCCGGGCCTGGAGCTGGAGAGGTCGCACGGGCCAGCATGCGACGTCGTTGCCTGCCGAGGCTGTGTTGGGTCCGCGTCCGGCGCAGGCCGAGAGTAGAAGCCATCGCACGGCGAGCAGGGAAGCACATCTCCGGTGACCGAGCGAACGAAGATCCAGCAGTCCGGCCGATCGTCGCGCTCCGCGGCCGAGACGAGGCTCACCGGTCGCGTTGCGAGCGCCTCGCGGCGCGCCCTCGCGCAGGACGGCGGTTCCCGTGCCGGTCTGATCGCCCTCCGCCACGGAGTGCGTCCGCAGTGTGTCATCTAGCACTGCGCCAACATCTCCCGGGACCAACGTTTGAGAACATACCGACGGTTGGATGCCCGAACGAGGCCCTGCCTGACGTCGTCATCTAGATCGTCGTACTTTCGCTGAGTCTCTGAGCGGGACAGGACGTCGCGAATGCGAGAAAAGTCTGGGTCATTTGCCAAGACATGCTCGATCTCGGACAAACAGTAGCTCCTGAACCGATCGGTGTTACTCGACATTGCTTCCAGCGAAGCGACGGAGCAGCGAACGGCTCGCGCCCAATCATCAATGGAGCTTGGGCGTCGGCTTGCGCCTGTCCACGCGCAGACGTCCGAACCGATCGACTCATCCAGTACGTCGGTTAGACCTCCAACGCGGCCGGAAAACGAGTAGCGGCACATCAGTAGGCTGTTCCAGTGCAGCTCGAGAGCCAGCAGGCGGCGATGAACCCATGAAATGCGGTCCCACGTCACCACGTTGCCTACGGACTCGAGCGTCAATAGCGGGTCGAAGAGCCGCCAACCGTCAATGGCATCGACAATCTTTGCGTCTTCAACTGCCCCCTCAGTCCTACGTGTCGCCAGCGGCACAAGCTCGTCAAACACGTAGACACGAACGCCGCTCTTTGTCGGCACGTAGTCGCGCAGTCCGTCCAGCATCACTGGCTCTGGCCCATCAACCAGGTGAATTGCGCTCGGCATTCTCCCTTCGCCGAACTGACGAGCGATCGCGCCAAGGCGATGTCGGACTTCGCCAAGAGTTCCAACGAGAATCGGCGAGACTTTCATGGTCCTGTGCCAGTCGGTTGTCTGCTCGGAGCCACTTGTGTTGCTGGGGGATGTGTGAACGCCGAGATCGACCTTCTTGCCGCCTCCAGAGGCTACCTTGGGTATGGCCACCGCGGAACAGGACCATAGACGCGATCGACCCGGATCACGTGGTGGACAGGACCCGCACGCGCTCGGCTCGTACTGTGCAGACTCGTGGCTGACGCTCGGCAAGCCCACCATCCCGGACCTTCTCGTTCGACTTCCAGAACGAGACGTGAGCTGGGACCCGACGTCCCAGCGCTGGGACCCGCCCGCGGTATGCTCTCTGCGCCCATGGCCAGACGCCTCGCCCGCGGTCCCGACCTCGTCGCTGCGCTGGTCGCGGCCGTCGCCTCGCCCGACTCCCCGGTGGGGGAGGCCTCGCCGCTCGACGCGACCGCGTTGCGTCGGGCCGAGGACCAGGCCGGCGTGGCGCTCTCGCCGTCGATGGCCGCGCTGTTCCAGCTCGACGCGGGCTTCATGCGCCGCGAGTACCAGTGGTTCGACGACCAGGGAGCGCTCCTCGCGCGACCGCTCGCCGACCTCGTCGCGGACCATGCAGGCGTGCTCGCCGAGGGCTTCTCCGACATCCTCTCGCGGTTCCCGGCGCACGCGCTGCCCCTCGACGCGGGCAGCGACTCGGCGCGGTTCCTCTACCTCGGCGATCCCGATCTGCTGGGCGAGTTCCCCGTCCTCGCGATCGACCACGACGACCTCCCGTGGCTCGGCGTCGAGGAGCCCGGCTTCGACGTGTGGCTCGCCAAGCGGCTCGGTGTCGCCACCGCGCCGACCAAGGCCGACCTCGAGGCGACGCACAAGCGCCTGTTCGGCCGGAAGGCCGCGTGGTCTCTCGACGAGCCCCTGCGCAAGGCGCCGAAGCCCGTCGCCGGCGCGGCGCCCGGCAGCGTCAGCCACCCCGTGCCCGCGCGACCCAAGCCCGGCAGAGCGCGCAAGCTCACCGACAAGCAGCTCGACAAGGCTCTCGCCGAGCGGGCAGGCGACGGCAACGTGGCCCGACTCGCGACGCTGATCGCCGAGGCCAAGGAGCGCGGTCGACCAGGTTCGACGCTCGACACTGCGCTCGTCTCGGCCGCGCAGGAGGGGCGCGACGCGGCGCTGCGCATGCTCCTGGAGGCTGGCGCCTCGCCAAACGCGCGGGACTACTACGGGCAGGCGATCTCGCGGGCTGTCTCGTATCACGCGCCGCCGTCCATCGTGCAGATCCTGCTCGCGGCCGGGGCGTCGCCGAACGCGGCGTCGGTGAACGGGCGGACGGCGCTCTTCAACGCGCTCGAGCAGGGGGCGACCGCGATCGCCCACCTTCTCGTCGAGGCTGGCGCCTCCGTCGACCACGGGGACGCGAACGACATGCGTCCGCTCCACGTCGCGGCCGAATACGGCACGCCCGACGACGTCCGGAAGCTGCTCGCGGCCGGCGCCGACGTGAACGGTGGGAAGCACTTCCGGACGCCACTGTTGCTGGCCACGGAGCGCGGTCGCGAGGAGATCGTCGAGGCGCTGCTCGCCGGGGGCGCGGACACCGACCGACCGAGCAGCTACCTCGGGCGCACGCCGTTGCACGCCGCGCTGGAGAACGCGCACGATGCGGTCGCGGCGCAGCTGATCCGCGCGGGGGCCTCGCGCACGATCCGCGACGAGCGCGGCCTCACCGCCGACGTGCTCTACGGTCCGGCCGGGGAGGACGCGATGGCGCTCGTGCTCCCCGAGGGGACGATCGACGGCGAGATCCGGTGCACGATCGACGTGTTCGTGCTGAACCCTGCCGGGCTCCATCCCACGCTCGTCCCCGGTCTCGCGCCCGCAGGCTGGGAGGTTCTCGCGGCCGAGGGCATCGGCGGGCCCCGCGCCCGGCTCGCGGTGGTCGTGGACGCGACGTCGATCGAGGCCCGCGTCGGCCCGCAGACGCTCACCGCGACGCTGCGCGCCGAGGCCGTGGAGCCGCCGCTGTTCGAGCTCGTCGCGCGTACGCTCCGCAGCGTGCGCATGTCGATGCGCGTGACGGCGATCCGATTCGAGCCGACGTCGGGTCCGAGGCTGGAGGGAGAGGCGGCCCGCGCCGTGCTCGCGGCGGCGAGGATGCCCGAACGTGAGCTCGAGGTGCCGATCGAGGTCGGAGACGGCGAGCCCCGCGTGGTGTTCACGTTGTCGAGCCCTCGACCCGCGCCGGGACCGGGGGACGCGAGCCTCGCGCGCGTGGGGCGCGCCATCGCGGCGTTCGCGGCGGCCGCGCCGCTGTGGGGCGGAGGCCCGCCGTTCCCACCCGTCGCCCAGCCCCAGTTCCACTGGGCGCCGAAGGGGGAGGTCAGCGAGCTTGCGGTCGGGTTGCACTGCTACGGCTCCGAGGGAAAGCCGCTGCCGAAGCTCCCGTGGAACGTCGCACCGATGGTGGCGACCCTGGCCGCAGTCTCTGCGCGGCTGCGCGAGGACGTGCGGTTCGTGCGGGTCCGCCTCGACGTGGGCAAGAGCTGAAGCCGGACGGGTCCAGTCAGACTGATACGGGCCACTCCGGCCACGATCGCTCGCTCGGGCGCGCAGCGCTGAGGCACAATGCGGCATGGGCTCTCGTGAACGCATCCTCGCTCGACGGGCCAGCTTCGTCGCCGCCGCGCTCGCCACCGTGAGCGTCGGGTGCGCCCGCAAGGACGAGGCGGACATCGTCGCGCCGACCGAGAACAAGCCCAAGGCGACGAAGGACGCGGGCGCGGAGGCCGACGTCGGCGCCCCGGCGGACACCGGACCCGACGTGGTCATCGTGCCGACGGTGTGCCTCTCGGTGAGCCCCGTGCGCGACGGCGGACTCGCGCCGTGCCTCTCCATTGCGATCCCGAAGGACGCGGGCGCTCCGACGCCGAAGCCCTGCCTGAAGGTGGCGCCGCCGGAGGACCTGTGAGGCGGCTCTGCGCGCCTCTGCTCCTCCTCCTCGTCGCGTGCAGCGCGACGGGCGCGGCCGAAGGGAGCCCGTCCGACGACGACGCGTCGCCGATCGACGCGAACGCCGAGGCGGCGAGCGACGCGAGCGACGCGGCGCCGAGCGACACGTCGGCCGACACCGCCGACGTGAGCGCGCCCGCCCCCACCGCGCTCGTCGCCCCGCCCGTCGCGAAGCTCGGCTTCCGGGTCGAGGGCATGACCAACACCAAGGCGCCGATGCTGGCGGCCGTCGGCGGCGAGGTCCTCCTCGCGGGCACCGTCGCCAAGCTGAAGTCCGGCGCCGACGGCCGGGCGACGGTCCGCGCCAAGGCCCCGAGCGCCCCCGCGTTCGGCGCCCCGAGCGACCTCGGGGACGCGCGCGGTCAGCCGGACTACGCGGGCACGTCGATTCACGTCGCCGCCGACGGCGCGACGAGCGTCGCGTTCCTCGACCAGAGCGACGAGAAGACCCGGCCCGTGTCGCTGTGGTTCACCCGCCGCGACGCGAGCAAGGCGTGGACGACGAAGGAGAAGGTCGCGACGACGACGGACGTCACCACGCTGTGGTACTTCGTCGACCTGACCACCGCGCCGGCCGGTTCGTTCGTCTTCACGGCGAACAAGGACCAGAAGGTCCAGTACGCGCGCAACACCGGCGGCGGCTGGTCGGCGCAGGCGCTCGCGCACGCCGACGGCGTCGCGATGTTCATGCGGGCGACCACGCTCGCCGACGGGCGGCCGCTGTTCGTGCACGCGTACGACGGCGCGTGGGCCGGGGCGTGGACCGGCGCCGCCTTCACGAGCGAGACCATCAACCCCGCGGGCGGCGCGCGCTTCCTCGCCGAGCCCACGGTCGCCGCGCTGCCCGATGGCCGCGCGATCGCCGCGTTCCGCTCGGTGGATCCCGGCATCTGGGTCGCCGAGCGCTCGGCCGCCGGGGTGTGGTCGCTGGGCAAGGTGTTCGACGACAAGGCCGAGGGGATTGTGGCGGTCGCGACCGACGCCTACGGCTTCTCGCACCTCGCGTGGACGAACGGCGCGAAGGTGCAGTACGCGGTGCGACCGCCGAAGGGGACCTGGTCGACCCCCGTCTCCGCGGACGCGCCCACGACCAAGAGCGCCTCGCTCGCCGTGACGTGGGAGGGCTCGCTCTTGCGCGCCCACATCGCCTGCGAGGAGTGGCCCGCGGACGCGCTCTTCACGCGCTACGTGATGTTCGAGGCCACGGCGAAATGAGGTTGCGGCAGCGAAAGGTCGCGATACGTGAATCTGGCAAGCTCGGGCGCGCCGCGCTGAGGCACCACGCGGTCTGGGCTCGCGCGAACGGCCGTCAGGCCAGCAGCCCGTCCGCGGCCGGGGCGCCGTACGGCGGCACGGCGGTCGGGTACGGGTTCGGGTTCAGCGTGGGCGTCGGCGCCGCGGTCGCGGTCTGCGTCGGCGTGGGCGTGGGCGCGGCCGTGGGCGTGGCTGCCGCCGAAGCGCTGGTGCTGGACTCAGCCTTGGGGTCGCTCGGATCGGCTGCGGGCTTGCCGCCGGTACACGCGAGGAGGCCGGCGGTGGCGACCGCGGCCCCGAAGGCCATCGTCGCGGCGCGCGAGATCGGTCCGCGCGGCGCGGCCTCGGCGGGCTCGAAGACGATCGTCGCGTCGCAGAAGGGACAGCGCGCGGCGTTCGCGCGCACGTGGCGGAGGCAGCTCGAGCAGGGGACGAGGTGCATTGACGAACGATATCACGCCTCGAACGGCCACCCGTCGGCGGGCGGGGCGCCGTAGGGCTTCTTGACGTTCGGCGGCGGCACCCAGATGGGCTTCGCCGTGGTCGCCGACGCCGACGCTTGCGCCGACGGCGCCGTGGCCGATGCGGACGCAGGGGCCGCGCCCGATGCGACCCCCGTCGTCGACGCAGGTGCCGCGGACGGTGTGGACGCCGCCGCCGGGTTCGACGCCGCCGACGTCGGGACCGGCTTCTCCTCGCAGCCCGCGAGCAGCCCCGCGGCCAGCAGCGGCGCCACCGCGCGCGCCGCTCGACCGAAACCGACCGGCGGGGTCGTCGGCGACGGCGCGGGCCCGCCGCAGAACGGACAGGACTCTTCGCCCAGGCGGACGTGGCGCGCGCACGCGGGACAGGGGAACAACATGGAGCGAGGCTAGCGCGACACGGAACGCGCCTGGCGGCGGCGGCGCACAACCGCGCTGAGATCGTCCGCCGCCGTCCTCCTGGACCGACGCAAGGCGAGCGGCCACAGTGACCCGATGCTTCGCTCCTCGCCGTTCCCGTTCGCCTCGCTCGCTGCTTTCTCGCTCGCCGTCGCCGTCGGCTGCGGCGCTCGGTTCGAACCGGCCGACCCTGGGGGCGACGCGGCGGTCGACGGCGGGCCAGGTGATACGGGCGCGTTCGTCGCCACGCGGCCCCCGCCCGCCGAGGACGCTGTCGCCCCGGTCACGCCTCCTCCGACCAGCGACGACGCGGGTGGCGCGCTCGGGCCCTTGACGTACGTCGTCGCGCTCGACGTGTGCGCGAGCGCACCGGGCGTCGACAAGATCATCTTCGACGTGTCCGAGCCGCTGGCGCCGCTCCCCTCGCCGAGCCCCGTGCGCGTGACGCCCGGGGGCACCGCGTGCTCCGACGGGTTCGACAGCAGCGTCGGATCGACCACCTACGCCTGGGGTGCCAAGTGTGGGGCGATCGACGTCACGCGGCCCATCACGGTGACGGTCACGGCGCCTGTCCGTACTGCGAAGGGGGTCGTGCTCGCCCCCGGCACGATGACCTTCCGCCCCTCCGGAGCCGGCAAGCTGTGCGGCACGCGGTATCGCCCCTGAGGCCCGCGCCCGCGTCGTCACGCCTCGCTGATGCGCTCACGGGTCGCAGGCGATGCCGGCCCTCGCGCAGCGCATCGCGCGCTGGCGCTCCCAGAGCGACGCGGGCGAGAGCGTCGCCGCGATCCCCTCGCCTTCGGCGAAATCGGTCGGGGACCCCTGGTCCGTGGCGGCGTATTGCGAGTTCGAGACGATGGTGGTGCAGATCTTGGCGGTCGCTCCGGCGCTCGCCGTCGTCCCGATCACGTAGCCCCAATCCCACTGCGCGCTCTCGACGGCGCATCCCTTCGCGGTCGGGTGGTTCTTCTGGACCGTGGTGTTCCAGAAGACGAGGCTGGTCGACGTGAAGCCCGCGCCGCTGCTGTCGGTGCCTCGGTTCGCGGCCTGCAGCCACGCGCCCTCGACCTTCGTGACGTCGAACAGGTTGGCCTGAGCCAGGAATCGGTGGGTGTCGCTCGAATAGCGCGACGACACGACGGTGCCCCGCCACCAGACGTTCCCGGAGGCCGCCTGGTTGATGTCGAACCCGTGGCGGGCGCCCGTCGACGTGAGGCGGGAGAAGAGGCAATCGGACGCCTGGGTCTGGAACGAGTACCCGTTTCCGCCGCCACCGCGATACTCCGGTGGTCCGAAGGAGACCTTGTCGACGGTCACGCGGAACGCCGTGAGATCGACGACGAGCCCGTGCGAGAGCACGTGCGCGTGGGTCGTGGTGTTCTGCGTGGGCTCGAAAGAGGCGACGTCGGAGACCCACGCGTCGCGGATGCCGCTCACCTGGATCGCCTTCGAGTCGTGGACCTCGTAACCCGTGGTCCCGACCGTCTGGTAGTCGTTGTCGGAGGCCGACTCCTTGGTCAAATCGGGAGGTGACGTCCGGTTCTCGACCATGCCGATCCCCAGGTGTTCGATGCCCGATTCGGCGACGTAGGCGTCGACGAGCGACACGACGTCTGCAGCGTCCCGCGTGGCGAGGGGGTAGCGGAGCGGCGCGTCGACGGTGACCAACGACCCGGTGACCGTGACGATCTTGCGCGGATAGGCGAGCCCTTTGAACGAATCGGCAGGCCAGAGCCCCGAGAGCTTCGAGGTGGCCGCGTCCATGCGGTGGGCGGCGCGGAACGCGTCGGTGTTCGCGTTGCGGACCGCGATCCACATCCCTGGCGCGAGCCCGGCTGGGTTCTTGACGGTGAGCGTTCGTGTCCCCGAAAGGGTGTCGGCGGCGAGCGTGGTGAGGACCTTGGTCGTCCAGAGGTCGCTCACCCAGACGGTGCCCCCGAGGAACACGACGGCGCGGCCCCGCGCGCTCTTCGGGTCGTCGAGGAGCAGCCGCGTCTTGGTCGGCCCCTCGCCGCGCAGCACGACGCCGGAGCAGGCCACGGTGAGCGCCCCGCGCGCCGTGGACGAAGGGAATTTCAGGACGAAGAGGCCCGCCGGAAGGTGCACCACGCCTCCCTTGGCGGCGCACGCTTTGTCGATCTGCGCCTGGATCCCCGCCGTCGCGTTCGTCACCCCGTCCCCGAGCGAGGTCGGAACCTCGAACGTCGTCGCCTTGGCGTCGACGGGGGGCCACTGCTCTCCGCGGTGGTATCCCGCGTAGGAGAAATCGGGGAGCTGCCGCCCGAGACCGTCGGGGACCCCGCCGAGATCGGCCGGGAGCCAGCCGCGAGGAAACAGCGCGCTCCGCCACGAACCCGACGGGTCCGCGGGCTCCACGTAACCAGCGTCGCCCCCGGTCTCGGCCGGCGGACTGCCCGTGTCCGAGGAGGCGTCGCTCGCGCTCGTGTCGTTCGCGCTCGCGTCGTCCGTCGCCGTGGCGTCCACGTTCGCGTCGGCGTCGCTTCCGCCGCAACCCGCACCGCTGCACGCCAGCACCGCGAGACCCCACGCGACGAGCGCTCGATGCTTCACCATGAACCGATCAGTCTAACGGGGTGAACCCACGAGGCCAGCCTACGCTCACTTCTCGCTCCACCCGCCGGGCACGAGCACGTACTTGCCGCCGAGCTGCACGTACACCGAGGCCTTCCACGTGGCGCCGGGGAACGGGGGCACGCGCCACGCGCCCCCGATCCAGATCCACCCCTCGACCGCGAAGAACCAGTGGCCCTCGGTCCACACCATGCCGGGCGCGGGCGCGGGCGGCGGCACCTCGCCCTTCGGGGCCGGCGCGGCGCCCGGGGCCTTGGCGGTCTTGCCCTCGTCGACGTCCTTCTTCGGCACCTTCCACGTGCCCGGCGACCACACCCAGTCGGTGTGCCACGTGTAGCTGCCCGAGACCCACACGGCGTTGTCGCTCGGCTTGGGCGGGAGGTTCTCGACCGGCGGTGGCGGCGGCGGCTTGCTCGGCGTCGTCTTGCCTGAGCCCGAGCCCGGGTCGTCGCCGAACTCCTTGCGGCAGGCATCCGACCACTTCTTCTGCTTGGCCCAGACGTCCCAGCAGACCTTGCTCCGCTCGTCGCGCTCGGGGAGATCGCCGGCCAGCTTGCGACACTCGTCGGGCCAGACCTTCTTGGCGTAGTAGTCCTTGTAACAGACGTCGATCTTGTCGCTCGACTGCTTCTTCTTCTCGAGCTCGAGCTTCCAAGCGGGAACGTTCACCGGGGCGTAGATTCCCTGCTCCACGACGATGTATGCGTCGTCGCCGAAGTCGAGCGCCACCTCGCTCCAGAAGGTGAGATCGATCTTTCCGACCGGCGGCTTTCCGAAGTCGAAGTGCACCGAGATGTCAGCATTCTTGGGCAACGTGATCTTGGGCGCAGGGATCTCGACGATGAGCTTCGCCTTGCCTCCGCCGGTCGGAGGGCCCTGGACCGGCGGGGGAACCCCCACGCCACCCCCGGGCTTGCCGCTCGCGCTCCCGAGAGGGGCTGGCTCCGCGGCCGGATCTACGGCGCAGAACGCGTTGTCGGGCTCCTGCACCCACGTGCCGTCGGGCCGCTCGCTGTGGAACGTGCCCATGGCGGTCCCCTTGTACCCGCCGCCTTTGTACTCCCAGCGCCCCATCATGGCCTTGCCGCCGTGGATGCTGATGTTGATGTACTCGCTGAACTCGCCGCCGAGCGGCTCGAACGAGAACTCGAAAGGCCCCTGGGCGCACCGCCGGGTCACCGCGTAGATCTTGCTGGTCTTCGGCACCATCTCGGCGTGCTGGTCGCCGAGCTGGCGGCGCCAGCGGGTTGTGGTGGGCCACGGCGCCGCGCTACACGCGACGAGGGCGAGGGGAAGCAAGAGGGCGAGGCGCATCGGAACGAGAGACGGAGGGTGCATCACCGGATTCACGAGGGGGTCGGCGCGCCGCCCCGCGGGCGCTCGAGGCTGATCCGGCCGATGACCCCGGAGCGGAAGTCGTGGAGGAGGATGTCCGCCGCCTTGTCCCGATCGACCACGCCGCCCGCGCGCAGGCCGCCGCGACGCCGCCCGATCTCGTCGAGGAGCGCGTCGGCGTCCTTCGGCACCTCCTTCAGGTGGTAGCGGGCGACCACCAGCGCCGGGTAGTGCTCGAGGAGGATCTGCGCGCCGAACAGCGCCACCGGCTGGGAGTCGATCGCCGTGTCGGGGATGGCGCCGCCGAACGCCAGCATGAGCCCCGTGGCCTCGTCGTCGATCCGCGGCCACATCATCCCGGGGTTGTCGGAGACGGCGAACCCCGGGTCGACCTCCACGCGCTGGAGCGACTTGGTCACCGCCGGCTTGTCGCCGACGTTGGCGACGCGGCGCGAGACGAGCGTGTTGATCAGCGTGGATTTTCCCACGTTGGGGATGCCGAGGATCATCGCCCGCACGATGCGCTTGGCGTTGCTGCGGTGGGGCACGAGGCGCTTGCAGATCTCGGGGACGCGCTTCTTGATCTCGCCGCGCCGGTCGGTCGAGGTGGCGATGGCGACGACGTTGCCCTCGGGGTGCGCGTTCGAGCGTTCGGTGCGCTCGGTCTCGAAGTAGTGCATCCAGGCCTTGGTCACCGCCGGGTCGGCGAGGTCGGCCTTGCTGAGGATCTTGAGGCAGGGCCGGTGCTTGCGCACCTCGGTCACCAGCGGGTTCTCGCTCGCGACGGGCATGCGCGCGTCGAGCACCTCGATGACGATGTCGTGCTGCGCCATCGCCTCTTCGATGACCTTCCGGGCCTTGGTCATGTGGCCCGGGTACCACTGGATCGCCATGGGGAGCGTGTAGCTCACCCACGGGATGCGGTCTCGATCGGCTCAGTAACCTGCCTTGTAGGCGTCCTCGAACGCCTTGTTGCTCGCGTCCTTCGCGGGGGCGGGCTTGGGCGCCGGCATGTTCGGCGCGGCGCCCGCCGGCGGGGCCTTCTTCTGCACCTCGTCGTACTTGTTCTTGGCGTTCTCGACCGCGGTGGCCTGCTTGTCGAGGTCCTTGGCCGCGTAGGGGTTGTCGACGGTGGCGCCGGGCGTAGCCGTCATCTTCTTCTTCTGCGCGGCGAGC